>Ga0308310_1000683_pt1 | contig 15134 bp, 11 predicted proteins | sample HotsprSampleMS65_FD_203672 | JGI IMG/M metagenome (GOLD analysis project Ga0308310, IMG submission 203672) | Hot spring phototrophic mat microbial communities from Mushroom Spring, Yellowstone National Park, Wyoming, United States - 20090730_MS65 ...
TACCCCCCAGAAACCCCTTGCCAACACGGCAGTTGGTAATCACGATTTAGGGTTTTCCGCACCGAGGTCTTCCTGGCTTGCATTTTGCCGGCCAATCTCCAGAAGCACGGGGATATTGTTTAGCTTGGCAAAATAGAGGTTACTTAGCTTCGCAAAACAGGAGAGGGGAATCCTTGCTGTAGTGGGAGGACAGCTAGAGCTGGCCGAAAAGTAGGGTTTTTCAGTGTCTTTTGGATCCCTCGAGATATGAGGAATCCCACGGGCGGTTCAAGTGGTCCTCAATGGCCTTTCGGTGCCATTGAGGTCTTTTGGATCTCTGGAGATAAGGAATGCCACGGGGGGCAGCTTAAATCCAGTGCAGGGTTGATGGAGGCACATAGAGCACTTACGGCGGTAACTCCAACCTGCCGGCTCGAAAGGGCGGCAGTAGATGGTATTTGGTTGCCCCCGGAGGAGTGGGCTGAACTCCCGGCTCGAGAGGGCTGCAGTGCCGTACGGTAAGCAAAGGTGATCCTACCATTTCCCACGAGGAGAGTTCGGATTTGTGGCTCCCCCATCGAAGGTGCCAACACTCCTGAGCGTAAGACCTAATAAGTCTGGCCGTAATCCTGTTATAGCGGAATTAGTGTGGGCTCAACCCCTGTTAAAGCGGAGGTTCCTAGCGTGAATGGCGATTCTTTACGGCGGGTTTTGCTTTCCGAGAAGGATTTACCCGATGCCTGGTATAACATTCTGCCCCATCTTCCGGAGCCGATGCCCCCGGTGTTGCACCCGGTGACTAAGAAACCGATCGGCCCAGCGGATTTGGAGCCGATCTTTGCTCGGGCCCTGATCGAGCAAGAGGTTAGCCCAGAACCCTGGATTCCGATTCCGGAGCCGGTCCGAGAGGTGTACCGCATTTGGCGTCCGACACCTCTGGTAAGGGCTCGGAGTTTGGAACGAGCTCTGGGTACCCCTGCCCGGATCTACTTCAAAGACGAAAGCCACAGCCCCCCCGGGAGTCACAAGCCGAACACAGCAGTGGCTCAAGCTTATTTCAACAAAGTGGAGGGTGTCCGTCGCCTCACTACAGAAACTGGGGCCGGTCAATGGGGCTCCTCTTTGGCCTTCGCTTGCAGTCTCTTCGGCTTGGAGTGCACGGTTTTCATGGTGAAGGTAAGCTATCAGCAGAAACCCTACCGCAAGTCGATGATGCAACTTTGGGGAGCGGAAGTGGTTCCCAGCCCCTCCGATCGAACCCAAGCAGGCCGAAAGATTCTTGCTGAAGATCCGGATTGCCCCGGGAGTTTAGGAATCGCGATTAGCGAGGCTATCGAAGTCGCCCTCCAAGACCCAGAAACTAAATATACTTTGGGCAGTGTACTCAATCATGTCCTCTTGCATCAGACCATCATCGGGCTGGAAGCAAAGAAGCAGCTTGAGCTCGTGGGTGATTATCCCGATGTGGTCATTGGCTGTGTGGGCGGAGGAAGTAACTTTGCGGGACTAGCTCTGCCGTTTGTGGGCGACAGACTCAAGGGGAAAGAGGTTCGATTCGTGGCCGTGGAACCGAAAGCCTGCCCCTCGATGAGCCGCGGGGAATATCGTTACGACTTCGGTGACACTAGTCAGCTGACCCCGTTGATCAAGATGTACACCTTAGGCCATAACTTCGTTCCCCCGGGCATCCATGCCGGTGGCCTCCGCTACCACGGAATGGCCCCCTTGGTAAGTCTCCTGGCCAAGCTAGGCATTGTGGAGGTGGCCGCTTTCCATCAGACGGAATGTTTCCAGGCCGCTCAGCTTTTCGCTAAAACCGAAGGAACAATTCCTGCCCCAGAGACCTCGCATGCCGTTCGGGCAGTAGTGGTCGAGGCCCTTCACTGCCGGGAAACGGGAGAGGAGAAATGTATCCTGTTTAATTTCAGCGGTCACGGCATTTGTGATCTGGGGGCCTACGACCGGTTCCTGGCCGGGGAACTAGAGGACTTGGAATATCCCCAAGAGAGGATCCGCGAAGCCCTCGCAGCTTTACCGATGGTGGAAGATTAGGAGGTTGTGGAAATCCCAGCCCTGGGGGCTGACTATCAAACGGAAACTACCACTTCTTATGAGGCCTCTGCCCCTGACGGGGAAGAGAATTCCCCATTTGCCACACTGACCTGACCGTCGGCAAGCCAGGCCTGGAAGCGATGTCTTTCCGGGGTGATCCCTCTCTTGGTGGAAAGGAGAAACTCGTAGAAGAGGGAAGCAGGACCTTCCGCAAATTGGGTACGAAGTGTTTCTAAAATTTCCTGCCAGCTCAAACCGCTTCGATAAATAATCCGGTAAGCCTCCTTCAATTGGTGGATCTGCTCGGTGGAAAACCCTGCCCGACGTAAACCGACGACATTGAGGCCTACTACCAGCGTCGTAAAACCATCCACGGTAACATAGGGGGGAATATCCTTGCCCACTCGGGCATGTCCGCCGATCATTGCCAAAGGTCCAATGCGGCAGAATTGATGGACGGCAACTGCCCCGGACAGATAGGCCCGATCGCCCACGATCACATGCCCGGCAAGCATGACGTTGTTGGCTAGGATACATCCGTTCCCAATACGACAGTCGTGGGCCACATGGGCGTTGACCATCAACAGGTTGTTGTCGCCGACAATCGTTGCCTGTCCTTCCTCCAGAGCTCGATGAATCGTAACGTTTTCCCGGATCACATTGCCGGAACCGATGATCACCCGGCCGGGATGCTCCGGCATGTGCACATGCTGGGGCAGGCCTCCAAGGATAGCTCCTTCGAACACCTGATTATTAGACCCAAGCGCTGTCCCCTCCTTCACCACTACCCGGGCCTCTAGCCGGCAGCCGTCGCCGATGATGGTGTCTCCCTCGATGACGACAAACGGACCAATAGAAACCCCCCGGCCAATAATAGCCGAGCGGCTGATCACAGCGGTGGGATGTACCTCCGTTTGATCGAGCCATGGTTCCTCATCAGAACTGGGAGTATGAAGGCGAAGAAGAGGCTCCACGAGAACGTCCTCCCTTTATCCCGCAGTTAGCTTTAATCCCGGAGTACACCCGGCTTTGTCCGGAAGGAGCGAAGCCTTCCCGGCGGAGATCCTGCCGAGCCGCAACCCTATGGGAATTCCGGCCAAAGCTCAGCCCGGACCTTGCTCTGCCCTGCAGCCCCAAGCCCGCGGAATCGAGAGCCTTAGATCGCCTTTTTGGGGGCCGAGATTTCCCAGCCCGTAAATTCCCTCGCAACCACCAGGAGCAATCCTATCGAACCGGAACTGAGCCGGTGCCCAACAAAGCCCGCTGGGATCACCTCTTGTCGCTACCTTGCTTAAAAGGAATGAATCCAAGAAGACACTTTAAAGGGATGAACCTAGAAAGACACTCTAAAGGGATGAACCCAAGAAGACACTTTGCCAAATTCGGGCGGCTTGTCCCGCTAAGGACTGCCGCGGCATAGTCGCCGAGCATCCCGGATGATCGACATTCTTCGTGCCGGCTCTAGCGGTGGTCTCCCGGAACTTTTCGGTCTAACCTCCCGGAGCTTGGCCAGAGAAGCAGCAAGGGTGGCCCGCTGGGCTCCATCGACCGCTTGGAGGCCGCATGCGATCGGAGACCGTGGCCGCTCGGCCAAACTCATGCAAAAGTAAAATTTCCGTTGATCGGCAGACAAGACCTGTTTCGAAAGCCGGAGGCCATACTTTCCCCGACGAGACAGCTCCACCGCGACAGGAAGAAGATACTTTTCGGTGCTACCATCCGCCCCCGAGCATGGCCCAAAAGCACCTTGATCCCACAAACTTAAAAATTACTTCGATCTTTGCAAATTATAAAATTACTTCGATCTTTACAAATTATCGAAACATTCAAATCTGTGCTCGCATATCCCGTTTGTGTCCCCCTGGTTTCTGCAACATGGTCGAATTTCTTTGCCTCCTCGCCCAGGCCATCCGACAGCAACCAAGACAAGGATAAGTAAACGACAAGCAGTTTCAAAACCCGAGCTTGCATCGGGGCTCTTTGCCAGCCGTGTGCCCCGGCCGGTCCCTAACCCGCGTTAGAACCGAGGAGCCGCTCCATAAGGCGGCCGGTGGCTCCACACCAGACCTCCAAGGAGGCAGAGATCGCGACCCCGACATAAAGCCCAATCCCTCCCCGGTGGCTGTGTACACCCGGCTAGATTTATCCCCTGGCGGAGGAGCAGATCGCCCAATAGCCCAGGCCAGCCCTTGCAAAGAAGCGGGGGAGCTTGTCCAGCCGCCGAAGTTACGGGGGCAAGTTCGCGAGCTCGGAGGCAAGTTGCCTCCACCGTTTTGCAAAATCGCTGCCCTGCTCCGTGGGGAATCTGCCCGGCTTTTGAAGAAAAGCCGCTGCCTTTGGGCACCGGGGGAAGCATCTTTGCCCTTCTCCCAAACAGAAAACTGGCGGAAGCCCGGGCAAGTGGAAAGCCCGACATGATAGGCTCCCCGTCCTCCGGAAAATCTCCCCCGTCCTCCGGAAAAAGATTTGGTAACCGAGAAGTGGGAAGCGGGTGGCATCGGATGGAAATTTGGCCGGGCAATCGCCTGGTGCCAAAGCCGTTAATGGCTTTTTAACGATCCTTGCGGCGGAGAAGGATTTGCCAGGCAAGAGCTCCTCCCCCCACACCGTCCCGGCGATCAAACCGGGTTTCGCGGAGTAAGGCAATTTCGAAGTGCTCCGAAAAATCACTCCGGATTTCTTCCTCGCTAACCCGAGGTGGCCCTCCCGCTCCAAGTTCCCGGGCATTCCCTGCAAGGATAAACACTTGACTACCTGGCCGGGTCAGTGCCAAAAGGGTATTCACATATTCCCGGGCACCAGTCCGGCGAACACCATGGTAGCAACCCCTGTCGTAGACCAGATCAAAGGTTCCAAGCTCGGGCATCCGGAGGACGTCGGCGAGCAACCACCGAACTTTGAAGCCTTGTTCCCGGGCCATCTTCTCAGCTCGGGCAATTGCGGTCGGAGCAATATCCACAGCGGTAACGTCGAAGCCTTCGGCCGACAAGAATCGGGCGTCGTTGCCCAAACCGCAACCCAGCTCGATCACCCGGCAGGGTTTGATCAACCCGGTTTGCACCGCCTCCACCAGCTGGCTTGCTGCTCGGCCGAGGTCCCAACTAGGCCGGGCCCCGCTTCGATAAGCACTATCCCACCGCTCTAGCTGACGTAAACCTTCCGGCGTATAGGGCAAGATACCTGCCGAAAGCGGCCGCCGCTCAACAACCTTCTCTTCATCGGTACGAATTTCCAACCAGCCCGGGTTTTCCTCGGCAGGGGGGAGCTCCAAGCGGTATTCCCGGCCGGAATCCCGAACAACCAAAGCGGCAACGCCGGCATCATCCACGTTCCAATCCACAGCAAATTCGTCAAGCCCCCGATCCTTCGCTTGAGCCTGAAAGACATGGAGAAAACGCATAGCACCGGACTGAGAAGGCTCGATTGCAAGCTCCCAAGTGGAGCGATTATCCTTCGCAAAATGTCGGGGGGTAAGCTCTCTTTTGCTTTCAGTGGGCAGGAGGGTCCGGCCGAGCAAACGAGCAGGCCCGGTCCCCTCTACAATAAAACCCGCTTCATCAAGTTTGGGTTGATTGGCCGTGTGAAGGAGCCAGCGGATTTTTTCCTTGCCCTCCGCCGGAGCCACCCAATCGTCAATGATGATGGTTGCCGGCCGAAGATAAAGAAAACGCCGGAGAAAAGTGACCCCTTTCGAGCCCGCGGGTGCCGGATAGGCCCGGCCTGCATCCCCGAGAGCATAGGTGAAAAAAGGATTTTCTTCGAAAGCCACAATCCGGCCGGTGTCGCAGACACTGCCCGGTTCCGTAGGACCGAAATACCTCCGAGGATCTGTGGAGAAGTACCGCTGCCCACCCCCTATCCATATCGTGTTATGCCAATCGGTCTCTTTGGCCCCGTAGCCACCAGCATCCACAATCAATTCTCCGCGAAACGACACTAAAAAGCTGTTTTGATCAGAATGCTGATGACCTGCATAGTAAGGTCCACAAACGAACAGTGCCCATAGGGCATGGTCCGTCCAGTCACTCCGAGTGGCAACCCACCCAATCCCGGAGAACAACGTCCCGAGTGGCAAGGTTTGGGGCTCGATCACTTGGAGGGAGGGATCATACCACAAGCAGTAAGGCCACGCCCGCACAGGATGATCGGGCGGTACGAGTCGGAGGGCCCACTGGGCCAGCCCATCGCGATAGCGGCTCGCTAGCAAACTTAAAAGGGCCATCTCCTGCCAACCCCACCGGGTCCCATGCTTTATGTCGGCCACCGGGGCCATCGTGCCCTCATGGGGCTGGGTACAATAGACGAGCCATCGTGATGCCCCCCTCAACCCCGGGCAAGAGGGGAAGAGGTCCTCACCAGTAGCCGTCCGCCAGGCCTCGAGTTGCTGAGCAAACTCGTAAGCAAAGAAACTGAAGTAAGCCATTCCCTCGTGCCACCCACCGTCTCCATCTCCCCCTACTTGATTGATGGTGGGAATAAAATGCTCCCGCAAAAGCTTCTCCGATTCGGCCAGAATTTGGGCCGCTTCCTTGGCATACTCCGGCTCATGGGCAAGTGCTATCCCCGCATAAACCATCGGTCCATATTGTAGGTAAACCTGATTGTTGTAATCACTGTGCCGATAAGCCTTCCTCATGGCGGCCACAAGCTCGAGGATCCGAGTAGCGATCTGCTGTCGCTGGGTCGGAGCAAGATCGTCTGCAAGCCAATCGTAAGCCAGGGCCAAAGCCTTGAGCATTCGCGGTCTTGTCCAAACATCCCCCTCCGCCTCCCCGAAGTAATCCAGGTAGGAGGCAATCCGCTCCCTAAGCCGCGGATCTCGGTCCTCCACCAAATACACTACAAGCACGGTACAAAGTTCCTCAGGGGTGATCCAAAGGTTTTTGTTCATCCACTTTCCGTAGGCAAAATCTCGCATGAGAGAATAAGCCTTTTGAAGCTCTTCGACGGACCGAACCCGGTCCTGAAGGGCCTTTATTTGTGCTGGTTCGAGAAAAATCCGCGGCCGTTGGCTCCGTACCTCGGCCGCCAAGGCTCCCCAGGAGACAGCCAGCAAAACCCAAACGAGGCTCCAGGATAATACCATCCGTCCACTCCCCGCCGACGGGGTTCTTACCCCTGCGCGCTCGCCATGCCAATGATCTCCAAAAACGTTGGGGTTTGCTAGCCACAACACCAATCGGAGCCAAACACCCTTACTATTTCCGAGCATCTGCGGTTCTCCTCAAAATCAAACGAGATATCCAGGCCCAAATCGCAACAAATAAGCCAATAATCTCCCCCTGTGATTATCGAGAGGTAGAATCCCATTTCAACAGTTGGCAGTGCAAAGCCGTTCCGTCACCACTAAAAGCCATTCCTCAGCAGAAAAATACCGAGGAGGGAACTTGCCCCCTAGAATGAACACCCTAGGACAGCAGCCGAAGCCTAACCGGGAGAAAAGGTTGACCAAGCCGAATAGCAATAAGGCAGCATTACACACAAGTGATCCAAGGGAACCCTGAAAAATTCGAGGGCCGAAAAGCTAAAAGCGAAATTGTTGATTATTTTGCCGTTCGTGGGCCCGGATATTGCGATGTTGGCCGATCTTCGGAAGTTCCGGACGAATTATTCAGATGCTCCCTAGGGATCGTGGTGAACTGACTCGGCGAAAAACTGAAGCCCCTTATCCCGGAAAACTAAAAGACTCCAAACTAACGGAAAATCGAGGTTCTAACATCCACAGAACTCACAAACATCAGCAACTGCAGGATGCCGGAAGAGTTCCGCAACATGCCCCCCAGGCTTTTGCAGAAACAATTCCCCTTTAAAGCTTCTCTGCCCAAAAGTTTAAGCTAGTGTTGGATAAAGGACCACTTGGCCGGTCTTGTTACAGCGGTTATACCGGGAAAAGGTTCGGAAAGGATTTTCGGGTTTTTGACGAATTAATCTGCTGCTTCCGGGGCCCCGACGAGACGTTCCCAATCTGCAAGTTTGCCCCGGAAAGTCCCAGGATTTCGATTTTCACGAAACCCGGGTTTCGGGAAGCGAACTTCTGATGTCGTTCAGGATTTTCAGATCTTCCAATCCTGAGCTTTCAAAACTTTCGGAAAGTTGAAGGTGCCTTGCTGCTCCCTGCTTATCCTCTACAACCGGAGGTTAGGTACAATGCTTCTCTTCGAACTGAGTCGCCGCCAAATGGTCGTGAGGAGCTTCCTCCGTCGCCTCCTGGATGTGACTTGCCCCACACTTCCTCCGCTTGAGGGAGAAAGACGGAATTCGGAACGGATTTCCAGAGTGCTCCCCATTATCCTTATGCCCTGGGAAAACGGGAAGCCCGTGGTGGACGAAGCAGCCTTTGCCATCACCAAAGATTTCGGCGACTGCTCGGTGGCAATCGTGCTCCAACAACCTTTTCGAGCCGACAAGGCAGTGCTGGGAATTTGGCTTGAGGGTCCCAATTACTTGCAAGGAGTTATAGAACAAAACTCACCCATCGGGGGTGGCTTTTGGCAGTTGGGGATCACGTTGGAGCGGGTACTACCGGTTGGAGATTATCCGGTATTGGACAAGCTCAGCCCCATGGCCAGCCGCTTGGTAGTCCCTAAACCGATTCCCGTAGCTCCCGGGGTATGATCTCCGACTTCTGGAAGCAGGCCCCCCGGTCGCGAATGGCTTAAAGTCCCGGCCCTGCAACCTACTTGCAGGCAGCCAAGGCAAACCCGCCGGCTTTTGCAAGACCGATCGTTATTTGCCATGCATCACCACAAGATCCGCTCAAAACCGATTGCGGAATTTCCCCCAATTTGGCATTCGGTGCTGGCTTTTCGAAGAAACCTCTGGACAGCAAGGGGGTTTTCGAGCGCGCTTTATGTTCGGCTACACTCCAAATCACTGATTCGATAAATTTCTGCACTTGCGATCCCGAATGTCTCGAGCCATTGTGAAGTGGTAATTGCCGGGGGCAGGGTTAAGGATAATTTCCTGTATACAAGCGGACAGATAATCCCGGGTGGCAAGAGCGGTTGATGGTCGACCTTTCCACCTCCGACAGTTAACACGATCCAACCATCACGATCCAATCATCTGGTTGAAAGCCCGATTTTTCTCCGAGGACAAAATCCCGGGAAGAACCTGCCCCAGATTACCAAAGAGCCGGCATCGTTAAGAAATTTAGATTAGGAAATTTAGATTAGGCAATTTATATTAGGCCCATCTTCTGGGACTGGCCGGGGCTGCGGTTCGGGCAATCAACAGGACCTAGGTGGGCCTTCGCCCGTTCGGCCGGGGTGCCAAAGTCTGCACTTCGCCGAAGTCTGCACTTCCGAGCTAAACTCTCGATGTCCGAAAGGACACGGTTACGAATTGGGATTTTCCTCGGGGGGAGGAGCCTCGGAGCAGGAACTGCGGACAGTGGCCAACCCGGCAATGTGATTATCCTCCGGCCGTCCCACGTTCGCATAAAGAAAATAATTGTCCCACCATTCGTCCAGCCGCCGGAGGGCCGAAGGAAGATCGTAAACTTTGTAAATCACCCGCGATTCCTTCGATCTCGACTCATCTCCCACAACGACAGTTTCGGAAGAGGCCGAGCTCAAACCCTCTGCAAGTACCCCGGCGGCGGTATTACCCGAGGTAAGCCCGGATGAGACGACAGGAATTGCAGGCTCAAGCCGCTCCACCAAAAGGTCTTTCTCCCGCAGCTTTCGCAACCCGTCTTCGATCTCAAAATCCACATGGGGCAGACCGAATTCCCGATTTAGCCAAGCCTCGGTAAGCTCGTCTGCCTCCTGCATCGTGAGGTCTCGATCTCGATACTTGTACAGGATGTAGTATGCCAAGAGGGCCTCTTTAACCTCCTCGGCTTCTGCGGTGTCGAAAAGCCGCGATATGGCAGCCACATTACTTGCGAGAAGCTTACTGTACAAATTTGCCCCTAAACGTTCCATATAGCGGATCCGGCAAGTGATGAAATTCTGAACGGCCTTGGCAGCAGCAATCGCACACCCGCTCAGCACACTAAAAAAGAGGACCGGATTCACGGCGGCGGCCACCACCAACCGCACTATCGAGGTCACCAACGTGGCCACCACGGAAACGGCGATCTGCACCTTATCCCAAAGACGGATCCGAATCCGAATATGAGGCGAGGTCATCTTCAATTCTTCAAGACGGACATCCTTGAACAGCTTGAGAAGAACCTGATCGAACCCAGAAGAAGCATCTCCATATTCTCTTTTTGCCTCTGGGGCAAGTCGGACCACGACCACAATCCGTGAAAAACGCCGGAATCGCCGCGGGACGGGCCTCCAGAAATACCACCGTTGGCACGGCTCAATACACTCCTTGACCCCCCGGTAATAAAAGTCGATGACTTTATATCGCGATAAATCCACCTCGACCCGAACCCCCCAAGGGTTCTCCGCTTCCAAACACCGGATCAATTCCTCCCGGCTCAACTTGGTGTAGTTACTTTTGATGAGGATATCGTGGAGTAACTCACAAAATTTGGAAAAATAGGCCTCGGATTCTGCTTCGGTGAGGTCTCGAATCAACAAGGTGTCGCGGTCCGGGTTGAACGGATCGAAGAACTCCTTGAGTTTCTCGGCCGCCTGAAGAAACTCGAAGTGAAAACGAGCCTGAAGGAGATGGGCCAACTGCCGAAGCTGCCCCCGTTCCTCCGGCGACAGTTCCGGATCGGAGGTTAATCGTTCCACCAGAGCCGGAACCTGTACAGGTATGAAGCGTTCCCGGGGAAGAAGAAATTCGAGCTTATCGGATCGCCTAAACATAATGGGCCCCCTTCGTTCATAAACGATTCTTTCTCTCCTCGAGGTAACCGCTGGAGCTCTCCAGGTCGGGTAGAGACCACTACCGCTGTCCCCCGGTCATCCCCCACATCTCCCCGAACACCGCCCAAATATCAATCACGGCCAAAAGGCCTCCAAATGTACAAAGCGAGGTTACAGTCTTGCCTTAATCTTCCCATCAGGAGCCCGCTAAGGAAAGCGGCTGTACCCGGCGCGCGGCTGCCCCAGGGGACTTTTCCTCGATTCTTGGGGTTTAGGGCCTTACCTCCCAATAAAAGGGAAATGTTAGAAAATGGCAGCTCAGGAATAATTCAACCCCCGAACAGCTAAGGCCGAATTTCTTGATCATTCTGCTGAGTGTGCCCTCGGGTGTGGCAATCTTGGCACATTCTTTGCTGCCTCCAAAGGATTACCCCGCTTGAGAACCCTCAAGGAATGATTCAGAGTTCTGATGCCCCTTTCAAGAACCGGCCTTTAGTCTCAGATGGGTTTTCATCCGGGTACAGAACACTGCACGATCCTGCGGGGTGGGTTGCAACTTAGCGTCGGCCCTTCCTCCATGGAAAAACCGCAACTCCAGTCTGCCCCACCATCGTTCTTCACCCACCCCCCAAGCAATTTCCTTCGCCGTAGAGGAGTTCTTAATGTTCCGCCGGACAATATTTGGGGCAGGAAGAAATCTTTTTTGGAGGTGGTCACGCCACAATAAAAGCCGCAATAAAAACTGTGTCAACTGGGCTGACCCGCCTTTCCTGAGGCGGCCAATCGGGGCAACTACCCCGGCCCACTATCTTCGGCAAGCCCCTTTGCCCCTTTCGAAAACCGTCTGTGCCCAGAAGATCCTATTCCTCAACCTCTCCCCTCTTCGAAAGAACCATTCGGAAAGACTGGGAAAAGAAGCATCGGAAGGACTACCCGGCAATCCTCCCTGAGATTAATCCTCCCTAAAGCCACCCTTAAATTCTCCCTGCACCCCGTCGAGTAAGTTGACCGACTAGGGAGAAATAGCCGAGGCGGGATTCGAACCCGCACGGGCGTTACCGCCCACAGGATTTTAAGTCCTGTGCGTCTACCTTTCCGCCACTCGGCCGCCACGAAGCTTCGCTAGCCAAGTTTTGGACATGCTGGATAAAGTGTTTGGGATTCTCATCTTGGGATCCTCAAGGGCACACCTCAGGCAGCAACACCCGCCAAGCTATGCCCCTAAAACCCCCATCATACAAAATGCTAATCTTGTAAAACCCTTTTGTCACCGATCCCCCCACGTTCCGGAGCTAAACTCCGAGCATGGGGGGACCGCGGATTAGTTCACTCTGGCTTTGCAACCGGCTCCGGTAACGTCGAGGCAGCGATAATTCGGTTAATGGCGTTCAGAAAGGCCTTTGCACTTGCCTCGATGCTGTCGGTCGATACCCCCCTTCCGCGGTACAAATGACCTTGATACTCCAGCTGGACGTTGACCTCTCCCAAAGCGTCCTTTCCCACCGTAACACTATGGACATGAAAGTCCTTGCACACCACGGGAATTTGCGTCAATTTTTCGATGGCATAGAAGACGGCGTCAACCGGCCCGTCACCGGCGGAAAGTTCTGTCTCCAGAACTTCTTCCCCTTTGCGAAGAACCATTCGAACATGGGGCGTTTTGCCCGTCCCTGTGGATACCTCGTAGTGCTCCAGGGTATAGGTTTCAGCAACCGTCTGCATTTGAAACTCGATAAGAGCGATCAAATCCCCATCGTAGATTTCCTTTTTCTTATCGGCCAAGCGTTTGAAGTCTTGGAAGAGGGCATCTAATTGCTCGTTGGTAAGACGGTAGCCGAGCTTTTGGGCTCGGGCCGCCAAGGCTGCCCGACCACTGTGCTTTCCCAATACTAAATCACTTTGCGAAAAGCCCACATCCTCCGGCCGCATGATCTCGTAGGTTCGCGGTTCCTTAAGCACACCATCCTGATGAATCCCCGATTCGTGAGCGAAGGCATTCTGCCCCACGATGGCCTTATTCCGCTGCACATGAAGTCCGGTAATCCCGGCAACCAACCGGCTCGTAGGGACAAGCCGTTGGGTAACGATATTCGTCTGGGCCTTGTAATAATCATGGCGGACCCGCAGGGTCATGACCAGCTCTTCCAGGGCACAGTTACCCGCCCGTTCGCCAATTCCATTGATCGTGCATTCCACCTGGCCAGCCCCAGCTTCCACCGCAGCCAGGCTATTGGCTAAAGCCAAACCCAAATCATCATGACAATGGACACTTATCACCGCCTTATGAATGTTGGGAACCCGAGCCCGGAGTGTTTCGATCACATGCTTCATTTGGGCCGGTGTCGCATAGCCCACGGTGTCCGGAATATTGATGGTGGTAGCTCCCGCGTCGATAGCAGCTTCCACCACCTGGCACAAAAAATCCATCTCTGTGCGAACAGCATCCTCCGGAGAAAACTCCACATCGGGGCAATAGTTAGCTGCTCGGCGAACCCCAGCCACTGCCCGATCGATGATCTGCTCCTTTGTCATTCGGAGCTTATATTCTCGATGAATAGCACTCGTGGCCAGAAAGACATGAATCCGCGGAGAAGGCGACTCGCGGATAGCTTCCCAAGCCCGATCGATATCCTCCTCACGACACCGGGCCAGAGCACAAATCCTAGGACCACGCACGTTCCTTGCGATTTCCCGCACCGCCTCAAAATCGCCCGGCGAAGCAATGGGGAAACCGGCCTCAATGACGTCAACCCCCAACTCGGCTAACGCCTTGGCGACTTCCAGCTTTTCGGCCGGATTCATACTCGCTCCCGGCGATTGTTCTCCATCGCGGAGAGTGGTATCGAAAACGATTATCCGCCGCGAAGATTCTTCCGGTCTGTTGGGCTCCATCATCGTCGATCCTCTCCCACTCTGAAAGTTTCTACCAAAGCATCCAAACAAAGAAAGAGGCTACATAAGTTCGACGGCAAACATCAAATCCCTGGAACACTCCTCATGATTGGACCACGCGAAGTTGGCTCTTTCCGGAAGTCAACATCCCCCTCCCCAGGACCTCGAACGCATGGCTCGACGATACCGCGGAATTCTTCGGGCTGACGGTCAGCCAATTCCGATGCAACCAACAATCTCGCAAAATTGACATCCCATAGCACCATTTGTGTCTCATCTTGGGCTCTCGGCCCGTTATCACAACCCATTTGGGAGCCCCTTGGCAGCCCCAACACTCCCGGCGATGTCGCCCAGCGAAGCCCGTCACCAAAAAAATGAAAAAACCCCAAGGTCGTTGAGGCCTTGGGGTTTGATTGGCTTTGAGATTTTTTGGACTTACGCGATATCCTTGGCCGCACAAACCCTAAGGCCCGGCCTTATTAAGGCCCAATAGTAACAAGCCCAAGGTTAGGCGACCAAGGAGACCTTGCATATATTGCTCAGATATCGCTCAAATGCAACTAACACTAATTTCCCGCGTTCTCGGGACTCTTATTTACCACTATCCCCCAGCTTATCAAAACCAAACCAGACGGCGGCAAGTTCAAACCACTATTATCAACATCGGGTTACCCCGCCCACCCAACACATTATTTTTGCCATGCCCTGGGGGAATCTAAGGACTTTTATGTCCAGACATCAAGGTAAATTATGCGTTTTGCACCCTACTAGTCAATGGGAACTCCTGCCCCCAGGGAAAGTTACCCGCTCTCAACCCTCGCCCCCTCCCTCAAAAGAGTTTAGGAGGGCACAAAAGCCCCGAAATGCCTTGGAATTGAGCCCGCCAATTTGAGTCGAATTGACGCAGAACGGGGAAACGGGGTACCCTTGAAGAAAAAAACCGGGAGATCTATCGGATCGGACACAAACATTACGCAGTTTATGGTGCGGACTAAGTTAATCGAAGATTTTCACTGCTTAGGAAGAAGATTTTCACTGCTTAGGTATAAGCACTAAATCTCACTACCTGGGAATAATCACTAACTTGCCCAGGATTGTAGGGGTCTCCTGCGGCGGAGGGAACAACGGCCCCTTCTTCGAAGCAGCAATTTTCTCTTCTCGGGCTCCCGAAACTTGTCGTTTTGACCGGGAGTCTTCGACCGAGATGGACTCTTCGACCGAGATGGAGGGGGGGTCGCGAAATTGTCCCGGGGGATTTGCACCGTTAAACCGGCAAGACGAATTTGCCCGGATAGGAAAGGAAACCGGAGATCGACGTTCAGGGTTTTCCTGGACCTTTTCAGGGTTCTTCCTGGACCTTTAAGGCCTTGGTAAAGCGTAGGATAAGGCCTCGGGTAAAGGGTAGGGGAAAGTAGCGGTGCTGGCCCGGTATTCCGTTTT
>Ga0308310_1000688_pt1 | contig 15105 bp, 12 predicted proteins | sample HotsprSampleMS65_FD_203672 | JGI IMG/M metagenome (GOLD analysis project Ga0308310, IMG submission 203672) | Hot spring phototrophic mat microbial communities from Mushroom Spring, Yellowstone National Park, Wyoming, United States - 20090730_MS65 ...
GCGGACCGGTGATCACTTGGCCTTTTGATCCGAATTTCCCCCCGGTTACCATTCCTCGGCCGGACTTCTTGCCTGAGATTCCCCGTTTTGTTTTGCCGAACCATCCTTAAAAGCTTGTCCGGGTGTTTTTGCCAGTTTCCTTACTTTTGGGCCACGATCTTACCGGCCGGCATCACCCTCGGGAACGGGCAAGATCTTTCTATAGGAGTTCGCCAAATTTGGCAGCCACTCCTGGGCCCGGTGTCTTTATCTGCTTCCCTTTGCCAACGTGCTGTTAAGTTCGAGTTGTGCAAGGCAAGGAGCACTCCGCGGGTGGACCATTTCCGGAGATTAACCGGCATTTGGAGCCAGCCTGTCCGTCCTACCCAGTTCCCCCAAGGAGAGCCTGGCAGGTATTCGGAAAGTTATGGTGGTCCTAATGCCCCGGGTTCCCTCGGGAGACCGGCCTTAAAAGGCGGGCCGGTAGGGATACCCCAAGCTTAATTTACACAGGCACCGAGTAACTAACAGGGGAAGGGGTAACAAGCAGGGGAAGAGAATGGACAACCATGAGAGCGACGGACGATTTTTGTGTGCCCAAGCGAGATCGGTGGCAGAATAAAGTTCTAGGAGCTACACTGTTGGAGGTACCGGGCCGGCTCCATTTTTGGTGGAGGAGCACGACTGGCAAGGGGTTGTTCGCGGGATATTCCTGCTTGAGTTGGTTGGACATTCCAAGAGGAGTCCCAAAGATGAAAGGCCGTGGGGAACACAGAACTAATTTCGATCGATCTTTGCCTCATGCCGACAAGAGAGTTTTCAAAGCTCGTTCGACAAGGATGCTTCCTTTTTTGGTTGGGGCTCTCATCGCATGGGGTGGAGCGGGAGCGATTTTTGCTCAGCAACCCGATACTCCAGCGGTGAAGGCTCCGTTGGAAAAGTATCCCCGGGTGAATCTTTCGATCTGGTACGAAGTGGACCCGGCCTGGCCTCAGCGGCCGGAGAATATGCCATGGGGGAATTGTCCGGCGGTAGCTGTCGACCGGCAGGATCGGGTGTGGATCTATACCCGGGCCAAGCCACCCGTTCAAGTGTATAGCAGCGATGGGCGCTTCCTTTTCGCCTGGGGGGAGGAGGTCTTCGGAAGCTTACTAGAAACCATGGTTGCTCACGGACTGAGGATGGATCGGGAGGGAAATATTTGGCTTGTGGATTTAGGAAACCATTTGGTGCTCAAGCTCTCTATGGAGGGGAAGATCCTCCAAACAATTGGAACGCCGGGCAAGCCTGGGTGTGACGGGCAGCACTTCTACCAACCGACGGATGTAGCGATTGCGGCCTCAGGGGATATTTATGTTGCCGACGGGTATGGCAATGCCCGGGTGGCCCATTTCGATCGTACAGGGCGGTTTATCCGGGACTGGGGAGAGTTAGGAGTTCGACCCGGCCAGTTCAATTTGGTCCATGCAGTGGCGGTGGATTCCAAAGGCAAGGTTTACGTGGCCGATCGGAACAATGCACGGATCCAAGTCTTCGATAGCAAGGGGAACTTGTTAGCCGAATGGCGAAACTTGGTCGTCCCCTGGGGGTTGTGGATGACTCCGGAGGATGAACTTTGGGTGTGCGGATGTTCCCCCATGATTTGGCGGCCTACCGATGAAGTTTTGAGCTGTCCCCCGAAGGACCAGCTGATTGCTCGGTTTGATACCACCGGCCGGATGCTTCAGCTTTGGACCATCCCCAAAGGGGAAGATGGGAAGGAACAGCCGGGTGAAGTCAATTGGGTCCACGGCATTGCCTTAGATTCAAAAGGAAACGTTTATCTGGGAGATATCGTGGGCAAGCGGGTGCAAAAATTCGTCAGGCATCAGGACGTCCCGTAATCCCCCCGGGAGTTTGCCCCTGGATCCCAAAGGGCGGTTTGCGGTGGGAATAGCTTTCAGACGGGGCATTTTCGAAGGGATAGCCGCCCTTTGGCCCGACAATCACCCTCGGGGTGCAGCCGGAGGTTCGATTGGGCCAGTTCTTCGGAGTCTGCCCGCTTGGGGGAAACGGGGGATTTTAGGCAAGTTTTTGGATGGCGGTTTTTTAAAGGCTAGCCGCTTTCGGGTGAGATCCTTCGGCTTGCATTTCGGATTTGCCGGCTGGCGGCTTCCCAGGGCCGGAATCCCGCAAAATCGCGAGGGACTAGGCCTGGCCCAAATTCCTTTGGCAGTGGATTGTCGTAAAGGCTTCCGGCATTGGTGGGAAGGTTCCCGAAAGCTGCTCTCCAAAGCCTCTCAATCCCCGAGCATCGAAGTTACGATGGTTTTTGGGGGATGGAGTGTTGTTGGGGGGTTTTAGAGGGGGTATTCGAGGAGATTTGGCGGGTAAAAGGAAAAGATTTGCTGGAGCATCATTCCCGGCTGAGGTTGGGGGAGAGCTCCCGGCTTAAGTCGATTTGTTCCAGCGGGAAACGGCATTAATGGTCGTGGGGAGTGTTGTCTTTGGTTGGTCGTGGAGCGGAGATTTGGGCCTCGGGATATTCGGAGACGACCGAATTTGTAAGGATTTGAGGAAGATCGATCGGGGCACGGATTTTCTTTTGCGGTTCTAGCAGTGCACCTTATATTTTTGAACTCGGCCATCTTAGTAGCGGCTCTTTTCGTGGCGGTGCCGGTACTCCTGCATCTTTGGCGGCGGAAACCGGTGCCTGTGGTCTTCCCGGCCCTCCAGTTCCTCAAGCAGCGGCACCAGGTAACCCGGCGGAAGCTTCGCCTCCGCGAACTGCTTCTTCTGGCGTTGAGGGTGCTTGCTGTGCTGTGCCTTGTGGGGGCATTTGCCCGACCGGTTTGGGCCCCGGAAGGCTGGGAAAAGAGTTCTTCTGGCAACCCACCGGTGGTCTTGGTGTTCGACACCTCGGCCCGAATGGATTACGTTCACCAGGGGGAAAGCCGGCTGGAGCGGGCTCGGAGATGGGGGCAGGAGCTTTTGCCCCGGATTCCCGCCGGAGCCCAAATTGCCGTCGTCGACGGTCAAGGAGGACCGATCGGTTTCGAGGCCGACCGGGCCGCTGCTTTGGTTCGGCTTCGAAAGCTCACAATTTCCCCGGGAGCTATGCCGGTAGCGGCATCGGTGCTTCGAGGACTTGAGCTCCTGCAGGGAAGTAACACGGGAGGGGGGGAGCTGTTTGTTTTCACGGACTTGGCTGAGCCTGGCTGGCCGAGCGAGATGCTCCGCACTTTGAGGGAACAATTGGCCACCATGCCCACCGCCAAGTTGTGGCTGGTGGATGTAGGAGTCGAAGAGCCGGTCAACTTCGCCCTGGGAGACCTTCAGGTAGTCTCCTCGGTGACTGCCCCCGGATCTAGTGTGTACGTTAGAACATTTCTTACGGGAACCGTTGCCGGTCAAAAGATGGTGGAACTCCGTCTCCAGGAGCCACAAAAACCGGAAGCCGCGGACAACAGAGGGGAATACCAACTCCGGGGAGCACAAACCGTCTCGGTTTTGCCGGGACAGCCAGTCCCGGTGGAATTTTCTTTTACCGTGTCTCGTGCGGGAATTTATCAGGGTTTTCTGGCCCTCTTGGGGGAAGATCCATTGAAGTGGGATGACCGACGGTTTTTTACGGTGGTGGTTCGGCCGCCGGAAAATGTCCTCCTGGTGGCCCCCCAGCAGGTACTGCCGAACTTGGTTTATCTTCGAGAGATGTTGGCTCCGGAGGCTCTTGCCAAACTGGGTCGGGCCCGTTTCCGTTGTCACCAGGCGGAGCAATCCCAGCTAGAGGAAACTCCCCTGGAAAAATTTGCGGTGTTGGTCCTGGTAGATCCTCAGCCCCTTGAGGATTCCGCCGTCAGCCGGCTGGTGGAGTACGTTCGGTTGGGAGGAGGGTTGGCGATTTTTCTGGGGGCTTCGGCCGGGGATCCACAGAAGTGGGACACTGCGGGGTTGCAGCAATTGCTGCCGGCTGTTCCCATTCGCCAGGCCCGGGTACCGGAAGGGACGGTCCTTCGCCCGGATAGCTTCCATCACCCAATCCTCCAACCTCTCGAGCCTCACGCAGAGAAACTTCCCTGGGATTTGGCCCCCGTCTACCGTTATTGGCAAGTGAATATCCGAACACAGGAAACCTTCGCCATTTTGAACTTTGCCACCGGAGAACCAGCAATTCTGGAGAGAAAGGTGGGTCAGGGAAGAGTGCTCCTCATTACCAGTCCGATTTCCGATCCTCCTCGAACTGGTGCTTGGAACTTATGGACCAGCGGGGATTGCTGGCCTTTGTTGGCTCTCGTGCATCAGATGATGGTCTACGGGGGAGGGGTAGAAAATATTCAGGTTGGGTTTTCCAGTACCCCAAGACTGTCCGTTCTGTTGCCCGGCGACCCCCCAAGACCCGTGCGGATTGTTCCATCAGTAGGCTGGGGCAGTGACTCACCTGTTGTCCTGGAACAGAAGGACCGCTTCATCCAGGTCCAAGGGTGGGATCTTACAGGGAACTACTTGATCCCCTTGGAAGCCACCTCCGGTAGTTCTATGCATGGGTTCAGTGTGAACATTCCCTCGGAAGCCACGGTCCTCACACGAAAAGCGGAGGAACTCCTGCAAAGCCTAGGTACAGACCAGGTTCGGTTGGGACGTAGTTTGGCGGAGTTTGACTTGCGGTGGGCCTCGGGCGGGCAACAACGAGAGCTTTCCGGATGGTTACTTTTCCTTGCCGTGCTCTTCTTTTTGGGGGAATTTTTCCTTTCCAATCAGTTTTACACGAGTCGATACCCTGCCGACTCCGCTGCAGGTGCCCCACGGCAGGAGTTCAAGCATTCAGCGTGACGGGGTTCATTGCCCCTCTTTTTCCAACGTGAGCTTTTTGTGGGAGTACTCCCGGTTTTCCCACCGGGTTCACGAGGCCCAGTTTGCCCCCAGGATCAACTCTTTTGCATACCAGGCCACTGAATCACTCTTTTAGATCTCAGGGCACTGAATCTCACTCTTTTACATCCCAGGCCAATGAATCACTCTTTTACATCCCAGGCCACCAAATCACTTTTTTAGATCCCAGGGCACTAAATCACTCTTTTAGACCCCAGGGCACTGAATCACTCTTTTAGATCCCAGGCCACTAACCAAGTCCATTGGGTGGGTTGGAGTGAGAACTCCTCCTGCAGCCGGCGGGCAAAGTCGGGCATGTGAGCTGCCCCGTAAAAGATCGCCACGGAACGTCTGTTCTTTTGAAGTTCGTCTCGTAAGACCCTGAGGGCCACTTTGTTACGTTCGGAAAGAATCGTGGATCCCCGGGGACCTTCCACCGCCTGGATAGCAAGCTCGAGATCTTCGAAATGGGTAGCGGCCCAACGGCGGAGGGCAAGCTCGCGTTGCCGACCGCGTTTTTGGAGGGCTTCCCAAAGTCCCTCCCACTCATCCCCGATGGGTTTGGGTTGGAGCATCGCTTGGGCGAGGATCCGCAACAGGATCTGCCACGCACTTTCCCGCCGCTGGGTCATGGACTCCCGGAATTGTTCCGGAGTCATGTCCGCATGAACAAAATTCCGGGCTTGGTAGTCAATACCATCCAGTTGGAACTGGAGTCCAAGAATTTGGGTGGCCAACTGCTGGGCAAATCCCCACCAGGTAAAGCCGGCAGGAGCATCTGGAGATGGGCGGGCATCCGGGGGTGCCACAAGCTCATAGAGCACGGCGTCGTAACCCTGAAAACGACGGTTCAGCTCGCGAAAGTACGCCGGGTCGGCCAAATGGACGGCCGCCACAAGGTCCACCTTCACGGCCGCCGGAGGTCCGCTCTCCCTTCCCCCAGGACGATAATGGCCTTCGAAACGCACAATGGCCGTCTCCAAGGCTATGGGGGTTCCTTGGTTGTCCCGAGTCACACGCAGAAAGTGGGATCCGGACCATTTTTCCACCCGCGGGCCAGCCGGTTTCTCCGTAAAGGAGAAAACCTCCCCCTTTGCCCCGGCCACGGTTACCCCCACGATGATCCCCAACCCCAGCATTGTTTGCCACCGTCGCTCGAAAAAAAGTTCCATTCCCGCGATCTCCCATGCTAAAAGCAGGCTTAAGCAAACCGAGAGGCAATGCCCTCTTGGAAAGCGGTCCTTGTTGCATCCATGCTCGATTGTACCGGCTTTGGTGCCCAGTTTACCAGGTTGGGATTGGCTTTCCGCGGGCGGAAGGGCATCCGCTTTTTCGCTAGCATTTGCAGACTGAGAACCCGCCGGAAACCGGAGCAAAGGACACACCAGCCCTCGGGAGGCAGAGCTCGGCCGTTTGCCTTCTGCAAACCCTTGCTTCCCAACCTGTGGGTTGGAACTCTCGACCCTCCCCATCCACCACTATAGTACCAGGCTGGGCTACCTCTCCCCGCTCAGCGATAAGTGGACCTAGTGTGCTCCGTTCGGGGCATCCTTTGCCAACTATTCCGGGCGGGCCGGGGGAGAGGTGTCTTTCGCTTAAGACAACCGGTTGCCGACGGGTCGAGTATTGCCCGGCACCTCCCCCGTTCCTTTGAGAATCATTCGGAGCCCGAGTTTCGGGCTTTTCGTTGGGCCCCACGGGGATCTGCCAGGGGTGGCAAAAAATGCCACCATAGCAGCAGCTCCCATCCCTTTCCAAGTGGCCGTACCTTAACCTACTACTTTTTTGTAAAAGTTTTTGTAATTGCTTTGTAATAGCCTAGCCACCGCCTGGGCGTGCATCCGAGAGAAAACTTTCACTCAGCCTCCGAGATGGGCCCACAAGTGTTTTGAGCGGGCTATAGCGGGGCTCGGGACGGGCAAAGCCGCCGGCCGGGAAAATTCCGGCCTCCAATTTTGAATAGGCTCCGGGAAATACTTCGATATGCCCCGGCAAGCCTTGCAATTGGTATGCACGGGAAATCCTTCATCCTTGAAATTGATCTGCACGCGAAATCCTTCGATTTGGGGGAAACCCTTTTCCAAATTCCGGGGAAATTGCTTCTGGCAACGTGAACCTTCCGGATACCGAGGGCAGCAAAAGGCTTTCGGTGCCCCGGCTGCAGCTGTAAGCTTCACACCCTGGGTATGGGCAGACTCGATATTTCCCCTGGGCCCAAAGGGCCGATCGGAACTCCGCCAAGAAAATCCTAGGGGGTATACCTTCACCTGAACAACTCCGGCCTTAGGCTTTTTCTTGGGATCCTGTGGGAGGGGTAACCCGGTGGATGAGTCGTTTGCTGTAGCTTTGGGAACAAAAACCTAAAAAATGCAACCGCGGGGAAGAAATCTCGAACAATATCTCTGGGTAGCACGTCTGTCTATTGCGGCTTGTGATAGAATGAACATTGCTGGCAACATCCATCGGATGGTGTGAGGAATCCCTTTTCATCCAGGAGAGTATGTGCGAAAGAGCGGGGGACGGTTTAGCAGTGGGAACCCTAAAGGAGACACTTCGGGAGGTATTTGATCGTCTGTACAGAGCGTACGGACCCCAAAATTGGTGGCCGGCCGAGGACTCCTTCGAAGTCCTGGTAGGAGCTGTCCTCGTACAGAATACCAACTGGAAAAATGTGGAGAAGGCTATCCGGAAACTGAAAGCTGCCGGCTACTTGGATCCGGACCGGCTGTATCGGTTACCGGAGGAAGAGTTGGCCCAATTAATTCGACCAGCCGGTTATTTCCGCGTGAAGGCCAAACGTCTAAAAAATCTGATCAAGTTCTTGGTGGAGCGGTACGGGGGTTCCTTGGCCCGAATGTTCCGCCAAAGTATGGAGAAGTTGCGAAAGGAATTGTTGGGGGTCCACGGGATAGGTCGAGAAACCGCCGACTCTATCTTGCTTTATGCTGGCCATTTTCCCACCTTTGTTGTGGACAGCTATACCTATCGGGTAATGACCCGGCATGGTTGGGCTCCCTTTGACGCAGATTACGAGTCGCTGAAAGAACTTTTCGAGGAAAATTTGCCTTCCGATCCCAAATTATTTAACGAGTTCCACGCCCTTTTTGTCCAAGTGGGGAAGAAACACTGTCGAACCGTGCCCCGGTGCGAGGGATGTCCTCTTGCTACCATGTTGCCACCGTCAGGACCGCTTAGTCCAGAATGGTGAAGGCGAGCACGCAAGACAAAGCGGTTTAGGGGTCTCTGGTGTCGCCAAGGCACTCTCACGCTCAATCAGCGGTGCACGGGCAAAACCTAGCTTTGCCCCCAGGTTCTCAAGCCAGGACATTTAGGGAATGGACCGTAAGCTGTATGCCGGTTACAAATGGACGTCGGGCAGCTGGGGAAGTCCTTCGGATGGGAGGGGCGAAGACCTTACCCATGAGGCTTGCCGGTCATAGTTTAGGCCGGTGGTGATTTCCGGATTTGGCTTAGCGGCAGGGAGGTAGGCTCCCCCGCCAGGTGTTTAGGATGCTTTTCGGCCGTGAAAACTTTGCGATGCTTTTCGGCCATGAAAATGTAGTGAGGTGGTTGGGATTGCAATATAAGCGATGGCTTCTTGGCCGAGCCTAATGCAGGACACAACCCATCATGTCACTTTTTGAGGATCGGGAAAAACTCCATCGGGCCCAAGCGATGCCACTTGCGGCCCGAATGCGGCCGCGATCCCTTGAGGAATTTGTCGGCCAGGAACATTTCCTCGGACCGGGCAAGCTCCTCCGCCGCCTGCTGGAGGCTGACCGCCTGGGATCTCTCATCTTTTACGGGCCTCCCGGAACCGGCAAGACCACGTTGGCGCGCATCTTAGCCACAGCGACCCGGGCCCATTTCGTTCAGCTAACTGCTGTGGGAAGCGGCGTGGCCGAAGTCCGCGAAATCTTAGCCGATGCTCGTCGCCGACTGGAGACCACCGGACAGCGGACTCTGCTTTTCATCGATGAGATCCACCGTTTCAATCGGGCCCAGCAGGACGTCCTCCTTCCCGAGGTCGAAGAAGGGATCGTGATTCTGGTGGGGGCGACCACGGAAAACCCCTTCTTTTCCCTGACGGCTCCGTTGCTCAGCCGGAGCCGGATCTTCCAATTCGAGCCGCTCTCTGCCGAGCACATCAAGACTATCCTTCGCCAGGCCCTCGCCGATAAAGAACGGGGTTTGGGAAACCGCCAAGTGATTATCGACGAAGAGGCCCTCGACTATTTGGCTGCCACCAGTGATGGCGATGCCCGCCGAGCACTTTCTGCACTGGAGATCGGAGTCCTTTCCACCCGTGACGAGCCAGTCCGGTTTAATCTGGAACTGGCCCGCGAGGCGGTGCAGAAACGGACCGTCGCCTATGATCGGGCAGGCGATTATCACTACGATGCCATCAGTGCCTTGATCAAAAGCATTCGGGGTAGCGATCCGGATGCTGCCCTTTACTGGTTGGCAGTAATGTTGGAAGGGGGGGAAGATGTCCGATTCTTGGCCAGGCGATTGATCATCTTAGCCAGCGAAGATATCGGCAACGCCGACCCGATGGCCCTCCTGGTGGCGGTGGCCACAGCCCACGCCTGCGAGTTCGTGGGGTTGCCGGAATGTGCTTTGAACTTAGCCCATGCGGTGGTGTACCTGGCCTGCGCGCCCAAATCGAATGCTTCCTATCGAGCCCTCAAAGCGGCTCAGGAAGATGTCCAGCAAAAGCGGATTGTGCCCATCCCTCGGCATCTGCGGGATGCAAGTTACAAGGGAGCCAAGCGTCTCGGGCATGGCGAAGGCTACCGCTATCCCCATGCGGAGCCGGGAGCAATCGCGGCTCAAGATTACCTGGGGGTGGATCGAATTTATTATGAGCCCACCGATCGGGGCTTCGAAAAGGAGCTGGCCGAACGGCTCGCAAAAATCCGGGCTCTTTTGCGGGAGGCCAAGGAAAAAAGGGGCTAACCGAGGGTGCTTGCCAAGACGGTGGATCTCCGTTAGGCCGGGCAGCAATTTTTTGCCTGTGCAAACCCGGGGGTGGGCTCAGGTATTAAGAGGATGCCCCGGCGGGCCGGGAGATTCTTTCGTGGACCCATAAGCCATCCTCTTTTTGATGGAAGGCCCTCATGGGCCAAGACCGTCGTACAGGTCCTCTCACGGGCACGGTCGACATTTGGGAATAGTCCCGCGCGCAAGGACCCTGTGTGCCGGGAAGGGTTTGTCCCCCAGTCGATATTGAGATGCCCCTGCGCGCTAGGAGCTTCTGTGTTATCTGCTTAGAGTCTCAGTGTCCATCTCACGATACACCCCCGGGCTAGGAGGTGGACTGAACAGCCCATCCATAGGTTTCTGGAAGTAAAGGATGCCCCCGCGGGCCGGGAGATTCTTTCGTCGATCTACCAGCGGGGCAAAGGGACGAGCCATCCCCGGCTCATCGGAAGTTCTCCCCTCCGGAACGACAGCTAGTGTTGGACCCTCGGGAGGTGCCCGCGGGCCGAGTGGTTCTCTGGGATTTTGGGGTTTATGGCCGAAAGGGAGGTCCCGAGACCGGCGTGCGGGTGCCGGCTCGCCAAGCCCCCCAGAAAAGCAAGTTGAAAACCCGCACAGCCAGGCAACTTTGCCATGGAACGATCAGAAAAGCTTCCGATCTGACGGTGGTCTTGGTGGGGGTTCGGCCTTCCAATGTGAGAGCGCGTAGGCCATTCCCAAACAGAGTGGGCGAGGCGGAGTTGCTTTACAATGTTTTATCTTGCGTTTATGTTGATTCTAGGAGGTGTGGTCATCGCTCGTCGGTGGAGGCGAGAAGTGTCGAGTGGCTCGGCACGGGTGTGTTGGTCCGTTTCAGCTGTTGGGAGGTGAGGCGATGTGGCGAACGATTTGTGCGGTGTGGTTGGTGGCATTAGTGGTTTTGTGGGTGGGCTGTGGCAAGCAGCAGCCGACCCCGCCGGCAGCTCCTCAGCCTCGGGCAACTCCGGCTCCCTCTCCGCAGGAGGCACCGCCTACTGCAGAGCCCCAGCCGACCGAGGCTGAGCCCCCGGCTCCAGCAGAGGAAGCTGCTCAGAAGCCTCAACTACCGGAGCTCGCTCCTCCTGAGGAACCAAAGCCGGAGCAACCGGAGCAACCCCCGATGACTCCAGAAGAACCGGCGGCCCAGCCGGAGCAGCCTCCGGCACAGCAGGCTCAGCCTTAGCAACCCCAGCAGCCGATGCCCCAGGAGAGCCAGCCCCAAGATCAGGGCATGCAACAGCCGACGCAACCCGAGCAATCTGCTCCGCAATCAGCCCAGCCGGAGCAGTCCAGCGAGCAGTAAATCTTTGGAAGGTCAGGCTACCCGAGAGTCAATCCCAAGGAATCTTGGCTGGTTTGCTCAAAGTTTTCGGGAACTGCAACGGAGCCGGATAGCCGAGCAGACAAACGGCAAGATAAGGGAGCCGGTGCATAGTTCCGGCCCCGAGGTGGGGTGGGTGTGTTGAGTGTTTTCGTCGCTGTCTGCCCTGACATCGTGGTCTTAGCTCGTTGGCGGTAGGATCAAAACGGGGATTATTCAAAAGGTGCCTGTTTGACCTATCGGCCCCAGACTTTTTCGGCGGAGTTGCATCGTTTAGGGGCCCCGGCTTAACTAGCCCGGCCAGCAGCCGCTCAGAGTTACCACCTTACTTCGGAGACACAAAGCTTGCCGCCATTTGGGTGGTTGGGTTGCCGGCCGTGAAATACTTTCTCGTCGTTCCTAAGATCACAATCCTTGCATTTTTCCGTTGCCTTTGAGTCCGGTGAGTTCGGCCGCTGTCCAAAGGAGCTTTTGCTTGGGGGACCGATACCGCCACGGCAGCAGAACGAAAGAAGCCCCACCAAGGCGGCCAAAGCCCACCAGGGTAACGCCGAGTTGTTCCCCGGAACCTTCGGACGGACAGAGATTTACTGCAGGGTGGGACATTATTTGAAAAGGGAAAGGCCTGCCCGACGCCTATTTCAGAGGATTCGAGTCGGTCCGGAGGACCACAAGCTCGTCAAAATCGAAAACCTCCGTCACTTTCCCAGGGCTCTTTGGAAGAGCAAACTCGGACAACTTTTTCAACGGTTCGTTCCGAAGAATCAGAGCCGAGCTTACTTTTATTTTTGAGGGAAGGACAAATTTATTCCTGAAGGACAGATTTATTCCTGAGGGAAGGACCAATGGCGGCAGGCTTAATAGTCGGTTTCCTTTAACACCGGCTCCATTACCTTCGTGTTACGCTCGACTGCCACCAGGATGGTCCGATGTTCGGTGCCATCACGGCTCCATGCAACAACGGGAAAGACCTGCCGTCGGTCCGGGAAGGGGTAGCGGAGGACGAAGCTGCCGTCCGGTCGAACTTCCACCGGTTCCCCCCGCACGGTCACTCGGGTCCCGGGCAGGGTGGTTCCGTAAAGGATAACTTCGGCGTCAAGTTCCAGAGGCAATGTGTTTTCCGGTTCCTCCGGGTAGGAGGAAAGCGAGGAGCTCAAGCGAGCTCGAGTCCGAGAACTCACAGGCCGATCCAGCTTCTCTTCCAAAAAGTCCCTTAACTCGTCGGCATCAGCACTGCCGTCGTCCTTCAAAGTCAATGCCAGGACCCGGTCCCAATCGATGGATGGTACCTGCTGAGGAGTCTTCGGCCACCATTGGTAAGAAGGGCCAGGTCGGGTGGTAACCACATTGCTCCGAGCCAGAACATGGAACTTACCGCCGGGTACCACATAGCCGAGATCCACTTGGAAACTCCGCGGCGGATCGGCAACATCGATGTACCAATTATTAACAGCTCCATGAATTTCGATGTCTCGGATCACCCGGCGATCGCCGATTTCTACGCCTTCCGGATCCAACTCCACTAGCCGCAGCACAGGTTTGGCCAAGTGCCACTGCTGTCCCAAGGCTACTCTGGCTCGCTCGACTGTTTGCCGGGTAATTTCCCACACCGCTTGAAGCCAGTAGGGGTCGCGAACCATGAGCACGATTCGGTCTGCCGTAGGTTCGCAAGAGGGATCGCGAAGCGTCAAATCCTTGGGATCGGGTGGAGGCGGAGGAGGAAGAGGGGGCTTTTCCGTCGAATTTCCGGGAGAAGTTGCAGTTACCGAAGAACCTTTTCCTTTCAGCTTGGCAGAACGCCCGTTTCGCGAACCATTCGGTTTAGGAGAAGCTCGTGGGGAGGCATCCGAAACTCCTAAGGTGTGCTGGGTCAGGAGGTTGGTAGATGCAAGTTTGGCAGCTCGCCTTTGTTCTGCTTTTAAGATCTTACTGAGGGCCTTTATAAGCTCCGCCTTCCGCATGGAATGCCATCCTGGCACTCCGCGACATTTGGCCATCTGGGCCAACTGCTTCACCGTCAACGCCTTCAAATCGCCCACGGTCTGCACGGATGAGCCTCCCAAGCTGCGTTGCACCGACCTCTTGCCAAGCCCGACCTTGGGCAGACACTTTTCACCACCCAATGGGGGAATTCCCGCAAAGGGATAACCCCGCACCACATCCGCTCGCCTGCATGGGGTACTCTGTTTCGGTTGGAACCGAGCTTTAAATGGGGACTTGGGGCGATCCTGACCTTCCTGAGCGGATTGTCCAGGTCCCGAACTTCCGAATCTTTACCATCCCTCCCGGTCAGGTCTTTTGAGGTGTCTCCCGGCTACCCGTCCGCCCCACGATAAGTTGCGGGTTTTCTTGAGAGCAAACTTGGCAAGTGATCGAACTTTAGACTGTGGGCGACATCCCTCCGTTTGTGTTCGTGCTGGCAACTCCCAAGCGAAGTTACAAGGCTGTAAATTCCGAGGGTGCCCTTCCTGGCTCTTAACCGACGGCCCTAATCGCGTGCTATCGACGGCCGCCTAGGGCCACTCACTTTTCTCGACAGCCCCGATATTTTTGATTCTTTAGCTTTCGAAGCGGAAGGCTCTTAATGCTTTGGAAAAAGCAGTCTTTCCAGGCGGGATACAGTTTCGATTGTAATTCTCTTGCCACAGAATTGCAATGACCCGCCCCAGAGTGTCGAGCCAGGAAGAAGACCACGAAATGCCAACAAAAGGGTTTGCCCTTACCGGTGGGATTCGGCGGAGCTAATCTGGGGAAAACCCTTGCCGTGCCCTTTGTGCTTTCGGACCAATCAACGAGGTTTCTAGTATTTCTGCCCACTCATTCCCGAGGTCACCCGAAAAGGATATCGCGAGGTCAGAAAGCCTAGCTCTCCCGAAGGTGTATCTTCACCGAGAAATGTGAACAATGTTTGCCACAATAGTTTCATTTAATCTCGTCGGTTGACTACAAATCGGCGAATTCCGGACAGCGGCACGTTTGGTCCCAAAATTTTGACTGGCATAGCTTCCCGAAAAGCTGGATGTAGCTGCCCGAAAACCTGGGTAATTTCAGGGCCGGAACAAGCAGTGGCTTGATTTAGCTATTCGACAATTCTTTGGCATGTGTGCGTGGGTGTTGTCATCCGATGTGCCCTCATCTACTCGTCCGGCTGCAATTTCCCCTAATTCCAGGGTATTAACCCTTGTAGGCTCCCTTTTTAGGTGGTCCTGCTTCCGGGGAAAGCGGTCAGCTCCAAGTGACCTCGGTCGGGGACATGGATAAGAAGGACCCCTCCCGACAATCCACGGGTTCTCCCTACCGGATGGAATGATTATTGGTTAGGTAAATTTTGTCATCTAATCCAATCACCTTGGTGGCAACCGGTCCGGTGGCGGCCGGCCTTTCATCCTTGCTGGTTGCATGCCGGATTTCCTATCAGCTTTTTCTTGCTAGTTGCATGCCACATTTCCTAGCAGCTTTGATTTCGGGTTTTCATGCTTACTTTTGGCCTGCAGCATAAAAATTCAGCGAGCGAGGGGTTCGAAGAGTGCCTGGAACGGGATGGGCGGGAATTGCTTGGCCAATACATCCTGGATGCTAGCCAGACTGCCGGAGATATTCGGAAACCCGGGGTTGGCGTGGGGGGATCTTCCGATTTTTACCCGGCTGGGGCAGCCCGCCATAAGGAAGGAGATCGGGGGCTTGCCGATCACCTTCCCACACCCGTCCTTGGAGGTGGCCCTACAAGTCCCGCGGGAAGTGACGCTATAAGCCCTCGAGGAGGAAAAAGGGCTCAAAATCCTTCACCAAGAAACTCTGCCAGGCTCTGATTAGCTCCGCAACTCTGGGAACCGACGTACTATAAGGAGAACCAGTGCCACAAAGACATCCAAATGCCCAAAAATAGTCAGCAAATTAGGCCGTCACCTCCACGTTTTAAACTATTCGGCGTTGGCCTGGCAGTGTCCTCGGCTGCT
>Ga0308310_1000691_pt1 | contig 15063 bp, 4 predicted proteins | sample HotsprSampleMS65_FD_203672 | JGI IMG/M metagenome (GOLD analysis project Ga0308310, IMG submission 203672) | Hot spring phototrophic mat microbial communities from Mushroom Spring, Yellowstone National Park, Wyoming, United States - 20090730_MS65 ...
GTCACTGACGAGTGCATGTTTCAGTGCTCTACCGTGAGCCGAAATTGTTGAAAGGCGGGCATCGGGTCAAGATCGCGGCAGACGTGACGGTTTCAGTGCTCTACCGTGAGCCGAAATTGTTGAAAGCTTATTCCGACAACGAAAGACGCGACGCGGATGAGTTTCAGTGCTCTACCGTGAGCCGAAATTGTTGAAAGCTTGTAGGACAAGCGCGTTGCGCTCGACGAGATCTGTTTCAGTGCTCTACCGTGAGCCGAAATTGTTGAAAGAAAGTCGGGCGCGGGGGACTGGTACCCGCGTCGGGAGGTTTCAGTGCTCTACCGTGAGCCGAAATTGTTGAAAGATAGTGTAGACGTAATAAGTAAACATCAACAAGAAAGTTTCAGTGCTCTACCGTGAGCCGAAATTGTTGAAAGTTTAACGCGGCGGTCGAGACGTTGCAAATTACACTGTTTCAGTGCTCTACCGTGAGCCGAAATTGTTGAAAGAGCGGAATGTGGTCGGAAGATGCGCTGTTCAAACTTGTTTCAGTGCTCTACCGTGAGCCGAAATTGTTGAAAGCATTGTGCACATTGCACCGGTTCGACAACGCAAGAGTTTCAGTGCTCTACCGTGAGCCGAAATTGTTGAAAGGAACCTCTCAACACTGATCGCGGGCGCGTTGGTGGAGTTTCAGTGCTCTACCGTGAGCCGAAATTGTTGAAAGTGGGATGTCATCATAGCCGACCGCGTGATGACCCTGTTTCAGTGCTCTACCGTGAGCCGAAATTGTTGAAAGGCAAGCACAGCAGCATCCAGCAGCATCTGCTGCTGCGTTTCAGTGCTCTACCGTGAGCCGAAATTGTTGAAAGTTGACCGGTAGAGTACATCCGCGCCTGAAGATCGCGTTTCAGTGCTCTACCGTGAGCCGAAATTGTTGAAAGCTTATCACCGCGTTGGAGTACACCGCCAACGCTTGGGGTTTCAGTGCTCTACCGTGAGCCGAAATTGTTGAAAGCGCAACCGCTTCCCGCACTGTCGCGAGGCGATTGCGCGTTTCAGTGCTCTACCGTGAGCCGAAATTGTTGAAAGCGCGCAGCCAAGCGCGATCCTCGCTCGCGCGAGGCGAGTTTCAGTGCTCTACCGTGAGCCGAAATTGTTGAAAGAAAAACTGCACATCGAACGTTAAGTTCGCGCCGATTAGGTTTCAGTGCTCTACCGTGAGCCGAAATTGTTGAAAGGCGTTATCAATGATACTACTCAGCGCGCCCAGCGCGCGTTTCAGTGCTCTACCGTGAGCCGAAATTGTTGAAAGTCTAGTTTGCGTAAAAGCGCGAGATCTCGATACGTTTCGTTTCAGTGCTCTACCGTGAGCCGAAATTGTTGAAAGGTTCCTTTCTAGTTTCGCGCATAACACCTCCCTGACGTTTCAGTGCTCTACCGTGAGCCGAAATTGTTGAAAGAGTAAATGCTAGTACACTGCTAGTACACTACTAGCATGTTTCAGTGCTCTACCGTGAGCCGAAATTGTTGAAAGCGCATACAGTGCCCTCCGCGCTCGTTCGATGCTGCGGTTTCAGTGCTCTACCGTGAGCCGAAATTGTTGAAAGCGAAGCGGTGATCACAGTGCTGGCCGACATCCGCGACGGTTTCAGTGCTCTACCGTGAGCCGAAATTGTTGAAAGCCCAACACTATCGCGTTGGTTTGCGGATAACGCCGGTTTCAGTGCTCTACCGTGAGCCGAAATTGTTGAAAGGCTGCACCAATCCCACCGACGCCAGCTCGATCAGCGTCGTTTCAGTGCTCTACCGTGAGCCGAAATTGTTGAAAGGCCCGATGTGTAGCGCGTCGCTGCCGAAGTCGAGCCAGGTTTCAGTGCTCTACCGTGAGCCGAAATTGTTGAAAGTATACTATACCGCGCCCGCGCCAATTTGTCAAGCGTTTCAGTGCTCTACCGTGAGCCGAAATTGTTGAAAGCCCGCCCGCTGGCGGGATTAACATTTGCGGCAACTGTTTCAGTGCTCTACCGTGAGCCGAAATTGTTGAAAGTCACTTGCGTATACCCGCTCTCGCGCCGCTGTCGGTGTTTCAGTGCTCTACCGTGAGCCGAAATTGTTGAAAGCTGTCTCAGCCCGTCCCCGTCTCACCGTCTCAAAGTGTTTCAGTGCTCTACCGTGAGCCGAAATTGTTGAAAGCCCACTCAGCGAGCTGAAGAAGTTGGTGGGGAAAGGTTTCAGTGCTCTACCGTGAGCCGAAATTGTTGAAAGGGCCGCGACCGGCGGCAACAAGCTGATCGAACAGCATGTTTCAGTGCTCTACCGTGAGCCGAAATTGTTGAAAGTCGCGAGCGAGTTGTACATTCGTTCGCAGCGTCGCGCGTTTCAGTGCTCTACCGTGAGCCGAAATTGTTGAAAGTTGGTACTCCGCGATTTTCGAGTACAGCGACTTAAACGGTTTCAGTGCTCTACCGTGAGCCGAAATTGTTGAAAGGACGCGGTGTCGGGACGAATTGACGCACTGCTGTTAGGTTTCAGTGCTCTACCGTGAGCCGAAATTGTTGAAAGGCCAGCGCGATAACCCCGTCGTCGTAACAGCCGTCGTTTCAGTGCTCTACCGTGAGCCGAAATTGTTGAAAGCGGATGAGATGCGGGCCGACAGCCCGTCGACACTAATGTTTCAGTGCTCTACCGTGAGCCGAAATTGTTGAAAGCAAACGCGACGGTAAAGATCGATGATATTGAGCTGTCGGTTTCAGTGCTCTACCGTGAGCCGAAATTGTTGAAAGGCGTATGTTGGTTCGGGATCGTTGCGGGTCTCAAAAGTGTTTCAGTGCTCTACCGTGAGCCGAAATTGTTGAAAGCCAACAAGCGCAAAAACCCTCTCACCACGCTGGTGAGGTTTCAGTGCTCTACCGTGAGCCGAAATTGTTGAAAGCTTGTTTGCGGACATAAACGACGCGGCGCATAAGTTGTTTCAGTGCTCTACCGTGAGCCGAAATTGTTGAAAGTCGTACCGAACGCCGCTTGACCTCCAATGCCGCGAGTTTCAGTGCTCTACCGTGAGCCGAAATTGTTGAAAGTCCGCGTCAGTTGGCCTTTGTGCAAACATCCAGATCGTGTTTCAGTGCTCTACCGTGAGCCGAAATTGTTGAAAGGGGGTGTGGGTGTTACGGATATGAATGAATTCATCGCTGTTTCAGTGCTCTACCGTGAGCCGAAATTGTTGAAAGGTCTACAAGTACGAAAACGAGACAGAGGCAGCTAACGCGTTTCAGTGCTCTACCGTGAGCCGAAATTGTTGAAAGAACGAGCAGTTTCTCGTCCGTACACCGGTACTGGTGTTTCAGTGCTCTACCGTGAGCCGAAATTGTTGAAAGCGAAGTGTTGTGACACTGCTGATAGCACAACCGCGAGCGGTTTCAGTGCTCTACCGTGAGCCGAAATTGTTGAAAGCACAAAAAGAAAACCCCTCTCACCGCGCTGGTGAGGTTTCAGTGCTCTACCGTGAGCCGAAATTGTTGAAAGGCCGACACTGCAACGCGCTCGGTTTACCGCGAGCGGGAAGTTTCAGTGCTCTACCGTGAGCCGAAATTGTTGAAAGCGAAGAAACGCCAGCCAGCGCTCGCGTCGCAGCAGCGGTTTCAGTGCTCTACCGTGAGCCGAAATTGTTGAAAGTTGATGATGTTGGCAATGTGAAGTAGAACCCAGTCGTTTCAGTGCTCTACCGTGAGCCGAAATTGTTGAAAGTGATCTCATACCATCCGGACGGCTTTGTTTCTATCGTAAGCGTTTCAGTGCTCTACCGTGAGCCGAAATTGTTGAAAGTCCAGCGCACTCAACGATTGATTGAAGAGCGCGGCTGGCGTTTCAGTGCTCTACCGTGAGCCGAAATTGTTGAAAGCGATTTTTGACCAATTCCAAAGCGCGAACCCGCGTCTGTTTCAGTGCTCTACCGTGAGCCGAAATTGTTGAAAGACCCAACTTGCGTTCCGTCCAACCGCGTCCCGCGTGTTTCAGTGCTCTACCGTGAGCCGAAATTGTTGAAAGGCGGTTTTGATGCGGCAGTGGTGGTAAAGGCTTGTACGTTTCAGTGCTCTACCGTGAGCCGAAATTGTTGAAAGCAGAAGACGGTTTTGCTTACATACTTGAGAATATGCGTATGTTTCAGTGCTCTACCGTGAGCCGAAATTGTTGAAAGGCCATCGTAGCCGTTTTAGAACGTTGGAACGCGGATCGTGTTTCAGTGCTCTACCGTGAGCCGAAATTGTTGAAAGCTCGCACCCCTCATCCGAACCGTCTGTGCGGACGGTTTCAGTGCTCTACCGTGAGCCGAAATTGTTGAAAGCCAATTCCGGCAACAACCGTCCGTCGCGTACGCAGTGTGTTTCAGTGCTCTACCGTGAGCCGAAATTGTTGAAAGGTCGCAGACGTGCACCGATATTCCCCCATCATGCAAGTTTCAGTGCTCTACCGTGAGCCGAAATTGTTGAAAGTCTCGCGCCGCTGTTGGGCGTCGCTTTGATGCGACAAGTTTCAGTGCTCTACCGTGAGCCGAAATTGTTGAAAGTCCGTCGCGCTGACTAACTGCGCGATGTAGTAGCCGGAGTTTCAGTGCTCTACCGTGAGCCGAAATTGTTGAAAGCGAAGCCGCTGCGCTGGTTGACACCTGGCAACGGGCGTTTCAGTGCTCTACCGTGAGCCGAAATTGTTGAAAGCTGGACGGGGATCAAGCTGCGCACCGACACCAGTGAGCGTTTCAGTGCTCTACCGTGAGCCGAAATTGTTGAAAGCGAAGCCGCTGCGCTGGTTGACACCTGGCAACGGGCGTTTCAGTGCTCTACCGTGAGCCGAAATTGTTGAAAGCAAGCGCCAGGCGGTCTGGCTGTTTGGGGTGCGGATTGAGTTTCAGTGCTCTACTTCAGTGCTCTACCGTGAGCCGAAATTGTTGAAAGCTGGCCAGCGAGGCCGAGCGACGCGAACGCCAAGCTGCTGGTTTCAGTGCTCTACCGTGAGCCGAAATTGTTGAAAGCCACCTTGACAAGGGTGATTCATCGCCTGGCGCTGGAGTTTCAGTGCTCTACCGTGAGCCGAAATTGTTGAAAGCGGGTTTTTTTGTTGTTCGCAACCAACCCGCGCGTTTCAGTGCTCTACCGTGAGCCGAAATTGTTGAAAGCTCGCGTCCGGCGCGGAGTGGTTGACGTTGTTCGGTTTCAGTGCTCTACCGTGAGCCGAAATTGTTGAAAGCTAGCGCTTGAGGCGCGTCGCTCAACAATTCCGTTGGTTTCAGTGCTCTACCGTGAGCCGAAATTGTTGAAAGCAGTCGCGCAATCGTTTCGAGATTGGCGCGCATCGCGTTTCAGTGCTCTACCGTGAGCCGAAATTGTTGAAAGGGTGAACCCAACCAACCCGCGCTTCGCGTCGGTAACTGGTTTCAGTGCTCTACCGTGAGCCGAAATTGTTGAAAGCAACAAGCGCAAAAACCCTCTCACCACGCTGGTGAGAGTTTCAGTGCTCTACCGTGAGCCGAAATTGTTGAAAGGAGCGCGGTGATTGAGAAAGTCGCGAATAACGTTCGCGTTTCAGTGCTCTACCGTGAGCCGAAATTGTTGAAAGTCAACCCGCGCGAAGAGATGCGACGCTCGCTCCAGCGGTTTCAGTGCTCTACCGTGAGCCGAAATTGTTGAAAGCCCTCTCGCGACGCTGGCCGCGCAGCTTGGTTTTGTGTTTCAGTGCTCTACCGTGAGCCGAAATTGTTGAAAGGAGACGGCAAACGACGAGCGCGTTTGCCCGATCTGGTTTCAGTGCTCTACCGTGAGCCGAAATTGTTGAAAGTTGTAACCGGCGCGGAAGCGTATGCCGCGTTGGAGGTTTCAGTGCTCTACCGTGAGCCGAAATTGTTGAAAGGCGCGCTGGGGGTGCAGCGCGCGCTGGCCCCGACGCGGTTTCAGTGCTCTACCGTGAGCCGAAATTGTTGAAAGCCTCCAGTTTCGCGAAATTGGATTCACATCAACCGGTTTCAGTGCTCTACCGTGAGCCGAAATTGTTGAAAGCCAGGTCGCGAAGGTGGTTGCGTTTCTCTACTTTTAGTTTCAGTGCTCTACCGTGAGCCGAAATTGTTGAAAGTTGACAGTACCAACGTTCGCTGCTATTCTGTTCGTAAAGTTTCAGTGCTCTACCGTGAGCCGAAATTGTTGAAAGTGTTTTTCACCATTCGCGACCGCCCAACGCGCTGCGGTTTCAGTGCTCTACCGTGAGCCGAAATTGTTGAAAGTATTCCGCCCCTGCTACGACTTCTCTAATATCGTCGTTTCAGTGCTCTACCGTGAGCCGAAATTGTTGAAAGGCCTTCGCTGGTAATGCTCATGTCTTTGCTGGTACCGGGTTTCAGTGCTCTACCGTGAGCCGAAATTGTTGAAAGCCGGGCGTGGGTGTTCCCTACGGCTGAAGCCTTCTATGTTTCAGTGCTCTACCGTGAGCCGAAATTGTTGAAAGTTCGTCGCGGGTATTCGTTCAAGAGACGTACATAGAGTTTCAGTGCTCTACCGTGAGCCGAAATTGTTGAAAGCCATTCCGTAACATCGTACACCCACCACCGATCAGAGTTTCAGTGCTCTACCGTGAGCCGAAATTGTTGAAAGTTTGGTCTTTAGACAACGAAGATGCTGGTAGATCAAGGTTTCAGTGCTCTACCGTGAGCCGAAATTGTTGAAAGCTCATCCCAACCGCAACCGCTTCCCGCACTGTCGCGGTTTCAGTGCTCTACCGTGAGCCGAAATTGTTGAAACCACCACCAGCCGAGCCCGTCCTGATACACCCATGTGTTTCAGTGCTCTACCGTGAGCCGAAATTGTTGAAAGCTTGCAACACAAGAGCCCGTCTGCTCTCGTGCAGACGTTTCAGTGCTCTACCGTGAGCCGAAATTGTTGAAAGCAGACGACATACCCTTGCCGACGTGGGTGTTTCAGGACGTTTCAGTGCTCTACCGTGAGCCGAAATTGTTGAAAGCTGCTCCGAGCGGCGTGGGCCGTTCACGACGTACGAGGGTTTCAGTGCTCTACCGTGAGCCGAAATTGTTGAAAGCCGAGCTGGCAATGAAGGGGAATACAAACGTTCGGGAAGTTTCAGTGCTCTACCGTGAGCCGAAATTGTTGAAAGCACGACGCCATCAGACGTTGATCGAGTGCTCGACGGTTTCAGTGCTCTACCGTGAGCCGAAATTGTTGAAAGTGTGACACACGTTGTCACAACACTCCCTGATCCGCTCGCGTTTCAGTGCTCTACCGTGAGCCGAAATTGTTGAAAGCCCAAATAACGTTACGAGAAACTCCTCAAGCGCCTGGTTTCAGTGCTCTACCGTGAGCCGAAATTGTTGAAAGCTGGCGCTGTCGGTGCTGGAGAGTGCCCCGCTCGCGTTTCAGTGCTCTACCGTGAGCCGAAATTGTTGAAAGCTCGTAATTCTTCTCAACTTAACCCTCTCACCAGCGGTTTCAGTGCTCTACCGTGAGCCGAAATTGTTGAAAGTGCGGCTGTGGTTTCTCGCGCTGCTGCGCGAGCGCGGTTTCAGTGCTCTACCGTGAGCCGAAATTGTTGAAAGTCATCCTCGCGCTTGCGGTGTAGTGAACCGCAAACCGTTTCAGTGCTCTACCGTGAGCCGAAATTGTTGAAAGCAAGCGACGGAAATAACCCGCGTGCCTACGCAGATAGTTTCAGTGCTCTACCGTGAGCCGAAATTGTTGAAAGGTCACTGGTGCTAGCCGACCTCTCGTACTACGCGAGTTTCAGTGCTCTACCGTGAGCCGAAATTGTTGAAAGCGCGTCGCTGTCGCCAACCGCGCCGAGCCAGGCTTGGTTTCAGTGCTCTACCGTGAGCCGAAATTGTTGAAAGGGCTGGTTTGTTCGATCCGCTGCCTTCACTCATCGCGTTTCAGTGCTCTACCGTGAGCCGAAATTGTTGAAAGAAATTGCGGCAAATCCAACCGAGCGCGGGCTTCGTTGAGTTTCAGTGCTCTACCGTGAGCCGAAATTGTTGAAAGATCGCCCGACTGTTGTTGTGACAACCGCGCCGCGCTCGGTTTCAGTGCTCTACCGTGAGCCGAAATTGTTGAAAGTAGATGAAGAGTAGAAGTTTGCCCGCTCACAGAGAGTTTCAGTGCTCTACCGTGAGCCGAAATTGTTGAAAGTCGCGCTCTTGTATATTGCGCGAAGTCGGCGCGTATGTTTCAGTGCTCTACCGTGAGCCGAAATTGTTGAAAGATCTATATCGTTCCCAGCTTTGTGGAAACATCGCGTGTTTCAGTGCTCTACCGTGAGCCGAAATTGTTGAAAGCCAGCCCGTCGCGAACGATGTCCTCGCGTCCGGCGGTTTCAGTGCTCTACCGTGAGCCGAAATTGTTGAAAGTGCTGACAAAGCTGAAGAGTACTTCAAAGCGTTCGCGCGTTTCAGTGCTCTACCGTGAGCCGAAATTGTTGAAAGGTATAGACACAGTAAGTAATCACTGAAACGAGAAGTTTCAGTGCTCTACCGTGAGCCGAAATTGTTGAAAGGCAGCGCAACAAGTACACCAAGACGCTGACCTTCACGTTTCAGTGCTCTACCGTGAGCCGAAATTGTTGAAAGTCGCTGAACGGAGCTTCGTTGCTCCGCGTCCGAACGGTTTCAGTGCTCTACCGTGAGCCGAAATTGTTGAAAGCGCGGTCGGCATTCGGCGTCTGTTGCCAAACCGCGAGTTTCAGTGCTCTACCGTGAGCCGAAATTGTTGAAAGCTGCTGTGTGCGCGCTCGACAAAAGCACAAGCGCGCGTTTCAGTGCTCTACCGTGAGCCGAAATTGTTGAAAGCTGTTTGCAGACGAAGCTCAACGCGCGCTCGGCATCGGTTTCAGTGCTCTACCGTGAGCCGAAATTGTTGAAAGCGCGCCAGATGAGCCGCACTCCGCCGACCAACGCGCGTTTCAGTGCTCTACCGTGAGCCGAAATTGTTGAAAGGCGTTCCGTCATTGCAGATCGCAACAGTGCGACATCAGGTTTCAGTGCTCTACCGTGAGCCGAAATTGTTGAAAGTTCACCGCGCTCGGCGGCATCTTATACGCCACCAACGTTTCAGTGCTCTACCGTGAGCCGAAATTGTTGAAAGTCAATCTTTGACCGCGCTGCCCACTCGCGAGCGCCAAGTTTCAGTGCTCTACCGTGAGCCGAAATTGTTGAAAGCCGCGCGCGACGCTCTTGAGAAAATCACCGAACGACGGTTTCAGTGCTCTACCGTGAGCCGAAATTGTTGAAAGGCTTTTGGTGAGACCGGCCAGAATGCCTTGACCGAGGTTTCAGTGCTCTACCGTGAGCCGAAATTGTTGAAAGATGCGGTTCGTTGGCGAGTTGCTGCGACGGTTGGGGGTGTTTCAGTGCTCTACCGTGAGCCGAAATTGTTGAAAGCGCGACACAACGTAGAGCACTGACCACCTTCTGGCAGGTTTCAGTGCTCTACCGTGAGCCGAAATTGTTGAAAGCTGGCTCGAGTTTGTCTAAACTGTGAATCGTCGTCGGTTTCAGTGCTCTACCGTGAGCCGAAATTGTTGAAAGGTCAATATCAGCAGTGATCACGCGCTGATAATGCGCGGTTTCAGTGCTCTACCGTGAGCCGAAATTGTTGAAAGGCGCGGATTGGATTGCCCAGACCGTTGCCAACCAGGTTTCAGTGCTCTACCGTGAGCCGAAATTGTTGAAAGCAATCACTGATGAGTTCCTAGATCTCGTCGAGCGCAACGGTTTCAGTGCTCTACCGTGAGCCGAAATTGTTGAAAGAGCCGGAAGCGGAAGCAGTAGTTAATCAGTTGTTGAGTTTCAGTGCTCTACCGTGAGCCGAAATTGTTGAAAGGACGCGACGAAGATGATGATCGAGTTGGGCCTCGCGAGTTTCAGTGCTCTACCGTGAGCCGAAATTGTTGAAAGCACAAACTCCCCCGCGTCCGGCGGGAGTAGACGCGTTTCAGTGCTCTACCGTGAGCCGAAATTGTTGAAAGGTGACGCTTGGAGATACGCTTTCCGATGCCGTCAAGCGTTTCAGTGCTCTACCGTGAGCCGAAATTGTTGAAAGATCCGCGTAGGCGCGTGGGTTATTTCCGTCGTTTGTGTTTCAGTGCTCTACCGTGAGCCGAAATTGTTGAAAGCGGTATAATGAAGACGTAATCGATACGTTTTATTGAAGTTTCAGTGCTCTACCGTGAGCCGAAATTGTTGAAAGCTCTGGGTACAACAGCAACGCTGCTGTTTGTGCAATCGTTTCAGTGCTCTACCGTGAGCCGAAATTGTTGAAAGGCTGACCGTCTTTCATTTTCCCTCAGCGCTCCGGTTCCCGCGTTTCAGTGCTCTACCGTGAGCCGAAATTGTTGAAAGTCAACATTATGTACGACATTAAAGCCATAATTGCCGGTTTCAGTGCTCTACCGTGAGCCGAAATTGTTGAAAGCGCGTGCAGTGATCCTAACCTCTTGAACATCCCGCGGTTTCAGTGCTCTACCGTGAGCCGAAATTGTTGAAAGGTGATCACCTCCCTTCACACGCACACACACATAAACGTTTCAGTGCTCTACCGTGAGCCGAAATTGTTGAAAGAGTGTCTGCGTGGACGATGGAAGCACGGATCAAACGCGGTTTCAGTGCTCTACCGTGAGCCGAAATTGTTGAAAGGAGTCTGTGCTGGAACTGGAGCATTCACGACGTTAAACGTTTCAGTGCTCTACCGTGAGCCGAAATTGTTGAAAGCAGCTATCGGATTGAGTGAGAGATAACTCCCGACACGTTTCAGTGCTCTACCGTGAGCCGAAATTGTTGAAAGTCGAGGAATCGCGCTTGCGTTTTTCGCGGTTATTGGTGTTTCAGTGCTCTACCGTGAGCCGAAATTGTTGAAAGCTAGAGGATGGTCTTGAGGATAGCGCGGATGATGAGTTTCAGTGCTCTACCGTGAGCCGAAATTGTTGAAAGTCATCGGCGTCGGGGTTGGGGTTGGGAGACTTGGCGTGTTTCAGTGCTCTACCGTGAGCCGAAATTGTTGAAAGGTTGGAGTCCACGCCACTCCACATACGCGCGGAGTCGTGGTTTCAGTGCTCTACCGTGAGCCGAAATTGTTGAAAGCGCAGTTGTTCAACCAACAGCCGCGCCTCCCAGCGAGGTTTCAGTGCTCTACCGTGAGCCGAAATTGTTGAAAGCCCACCACCAGCCTAACCCGTCCTGATACACCCACGTGTTTCAGTGCTCTACCGTGAGCCGAAATTGTTGAAAGCTATCCGGCTCTCGCAGCCCGGCCCGGTCGCGATCATGTTTCAGTGCTCTACCGTGAGCCGAAATTGTTGAAAGACGGAGCGGTCATGAACAACGAGCCATGGGTACAAAGTTTCAGTGCTCTACCGTGAGCCGAAATTGTTGAAAGAGTCTAACAAATCCAACAGCCGCGATAGAATACTGGTTTCAGTGCTCTACCGTGAGCCGAAATTGTTGAAAGGAGATTGACAAAGCGCGCTGGCTGGAACTGGCCAGCGGTTTCAGTGCTCTACCGTGAGCCGAAATTGTTGAAAGAGTGCCCGCCCGTCGGCGTCCGTCACCCACACATGCGTTTCAGTGCTCTACCGTGAGCCGAAATTGTTGAAAGTGGTGTCGGTTCGGGAAGCAGGGATCACGGTCAACGTGTTTCAGTGCTCTACCGTGAGCCGAAATTGTTGAAAGCGCTGACGACCGCACCCGCCACAACGATGATCCCGAGTTTCAGTGCTCTACCGTGAGCCGAAATTGTTGAAAGGCGACACGGAGCGCTGTTTCTGAGCTTGGCGCATCGCTGTTTCAGTGCTCTACCGTGAGCCGAAATTGTTGAAAGGCAAGCAAAACGATGAGACGTTTTCATTGAGCTTCGGTTTCAGTGCTCTACCGTGAGCCGAAATTGTTGAAAGGTGACGTGACGTGACATTCAAACCCCTATCCGGTTGTTTCAGTGCTCTACCGTGAGCCGAAATTGTTGAAAGTACGGGTGTTGGCGATTCTGCTGTTGGTCTGGCTCGTGTTTCAGTGCTCTACCGTGAGCCGAAATTGTTGAAAGTGTGTTAGACGTGGTATCGGCATGGGGTCTTGAGGCGGTTTCAGTGCTCTACCGTGAGCCGAAATTGTTGAAAGATCTCGGATGCGAGCGTGACGGCGTTGTTGATTATCATCTGTTTCAGTGCTCTACCGTGAGCCGAAATTGTTGAAAGCACGCGCAGATAGTGATGATTCCTGCTCCGAGCGTCGTGTTTCAGTGCTCTACCGTGAGCCGAAATTGTTGAAAGGGCGGTGGCGAGCCACAGGCATACAGCGTCCAATCTGTTTCAGTGCTCTACCGTGAGCCGAAATTGTTGAAAGACGTGATCCGCAACGCCAATGCTATCTACTACAACACCGAGTTTCAGTGCTCTACCGTGAGCCGAAATTGTTGAAAGGCCGTTCGCGACGCGCGATGAAGCGCAGACATATGCAGGTTTCAGTGCTCTACCGTGAGCCGAAATTGTTGAAAGTCGTGTGTCCGCGTGATGAGCGCGTACCACCAGACCGTTTCAGTGCTCTACCGTGAGCCGAAATTGTTGAAAGGCGCGGCACTTGCGAAGCCCTTGACCACGAAACGAGTTTCAGTGCTCTACCGTGAGCCGAAATTGTTGAAAGGACAATAGTCCTGATGTGAGATAGTACCAGCAGCAACCAGTTTCAGTGCTCTACCGTGAGCCGAAATTGTTGAAAGTCCACGGCGCGGTGATGAACAACGAGCCATGGGTACAAAGTTTCAGTGCTCTACCGTGAGCCGAAATTGTTGAAAGCCGCGAGATCATCGCCAGAGTCGGGTATGACGTGGAGTACGTTTCAGTGCTCTACCGTGAGCCGAAATTGTTGAAAGAAGTGAACTCGTTGATTGTGTCATGCTGCTCGACGGTTTCAGTGCTCTACCGTGAGCCGAAATTGTTGAAAGTCATCCTCATTCGACCACCGCGACCACGTCAGCTTAGTTTCAGTGCTCTACCGTGAGCCGAAATTGTTGAAAGCAATATCTTCGTTCGCGTTGACAATGATACACAGGTTTCAGTGCTCTACCGTGAGCCGAAATTGTTGAAAGATCAACATCATCGCTGTCACCGTCGTCGCGATGACCGTTTCAGTGCTCTACCGTGAGCCGAAATTGTTGAAAGCGCTTTCTTTCTCCCCCCCCCACTCCCCTCACGTGAGGGGTGTTTCAGTGCTCTACCGTGAGCCGAAATTGTTGAAAGTGGTCAAGGATTGGTGGGATCGGCTCACGGGTAGAGTTTCAGTGCTCTACCGTGAGCCGAAATTGTTGAAAGCGCGTGACGGTTCGCGGCGCACCGGTTGCGCCTGCGGAGTTTCAGTGCTCTACCGTGAGCCGAAATTGTTGAAAGCCCCCAAACTTGATCTCGCGTATGCCACCCCACCCGGGTTTCAGTGCTCTACCGTGAGCCGAAATTGTTGAAAGACAACGTCGTACTTCTTCACGCAGTTCAACGTCTTCGTTTCAGTGCTCTACCGTGAGCCGAAATTGTTGAAAGGGCTAGACGGGACAATCGTCGGCAGCGGTGCACAGCGTTTCAGTGCTCTACCGTGAGCCGAAATTGTTGAAAGAGCGTCATGTCCGTGCACAGGTCGCTCACGACGTTCAGGTTTCAGTGCTCTACCGTGAGCCGAAATTGTTGAAAGCCCCCATCCCTGCACGTTCAGCGCTGTCTGCACCCAGTTTCAGTGCTCTACCGTGAGCCGAAATTGTTGAAAGATCCGCCGTCGGCGCCACCGGCGTCGCCTCCACCCCGGTTTCAGTGCTCTACCGTGAGCCGAAATTGTTGAAAGGAGGGAGGGGTATATGTCGCACACAGGCGTTATCGAGTTTCAGTGCTCTACCGTGAGCCGAAATTGTTGAAAGCCCTCAAACTCCACCACCACCTCCCGTCCGCCGACGTTTCAGTGCTCTACCGTGAGCCGAAATTGTTGAAAGCGAGATCGTTGCCGGATGGCCAACGATGCCTCGCGGCGTTTCAGTGCTCTACCGTGAGCCGAAATTGTTGAAAGAACGTTCAGACAGCGGGAAATTGTTTCGGGTGGGTGATGTTTCAGTGCTCTACCGTGAGCCGAAATTGTTGAAAGTTGTATACTGATATACACGCGGGTAATCTTTAGTTGTTTCAGTGCTCTACCGTGAGCCGAAATTGTTGAAAGACAACAAGCAGCGAGCGGATTGGCGCGGGCGGCAGGTTTCAGTGCTCTACCGTGAGCCGAAATTGTTGAAAGCTGTGCGTTGGTAACCCACTTGCCGTTTTCGTAGTAGTTTCAGTGCTCTACCGTGAGCCGAAATTGTTGAAAGGCTGGCGCCGACGCGCGGCGAGTTGGCGGGCTGGCGTTTCAGTGCTCTACCGTGAGCCGAAATTGTTGAAAGGGGGACGGATGCTTGTCGTTGGTGTCCGTATCGCAGAGTTTCAGTGCTCTACCGTGAGCCGAAATTGTTGAAAGTTCTTTATAATGTAGCGCGCCGTTTACCTACACTTGAAGTTTCAGTGCTCTACCGTGAGCCGAAATTGTTGAAAGTATCCGAGCGCTGTACAAGTTGCGTTCGCGTGTGGTTTCAGTGCTCTACCGTGAGCCGAAATTGTTGAAAGGCGCGCAGTGCAGCGAGATGCTGCGCGACGCGCTGGAGGTTTCAGTGCTCTACCGTGAGCCGAAATTGTTGAAAGGGAATATCAACTAACAATCGAAACAAAACCGTCCGGCGTTTCAGTGCTCTACCGTGAGCCGAAATTGTTGAAAGCACGAGCGAATTAATGTTAACATCTCGTTCGCGAGTGTTTCAGTGCTCTACCGTGAGCCGAAATTGTTGAAAGGCGCTGACGCCGACAGAGCTGAAGAGTACTTCAAAGTTTCAGTGCTCTACCGTGAGCCGAAATTGTTGAAAGGTCGCCTCTCTTTTTCGTCCCCCTCGCTGTGTTGACCCTCGTACCTCTTCCCTGACGCCTCATAAGCCTTTCTGTACATTCATTATATCGTTCTTTGGACACTGCGCAAGTGGGGGAATTGCTCCA
>Ga0308310_1000695_pt1 | contig 15018 bp, 10 predicted proteins | sample HotsprSampleMS65_FD_203672 | JGI IMG/M metagenome (GOLD analysis project Ga0308310, IMG submission 203672) | Hot spring phototrophic mat microbial communities from Mushroom Spring, Yellowstone National Park, Wyoming, United States - 20090730_MS65 ...
TCGTGAACACTTTCCAGCCGTTTGATCAGATCAACGCCAAGCTGAACGTGGCCGTACAAGCGCGCGGTGAAGTGCCTGACGTCAGCTACGTGGATAGCCAACAGCTCGGCTTTTTCGATCAAAACGGCGTGCTGACCGACTTGACTGACTGGGTGAAGTCGCGCCCGTGGTTCGACGATGTCGATCCCGGCGCGTTGGCAGCCTGTACCACGCCTGATGGCAAGATTCTGTGCGTGCCTTCGCACACCGCTGTCCATTTCTTGTATTACTGGACAGACGTTTACCCTGATGGCGTGCCAGCTACCACTGATGCGTTCCTCGCCAAAGCGGCTGAGCTGAAGGCTGCCAATCCAAATGCCTTTGCGTTCACAGGCAAACTGGCGGAGAAAATCTCGGTCGAGCGCTTCTACTACAACCTGATCGTCAGCTATGGCGGTCAGATTGCTGATGAGAAGGGGCGCGCTGTTTGGGCGAACGAGGCGACCAAGAAGACAGTTGAGTTTGTGCGCGCGCTGTTTGCGAATGGCTACGCCGCTCAAGAGTCGTTGGCGCCCGCCTTCGATAACGAGCAGCCCTTCATGCGCGGCGAGGCAGGCGCGTTCGTAGCAGGCTCGTACTCGTATGTCTATCTCACGCCGCTGACCGCGCCCGATGGCACTAAGTTCGAGGGCGAGATCACTGGCACATTCGACCCAGAAGCGCTCTCGGTCGGCGCAGCGCTGAAAGCGGGCAAGCTCGCCATTGCGCCACAGTTTGCAGCGCCAGGCGGCAAACCTGCTTCTTTGATCTTGGCCTCCGCTTGGGCGATTCCAGTCGGTGCGAAGAACGTCGAGGCGGCAAAAGCCTTCATTGACTTCCAAATGACAACCTCTGAGAACGTCGCCTACTCGACAGCTTATGGCGCGTTGCCTGCGCTGAAGTCAGCGGCAGCAGCCGATGAGTTCCAGACGCCGTACTGGGTAGAAGTGGCGAGAATTCAGAGGGAGTTCGCTGTGCCTGCGCCGACTTTCTTGGACTACGACAGAGGCATCACGCTGCTGGCAGATGCAATCGTCAAGCTGATCACCGATCCGTCGCTGGACATCATGGCGACTTTGCAGGCTGCTCAAGATGAGTACAACGCGGGTCTTGAGTAGCTGTGGGTAGGCTCAGCTAGGTTCATCGTGCAACGTGGGCGGGCGAATTCACCCGCCCATAACAATTCGCAATTCAGGAACGCGGGCATGAGCGATCTAGTGTTGAGCGCCAGAGCCGAGGTAGCTCAGCGTTCGTTCAGCGGCGGACGTAAGTATCGGTGGTTGCCTTTTTGGCTGCTGCTACCTTCGCTCCTAGTGCTTTTGGCGCTCCAAGTTTATCCGACGCTCTACTCGATTTATCTCAGTACCACGCGCGTGCGGCGCGGCGAGTTCATGCACGTCGGTCTCGCCAATTTCGAGCGCTTGCTGCGCACGCCGAGCTTTCTGGAGAGCCTGCGCACCTCGCTCGCTTATTCGGTCACCTATGTCTTGCTCACAGTGAGCTCGGGCATGATGTTGGCATTGCTGCTCAATCGGCGCTTCAAGTTCACAGGTTTCTACCTTGTGATCATCTTCATCCCTTGGGTGATCTCAGAGGTAGTGGCGGGCACGATGTGGCGCTGGCTCTTTCAGCCGACCTACGGCTTATTGCAATCTTGGATCAATATGTACATGCCGTTTCTCGGCGATCGGCTTTACACAACGGCGGGCGGCGCGCTGGCAATTGTAGTCGCAGCCGCTGTGTGGCGCGGCTTGGCGTTCACTACGCTGCTCTCGCTCGGCGCGCTGCAGACCGTGCCACAAGAGATCGTCGAGAGCGCGTCTTTAGACGGCGCCAATCGCTTCCAGCGTTTTTTCCACGTTATTCTGCCGCTGATTCGCCCGACTGTGCTGGTGATGGTCTTGCTGACCTCGATCCAGTCCATTAACTCGGTCGGCTTGATCGTCTCGATCACGCGCGGCGGGCCAGGTGGCGCGACGCGCACAGCTGCCTATTACTTGTTGCAAGTAGGCTGGGAGCAAGGCGACTTCGGCACAGGCGCGGCTATCTCTGTTATCCTATTTGCGATCAACGTCACGCTCACCATTGCTTATTTGAGCATCATCGGTCGCCACCGCGATTGGTGAGGACTTGTGCGCATGGTCACCTCTAAATTGACAAGGCGCCTCGATCAGATCAGCACGCACTTGGTGCTTGGCCTATTTGCGCTCATCGCGATTTTCCCGATAGCCTACACGCTGATGACATCCTTCAAGAACCAAGATGAAGTGCTGACGCGACCGCCCACATTCTTCCCGCCGACGTGGCGCTTCGACGGCTACCAGACGGTCTTCAATAGCGATATGACGCGCTATTATTTGTGGAACTCGCTCTTCAACTCGACCACATCTTCCATCGTGGTCGTGACGCTTGCGTCGCTGGCGAGCTACACTTTCTCGCGCTATCGCTTTCGCGGCAGCCGCGCCTTAGAGCTGGCAATCCTCGGCTTGATGATGATTCCCGGCTTGACGAACCTCGTGCCGCTCTATCGCATCGCCAGCGATCTCGGCGTGTTGCGCCCGCAAGGCTTGAACGCAAACTTATTCATCTCAGCGGTTTATACAGCCGGCGGCTTGCCGTTCGCCATCTGGATCATCAAATCGTTCTTCGATAGCATCCCTGTGGAGCTGGAAGAAGCGGCGCTGATTGACGGCTGCACGCCTCTGCAAGCACTAATCCGCGTGGTCATCCCGTTGGCAGCGCCCGGCCTGATGTCCGCCTTCCTACTGGTATTCGTGGACACTTGGAACGAGTTTCTAGCAGCGCTCGTCTTGCTGAACGGCACAGCGCGCACGGTCACAGTCGGCTTATACGACTTTCAGAGCAGCTTCGAGATCGCCTATCACGTCTGGACAGCTGCCTGTGTCGTGATCATGCTGCCTGTGCTGCTGCTCTTCGTGCTGCTGCGCAAGCGCTTCTTCGAGGCGATGCTGCAAGGCGCGTTGAAAGGCTGAGCCGCTCTTTTGAGAACCTGTTGCCTTGCGCTAGACTAGGCGTCATGAGCGGCTCGATGCGTCGGATCGTCCTCAGCGCGCTCGTTTTGAGCGTCGCTTTTGCGCGCCCTGCGGCCGCGCAAGACGTGGCAGACGTCCTCACGGCGCGCATCAATGCGCTGCGCACATCACGAGGCTTGAACGCGCTCAATTACAACGCTGCACTGGCGGCAGCGGCGCAAGCGCACAGTCAGTACCTAGCGAGTACGCCTTACGCGCATCCGCATCGCCAAAGGAATGGCTCGCTGCCGCAAGATCGCGCTGCAGCGGCAGGCTATAGCGGTCGTGTCAGCGAGAACGTGGTCGGCAGCAGCACTGCCACGCTTGATTGGGCATACACGTGGTGGCTCAACTCGCCGACTCATTACAACAACATGCTCGGCAGTTGGACGGATATTGGCGTTGGCTTCAGCAGCGGCGCGTACGGCAGGTGGTATGTAGTCGTCTTCGGCGATAACGGCAGCGCGCCCGCGCCTGCTCAGCGCGTTACTCCTGCCGATCGGCGCGCGGCCGCGCCATCAAACGCTGCGCTGCGGCGTCCGACGCGCCCGCCGACCGCCACTCCGACGCCGACCATCACGCCGACGCCTTCACACACCTTCACGCCGCGCGCTACTTTCACGCCAACCGACACGCCGACTCTTCTACCCTCTACAGCGACGCCGATCTTGATCGCGATCTCGACCGCAGCGCCCGACTCGCCCCCTAGGCCGAGCGCGACGCCGCAAGCCATTGCTGCGCTCAGCCCAGCCGCCCCGCCTAAGCTAGCCAGCAGCGCGCCATCTAATCCGTTGCGTCTGGTCATCCCGCTCATCATCGCCTTGAACATCTTGCTCATCGGCGGCATCGCGTTGAGCGGTCGCTTCAGGAGGCGACCGTGAGCCGAGCTGCGCAACAAACGATCGCATTATTCGGTCGCGATCATCGCGATCGCGTCTGGCGCGCTATTGTCGCTGTTGAGCGCTATCAGCAGACCTGCTGAGGCTTGAACGCGCCCTGTGTAATCAATAGGCTAAGATTGCCGCTGCGCTCGCTGCGCTCTTCGGCGCGCTATCGGCGGTTGGGCTGTGTTGTGAGCATGACGTGGCGCGTCACGCTTTTGGCGTTACACTTTCCTATCAGCATGTCGCACTCCCCTGCCATGCGCTGTTCTGATGATCGGCTCTGATTTCAGCATGGCTTCACTTGACAAATGACCGCTTTTATCATTCAATTGCCGTATGCTGACGCTGATTGACTACCGCGTGCGCCAGCGCGACTATTTGCTACAAATCGCCCGTGCGCTCACCTCGCGCTTGGACGTGGATGAGGTGCTGCGCTTAGTGCTGGCGGCGTCGCTTGCTATGCTGGGCGGCGAGGTCGGGCTGGTCGCGCTGCGCGAAGCGGACAATCGCTTCCGTGCGCGCGCGAGCGTCGGCGTGCCTGCTGAGAAGCTAGGCGTCTTCAAGCCGCTTCTGGAGAGCATTTCGCTCGATGAGCAGCATGGCGGCATTCAATACAACCAATTGAACTTGAAGATGCGCCTTGTGGCGCGCGCGCTCGATCTGCGGCTTCGGCAAGCCATCGCGCTGCCGATGGTGATGGGCGATCAAATCCTTGGCGTCATCTTCGTCCTGCGCAGCTATGTTGGCGAGTACAGCGCGAACGATCAAAGCGTTTTGCAGAGCTTTGCCGATCAAGCGGCAATCGCCGTCCACAACGCGCAGCTATACGAGCGCCTGAGCGCCGAGCAGCAGCGCTTGAGCGCGATTCTGGAGCACAGCGCTGACGGTGTGCTGATCATGGACGCATCGCAGCGCATCATCGGCTTCAACAAGGCATTGGCGCGCATCACTGGCTGGAGTCAGGCGGAAGCGATCGGTCAGCTGCACGACAGTATCATCTCTTGGGAGCGCGTAGAGCATGGTCAGCCGCTGGGCGCGGCGCTGGCGAGCGGCTGGGGGAGGCAGCAGCAAATAGACGATGACGAGCCTGATACGCGCTACGTGGAAGGCGATCTGCGGCGGCGCGACGGCTCGCGCATCAGCGTAGGCATCACCTACACAGCGTTGTTCGACGACGAAGGCAGGCTGCAGAACATCATCGCCAACGTGCGCGACATCACGCACTTTCGGCGCGCGCAAGAGGCGAAATCGGCGTTCATCTCGGCGGTTTCGCACGAGTTGAAGACGCCTGTGGCGCTGATCAAGGGCTATGCCAGCACATTGCGCCGTGAAGACGCTCGCTGGGATGAGGCGACTGTGCAGCGCGCGCTCGCCGTGATCGAAGATGAGGCAGATCGGCTTGCCGCCTTGATCGAGAACCTGCTGGCTGCGTCAAAATTGCAGGCAGAGGGCATGCGCTTGACGCAGATCGGCGAGGTGGACCTGAAGGCGTTGCTTGCGCAGGCGGTCGAGCGCTTCCAGACTCAAAGCGATAAGCATCGCCTTGTGGTGGCATTGCCGCCCGACCTACCGACGGTGCGCGGCGACGAAGTGCGATTGCGCCAAGTGTTTGATAATTTGCTCAGCAATGCGATCAAGTACTCGCCCAATGGCGGCGAGATTCGCGTCAGCGGCGCGTTTGACGCACGAGGCGTCACTATCAGCGTCAGCGATCAAGGCATCGGCATTCCTGCTGAGGAGTTGCCGCACATCTTCGAGCGCTTCTATCGCGTGGATAGCGCGCTGAGCCGCCGGACGCCGGGCACAGGCTTGGGCTTGTACTTGGCGAGCGCTTTCGTCAAGGCGCACGGCGGCACGATCAGGGTGGAGAGCACGCTGAACAAAGGCTCAACCTTCCACGTCTGGCTGCCGCGTTCGCCCGCTTAGTGGCGTTGTGACCGACGGATCCGCAGTGAGCTATCGCGCTTGTAGGATACCTTGGCTGAGGAGTCTTGAGCATGTTTCGACCGATAACGCGGCAGGTGGCCTGCCCGAGCTGTCGCCAGCCGTTCGCTGCTCAGATCGAGCAGATCATTGATGGGGGGCGCGATCCGCGCGCCAAAGCGCGCTTGCTGAGCGGGCAGATCAACGTTGTTCGCTGCCCATACTGCGGCTATGAGTTCCGTCTGGCGACGCCAATCCTGTATCACGATGCCAGCAAAGAGCTGCTGCTCGTCAACGTCCCAATGGAACTCGGCTTGCCCCTCGCCGAGCAAGAGCGCGTGATCGGCTCGCTGACTCAGGCGATCATCAACAGCCTGCCGCAAGAACAGCGCAAGGGCTACTTGCTGATGCCGCGCTCGACTTTGACCTTGCAAGGCATGATCGAGACGATCCTCGAAGCGGACGGCATCACGCGCGAGATGCTCGAAGCGCGCCTCAACAAGCTGCGCCTTGCCGAGCAATTCCTGCAGACCGATCCTGCGCAATGGGGGGCGCTTGCGCAGCAGCACGACTCAGCGCTGGACGAGGAATTCTTCGCCCTGCTGGGCGCTTCGGCAGAAGCTGCGCTGCAAGACGGTCGCCGCGATTTGGCGCAGGCGATGCTCGCCCTGCGCGATCAGCTGCTCAGCCTCTCTAGCACTGGGCAGCGCCTGATGAGCAACGTAGCAGCTCAAGAGGCGCTCATTCAGGCGGTGGCGAGCGATCTGAACGCGCTCGGCAATCAGGTCAGCCGCGAGAAACTGCTCGATTTAGCGATCCGCTATGCGCAGGAAGAGAAGGCTGATAAGCTCGAAGTGCTGGTCGGCTTGGCGCGTCCTGTGATGGATTACATCTTCTTCCAGCAGCTGACGGCGCGCCTCGAAGCGGCTGACGCGCCACAACGCACCTTGCTCAGCAAGCTGCGCGAGCAGTTGCTCACGCTCACGCAGGCCGTTGACCAGCAATCGCAGGCGCTGGTGCAGCAGGCTGCCCAAACGCTACAAACCATCGTCAACAGCAGCGATGTGGACGCGGCGATCCGCTCACGGCTAGACTTGATTGACGATGTGTTCATCTCCGTGCTGAGCGCCAACATCCAAAATGCCGAGCAGCGTGGCGACGCAACCGTTGCTTCGCGCCTGCGCGAGGTGATGGAGCGCACCATGACGATCCTGCAGGAAGATGCGCCGCCTGCCGTTCGGTTCGTCAACGAGCTGCTGCTGCAGCCGAGCGCTGAGCGCGCTCGCGAGCTATTGGCGGCGCGAGCTGCTGAGTTCGGGCGCGAGCTGCTGGACGTGATGACGGATTTGCTGAACGAATTAAGCGCGCGTGGACACAGCGCCGCGCTCGAACGCCTGATCGCCCTGCGCCAGATGGCGGCCGAGGTGCTGGGCGACCTCGCCATGCAAGATGGAGCGCCATCTGATAGCGCGCCTAAACCGCCGCTGCTCGACTCCAAGTCTGCTGAGCGCAAGAGCGGCATCATCTTGCCCTTCTCAGCGCGCAAACGCGCTCGCGACGACTAGATAATAGTTGCATCCTGATCGCTCGCCTGCACCTGAGGCTTGCTCGCTGTTTCAGAGCGTGACCTCCTTGACGGCCTTCCCGCCATGCCCAGCACAGGTGAGCGGATCGTCTGAGCCAGCTGCGCATGGATGATCCCACGATTGGCTTGCGCGTAGCGCCCTGCCCACTGATAGTTCCAACAATCCAGCGCGTCGCCCCGATCGGCGGCGCTGAAGGCGGTCGGGCAGGCTGTGCCTGCGCGCAGGGTATGGACGCGGCGTGGGCAGACTCAGCACGGCGGCAGGCGGCACGGCGACTCTGCCAAACAGGCAGCTGCCTAACTCAGCAATGCTATGAATGAGCGACCTTGCTCAGAAAACGCCTGCTCGCCGCGCCATACACGCTCGCTGTTGTCTGCCACAGCCTCAGGTGACTTCGCTCAAATCACACAGCCATTCGGAAAAAGCTCAAATTTTGCTTCGAAGGCATAGCATGGCGTGCGCGCTCAATGTGCGCGCTATCGGGCTACTGCCCGGCGAGTTCTTCTTCGGCGATGCGCGCCCTGAGAAACGCTAGGCCTTCCTCATAGGTATCGAAGAAGGCAGCGCGATCGAAGTGCGCCAACTTGAGGGCCACCTCGGCAACTGCGCGAGCGATGGCACTGGCGCCAACAATGGCAGCGCTGCCGCTCATAGGGTGTCTCAGCGCTGGTGCTTCGCGCGCGCAATGCATTTGGTGCAGGCGTCTTGCTACGACGCGTATCGATCAGGATATGAATTGGACGCTCCGCTGCGTCGTAGAAGCGTCGCGCCTCTGGGAACAAACTGACCATCTCCTGCGCCGTCCATGGATCGCTGAACGTGACCAACAGGATACGACCGTTCTCGATGAGTTCCTGCGTGACGGGCATTTTGAAGCTTCCTCCTGAATGCCTCAGGCTGCTTTGCGGCAAGATAGCGGTCCAAGCTCACTTGGGGCATAATGATACACGATAACATTTCGATGCATTCAGGCTCTTTTCTGCGATGCATCACGGTGTGCTAACATTCCCTAGCAGCTTGCAGCGTGGATAGAGAGAATGAGCGCCTATGGCAGAGATAGATAACGGCTTGAGCGCCATCGTACGGACTTTTGAGCGCGCCAAAAGCGAAGGGCGCGCCACCTTCATGCCTTTCTTCATGGTCGGCTATCCTGACATGGCGACTTCGATCAACGTGCTGCAAATGTTGGCTGAGCTGGGCGCGGACGCGCTGGAGATCGGGGTGCCGTTCAGCGACCCGCTGGCGGACGGACCAACGATTCAACGTGCTTCGCAAGTGGCGCTGGAAAATGGCACGCGCGTCAGCGATTGCATCGCAGCGGTGCGCACATTGCGCGAGCGCGGCGTGGACATTCCGTTGCTCATGATGAGCTACCTGAATCCGCTGCTCGCCTACGGCTTGGAGCGCTTCGTCTCGGATGCGGCGAGCGCAGGCGCTAGCGGCTTCATCGTGCCCGATCTACCGCCGGAAGAAGCAGAGGAACTCAGGGCGTTGTGCGCGGCGCACGGGCTAGGCTTCGTGCCTTTGTTGGCGCCGAACAGCACAGCGGCGCGCATCGGCGAGGTGGCTAGGGCGGCGCGCGGCTTCTTGTATCTCGTCTCAGTAACGGGCGTGACGGGCGCGCGCGAGACGCTGCCGCCCGACCTGACCGATTACATCGCGCGCGTGCGCGCCGCCACCAATTTGCCGTTGGCGGTCGGTTTTGGCATCAGCAAGCCGGGTCAGGCGCGGCAAGTGGCGGCGCACGCCGACGGCGTGATCGTGGCGAGCGCGCTCATCAGCTTGATGGAACAGGCGGGCATGGATGCCGTCCGCGAGCTTGCTGCAAGCCTGCGCGCCGCCTGTGTGGTAGAATTAAAGACAGAAGATAGTGTTGTGACTTCAGAATAGTGTTCATGGCTGAGCGAAAGATTCGCGTGCTGATAGCCAAACCGGGCTTAGATGGGCACGATCGCGGCGCGAAAGTGGTAGCGCGCGCCCTGCGCGATGCAGGCATGGAAGTCATCTACACAGGCTTGCGCCAGACGCCCGAGATGATCGTCGAGGCGGCGTTGCAGGAAGACGTGGACGTGATCGGCTTGAGCATCCTGAGCGGCGCGCACATGGCGCTCGTGCCGCGCATCCTAGAGCTGATGAAAGCGCACAACCTGAACGACGTGAAAGTGGTGCTCGGAGGCATCGTGCCCGATGAAGATATCCCCATCTTGAAGCAGATGGGCGTCAGCGGCATCTTCGGGCCCGGCAGCGATACGCAACAGATCATTGAGCATATCCGCAAGGTGGTCTCGCTTGAGTGAGGCGGCGACTTTGCCGCCCATCGTGGCGGCTATTCGAGAGAGTCGGCGTGCGTTGGCGCGCCTGCTGACGCGCATTGAGAACAACGCTGCTGCGGCTGAACTAGCGGCGCTCTATTCGTTCGGCGGCAACGCGCACCTGATCGGCGTGACCGGCGCGCCCGGCACAGGCAAGAGCAGCCTAGTCAACAGCATGGCGAAGGCGTACCGCGCCGAAAGCAAGACGGTTGGCATCTTAGCAGTCGATCCGAGCAGTCCCTTCAGCGGCGGCGCTGTGCTGGGCGATCGCATCCGAATGCGCGACTTGCATGGCGACTCAGGCGTGTTCATCCGCAGCATGGCGACGCGCGGCTACCCGGGCGGCATCGCGCGCACCACGATTGACATGGCCCGCGCGCTGGACGCGGCAGGCTTCGATATCGTGCTGATCGAGACGGCCGGCGCGGGACAGAGTGAGGTGGAGATCGCCTCTATCGCTCAGACGACCATTGTGGTGGAAGCGCCGGGGCTGGGCGACGATGTGCAGGCGATCAAGGCGGGCATCCTCGAGATCGCCGATATCCTCGTGGTGAACAAGGCGGATCGCCCGGGCGCGGAAAGCACAGTGCGCGCCTTGCGCGCTATGCTCGATCTCGGGCGGCGCGCGGAGCGCGTGATGCATCACGGAGAGCTGATGAGCATCGCAGCTGTGCCGAGCGGCGGCGAAGATTCGGCTTGGCAGACGCCGATCGTACAGACCATTGCCACAAATGGCACAGGCGTTGCCGAGCTCCTGACGAAGATCGCCGAGCATCGCGCCTATTTGCAGGCGAGCGGCACACAGCGGTTGCGCGAGCGCGCTAGCCTCAGCGCTGAGATCGCCGAGCGGCTGCGCGATCTGCTCCTGATGCGCTTGATCGAGCAGGTCGGCGCGGCGCACCTACAAGCGATTGTCGAGCGCGTCGTGGCCCGCCAAATCGATCCAAGCAGCGCCGCCGCGCAGCTGCTGGCTGAGAGCTTGCAAGAGCGCAGGCCGTGACTCAGCTTACGCAGAGCCCCATGTGGCACGCCTGGCTGAGCGCGCGCGCCTGCCGCTTGCTGCTGCTCGGCGCCCTGTTGCTGGCGGCGCTCTTGCGCTTCCACGCGCTGGCGGCGCAATCGCTCTGGCATGATGAGGGCAACACGCTACGCCTGATTCAGCGCGCGCTGCCTGAGCTGCTCAGCGCCGCCAGCCGCGATATCCATCCGCCTCTCTACTACCTGCTGCTGAAGGCTTGGTCAGGTTTGACGGGCGAGAGCGAGTTCGCCCTGCGGGCGTTCTCAGCCTTGAGCGGCGTGCTGAGCGTCGCCTGCGCTTATGCGCTCGGCGCCGCGCTATTCGCGCCGAGCGTCGGCATAGCAGCGGCATTTTTGACCGCGCTGAACACCTTCAGCATCTATTACAGTCAGGAGGCGCGCATGTACGCGCTCTTGGCGCTGATCGCGGCGCTCGCCATGCTGTGCTTTGTGAGATGGCTCGACGCGCGCCGCCCATCGTTTTTGCTCGGCATGGCGCTCTGCAACGCGGCGGGCTTGTACACGCACTACGCCTATCCGCTGAATTTGGCGGCGCAAGGCGCGCTTTTCGCCCTGTGGCTCGTGGCACGCCGCGAGCGAGGCGCGCTCGGCGCTTACTTAGCCGCAAACGCGCTGACCGTTGCGCTCTTCCTGCCGCAATTGCCGATCGCGCTCGCCCAGCTGAGCGGCTGGAGGCAGGCGAGCCGTGAGGCGTTGGGGTTGTTCGATCAGCTCGGCACGATCGGCACGTGGCTGCTCTATGGCAACACTTTTGAGCGCATAGACGGAGCGCTGATCGCTCTGACGCTGATGAGCGCTTCACTCGGCGCGGCAGCGGGCGATTGGTCGTGGCGCTCAGAGCACGCGGCGCCATCTTTGTGGCAGCGCGCCGCCCCGACGCTCTGGCTGAGCATCGGCGTCCTCCTCTTCCTTGCCTTCGATCTGTACCGCACAGCGAATCTGAAGTTCCTGCTGCCGATGCAGATCGCAGCGGCGCTATTGGTGGGGCGCGGACTCTGGGTGCTGTGGGAGCTTGGGGCGGCAAGTCGCGCTTTCTGGCAAAGGGCTGTGCCTCGCTGCGCCGCGCTGCTGCTCGGCTACGGGCTGCTCAGCGCGGCTGGCCACAGCCTCCACAACCTGTACAACAACGCCGCATATGCGCGCAGCGACTACCGCGCTCTGGCGGCGTACATTGCGCGCGAAGCGCGGCAAGGCGACGCGATCTTGCTCAGCGCGCCGAACCAAATCGAGGTGTTCACGTACTACTACGCAGGCGGTCTGCCGCTCTACGGCGTGCCTGAAGGCTTAGGCGGCGACGATGCGCAGACGCGGCGGCAAACCGAGGCGATCGTCGCGGCGCATCGGCGCCTATTCGCCATTTTCTGGGGCGAAGCCGAGCGCGATCCGAATCGAATCGTCGAGCAGGTGCTGAGCGAGCGCGCCTACGAGATCGACACGGCGTGGTTCGGCGATGTGCGCCTTGTGCGCTACGCGATGCTCGGCCCGCTTGGAGCGCCGCGCCCGATCATGGCGCGCTTTGGCGAGTCAATCACTTTGCGCGAGGTCGCGCTGAGCGCAGAGCGCATTGCAGCGGGCGACGTGCTTGGCGTGGCGCTGACCTGGCAGACCGATCAGCGCCTGACGGAGCGCTACCGAGTCTCGGTTCAATTGCTCGACTCATTCGGGCGCTTGGCGGCGCAGCGCGACGCTGAGCCAGGCAACAATCGCGCTCTCACCACGCTCTGGCAGCCCAACGAGCCTGTGCGCGATACGCACGGCGTACTCCTCGCGCCAGACCTGCCGCGCGGCGAGTATCAGGTCAGCGTGGTGCTGTACGCCTTAGATGACGGCGCGCGCCTGCCCGTCAATGGCGGCGGCGCGCTGATCGTCGGCACTGTGCAAGTGGAGTGAGGCTCAAGCGCCGCTCCGTTCTCCACCTTGGCGCGCCTTAGAGCCTGAGCTATCTCTCTGCCGCCTCTGAAAGATAGCTAGCTCAGTCCTGTGGATCGTGGTAGGATCAGCGCAAGTCCAAGCTGAGCCGAAGATGAGAGAGCATGACCACGCCGCAAAGCGCTAATCCCGATTTGACTGCAGCGCTCAGCGCTGATATCCGCTTGCTGGGCAGCTTGCTGGGCGAGATCATTCGAGAGCAGCACGGCGAGGAGGCCTTTGCGCTCGTCGAGCGCGTGCGGGCCGAGAGCCGCGCGCGCCGCGCTGAGCCTGATAAGCGGCAGCACACTGCCAACTTGCGGGCCACCATCGCCGCGCTCGATCTGCCTGCCAAGCAAATCTTGATCAAAGCCTTCAGCAATTACTTTCAGCTGATCAACATCGCCGAAGATCAGCAGCGGCTGCGCGTCTTGCGCCAGCGCGAGCGCGACGACCGTCTTGAAGAATCAATCCAAGCCGCCGTGCGCGAGCTGCGCGCCGCAGGAGTCAGCGCGGAGCGTTTGCGTACGATGCTCAACCAGATCAGCATCCGGCTCGTGCTGACCGCGCATCCCTCTGAGGCAAAGCGCAAAGAGGTGCTGATCAAGCAGCAGCACATCGCGCAACGGCTGGCGCAGCTCGATAGCGCCTCGCTCTTGCCGCGCGAGCGCCGCGCCGTGCTGGCAGCTATCTCCGAAGGGATCGAGGAACTCTGGCAGACGCGACCGACTCGCGCGTCGCGCGCCACAGTCGCCGATGAAGTGGACTTCGGCGTGTATTTCCTGACTTCGACGCTCGTGGAGCTGCTGCCCGATATTTACGCTGAGCTGCAAGAGGCGCTCCAGACGTATTACCCTGAGGAGAGCTGGGACGATCTGCCGCCGCTGCTGCGCTACGCCTCTTGGATCGGCGGCGACCGCGACGGGAATCCGAACGTGACCGCTGACGTGACGCTCGAGGCGCTCGCCACGATGCGCGCTGCTGCTCGCGACCTGTACCTGCGCGAGATCGCTTTCCTGCGCGAGCATCTGACCCAATCCGCCGATCTCGTGAGCGTCTCTGAGGCGTTGCGCGCCGCGCTGCCGAATGCGCACGCGCATCCGAAGTATCCCGGCGAGCTATACCGCCAATATCTTGATGTCATCTACACGCGCCTCAGCACGGATTATTACGCCACCACAGCTGACTTGCTCAACGATCTGCAGCTGATCGAGAGCAGCCTGCGCGAGAATCGCGGCATGCACGTGGCGAACGGCGCCGTGCGCCGCCTGATTCAAAAAGTGCGTCTGTTCGGCCTGCACCTCGCACCGCTAGACGTGCGCGAAGACGCGCGGCGCTTCAACGCTGCGCTCGCCGAGCTTTTCCGCGCTTATGGCGTCTGCGAAGATTATGCCGCCCTGCCTGAGGCAGAGCGCCAAGCGCTCTTGACGCGCGAGATCATCAGCTCGCGCCCGCTCTTCCCCGCCGAGCCGCGCTTCTCTGCCGTCACTGAGCAGGTGATCGCCACATGGCGCATGATCGCGCGCGCGCAGCGGCGCTACGGCAAGGAGTGCATTGATACGGTCATCGCCAGCATGACCCAGCACGCTAGCGACGTGCTGGGCATGTTGCGCTTCGCTCATGAGGTCGGCGTACAGCACACTGTAGACCTCGTGCCGCTCTTTGAGACGATAGACGACCTGAACGCCGCGCCGCGCGTCATGCGCGAGCTATTCCAAAACGAGGTCTATCGCGCGCACCTCGCCGCGCGCGGCAACCGGCAGCAGGTGATGCTTGGCTACTCGGATAGCAACAAAGATGGCGGCTATCTGGCTTCAAATTGGAGTCTGTATACGGCGCAAGAGCGCTTGGCAGCGGTCTGCGCTGAGTATGGGGTGCAGCTGGAGCTATTTCACGGGCGCGGCGGCAGCATTGGGCGCGGCGGCGGCCCGACCAACAGCGCAATTCTCTCAGCGCCTGCAGGCACGCTACACGGGCGCATCAAGATCACTGAGCAAGGCGAGGTGATCGCCTATCGCTATAGCAATCCTGGCATTGGCAGGCGGCACTTGCATCAAGTGCTGAACGCCGTGTTGCTCGCGTATATCGCGCCGCCCTGCCCGCCGCCGCGCGAGGCGTGGCGCGCCGCAATGGAGACGCTGAGCGAGGAGGGCAAGCGCGCCTATCGCGCGCTCGTCTACGAGACACCGGGCTTTCTGGAGTACTGGCAGCAGGCGACGCCGATTGATGAGCTCTCGGTCTTGCCGATCAGCTCGCGCCCTGCGCGACGGCGCAGCGGCGGCTTTGATGGCCTGCGCGCCATCCCGTGGGTCTTCTC
>Ga0308310_1000697_pt1 | contig 15006 bp, 12 predicted proteins | sample HotsprSampleMS65_FD_203672 | JGI IMG/M metagenome (GOLD analysis project Ga0308310, IMG submission 203672) | Hot spring phototrophic mat microbial communities from Mushroom Spring, Yellowstone National Park, Wyoming, United States - 20090730_MS65 ...
TCCATCGCTTATCTCGGAACAGCTTTGATCTGCTTGCCCAGATACGCCTGAATCTTAGGATCCTTGTTCAGTGTGTTGAGCAGGGCGCTCATGCCGCGCGCCACATGCATCTCGCCCTCATAGACCACGATGAAGCTGGGCGTGGAGCCGATACCCAGCTTGGAACCTTCCTCAAAGTCACGATAGATTTTTTTGAAGTAAATGTCTTCGCTGTCCATCGCTTGGCGCACTTTCTCAACATCCAGCTTCAGCTCTTCGGCGATTTTCAGGATACGGGTCTTGGTGAGGGCTTGCTGGTTTTCGAACAGCTTGGCGTACATCTCCCAGAACTTGCCCTGCTTACCCGCTTCCTCTGACGCGGACGCTGCAACCCAAGCCATCGGGTGCTGGCTCACCAGCGGGTAGTGGCGGAACACGAAGAGCGCCTTATCGCCCAGCTGAGGCAGGATTTGGGTCTCCAGAATCTCATAGGCTTGCTTGCAGGCGGGGCACTGGAAGTCAGAGAACTCCACAATTACCAGCGGCGCGTTCTCGTTGCCCTTGCGCCAGCCTTGACCGTCCAGGTAAAGCAAGGTTAGTTTCTCGTTGTCGGTCTGGATAATCTGCGCGGTTGTAGCGCGGTTCCACTGCCAGCCGCCATACGCCAAGCCCGCGACGACCAGCGCCAGCGAGACCGCAACCGACTGCACCAACTCGCGCGTGAGCATGCCCGTCGCCTGCAAAGCACCCCGCAAGCCCGCCAGCGACAGTAGCCACACGACTAGATTCGTGCCCGCCGCAGCCAGACACCACCAGCAGGGCGTTCCCTTCGCATACAAATTCAGCACGAAAAGTTGCACATAGGTCAAGTAGGCAAACGCCAAAACGCCCAGCGTGCTGAGCGCCGCCAACATTTTGCCATAGGCGCGCCACTGTTCGGGATACTGCAGGCGCGAGAGCGCCAACACGACCAGCATTCCAAAGTACCCAAATCCTAACGCCGCGACAGGGATGCCCGCAATCTTCGAGTAAGGCGAACGCGCCACCTCGTCGCAGCCGCCGCCTGTGCAAGGCAGCGCGAAATCCGCTGAGTGCGAAATCCACAACAGCGCGGAAATTACCATACCGACCGACGCGAACAGTATCAGTAGGCGGTTTAGGACAATCGCGTTCATAAAGGCAACCTCCGCCTATGAGTATACCTGCTTAGTGGGCGACGCCGTTCCCTTCGTAGGGGTAGCCCCACTCCTTACCCCCCAGCCGATACTCCAGCAAAAACATTAGCCCCACTGCGAGAATCGTAAGGCACGCGACGACCTTGCCGACCAGCAGCACGCCCCCTGCACACAGTAGTCCCACTAACAGCGCGTTGCGCAGCACAAAGGCGCGTTCCCAGATGCTTCGCACGGCGTTCCGTAGCCCACACGCAAGCAGCGCAACGCCACCGCCAACGCCCAACCACGCCAGCGGTGCGAACCGCCAGCCGAGCGTACCCCACCAGTCGCGCGCCCAGCCTGCCTGACGCTGCCACGGTTGAAGCGCGTCCACCCCGACCGCCAGCGCAGTGAGTAGCGCGCCCACGCTCAGTAACGCCCCTGCCACGCGCGTGAGCAGGCGCAAGTCCATCCGCGGCGGGAGTAGCCCCGTGAAAATCGCTATGCCCAGCCCGAACGCAAGCGTTAGGGGTATCCAAGCGTCCAGCGCCGCGCCCAGCAACGGTAGCCCGCACAGCATCAGCAACAGCCCATACGCCATCCCAAGCCCTAACTGCCCGCGCGCGCCCAGCCGAAGTCGTCCCCGACTCTCCAGCCAACTGGCAGGCGCAAACAGCCCTGAGGCCAACGCAAATGCCCAAAACCCTTCTCCCACGCCGAATGGGCGACTGCCACTAACGCCCGCGCTGAACAGCGAACGGTTCAGCCCGTAGCCGCCCGCTACCAGGATGTCCACGCCTAACACCGCCAACGCGACAATCACTGCCGCGCAGAGCAAGGGAACCTGCCCCCAACGCGCCACACCGACCATTAGCAAACTTAGCCCTGCCCAGCAACCCGTAAGCCACCCTGCGATTGTCGCAGCGTCCACCCTGAAGTCACCTGTCCACAGCGCGAACGGAGCGTAGGCGTAGGCAATCCCGACGGCAGGCGTAAGCGCGAACACCGCCAGTCCCGACACGAACACACGCTTGACGACCCCGCGTAGCCAGCGTAGTCTCCAGAGCGCGACGCCGCCCGCAAGCCAACTGAGGTACAGAGCCAGCAAGACGGCTCGGAAAACAGGCGTCAGCCGCTCGTTTGCCTGCGCCCACTCCCTGCTTCGCGTCAGCGCGTTACTGCGCAGGTCGACGCCAACCGCCTCGGTGGTCTCGCGCAGCACCACCCGCGCCAGCCAGCCATTCCAAAAGCGCTGCCAGTCCGATTGGCGCGTCTCGAAGGCAGGGCTGCCCAGCCAGTCATCTCCCTGCTGGCGCACAAGCGCGTGATACAGCGTCGGCGCGAGGTCTACTTCGCGGATGACCCCGTTCCAGCGCGTGCTGGGCGAAGTGAGCAAGCCGCTGGGTTCGCGCGCCGCGAAACGCACGACCGCACTCATGCGCGTCTTGCCAAAGCGCAACTCGTCGGGCGAAGGGATTGCCAGTACCCACACCTCCAACCCCTCCGCCAGCAGCAGCTCCAGTGCGCGGTAGTCCCAACGCTTCAGTTCCAGCAGTGCCCAGTCTGCTTCGAGGCTGAAAACGGCGAGGCGCATCGCTTCGAGGCTGGGAAATACCTGCACTGGCGTGGCGGCGTCGCTGGCAATGGCAAGCAGGGCGAAGGCGGTGGGGCTAGGCGACTGCGGCGTGTTAAGGTACACACCGCGCTTGCCAATGCGCTGCAATCGGCTCGCCAGCGTGTGCACAACGATTTCAGAGGACACGCCTGACTGCAGTAGCAGCCGATGACGCGCGGCTGTGGTATCCGCTTGAGAAGAAATTTGCAAAACGAGGCGGCTCTGAGGATTCCGCGTCACTCGCCGCCCTGTTGCTAACTGATAAGGTTCCAGCGCACCCCGCTCCCAGACTACCCATGCCGACTGCGACGGAACCCTGCCAACGATCGAGTCGTGTTCTAACGCTTGATGCACGAACACTACCAGCAATTCGGGCTGAGCGTGTGCCACTGTCGCGAGTATGCACAAAGCGTACAGAATGAATGCGCGCATTATCGGCGTATTGTGAAGGTATCCCACTCCCGTTTGGCTTCGGCGTATTCGATGTCCACGCGCTGCACTCGCGCGTCCAGCGGTCCGCGTTGGAGGACATGCAGGAACTCGTGCAGTTGATGTTCATCTCCCTCAGCAACGACCTCTACCGAGCCGTCCGCGCAGTTGCGCACATAACCGCATAGCCCCAGCCGACGCGCCTGCGATTGCGCGAAGACCCTGTACCCGACACCTTGCACGAACCCATGCACACGCGCGTACAGCCGCTTCATCGCAGCAATTATACCGCTGGATTGGGAACGCCTCAGTGGCTTGGGAAGGTATAATACGGTGGAGGTAGACCATGCGCCGCAGAGGACTGCCGATAGTGTGGATAGGACTGATTACCATTTTGATAGCGTTCGTTGTCTGGCACGGGTGGCAGACGAACATTGCGCCGCACATTGCTGAGCAGCGCGCCCAGCGACAGCAATCAGAGCCTCAGGCGACGGTTCCCGCACCCAGCGAGGAAGAGATCAAGGCGCAACTCCAGCGCAATCAGGCTGCTATCTCTACCCAGCCTGAACCGAAAGCGACCACCCAGAATGAACAGAAGCCCGCTACGCCGCCGAAGATACCCCAACCCGACCCCAAACGCGATGTGATGGAATACTGGTGGGAAACCGCGCCGCCGAAGACCAAAAAGTAGGCTTCTGCCCACTGGAGGAGCGACGATGCTCTCACGCACACTGGTACTTAAGGTCGCGGAGCTTCCCGCATTCAAAAAATGGATCAAGCACAGTCGCTTGACGCAAGGGTTAATCAAACGCTTTATCGCAGGCGAAGATCTGGAAACGGCTATTCGTGTCGCGCGTCAACTCAACCAGGAGGGCTTCCTCGTCGCGTTGGACTATCTGGGTGAAGACACCCACCGCGTGGAAGACGCCGAGTACGCCGCGGAGCAATACATCACGCTCCTGGAGCAGATTCACAAAAGCGGCGTGACTGCGTGTATCTCCATCAAGCTCACCCAGTTGGGATTGGATTTGGGGGACGACATCGCTCGTCGTAACCTTGAGAAAGTGTTGGCTGCCGCGGGCGAGCTGAACAACTTCGTCTGGGTGGATATGGAGAGCAGTAAACACACGCAGGCGATTCTGGACCTGTTCTGCGAGATGTATTCCAAGTATCCCAACTCCGGGACAGTCCTTCAGAGCTACCTCTACCGCACACCTCAGGACTTGGAAAGGCTGCTCGGATTAGGAGCGCGCATTCGGCTGGTCAAGGGCGCGTATGCTGAGCCGAAAGAGGTCGCTTACCCTGATAAACGCTCGGTCGATAGACAGTTCAAAATCCAGATGGAACAGCTCCTCGAGCGGGGCAAAGAACCCGCGATTGCTACACACGACACGCGCCTGATTAGCCACGCCCAACGCTACGCGGCGGGATTGGGCGTGGGCAAGACCCAGTTTGAATTCCAACTGCTCTACGGGATTAGCCGGGAGCTACAGAAGCGGCTTGTAGCAGAGGGCCACCGCACGCTGATTTATGTGCCCTACGGCGAGCAGTGGTATCCCTATTTTTCCCGTCGCTTGGCGGAGCGTCCTGCCAATCTCTATTTCATTCTTCGGAGTCTGTTTCGGAAGTAGGCAGTGCTTCCGTGCCTTCGCCCTCCTCCTCTTCATCCGACTCCTCAGGCTGGGACGCATCCACTTCCTCACTCTCCTCTGCCTCGTCCATCTCCTCAGTCTTTTGCCGTTCCTGTTCGCGAGCCTTGAGGAGCGGCAGTACTTCGCGAAACGAGTCGGTGCCTGCTTCGTAGAGCCACTCGTAGACTACCGACTCCACGGTACTAATCTCCACCCCGCCATTTGCCAGCCGTAGCAGCGCGTACTTCCAATCGCGTTTCAGGCGACTAGCGACCGCGTCGTAAGGCACATGCACTGCGTAGCTCGCCTTGAGCATATCCAACGCAGTTTGCATAATGCACACATGCGCCTCCACACCCACGAGAACCACTTGGGATCGCCCTGTGGCTTGCAGGTGTCGCGCGAAGGACTCTGACGCCAGACAGCTGAAACATAGCTTGTCGAGGACAGGGGCATCCCCTAAGGCGGTGGCAATCTCTGGAGTTAGCGCGCCCAATTTCTCCGCATTCTGCGTGGTCGCAAGCACAGGAACCCCAAGTCGCTGTGCCACTTGAACAAGCAGCTGGATGTTCTCCACAATCAAATCCCTGACCTTGACAGGCTTCAGGAACGCTTCCTGTACATCGACAATCACAAGCACGGAATTTTCTCGGTTGAGCAGTTTTTCGGAGCGTTCCATAGTCAAACCTCCAAAACGACGACTGTATTTCGTGAGTCAGGCAGCGGTTCAGGCAATTCCACCGTAAGTTGCTTCTCATGCTGCTGGTAGATGAGGCGCTGCCCATCTCTGAGTTGCTTTGCCGATTTTACTCGACGGGGCAGTTCCAGCGACAGCAGATGACTCGGGGGCGGGTTCCAGATGTGCAAGTAGATGCGTCGCGCCGTGCGCGTTGCTGCTCCCCACGGCGTAGATGCGAAGACCTTGCCGCGCGTGCTATAGATGGCTGCTCCATTCTCCCGAAGCCACGCGCCTACCTCCCTTAGCCGTTCCTGATGTTCAGGCTGGATTGTGCCATCAGACTTAGGACCTACATTTAGCAGAAGATTTGCGTCCCTGCTTGCACACTCTGCCAGGATGCGTATCAACTGAGAGGGGGTCTTGTGGTTCGTGTCCCCTGCGTTGTATCCCCAGCTATTGTTGATGGTCATGCAGGTCTCGATGAGCGCGCCTTGACTCGGCGGCTCGGGATTGAAACCAGCTTTGTTCTCCCCAGGAAGGTCTTGCTCGTAGGTCTGGATATCCTCATCGGGCAGAGGCTTTTGGTGGTGGTTGTTTGCGATAAGCAAGCCCGGCTGTATTCGTCGTAGGGTGCGATACAGCTTCGTTAGCCCCCAGATGTTATCTACATCGTGAGGCTTATCCCAGCACCCGTCGAGCCAGATGCCCATAGGACGATACTTCTCGACCAGTTCAATAACCTGCCCGTGCCAGTAGCGGGTGTATGCCTCCCAATCAGTTTTGTAGGTAGGGTGATGCCAGTCCAGTGGTGAGTAGTAAAACAACAGGGCAACATCTGCCTTTCGGCAAGCGTCAGACAACTCACGCATGACATCGCGCTTGAAGGAGGTGTTCGTAATTTTGTAGTCGGTCAGTGCGCTGTCGTACATACAGAAGCCGTCGTGGTGCTTCGCAGTGATGGTGATGTAGCGCATCCCCGCCTGCTTCGCAAGCATTGCCCACTCGCCAGCGTTGAAACGCACGGGGTTGAACCGATGCATTAGCGATTCATATTCGGAAACGGGGATTTTTTCATGGTACATCACCCATTCACCCCGTTCGAGGAGTGAGTAGATGCCCCAGTGGACAAACATTCCATAACGCATTTTGCGAAAGGTTTCCCGTGCCTGCTGTCGCTGTTTTTCCATCGTTAGCGTCCTCGATGTTTTCATGTGAAAACCTACAGACCGTCGGGTGCGATAATTTCCAGGACGCGTCCCAGTTCCTCTTCCGAGTAAAACTCTATGACTATCCTGCCGCCGCCGCCCGCCCACTGCACAATCTGTACGCGCGTACCCAAGTAGGCGCTGAGATTATGCTCCAGCGCCTTCAACTCCTCTGGTTTGGGCGAGGGCTGCGGCGCAGGCTCAGGCGCGTTGCGCGGAGTCGGGTTCATCGGGCGCAGCTCGCGTGCGCGCAACTCTGCCGCACGCACGCTCAGTCCCTCTGAAGTGATTTCGTTCCACAGCATACGCTGTAGGGTCGGATCCTTTACCATCAGCAGGGCACGCCCATGCCCTTCGCTAATCACGCCCTCCTGCAAGCTCTTGATGACATACTCTGGCAGCTGCAACAAGCGCAGGGTGTTGGAAATCGCAGGCACACTCTTGCCGACGCGCTGGGCAACCTGTTCCTGCGTCATCCCAAACTCATCCATCAACCGCTTGTAAGCGAGTGCAGCATCTATCGGGTTGATGTCCTCGCGCTGCACATTCTCGACCAGCGCCATCTCCAGCATCTGCTGTTCCGATGGAGAGCGCACGAGGGCAGGAATAGTCGTCAGCCCCGCCAAGCGCGCCGCGCGTAGCCGACGCTCGCCCGCAACCAGCACATAGTCTCCCTCGCCTTCCTGCCGAACGATGATTGGCTGTAAGACGCCCATCTCCCGAATAGACGCGGCAAGCTCCTCGAGAGCCTCCTCGCTAAACTTTCGACGCGGTTGATACGGGTTCGTGCGTATCTGCGAGATGGGGACTTCCCGCACGAATGTCTCTGCCAGCTCGCTCTGCCCTATCAGCGCGCTCAAGCCTCTACCCAATGCAGGACGCGGCATATTCCTTAACCTCCTCAACGAATTGCAAATATGCTTGCGCCCCCCGCGAGCGGGGGTCATATTCCAAAACCGATTGACCGAAACTCGGCGACTCGCTCACACGAATGTTGCGCGGAATAATGCTCCGAGCAACTTTTGCCCCGAAGAACTTGCGTACTTCCTGCTCCACCTGCTCCGCAAGGCGCGTGCGCGAGTCGTGCATTGTGAGTAGTACCTTCCAAATCTCCACGCGCGGATTCAAATGCTGCCGCACCAAATCTATCGTCTGCAGAAGTTGGGATAGCCCCTCCAGCGCGTAATACTCGCACTGCACGGGCACGATTAGCCCTTCTGCCGCTGTGAGCGCGTTAATCGTGAGAATGCCGAGCGAGGGCGGCGTGTCAACAATAATCCAGTGATACCGCTCCCGAAGCTGGGATAGCAGGCTTTTCAGAATCGTCTCACGAGCAATTCGCGACGCCAGCATCACATCCACACCTGCTAAGTCGATGCTCGCAGGGATTAAATGCAGATTCGGGCGCGTCGTTTCCACAATCGGTGACTCGTCAAGGTGATTCGGGGAGTAAGCTAACCAGCTCTGGATAAACTGGAAGAGAGTTCGTGGCGCGGTTCGCGGATCCAATCCAAGCCCGCTGGTGGCGTTCGCCTGTGGGTCTGCGTCCACCAGCAGCGTCAGTTCGCCGCCCAGTGCAAGCCCAGTCGCTAAGTTGACCGCCGTTGTGGTCTTCCCGACGCCGCCCTTCTGGTTGATGACCGCCAATATCCAGCCTTGCCGCCTCACGGCGAATCGATTCGCGCCCCACCCAGCATCTCCTGCTAACTCTGCTCCAACTTGGGTATACTCTACTGCCGAAAAACGACCTCGCCTCACTCGTGGGACGGAATTTCGTGGAGGTGATGCCTATGGAACCGACCATGACGGATCGCGAAACACCTATCGAGCAGGAGCAGGCGCCAGAGACCTCCGCGCCTGACACGGAACAGTTGCAAGCGCGGATTGCAGAACTGGAGCAGGCATGCGAGGAGCAGAAGAATCTCTACCTGCGCACGCTGGCGGACTTCCAGAACTACCGCCGCCGCCAGCATGAGGAGATGGAACGCCAGCGTGGCTTACTGCTCGAGTCTGTGATGGCGGAACTGTTGCCGATTCTGGACAACTTCGAGCGTGCGCTGCAAGCGGCAGAAGCCACGCGCGAGTTGGAACCGCTGATAGAGGGCGTGCGGATGACCGAGCGGCAGGTCAAAGCGGTGCTGGCGCGCTACGACATCCACCCCATCACCGCGATCGGTCAGCCCTTCGACCCCAACCTTCACGAAGCCATCCAGCGCGTGGAGACCACCGATTACGAAGACGGCATCGTCATCGACGAGGTCGAGCGCGGCTACCGCATGGGCGAGCGCATCTTACGCCCCAGTCGCGTTATCGTCGCGAAACGCCCCTCGGAACCTACCATTCAAGGACTGGATGTGCAAGCATGAAACGCTATTTCGGAACGGACGGCGTGCGCGGGGTAGCAAACGAACTGCTGACGCCTGAATTCGCGCTGCGACTGGGGCGAGCCATCGCCCTGCAACTGCTGGAGACCACACCCCACCACCCCCCGCGCGTGTTGATCGGGCGCGATACCCGCCGTAGCGGCGCGATGCTCGAGACTGCCCTTGTGAGCGGCATCACTGCACTGGGGGCACACGCGACATCGGCAGGAGTCGTGCCAACGCCCGCTGTTGCCTACCTCGTGCGCGAGGGACACTACGACTTAGGCGTCGTTATCTCCGCTTCACATAACCCTGCCTGCGACAACGGCATAAAGCTTATTGGCAGCGACGGCTACAAATTCCCCGACGAGTACGAGGCGGAGATAGAGGCGAAGCTTGCGGAACCGACGGAACCGTTCCCGTATCCACCCCCGGACAGAATTGGGTTTTGGGAGTATGACGAGCGCGAGAGCGAGCAGTACCTGCTGTACCTGCTACACATCATGCGCGAACAGACAGGCGAGCGCGAACCCCTGCGTGGGGTGCATATTGCCCTCGACTGCGCCAACGGCGCGGCGAGCCAGTACGCGCCTGTTGTGCTGCACGAACTCGGCGCGAAGGTGAGCCTCTACGCAGGCGAGCCTGATGGGGACAACATCAACCTGAACTGCGGCTCGACGCATTTGGAGAACCTGCAACGCGCCCTACTGGAGTCAAACGCCGACATCGGCGTCGCCTTCGACGGTGACGCTGACCGCGCCCTCTTTTGTGATGAGCGGGGCGACACAGTGGATGGGGACGCCATCATGACCCTTTGGGCGATTACCCGTCGCCAGCGGAACGCGCTGAACCCACCTCTGGTCATAGCCACCGAAATGAGCAACTTGGGCATGCAAAAACGCCTCGAATCTGAGGGTATCCGACTGCACCGCACGAAAGTCGGCGACCGTTATGTTGCCGAAGCAATGCGTGCTACAGGGGCACTGATTGGCGGCGAACAGTCGGGACACATCATCTTCCGCGAACGCGCCACCACTGGCGACGGGCTTGTCACCATGCTGGAAACACTCGCCCTCTGGCTGCAGTATCAGAAGCCCTTCTCGGAGATTGCACACCCTTTCGAACCCTACCCGCAGAAGTTGGTCTCCGTCCCTGTGCGAGACAAGCACGGCTGGCAGACGAACCGCGAGATACAAACCCAAATTCAGGAGACGGAGCGCCTGCTGGGTACACGCGGACGCCTCAATATCCGTGCCTCAGGCACAGAGAACCTTATTCGCGTGATGGTAGAGGCAGAGACGCCAGAACTCGTGGACGCTGCACTAGAGCCTGTGGTAAACGCCGTTAAACAGGCGTTGGGCTGATTAGATTGTCGCGACAGGCGGGACTGTGGAGGGCACGAACACCGACTTTACTGCCGATGTCGTGCGCGTCTTCGTGGACGGACCCTGGGTTCCGATGCCGAAGGCGGGGTGCGCGCCTACCGAGAACCCCGCCCTCCAGCGCGTGCGACTACTCCTCAAAAGCGGCTAAATCGCCCCGACTCCTGCACGCACTTCTAACTTCGGCGGACGCACTAGTGGTCTTGGGGAACGCAACAGTAGCTCGAAAGTCAAGACGCCTCCAGAAGGCAGGTCGCTTTCCGTGAGGATTCGGTAAGCGACGCCCTGACGCAAGACACCTTCGCCCGTGCGGTTCAGCCATTCCACACCCTCAGGCAGCAACGCCACAAGCGCCACAGGTCCGCCGATGGGTTGCCCGCTAATGTTCACAATACGCCCGCGCAGCCGATAGGCGTTCACGCGCGGGTCAAACCGCATCGGTTCAAGGTACAGGCGGTATCCTGCCGTCAGCAGGGGCATCTCCTGCAAGGTGTAGGTCGCGACGGTCTGCAGCGTCACCGCCGAAGTGCCAGGATTATTTACGATGTGTGGCTGGGGTGGCAGGAACTGGTTCGTGACGAAGCTGTTTGTCGGCGGGCGCGCGCCTATCGTCCCACGACGCGAGTCATACGCCGATAGAATCGCGCCTGTCTCGCCCGTTGTTAGCAGCGTAGCGAATAGCCCTATCGGACGATTCGCTTTGCGCCCTGCAAACAGCGTTTCCAGCGGGACAGCGATTTCTAAGCCTGTTGGCGGGTCGGTCGGCGCATTACGCGGTCGCCACACGATACGGGCAGGAATACCCTCCAGCCAGTTCAACCGATTCGCATCGAGACGATACGCGCCCGCCTCCGCGCCTACTGGAGGGGGCAGCAACGCATCGCCCACAAAGTTAGACTCCGGCGCGGAGTGCAACCCCTTGTGCCGAAAGACGCCCACGGCGAACTCCGCGCCGAAGCCCGCAGGCGGCGTTAGCTTGCGGTTCGAGATAAGGCGCGCGGCGGGTCCGCTGTCGTCGCTTAGCTGATTCAGCTGCGACAGCCCCGCGCCCGAGCCATAGTCCACATCGAGGTAGAGGACCACACCGTTCAGCAGGCTCTCCGCAGTGTCAACTCGCCCTGCAAGCCCGATGTAGAGGTTCCTGTGGTCGTTGCGCACATAGAGCGCATCGAGGCGATTTAGGTTGGAGGTTGGCGTGCGCGTCTGGGTGGCGATTGGCGTCCCCAAATCGCTGAGGTCGCCGTCCACAACAATCCGCGCCTCAGGACGACGCAGGTAGAAGAAGGCGTAGAAATCAGTGAATAGCCCTGGACGATTGCCAGTCTCCGCGAAGACCCGAATCTGAATCACATGCAAGCCTTGTGGGAGGTGAGAAAGGTCTACGCGATTCAGCGTGAACTGCCCATCTGCAAGGCGCGTCATCGGGATGAAGCTGTCGGTTAGCCCTTCAGGAGTGTCCGTCAACGGCTGCAGGTTGCCCATCGCGATGCCGTTGTCGAACTTGGCGAAGGCGCGCACGCCCGTTGCATCCGTGCGCACACGAATCGTGAGGAGATGACTCGCGACCGTCGCCGCTTCGTAGCTGCGCCCTGTGGCGTAGGTTCCTCCTGGTGTGCTAATCGTCTGGAAGGGATACTCTGCGCCTGTGAGTGCGTCGTAGAGGCGCACGGGTCGCTCGCCCGCTACGGGCTGCGGCGTACGCGGCGCGTACAGCACATAACCGTAGGCGTTATTGTCGTTGCCAGGCGCAGAGTTCGGCGGCACAGTTATCGTCACGCGCCCGTCTGACCCCACCGTCACAGGCGGGCGCTGCCCCGAATAGTCTATCAGCACCGTGCCAGGCGGGAAGTTGGTCTGCACCGTCGCTGTGAGGGGCGTCAGGTCGCCACGGTCATTCAGCCCCACCAGCAGCAGGCTATGCCCGTTCACCTGACGCTCATAGATGTAGAGATCACTGCTTACCCAGCGGTTCACCAAATCGCCTCGCGCGAACCGCTGGCGCACATCGAGCAGGCGCAGCAGGCTGTCGTCACCGTTGCCCAGCGCATTGTAGCGACCTGGACGCGGGAAGTGGCTCCAATTGTTCGGCTCAATGTTGTTGCCGTCGTAGTAGATTTTGGGTCTACCAGGGCGGGTCAGCAACCACGCATGCGCGAGGTTGTTCGAGCGTGGCGGACTGTCGTCGTGGCTCTGCACGAAGCCGACGCCCAAATAGCGCGCCAGACCACCCAGCTCGTAGGGCAGCCCTGTGGCGGGATCTGCGCCCAGCGGGTTGCTCAGCGACGCTCCTATGTCGCCAAAGCCGTTGGAATTGAATAAGCTTTTCAGCGTAAAGTTCATCGGGAAGTCGAGCAGGTTCATCCCCGTCTTGGCGTACTCACGCAGCTCGTACGGGTCGCTTGAATAGACCTCGCCGAACACATACAGCGAAGGCTTGAGGCTGAACAGGTATGGCAGTAGGTCGCCGTTGCTCACTGTCCCGCCTGGCTGCTGCGGCGTGCGCCCGAAAAAGCCTGGCGGCGTATGGCGTACTGCGTCAATGCGGTAGCCGGCGAAGCCGATTACCTCCGTCAAGAACCAGCCCCATCGCTTCAGATACTCGCGAATATCCTCGGCGTAGGGTTGACCCGTCGGGTAGTAGTGGGGGTTCAGTGGGTGGCGCACGAAGCTGGGCTTGCCGAAAGCGTTGAACTGCGCATAGCTGGGTAGGTTAAACGCACCCGTGCGCGTGTTGTTGCCGTCTTCGTGCGCGTAGTCTGCCAGCCCAACCACATCGTGGTTCAGCGTGCTGAACCCAAACGGCGGCGCGTTGTCGAAGTCAATCTCGTCATTTGTAGGGTCGGCTGTCGAGCGGATATGGAAGTCCTCTGGGACGACGCCTGGGTAGCGGTCGATTGCAGTGCTGGCGCGGTTGTCCGCATGATTGGTAACCAAGTCGCAGTAGACCTCCAGCCCAAAGCGATGCGCCAGGCGAATCAGCTCAATCAGTTCCTGCGTCGTGCCGTACAGGGTGCGTACAGTTCCCTTCTGGAAGCGGTCGCCCAAGTCGAAGGAATCAAAGGGGTTGTAGCCCGTGCTGAAGCCCCCGCCGCCCGACTTGACGGGCGAGGGTAGGTAGATTGCGCCGTAGCCTGCCATCACAACCTCAGGCAGGCGCAGCATAATCGTGCGATAGTCGGTCTGGAACCACTGCAGAATCGGCGTCTCGCGGTACCGGGGGGCGTAGCGTACCCAGACGCTGTAGTTCGCCCCGCCGTTGTTGTCAAAGCGCACCTCGCCGTTTGCGCCCCGCGCCCGAATGTAAAACTGCACATAAGTGCCCGCTGGGTAAGGCGGCAGCACGACATACCACTGCGTGTTCCCGCCAGTATTGAAATCGAACGAGAAATCGTATTCTCGCGTAGTGCGCCAATTATCGGTAGTGACGATTGCCTGCACGGACTGCCCCTGCGCGATGGGGTTTGTCTGCGTGGTGATGGTGATGACCTGCCAGGGCTCGATCATCCCTAATCGACCGGGCAGCGCGTGGAAGCCTGTTGCGAAAAGGCGTGTGTTGCCGACCCAGTTTAGTTGGGCAACCGCCGCCGTCGCCAGCCACACAATCAACCCGAAAACTATCCAGCCGCGTCGCATAGGTATATTATAGCCCAAGTCGGGCTATAATAGTGCACGGAGGCACACGATGCGCTGGACGCCTGTGCAGATAGGGGTTCTTTGGCTGGCGTTGACGCTTGCGTTGCAGGCACAAACGGAGACGCGCGTCTACTCGGTATTTGCCGCACCTGGCGACTGGTTCACGCACAGTGGGGCGAACTACGCCTTTTTCCCGTTCTTTCACCAGTGGAACTGGTACTACGGGCATGTGCAGCGTGATGGCGTCGTTGGAATCCGCACGGACTATCCGCGCTCGGGCAACGGCTCGGTCTACTTCTACACCCCAACGGCGCTCGCGAAGTCAGACATAGAGTACCGATTCTTGGACGGGCAGTCGTACTGGGGTCGCCTGCGCGATTTGGAATGGCTCGCTTACGACTGGTATCGCGACAGCCGAAGCACGGTTGGTGGGTACATCCACTTGCCGCTGCGTATCTATGTCGCGAACCTCGACAGTCAGGGTCGGCTTCGGGATCTGGGCTACCTTATCTGCGAACGCTCGATGAACGGCTTCGGCGGGGCTGTGCCGACGGATACTTGGTTCACGGAGGAGGTCGCGGCGTCCAATCGTCGCTTCTGGCAGAACCCCATCAATGGGGGCAACTTTTTCGATGCGCAACCGCTTTCTGTGTGGCAATCCGATGAGGGCTACCAGCCACGCGAGGGCAATCGCGTCGGCGTGCGCTATAACGGCGACAGCGTCGTCTGCGGGGTCAGTGTCGGCGCGGGCACGGGCTGGAACGGCGCGTTTATTGGGGCGACTGATAATATCGTGCTGCGATTCCGCAACGGCACACAACTGCACTTCAACTTCGAAGTGCGCCCTGAAGGAGATGTGAACGGGGACGGGATTGTCGACGACGCCGACCTACTGCAGATACTTATGGCGTTCGGCGTTACCTGCTCTGGGTACTG
>Ga0308310_1000711_pt1 | contig 14841 bp, 9 predicted proteins | sample HotsprSampleMS65_FD_203672 | JGI IMG/M metagenome (GOLD analysis project Ga0308310, IMG submission 203672) | Hot spring phototrophic mat microbial communities from Mushroom Spring, Yellowstone National Park, Wyoming, United States - 20090730_MS65 ...
GCCTTTAAGATCACGTAGGCCACCGGGTTATACTCGAGGGCCACCGCCTGGCATCCGAGCCGCAGGGCCTCAAGGGGGATGCTCCCGCCCCCGGCAAAGGAGTCGAGCACCTTGGGCGGCCCTTGGGGAAAACGCTTGCGGATGAGGGCCCTGGCCTTCTCCAGGATTTCCCGGCCGGAGGGCTCCCCGTCGTGGACTTCCCACCTGCAAAGCTCGGCAAAAAACTTGGCGATTTTCTCTGCAAGGTCTTGCGAGGTTTCCTCGGAGAGCTCGAGGCCAAAGCAGTCGGCAAATTCCTTTTGGGTGACCAAGGCCCCCAGGACAGCAGCCCGAGTGACAGTCAAAGGCTTGCGGGCCCACCACACATGCAAGGTGGAAATATGCCCATGGCGGATGGCCTTCTCCCGCCTTGCCTCCTTCGAAAGTTCCTCAAGCGGCAATACCGTCTCAATCAAAAACCGCGAATCCATAATCTGCGAAATCCCTTGGCTTAAGCTCTCGGTTTGCTGCCTGTGGTTGGGCTTGGTCCCTCCCAAGCTTTAGGCGACCCGCCCGGATTGGGCCCAGATGCTTGTGGGCTTTGGTCCGGCGGGGTTTTGCCCTCAAACTTTGCCACATAATGGACCACGCCGAGTCTGGGCTCGAACGCAAGCCAAGAGGCGGGATCTTGAATCGTGGTAAGCCTGGGCTGACTCAGGGCGTTTTCCACCACATAAAGCCAGTACTTTTCCCGGAGCCGCTCAGCCATCTGCAACTCGTGGCAACTTATCTGGATTTCTCCTTTGGTGGCGAAGGCCTTCACCTCGATAAAACGTCTGTCGGACTCGGAGACGGACTCGATATCATACCCGCGGAATTCCAGATGAACATCCTTGGGGTCGCGGCCATGCTGCCGCTCGTACTCCATGGCGATCCTCATGCCGATCTCTTCCACCTTCTGCTTTACCTCCTCGTCAGAGAGGGGCAGGGAGCCGGCAAGCTTGGTTTTGGGAACAATCAGCACGAAGGCTTCCAGTTCCGGCTCGAGGGTGAAGAGATCGCACTCCCGCCTGAGGTTCTGAAGAAACTGCTCTTTTTCCTGCTGCAACTTTTCGAGATTTTCTTTTTCTTGTCTGATGGCTATCTTCATGTCTTGGCCTTCTGCTAGCCGGACGCCGTACTCCCAAAGCTTTTCTCGAGATTCCTCGATGAGTTTTTGGAAGCACTCCTCGTGCCATCTGCTTTTGATGGCAAAGTGTTGCTGGCGTATAGCAGCGGCCTCCTTGTGGAGCTGCTGGAGTTGCTGGCGGGCATGCTGGCAGGCTCGCTCGTAGCCCACCTTTAAATGGCTCTCCAAGTCCGGCAAGGGAGGAAGTTCCGCTTCTAGCGATTCCAGATCCCAAAGCATTCGCGGATCGACGCTCCGGATCTCGCCTGTGGTGTGATCGTGGAAAATGGCCAGTAATCGTTCCTTGACCGGCATTTGATAGCCGTCCACCAAGCGAATTCGATAGATCCAAAGGGTTCCCTCGCGGTCCTTTTCGTCGGCCAGGATCGCCTTGAGGGGCCGCCTTTTGTCCAAAAAGTGATTTACGAGGGCTTCGAACAGGGGGTGACCGGGGGCCAGGAATTCCACACGAGTTTTCTGAGCCACGTTCCGCTGAAAGGCTACGCGGATATCGTGTGGATGTCGCTGCACAAAGTCGCAGGTTTTGCTGAGGCTCGTCTGGCGAAGGTTGAGCCGATAGACTTGGGGATCACGTTTGTCGGGCTCAAATTCCCCACCCAACAGCCGAACAGCCGTTTTTGTGAACCGCTCCACATCCCAAGGGACCAGCTTGTACTGGGCGGATTTTCGGTCCCCTTCTCGAATCTCTTCGAGGTTCGGAATGTGGTAGGTGAGCGCGTTTTCCTCGAGGCTTTGCTTGTATCGTTCCAGCCGGGATTCCAAATCGGAAACGACTTCCTCCCACTCCACGGTGGATCCGGTCATCACGGCATTCATGATGAGCGTTTCGAGGCGGACGTTTTCAAGCCGGGTCCCGATCACGTCGTAGATGCTATCGCCGAACCGGTGTCGCATGACTTCCAGCTTCTCGAGGAGCTTAGTCAGGATGTAACCCTCGCAGGTTTCCGAGTAAATGAGATTGAAGATGAGGCATTTGTGCCTTTGACCATAACGGTGGATCCGGCCCATCCGTTGCTCAAGCCGGTTAGGATTCCAGGGGAGGTCGTAGTTAATCATCAGGCGGCAAAACTGGAGATTTAGACCCTCCCCTGCGGCTTCGGTGGCCACCATCACCTGAGCGTGATCGCGGAAATATCTTTCCTGCTCCACCCGTTGTGCAAGATTCATTGCTCCGTGAATAATCGCCGGGGCAAAGCCCCAGGCATGGAACCACCTCTCAAGGGAGTTCAGGGTGTCTTTAAACTCGGTGAAAACGAGAAGTTTTTCCTGGGGGTTCGACCGCAGATACTTTTCGACCACATCCTGTAAGTGCTTGAGCTTGGCCTCCTGGCCGACCTTTCCCACCTCGCCTGCTAGGCGGATGAGTTCCTCAAGCTCCGATACTTCAGCCTTGAGCTCCTCCGGAGAGATGGCGGCAGTGAGGGATTCCAGCTCTTCTTGGAGTTTTTCCCATTCTTTTGCGGGCATTTCCCCGGATTCTTCTTGAAGGTCGCTGTCCAGCTCTCCCAGCCGCTGCTCCAGCAGATGTCGATCCCAACGATCGAGAAGATCCTTAAGCTTCTGCTGTCGCCTGCGAAGGGACTCGCGGACCGCGTAAAGACTAGAAGAAAGACGTCGCTGGAGGATCATGAGGGCAAAGGCCACATTTCGGCTTCTGGAGTCTTGCAGTCCGTGTACCCTTTTATACCAGCGGCGAACGTAATCGGTGACCCGATCGTAGAGTTCTCGTTCAGGCTCGGTGAGCTCGACCTGCAGTGTTTGAACTTCCCGGGGGGGAAAGAGTTTGCGACCCTGCAGATCGAATACTTGCTCTTTGGATCGACGAAGGACAAAGCGGAACTGGTTGCTCTGGGATTCCCGCTTTAGATCCTCTGGAGTGGCAAAGAGCCTGGGCTCCAGCAGACTGAGGAGAAGGAAGTAGGCATAGTCATCGCCTTTGTGGGGAGTTGCCGTCAGCAGCAAGACATGTCTGGCCTTCGATGCCAGCTTTTCCCCCAACTGATATCGCTGGGTTTTCTGAACCTTTTTCCCTTCCCGAGTGGCCGACAGTTTGTGAGCTTCGTCCACGATGAGAAAGTCCCAAGATTGCTCTGCTAAAAGGTCGCGAACATCCTCCTGGCGAGCAAAATCCATCGAAACGATGATTTGCGGATTCTGCTCGAAGAAACGAACGGAAATTTGGTTCGCCACGAGCTCGCGGTATATGGGCACAAATTGCTCCTGAAACCACTCCTCCATTTCCCGCTTCCATTGGTCCTGGAGATGGGCGGGGACGACAAGGAGGGTGCGATGGACTGCTCCCCGGGCCTTCAGCTCTTTGAGGACTAGGCCGGCCATTATGGTCTTGCCCAACCCGGGGTCATCGGCCAAAAGAAAACGCACGCGGCCCTGGGGAAGAATGTGGTTGTAGACGGCTTCGATTTGGTGAGGGAGGGGGTCTACTTGGGAGACAGAGACCGAGTAGTGGGGATCGAATGTGTGGGCCAGCCGCATCCGCAGAGCATCCACGAACAGTACAAATGATTCGCGAGAACGCAGGGCTTGCTTGGAAAAGTCTTCCCAGAGAAGGGGGATACGTTCGATTTTGTGGTCCAGCTCATCGCGGCGGAACACAAAACGTTGGGCTCTTTGCGAGGGGAGAAAAATAACCCCCAAAGCGATTTGATCCCCCGTTTCCGCAACATCGAAGACCTCGGCTTCCTCGCTGAAGGGGTGGATCCGGACGCGATCTCCGCGGCGAATGTCGATCATGCGGTGCCCTCCTCTTTGCATCGGAATCGTTGAGATGAAACCAAAGAGTTTTTCCCGCCCGCTTTAGCTTGGCCAAGTGCATAAGACCAAGCGACCCGTTAGCAAGAATTTCTTGCCCCCTGTTAAAGGAGGCGAAATTCTCAGTTAATCCACCGCTGATCCACCGCGATTTTCCCGGGAAAGGATCAATTCCGCATGGAATGCCCCGGAATAGCGGTCCGTTTGGAGGGGGAGTAATTCCACGCCTGGAAGACTTGCCCCTGTCAATCACTAGTGTAAAAGCAAACTCAGTCTCCTGAAAGTCCCCCGGGGCAATTGGAAGGAGCCGCCGGGGCTTAAGAACTACCGGCCGAGCCGGTCTTTCCGAATGTTGGCGGAATTATTCTGGCAGGCAGGAACTCGGTGTCTCCCCAGGGAATAGTCAAAGGAACTCCCCGTTTCAAGGAGCAACCGCATGGCCTTTGGCAGACCCGCTTGCAAGGTCCATCTCCCGCCCGGGAACGCATTGGACGGGGGTTGCCGGCCGCTGGGTAAAGAAGCTCCGTCCTTCTCGCCCTCTGGGAAAGTCCCGACCTTTGGCCTCCCAAATGATCTTTACCTTAGCGGATTGTCCGCCGGTTTACGAGAACGGTTGGCCCCGGCGGGGCGGTCGATCGGGTTTAATTGTTACCGGTAAAGTGGGTTTTAGAGTTCGATTTAAGGGTGGAATGGACGGCAAAAATCGGACACAAAGATTAATTACCTTCTTGCAATGCGGATCATAGGAGCGACCCCGGGTGGGCAATAAACGCTCCTTGGGCGGTGGGATGCACAGAGGCGATGGCAAATGGGTTGCCTACCAGAAAAAGCAAGTAGGATTAGACCTCGCGGGGGAGTTCGTAACCCTTGCGTTGGGGTCTTTCCAAGAGGGCGTTGGCCTCGTCATCGGCTACGAATTGCTCGGCCTGGGGGTTCCAACGGAGGGGCCGCCCCAGAAATCGGGCAATATTGGCCAAGTGGGCAATCGAAATAGATCGATGGCCAATTTCGACGTCGGCCACCGGGCGGCGGCCTTCCCGAATGGCATTGAGCCAATCTTCTAAGTGGTAGCGGGCCTGCCAAAGTGCCACCTCGTCCCGCCATTTGTCGATTTCCTCTTGTGGGGGCATTTCTTTGATCAAATCGGGAGGATTACAGGTAAATTTGTTGCGATTGATTTCGATCCGGCCGCGTTCGCCGGTGAAGATGGCTCCGCCGGCGGGGCCTTTGCCCCAGGGGATCTCCAGCCGGAGGACCACTCCGTTGGCATAACGCATATGAACGGCGGCATTCATGTCTTTGGGCTGGCCCAAGGGGCGGATTTCCACCGGCCCGGTCTCATCCGTACCCAAAGCCCATTGAACCTGGTCCAAACCGTGAGCTCCCCAATTGGTCATTTCCCCGCCGGAATAGTCCCACCACCGCATCCAGCCGAAATGGAGCTCGCGGTTGTATGGCCGCCAGGGCGTCTGGCCAAGCCAGCGATCCCAATCTAGGCCCTCAGGGATGGGCTCTTCCGGCAGGGGGGTGTAAAACTGGGGGCCGGGATAGTTCATCCCTTGCACGACGCGGATTTTCCCCAACTTGCCGGAACGGATGAATTCGCAGGCAAGGCGGTTGACGGCCATCGACCGCTGCTGGGTGCCTACTTGAAACACACAACCATATTTGCGGACCGCCTGCACCAGGACCCGACCTTCACGGATGTACAGGCTGAGGGGTTTCTCGGCATAAATGTGTTTTCCTGCCTGACAGGCATGGATGCAGATGAGCACCCGTACATGATCGGGAGTGCCGACGATTACGGCATCGATGTCTTTGCGGTCCAGAAGCTGGCGATAGTCCTGGTAGACCGGCCAACGGCCTCCGCTTTTGTTTCGGCTGGTGTCCTGAGCCCGAGGGAGATAGCAATCGGCCAAGGCGACAACCTCCCCTTGCTCGGGCAATTGATCGATGAGCTGATTGGATCTTCCGCCCACGCCGATGACGCCAATGGCAATGCGGTCGTTTGCCGGTGGGCGTCCCTGGCCTCCCAAGGCCGACCGGGGCACCAAGTGGGGAATAGCGAGAGAACCGGCTAGAGCTGTCGCCCCCTGCCGCAAAAAGGACCGCCGCGAACTATCCACCCGGAAGGTACCACAATGTGCCGCAGTTTTCATGAGATCATTCCTTTTGCCAGGGATTTTTCCGTTTCCGACAAAAGCTTAACCTCGCGGGTTTGCTCGTTGGGGAAATCAAAGGGGAATTGTTCTAGCTTGCAGATTTCCGTTACGGGCTCACCTGGTCTTGCCGAGCTTCGGACCGCGACCGCTCCACCAGGGTGAGGATTCCATAAATGACCAAGCCTAAAAGGACTAGTCCCATGGCCACCGTGGACTGGATGGGGCGGTAGAGAAACGCCCGGTAGATCAAAAAGGCACAAACCCCGCAGAAGACAATCACGGGCAGGGGGAAGAGTGTAGCTCGGTAGGGTCGGGGGATATCCGGTTCCTTCCAGCGTAATACCGCTAGCGACAGTCCGGTTCCAAAGTAGAAGAGGTACACCGCAGCCGCCGCATACAACATCAGTTCCAAGAAGGAGCCGAAAACTAAGATCAGAAGACAAGCGAGCACCCCTTGGACGGCCAAGGCCCGGGCGGGGGTACCCGTCCGAGGACTCCACCAACCCAAAAACCGCAAGGCGGCGTGGTCCGCCCCCACGGCGTAGGAGATGCGGGCTCCGGTGAAGATAAGGCCGTTGACAGCTCCCAAAGCGGAAATACATACCAGGGCACTGATCAGTTGTCCCCCAATCCGCGGGAAGACCGTGGAGATGGTATCGGCGGCCACCGCTTGGGAATTGGCCAAACCTTCGAACCCCAAGGCGTAGAGGAAGGCCCCGTTCAAAGCGAGGTAAAGGGCTGTGACAGCCACGGTCCCCAAAACTAAAGCACGGAGGATATTGCGTTCGGGATTTTTGACCTCGGCCGCCACGTAAGCCATCTCATTCCACCCCCCAAAACAGAACAGGACCATGATGAGGGCGACCACAAAGGGCGGTCCGTCGGGGATCCCTAATCCGGTGGGGGATCGGGGCTCAGCAAGAAAGGCCACAGTAACAATCGCCAGAATGCCAAGGACTTTGACGCCGGTCAGGAGGTTCTGGGTCCATTTTCCCTCCCGCACGCCCAAAATGTTAATGAGCGTGAGGACGACGACTGCGGCCAAAGCGTAAATCATGTGGGTGGTGGCCGGTCCTTCGGCCTGGGGAAGGAGATCGAAAAGCTGCCGGGCATACATGGCAAAAGCGAAGGCCATCACGCCGATATCCGCCGGGCGAACCACCGCCAACTGAAGCCAGCCGAACAAAAATCCCGCCCACCGGCCAAAGGCCCGGCTTAAATAAACGTAATCCCCACCCTCACGGGGATAAGCCGAAGCCAGTTCGGCATAGCAGATCGCTCCGCAGAGGGAAATCAGTCCACCGATGATCCAAATAAGCATAAACCAAAGTGGGGACCCTGTGCCTTGAGCAATCGCAGGGGCCTGCTGATAAACCCCGGCCCCGATAATAATCCCCACGATAATCGAAGTGGAATCCAAAAGGGTCAGCTGACGGGTGGGAAGGGCACTCCGCCCTTTGGCGGACTCGGCCGATGAGCCGTTAACGGCGGGCGAAGCAGCCGTCGAAAGTGTTCCTTGCGGTGCGGCAGGTGCGTTCAAAATCGGGGTTCCTCCTGACTTGCGAGTACCTAGGTCATTTATGGGTTCAATGGCCGTTTCCGGGTTCGACCGCTCGTTTCTGGGTTCGACGGGTCGTTTGTGGGTTTGATGGTCGTTTCTGGCTTCGAAGGATCGTTTCTGGGTTCCACGGGTCGTTTGTGGATCCGATGGTCGTTTGTGGTTCGATCCGACGAAAACAAGGGATCCCAAATCCCCAGGGGCCAACTGCCGGGATGGTCCTACCGGGCTTGGAGTGGCACGGATGGTGGTCGGGTGCTTCTTTTCCCTGGCCAAGGGGCTCCCTGGGCAAGGGGCAAGTTGGGCCACCGCGGATCTTCTGCACTTTGAAGGGGCCAAAAGGGCCGATTGGAAAAAGTAGTTAGCCCTTTGGAAATTTGCCCCACCAAGGGACGGACCCCACGGCAAGCTTTGGAAAATCACCGGAACCAAGTTGGGGCACGGCATCCGGTAAACCGCCCCATCGCCACTGCCGACAATCATCGCCAATGTAATCCAACAGGTTGAGTATTTCCAGTATTCGTGGGCTCAAAACCAGGAGGAACCCTGGGGCCGGCAGACGTGGTTGCTCCCACCGGGGTGCTGCCCTGGGGTCGATCCGTCGGAGGCTCCGAAAAATGCCGGGCCTTGGGATGCCGTTGGCATTGGGGGAGAGCGTGTTACCTCTTTTTTAAACCCCGGTACCAAGGGATCGGTTGCTTGGGGGCTGCTTTGCCCCGGAAATTGCCCCCAGAGGGGTAGCCCGGTGGCCTTCGCCCGAAAGTTTCGGGTTTTTTTCCGGGTTTGCCAAAGCAGCTCCCCCCGGTGGGGATAAGGTCCCGGTTGGAAGCTTTTTTTTTGGAGATGCCCGGCGGCGTGAGGGGCAGGTTTGGGTGGGATTGTCCGGGCAGATTTCGTGGTAGGCCAGAAGACCCAAGCCTATAATCGGGGAGGGATCACCCAGGGGAGCAATCGAAGGAAAGTTTGGGCGAGGAAGGTGAGTCGGATGGGCTCGGGAAAGGGACGTGGCCGGCCATGATTTCGCAGGCCTTCTCGGGGTTAAGTTCTATCTTGTACGGCAGAGCTCCTTGGGCCTGGATCGCCGTGGGGGCATCCTTTCTGGCGGCCATGATGCCTGCGGCCGGCAAAAGCACGGTGTTTGCTCTCTTCGGGGGGAAAGGGGAAGTGGTGGCCCAAGAAAAATCCGGGGTGATAGCCCCGGGTTTGGCTGCGGAGTCCGAAAGTTCGGGTTTGGTTCCCGCCGCCGGACAAGCTCCAGAGGCCTCGCGGAAAACCGATTTCCCTGCAGACTTTCCGCGGTGGGTTCGGGAGATGTTCTTTGCCCTTAGGCACCCCCTAATGGCCGTGATTTTGCTCCTTGTGGGTTTTACGGCGGCATTTATCGAAGCGAATAGTCCGGGGTTAGGAGTTCCGGGATTTGTGGCCCTCGTGTGTTTTGGGCTTTTTTTCTGGAGTGCTTTTTCCGACGGGAGTGCGAGCTGGCTGGAACTTATCCTTTTTGTGATTGGGGCGATCTGTCTGATCCTTGAGGTGGCGGTCATCCCCGGATTCGGAATTTTTGGGATCGGCGGCTGGGTCCTCGTTATCTTGAGTTTGGTGTTGGCCCGGGACCAAGGTCATTGGCCTCCCAGTTGGGAGACGGCCCAATCGCTGATCGTGAGTTTGTTTACGGTGTCGATCGCCTTGGTGGGGGCAGGAGTTCTGGCCTTGTTTTTCCTTCGCACTCTTCCCACCCCGGGATTGGAAGGGGAGGAAGAGCAATTGGGAGGGAGTCGGCCGGGCTCCCCACCGGTGTTGATCCCACCCGTGCAGTTGGGGGAAAAGGGAGTGGCAATCACGCCGCTTGCACCTTCCGGCAAAGCCCGCTTTGCCGCGGGGGTGGTGGATGTGGTGAGCGAGGGGGAGTTCGTGGAAGCCCATCAACCCGTGGAGATCGTGGAGATCCGGGGGCACATCGTGAAGGTTCGGGCCGAAGAAAATTCCACCCGGGTTTGAAAGGGAGTTCTGAACTTCCGAGGGCTGGGGAAAATTGGGACCGGCCGGAGGTGCCGCCTGGGGGTGAGATCTGGCGTCTCCTGGGCGACCCTCCCCCGATCGGGATTTTTTTGGGAAATTTTTTGGGAAAGAGGTAGTCCGCATGAGCTGATGATGACCGACGCCTGGGCCCTGGTGCTGTCGTTACCGGTAGGGTTACTCCTTTTGGGGTTTTTAAGTGTGGTTCTTGAGGTGTTTGTGCCTTCGGGGGGATTATTTTCCCTGGTGGCAGTGGGGTGCCTTGTGGGGGCCATTGCCTTAGGTTTTGCCCAATTTGGCGAGACATACGGAGCGGTGATGCTCCTAGCGGTGGGTTTGGGGGCCCCGGCGGTTTTGATTTGGGCTCTTTCGGTGTGGCCGGAGACCCCGCCCGGCCGACAGATGGTGCTCCATCCCCCAAATCCCGGGGAATGGGAGCCCTGGCAGCTGGTTGCTTCTCGCGGGGTGGAATTGGTCGGTAAGGTGGGTCGGGCTCGGACGGAACTTCTCCCCGGGGGGATCGTGCGGGTAGGTGATTGGGAATTACCAGCGATTAGTACGGTGGCTCCGGTGGCCAGGGATGAGCAGGTGCGGATTCTCGAAGTCCGAGCCGGCTACGTGCTGGTCACCCCCGCGGAAATCGAGAAGTTCGAACCCCCGAGTTGAGCGAAAATTACGGAGACGGTTTCATGTGGCAATGGGCCGATTTGCCAAAGATCCAGGATTTCCGCGATCAAGCCTTCGAACTTTGGAATCGCCTGGGCCAGTGGTGGAATGAGATTTTGAAATTCTTATCCGAAAACCCCATGTGGACGCAAATTGGTACCATCGTGGTATTAGTGGTGGGTTTGATTTGCACGATAGTCGTGCTGATCGCCCTGGTGGCCATGACTTACTACTTTCGGCTTTGGATCCAAGCCAAGACCACCCGGGCGGGGATCAGCATTTGGGATCTTGTGGCGATGACCTTTCGCCACGTGGATCCGGAGGTGATCGTGCGGAGCAAGATCATGGCGGTGCAGGCCGGCCTCAGCCCCAGGGAGGTCACCACCCGGGCATTAGAATCGCACTATTTGGCGGGGGGCAATGTGCCCCAGGTGATTCGGGCCCTGATTGCCGCTCATAAAGCCGGGATCATTCCCCTCGACTGGAAGCTGGCCACAGCCATCGATTTGGCAGGTCGCGATGTGCTGGAGGCGGTGCAGATGAGCGTGAACCCGAAGGTGATCGATTGTCCCCGGTCGGGATCGGGACGGGACTCCCTGGACGGGGTGGCTAAAAACGGAGTGCAGCTGAAGGTAAAAGCCCGGGTAACGGTTCGGGCTAACCTATCGCGACTGATCGGAGGGGCCACGGAAGAAACCATTATCGCCCGGGTGGGGGAGGGGATCGTCAGTGCCATTGGTTCGGCAGAAACGCATCAAGATGTGTTGGCTAATCCGGCACTCATCTCCCAAACAGTACTGAACCGACGTTTGGATGCCAACACGGCTTTCGAGATTGTCTCCATCGATATTGCAGATATCGACGTGGGAGAGAACATCGGGGCCCGACTGCAGGCGGATCAAGCGGTGGCCGATATGGAACTTGCCCGGGCGGAGGCCGAGGGTCGGCGGGCCATGGCCCGAGCAGCAGAGCAAGAATTTCGGGCCCTTATTGAACAGAACCGGGCAAAACTCGTCCAAGCCGAAGCCGAAGTCTTCCGGGCTATGGCCGAGGCCTTCCACACCGGAAAGCTGGGCATCATGGATTACTACAAGCTCCGGAATTTGCAGGCGGACACGGAAATGCGATTTGCCCTGGCCCTGGGCCAAGCCCCGGACCACGCTGGCTATCCGGAGGCGGTGCCCTCTGCCGAAGGAAATCCTTAACACGGAAATCCCGTAAAAAGGCGACAGGAGGGTTTGAGTGGCCGGAAAGTTCTTAGTAATCCATTCTTTTCCGGAATCGGACGGAATCGCTCAGCCGGAAAGTATGGCGAAGCTAAGCTCGGCCGGAGGTGTGTGCTCTTTCAAATATCGATTTCGGATATTGATATATTGCTTTCCGGTGTTCCTCGGAAAGGGAGGGATATCCGATTGGCGGGGATGCGCGCTATGTCCTGCTCAACGCTGGAGCCATCCTTGCAGATTCTGAAGTGCTTGGGAAGCTAATCGGCCCAGTTTTGGCACGGATCTTACACCGGCTTAGCACCCCCACGCAGCCGGGCTTGCCGCCACCGCGTTGGATCCTGCGGAAAGCTTGGTAGCCCGGGTGAAATCCTAGGCAATTTGCTTCCAGAAGGTTCCCCCCGTTGGAAATTGGGCGGGTATTGGAGGGCAACTGGAAATTGGGGCCGGTATTGCAGGGGAATTCCTATGGACCAACAGGCAAAGTTAAATCTAGAAGCGGGGAAAGAAGTTTGGCCTGCCTTGCCCGGAAGTTCCGGCCGGGGCCAGCAACTTGGCCCGGGGGTTGCCCGAAGCTTTGGGGAGATAGGGGACATTGGTCGCGGAGCCGGTGGGGAAAAAGGGCGGATGCCGGCTGCTTGGGGGGCATCCTCCATCCTTCCACTTCTTGCCGACCGGGAAAGGCTCCGTGAGGCGATCCTGCTGATGGAAATCCTCCGCCGGCCTGAAGAACGCTGGATCTAGCAGAGGGGGGAAACACAGGGAGAAATAGCCAAAAGGAATGCTCCGCTTTTTGGCCGTCGATTGGGGCCCCGGTCGGTTTTCCCAACAGGTAAAACCCTGAGGACAGGGGGGTTTTCTTCTTCGACCTCTTCTCTGAGAGCTTGCCCCTTGGCAGGACAGATAAAACCGATATCATGATGACTCGTAATCGGGCTGAGGCACAATTCTGGCCGATCTTCGGTTTTCAAAAAGATTCAGAAAAATCACAAAAAAGCGGAAGGGATTCCTACGAGGAACCAAACCGAAGTTTGGGGGAAACAAAACGGAGCCCAACGGCTAAAGTACGAGCCTTTTTGCGACGGGTACAAGCGGATAGCAAGCCGTTAGGAGGAACGGAGGATGGCACTTCCCAAAGCGGAGCCGGGCAAAACGCGAATCGGGTGGATTGGCACGGGGGTAATGGGGGCGAGCATGTGCGGACATCTTTTGTCCGCCGGTTTTTCTTGCACGGTTTATAACCGGACCAAGGCCAAGGCTCAGGGGCTTTTAGAACGTGGGGCCCGGTGGGCGGATTCGCCGCGGGCTGTGGCAGAATCCTCCGATATCATTTTCACCATTGTGGGCTTTCCCCAGGATGTTCGCGAGGTAGTTTTAGGGGAACAAGGAGTCCTGAACGGTTGTCGGCCTGGGGCGATCATCGTGGACATGACTACAAGCCAACCGACCCTTGCCCAGGAAATCGCTGGGGAGGCGAAGAAGCGGGGTGTGTATGCAGTGGATGCTCCCGTCACCGGAGGGGATATCGGAGCCCGTCAGGCAACACTTTCCATTATGGTGGGCGGGGAAGAAGATGCGGTGCAGGCTATTTGGCCCTGCCTGGAACGGATGGGTAAGACCATTGTCCATCATGGGGGTCCCGGAGCTGGTCAACACGCGAAACTGGCCAACCAGATTATCATCGCCGGCAACATGATCGGGGTTTGCGAGGGGCTGCTGTATGCTTACCGAGCCGGCTTAGATCTGGAGAAATTCCTTCAGTCGGTGAGTACGGGATCTGCCGGCAGTTGGGCAGTGTCCAATTTGGCCCCGCGAATGATTCGGAATAATTTCGATCCTGGATTTTTTGTTGAGCACTTTGTCAAGGATATGGCCATTGCCCTGGAGGAGTCGCGACGGATGAACCTGAGCCTTCCCGGCCTGGGTTTGGTTCAGCAATTATATGTGGCAGTGCAGGCCCAGGGGCTTGGCCGCTGCGGTACCCATGCCCTTCTTTTGGCTGTGGCCTCTTTATCGCAAATCGATTGGAAAAACCGTTCCTGTGCCAGCTCCAGCCAAACCCAGTAGCTTATCCTGCCCTGGCGTGGAAATGGCCTTGGGAGAGACGAATAACCTCCGGGGGAATAACGTAAGCGATTTTTGCCCGGAGCTTTGGCCGAGTGGTGCGATGAAGCGCTGCCGGTGGTCAAGATAGCGGGAATATCCCGAGCCGGGATGGTATTCCTTCCAGGGAAGCCGGCTGCAACATCCGTAAAATCGATAGATTCCCTCCGAATTTCCCGGTCCTTTCTGGGAGTTTGTCCTGCCTAACCGGCTGGTTTTGACTTTGGCGGGAGCATAAGCTAGGGTTTCTTGCGCGAGAGTAAGCCGCTGGGGCTGCAAAAGCCCCTGGCAAGCCGGGTTTCCCCTGGCACTATCGGTCATTGTGCCATCCGAAAGCAGCCTCCCACAGGCCGGCAGAGGAATGCGGGGGCAAGGAAAGTGATCCCAATGTAGGAGTGTGGCAGGAATGACAACCGGTCTCCTCACCCAACCCAAAAGGGCTCTTAAGTGGCAGGAAAAAGGTCGAAAAATCCTCATTATCGAAGATGACTTGGGGGTTGCCGAATCGCTGGCCTACCTCCTCGAACGAATGGGTTTCCGGGCATCGTGGGTAACCCAGGGGGGAACCGGGCTGGCTTCCGCCCGGACGGAACATCCGGATGTGATCATTCTCGATCTTTGCCTGCCGGACATGGACGGGCTGGCCGTGTGTGAGCGACTTGCCGACGACCGTGAAACATGTGATATCCCCATTATCGTGGTAAGCGGTTGGGAGAGAGAGGATATCATCCGGCTGGTACGGGCCGCAGGAGGCAGCTACTATTTACGAAAGCCTTACGATCCGAAGGCTTTGGTGGTACTGATCGAGCATGCCCTAAAGGAAGTTGACTCTTGGAGGCAGCTTTCCGCTGAGGATGAGTAAGAAGGACAGTGTCCTGAGGGAGTGGGGGACTTATCCCGGGAAACAGTCAAGCCGCTCCGTGAGCCGGTATTAGGCATTTTTGGCGGGAGCAAATTGCAAGCTAGCACCTTCGCTCCTCTTGCTTTGTGCCTTTGCCTAGGGGTTGCCCATCTGGGAGTACTTCTTTCCCCAGCCGAAATCCCGTCTGGGGGTAGTTCTTTCCCCAGCCGAAATTCCGTGAGAAACTCCCCAAAAGGACCGGCTCTTTTCTATGTGCTGGTTCCCTGGATTTGTTCGTGCTATTTCCTTCGTACTATTTCCCTGGTCCGTCCTATTTC
>Ga0308310_1000713_pt1 | contig 14827 bp, 8 predicted proteins | sample HotsprSampleMS65_FD_203672 | JGI IMG/M metagenome (GOLD analysis project Ga0308310, IMG submission 203672) | Hot spring phototrophic mat microbial communities from Mushroom Spring, Yellowstone National Park, Wyoming, United States - 20090730_MS65 ...
GATGTATGAAATCTCTGGGGCGGACTGGGCAAAGCTGGCGAAATGAGTCCCAATGTTTTTTTGTGGGTTTTTTCCGGGAAGTGCCCGGGAACGTTTTCAAACGAGTGGGCCTAAACGACTTGGCTGGCTTAGCAAGCCGCCGCAACCTCCCGGCACCAAAGCAGCCAAAAGGCAGTAGTTTCCTTTCGATGGGATACTACCGCTAGAGGCTTAGATTTCCTTGGGGAAAGAACTTGAAGATCCCGGCGAAAATTTGTGGGGTGGATTCTTGCAGGAACCCGTTTAATCGGGTAAAGTTCCTTGGCGAAAGATTTGAGTTGATCTCTGGGATACATTTCCGCGGGAACGGCGTCGAAAAAAATTTTTGCGAGAACCGCGAACCGAGTTCGGCCAGGATTCGTAACTGACTTTTGCCCCGCGTGGCCGGCGGGATGGTTTCCGCGGGGTGCCTTGAAAAGCCGCCAGGTGTTTGCCGATAATAGATTTTCGGCTAACGTACTTGCCTCGGCGGGGAATTGTGATAAGATTCGGATTGGGGCTTGGAATTAGGCGGCGGCCAAAGAAAACCTGAGTGAAGCCCTTGACAGTTGGCCGACGTAGAATTAAATTGAGCACTTCGCCGCTCGGCCGAATGGTCGGCGGAGAGAAGGTTCGAGGACGGAAATCGGTCTTTGACAATTGGGTTTGGGTAGAAGAGGCATCCGAAGCGGGGGTGCAAGTCGTGGCAACACGGCGGGTACCCTCGAGCGCCGGGGGTGGTTTCGCCGAGCCGAAAAGGCTTGGTGCGGAACCGTAAGGCGGTGCAGGATCTCGCAGTGCGTCGGTCCCGGCCCTCGAAGTCATCAGAGTGCTTCGGGAGGCGGGGACGCCGGAGAATCCGGTAGCTTGGCGGCTGTCGCCGATGGGCCCCAAGCCTGGGACCATCTCGGAGGCAGCTTTGCCTGGGCTAGCCAAGAGCCTAGCAGTCATGTGGCCAAGCTACTAAGGGCGTATGGGGGATGCCTCGGCGCCAGGAGGCGATGAAGGGCGTAGCAGTCTGCGATAAGCCCGGGGGAGCTGACAAGCAAGCGTTGATCCCGGGATCCCCGAATCAGTCACGCGCTGAATCCATAGGTGCGTGGCGGCGAACCCGGCGAACTGAAACATCTCAGTAGCCGGAGGAAAAGAAAGAAAACTCGATTCCCTCAGTAGCGGCGAGCGAAAGGGGAACAGCCCAAACCGTGGGGCTTTGCCCCGCGGGGTTGTAGGGCCCTCCACATGGGAGTTACAAAGCGGGCGCTAGCGGAAGTGTCTGGAAAGGCACACCACAGAGGGTGACAGTCCCGTACGCGAAAGCGTGCCGTCTCCCGGAGGGTACCTGAGTAGGTCGGGGCACGTGGAACCCCGACTGAAGCGACGGGGACCATCCCGTAAGGCTAAATACTCCCTGGCGACCGATAGTGAACCAGTAGGGTGACCGAAAGGTGGAAAGAACCCCGGAAGGGGAGGCATTGAACCTGAAACCATACGCCTACAAGCGGTCGGAGCGCTATGGCCTGAGGCGGGTACGGGCGATCTTCGGATCGTACCGGCCCGTCGCAATAGGCAAGGCGTGACGGCGTACCTTTTGCATAATGGTCCGGCGAGTTACTGTCGGTGGCGTGGTTAAGGCCTTCAGGGCCGGAGCCGGAGGGAAACCGAGTCTGAATAGGGCGCTACAGTCGCCGGCAGTAGACGCGAACCTGCGTGATCTACCCATGGGCAGGGTGAAGCGCGAGTGATATCGCGTGGAGGCCCGAACCCACTAGGGTTGAAAACCTAGGGGATGACCTGTGGGGAGGAGTGAAAGTCTAATCAAACGCAGAGATAGCTCGTTCTCCCCGAAATAGCTTGAGGGCTAGCCTCGGGCCACTACGCACCGGGGGTAGAGCGACTGAATTGGCTTAGGGGCCTTCGCCGGCTACCTAGCCGAACCAAACTCCGAATACCGGTGCGACTATCCCGGGAGTCAGTCCCTGGGGGATAAGCTCCAGGGTCGAGAGGGAAACAACCCAGACCGCCTGCTAAGGTCCCCAAGCACGGCTAAGTCACAAAGGAGGTGGGGTTGCGGAGACAGCCAGGATGTTGGCTTAGAAGCAGCCACCATTTAAAAAGTGCGTAACAGCTTACTGGCCGAGCAGCCCTGCGCCGAAAATGAACGGGAGTAAGCCGTGCACCGAAGCAGCGGGCGACAAGTTGGAAGTCCCCAACTTGCCGCGGTAGGGGAGCGCTGTAGGCCAGACACGAGCCGGACCGCGAGGACCGGTGGAGGGGCCTACAGGTGAGAATGCCGGAATGAGTAACGATAAAGCAGGTGAGAATCCTGCTCGCCGAAAGCCTAAGGTTTCCTGGGGAAGGTAATTCCGCCCAGGGTTAGCCGGTCCCTAAGACGAGGCCGAAAGGCGTAGTCGATGGATAGCAGGTCAACATTCCTGCGCCACCCTGATGGACCGATGGAGGGACGGCGCGTGCTAGGGTGAGCGGACGGCTAGAAGTGTCCGTGGACCGCTCGCAAGGCTGGGGACAGGCAAATCCGCCCCACAAAAGCCAAGCGGCGGGACCTACCGCATTATGTCGGGAAGTCATCCGAAGCGCGTCCAAGAAAAGCTTCTAAGGGATGAAGTCAGGGTGACCGTACTAAAACCGACACAGGTAGGCGAGGCGAGAAGCCTAAGGCGCTCGGGAGAACACTGGTGAAGGAACTCTGCAAAATGGCCCCGTAACTTCGGGACAAGGGGTGCCCTCGGGGGTCCATAGCTCCTGGGGGCCGCAGTGAATCGGCTCCTGCGACTGTTTATCAAAAACACAGGTCTCTGCCAACTCGCAAGAGGATGTATAGAGACTGACGCCTGCCCGGTGCCGGTAGGTTAAGGAAGCCGGTTAGCGGGGCAACCCGCGAAGCTGGCAACCTAAGCCCCGGTAAACGGCGGCCGTAACTATGACGGTCCTAAGGTAGCGAAGTTCCTTGTCGGGTAAGTTCCGACCTGCATGAAAGGCGTAACGACAGGAGCGCTGTCTCCACCAGTGGCCCGGTGAAATTGTAGCCGTGGTGAAGATGCCACGTACCCGCAGCGTGACGGAAAGACCCCGTGAACCTTTACTGTAGGCTGGTATTGGGCTGAGGCTTGTCCTGTGTAGGATAGGTGGGAGGCTGTGAAGCGGGGACGCCAGTTCCCGTGGAGCCGTCGGTGAAATACCACCCTGGGCTAGCTTTAGTTCTAACGCTGAACCCGCCAACCGGGCAGCGGACAGTGCCAGCTGGGCAGTTTAACTGGGGCGGTTTCCTCCTAAAAAGTAACGGAGGAGTCCAAAGGTGCCCTCAGCCCGGTCGGCAATCGGGCGTAGAGCGCAAAGGCAGACAGGGTGCTTGACTGCGAGACCGATAGGTCGAGCAGGTGCGAAAGCAGGGCTTAGTGATCCGGTGGTCCCGGATGGAAGGGCCATCGCTCAACAGATAAAAGGTACTCCGGGGATAACAGGCTAATCTCCCCCGAGCGTCCATAGCGGCGGGGAGGTTTGGCACCTCGATGTCGGCTCATCGCATCCTGGGGGTGAAGAAGCTCCCAAGGGTTCGGCTGTTCGCCGATGAAAGCGGTACGTGAGCTGGGTTCAGACCGTCGTGAGACAGGTCGGTCCCTATCTGCTGTGGGCGCACGAGACCTGAGGAGGGTCCTCCTTAGTACGAAAGGACTTGGAGGGACGTCCCTCTGGTGTTCCAGCTGTCGCGCTAGCGGCACGGCTGGGTAGCTATGGACGGAAAGGATAAACGCTGAAAGCATCTAAGCGTGAAGCCCTCTCCAAGATGAGGTCTCGTAAGTGGCTTCCTGCCACGAGAGCCCCCTGGAAGACTACCAGGTTGATAGGCCGGGTGTGTAAGCGCAGCAATGCGCTTAGCTAACCGGTACTAACGGGCGAATGCTTGGCCACATGACTTCTGGGCTCTTCGGCCAACGGCGCACACCGGCAAGAAGGTGGGTTCGGTAATTGCCCACCCCTTCCCGGCGCGATATCCTTGCCGCCACCCTTCGGCAGCTTCGGCGGCCTCCCTCCCAAACCCATTGTCGCGACCGTACCCTCCCGCTAGGGAGTCCCCGGCTCCAAGCGGGAGCTCCGCACTACCAAATCCTTCCGGCGGACATACCCTGAAAATTACGGGTCTGTCCGCACTTTCCCGGTGACCATACCCGGAGGGCCACACCCGTTCCCATCCCGAACACGGTCGTTAAGCTTCCGGGGCCGATGGTAGTGCAACAAACGCGAGAGTAGGTGTTGCCGGGATTAATACACCTCGCCCCTCGGGTCAGGAGATCCTTGCCCGAGGGGTTTGTTTTTTCACGCTCTTGGCATCCCTGACAGCTTCTCGGGACGCCGGCCCACAAAGTCCACGAAACTCTCCGCTCGGCTGCCGAAATTCCCCAAAAATGTCTAAAAGTTTGGTATCCCCAAACGGCACTTTTAAAGGGTTTACCTTAAAGGATTAAGGGGCAGGGAGGGGATGCTGAAACTAATCCCCCTGGTGTGAAATCGGTAGCCTACCCACAGGTGGGAAATCAACGGCCCTGGCCCCTGAGCCAAGGGGTCTGGCATCGTGGAGAGAATATTTGCAGGGAATTGGCACCGCTTTGCGGGAGGAACTTGCCCAAAAGCACACTGAGATTTTTTCCGGAAGACGAAACATCCTTTTGACCTCGATCTTCGGTTAACCCGTTTGCGGGCGAAAATCGTTATAATCTCATGTTCGGTCGGCAATTTGGGGGGAAGACGGCAGTGTCTCAAGAAGACTATCATTACAGATTTGCTAATGGTCTTGTGCTTCTGGGGGAGCCGATGCCTTGGTTGGAGTCGGTGGCGGTGACGGTTCGGGTGCCGGCCGGCTCCGTGTTCGACCCCCAGGGTAAGGAGGGCCTGGCAGCCTTCACCGGCAAGCTAGTAGTCCGCGGGGCCGGTCCCCGGGATAGCCGGGCTTTGGTGCGGGACTTGGGGCTTTATGGTATCCACCATTTCGCGGGGGTTGGGACGTACTTCGCGAAGTTCGTTTTTTCCACCGTCCGCGCGCAGATCGGCAAGGGGCTAGAACTCTTTGCGGATGTGGTGCGTCGACCGCAGCTGCCGGCCTCGCAGGTGGAAAATGTCCGCCAAGGGATGTTGCAGGATTTGCGAGGGCTGCAGGACGACCCTGCGGTTCGGCTGGTTCGGGAGCTTCGCCGGGCGTTTTATCCTGATCCATGGGGGCGACCGACTTCGGGAGAGATCGAGACCGTCTCCCGCTTGACTTTGGAGGATGTCCGCGGCCACTTCCAGCGGTATTATCAGCCGGACGGAGCGATCATCGCGGTCGCCGGCGGATTCCACTGGCCGGAAGTCCTTGATTTGATCGGCGAGTATTTTGGGGATTGGGCAGGGCAGAGACCGGTGCCACCACCCATCATGTTCAAGGAGGTCCGTTATCAGCATTTTCCTCATAACTCGCACCAGGTGCAGATCGGGTTAGCCTTTCCTGGACCTGCATATCCGGACCAGGACTTCTTCCTTGCCTGGGCTGCTGCGGCCGTTTTGGGGTATGGCAGTTCCTCGCGACTTTTCCAGGAGCTGCGGGAGAAACGGGGTTTGTGCTACGGGGTGGGGGCCACCTACCATTCCGGACGAGATCGCGGAGGTATCTTTTGTTATGCCAGCACTTTGGCCGACCGGGCCCAGGAGACGCTCGACGTCCTTTTCGGGGAAATTCGCCGCCTGGGGGAGGGAATCCGGGAGGAGGAACTGGTTCGGGTGAAAGCGAGCGTAAAGTCGGCCCTCATCATGAGTCAAGAATCCAGTGCCGCTCGGGCTGCGGCCATTGCCCGCGATTGGAGCCTTCTTGGACGTATCCGCACCATCGACGAAATCCGCCAGGCTATCGACGTGCTTTCCGCCGACAGCATCAACGCTTATCTTCGTGCTCATCCTCCCAATGGATTTGTGGTGGTTACCGTAGGTCCCAGAGAACTGGAGGTGCGCGGTGAACTATAGGGCTCGGCCAGCAGAGTTCCACAGTTGGCGTTTGAGTAACGGTCTGCATGTGATCGCCGAATGTCATCCGGAGGCCTACTCCGTCGGTTTGGGACTTTTTGTCGGGGTCGGTTCCCGGGATGAACCCCCGGAGTGGTCGGGAGTCAGCCATTTTTTGGAGCACATGGCGTTCAAGGGGAACGACAGATACTCGGCCGAGGAGCTGAACAAGGCATTCGAACAGATCGGGGCTTTTCACAATGCCATCACCGATGAGGAGTGCACAACTTACCATCTTGCGGTGCTTCCGGAGTATTGGCCGCGGGCACTGGAGCTTTTGGGGGAGCTTGTCCGGCCGACACTCGATCCCCAAGAATTCGAGCTGGAGCGGCGGGTTATTCTGGAAGAGATTCACATGGATGAGGATAGCCCGCCCTTTAACGTGGAAGATCGTTGCCGGGCGATCTATTTTGGCGACCATCCCCTGGGGCAAAGCATTTCTGGGACGAAGGAGACGATTTCTGCCCTTCGGCCGGAAATGATGCGGCGGTATTTGCACAGCCGGTACGGACCGGATACTGCCGTGTTGGTGGCAGCAGGTCGGGTCGATTTTTCCCACCTGGTGGCGAAAGCAGAGGAGGTTTTCGGCCGATGGGAACCGTGCGGCTATCGCCGCCCGCTCACTCCCGTCAAACCCCAGGATCGCTTTGTGGTAATCAGCAAATCCGAGGCCCAGCAACAGTATCTGATTCAGATGGTGCCGGCACCGGCGGGATTGCCGGATTGGGTTGCGGTGTGGCTTTTGACGGCGATTATCGGCGGCCATGCAGGAGGAAGAATGTTCTGGGAGTTTATCGACCCCGGATTGGTGGAAAGTGTCGATATCGAATTCGAGGAGTACCAAGGAGCCGCCGCCTTCGTTATCAGCATGGTTTGCCAGCCGGAAAGGGCACAGGAGAACCTCGATCGTTTGTTCGAGTTTTACCGCCGCCTCCCTCGCCGGCCAATTGAACCCCAGGAGTTGGAATGGGCAAAAAATAAAGTGAGTAGTGGCCTCGTCTTGGCCAGTGAACGTCCGATCAGCAGACTGGCGGTGATCGGCGATGACTGGGTCTTAGAGAAGCGATATTATTCCGTGGCGGAGCTTTTGGAGTTAGTGGCGGCCGTCCGCCCAGAACGGATCATGGAGCTTGTGGAGCAATATCCTTTGGATCGGGGGACAGTGGTCACCATTGGGCCGGTGGAAAGCCTCTCGCCCCCCGTGCCTTATCCTGGGGAAGCATGCCTCCTGGAAAGCGAGTAAAAAGTTGGCTTTAGGATGTTGCCGGGGGTGAGACGGCCGGGGGAATGGGGTTTCCGGCCCGATCCCGGGCTTGGCACCGGCAAGGACCGCCTTTGGAGAAGGATTCGAGGGGATTCTCGTTTCCGCCACCGAAAACGCTCTCCAGCTCGGCATTTGCCGGGGGTAGCTTTTCCGGTCCACAGGGTGGTTTAACCTTTTTGTCCCTCGCGGCGGGCGGTAATCTCCTGCAGGAGACTGGCCACATCGCGGTACGAAAAGTCGATAGCAGCCAATGCCGTAAGGTGTTCCTCGGCGGTGTCCAAATCTCCCAGTTCCAGGGCCAATTTCCCCGCCAGGTAGCGACCTAATTTCTGGCGGTCCACGTCGCGATCGGAAAGTTCCTTGAGGGCTTCGGCATAATGTTGCATGGCCAGTTTGCTTTGCTTGATGGCCTGGAAACACTGTCCCAGTTCCAGGAGGCATGCGGGGCGATAGTGGGGGTCGGTGCGGGCCTTTTGGAATTCGGTAATGGCTTCGGACCACTTTTCTGCAGCCTTATAGCGAAGCCCTAGCTCGTAGTGAAATGCCGCATGGGCCGGGAAGCGTTCCACGCGACGGCGGAAAAGTTCGATTTCCTTTTCCAAGGCCTGCTTTTCCAGTTGGGCGATATCGTCTGCGGCCTCGGCCCCTTTGGTTTGTTCGAGCTTTTGGATCTGATGGCGGATTTCCCGCAGTTGGATGTCGATTAATCGTTCGGGGATATCTGGGTCATCGGGGGCCACTTGTTGGGCTCGGGAGAGGGTTTCCTTGGCCCGGTCGAATTGGGCCTGGGTCACATAGAACTCGGCCAGTTCGATGTACTTGGCGAGATTGGTGGGATCACGGCGGATTTCGGCAAGGAGGGCTTTTTCTGGGGAGATTGCTGGCTCGGTGGGCGGCGGTCCCGCAGCTGCCCCTGCGGCCGGCGAGGGTGCCGGCCCGGTCGCGGGGACCTCCTTCCGACCAGCTCGCGTGGGATCGGTGTAGCCACCCCGGTGAATCGTCCGCTCGACGGTCAGCTTGGCGATCGCTTTGGTGGCCTCCTCGTCGTTGGGCTTGGCCTTCAGCACCAGCTGCCAATGGGCGATCGCCTGATCAAATTGGCCCAGATCGGCGTAGGCCTCGGCACAAAGCTTGTTAATGGCGGGATCGGTAGGCCGAGCTTCCAAGGCCATTTTCAGGTACAGGAGCCGCACGTCGTGATAGCCCAGTTCCCGGCAGGCGTGGGCCATGGCCTCCAACGTCCCGGTATGCCAGGGGTTCAGCTTGAGCATCTCCAGCCCTGCCCGGATCACTCCGGACCAATCCTTGGCGGCTGCCGCCCGCTTGATGTTGGCCAAATGCCGCATCCCCTGGATGGAGGCAAGAGCACTGCCTTTCTTGTTGTCCTTGTACTTCTTTTTCAGGTTCGCCAGAAAACTTTGCACATAAGCCGTGTTGCCCGGATCGCCGCAAACGCAGGTGGTGAAAAGCTCGGCGGCATAGTCGTAGTTTTCCTGGGCCATCCGCATGCTTCCCTGTTTAAAGCATTCCTGCAGACGCCGCCGGGCCGCGTCCGACATCCCCTCCGACCGAGCTCCACCCACCTGAGATTGTTCGGACATCATCGCTGGCCGTCCTTTTCTTTCTGCTGATGGGAATGCCTGCCTGCGTTCGAGTTTTCCGGAGTGTTTCCCCGCCCGATCGATGCAAATTCTCAAAGTGTATATCTGTATCGTGAAAGCAACTCCGTAGTAGCGATTCTGGCCCAAGGGAGGCAGCTTTGCCGCGGAGTTTCCCCCGGAAATTGCCCTACCCAGCCGAAACCCGTGCTTTCCCCGCGGAAAGTGCGAGGTAGCCTCCCCAAGCCCCCGGTTTTCCGGAAAGAACTTTGGGCCGCTCCGAACCCGTTAACGGCATAACCCCGGCCTAATGCCAAAGGATGGGTTTTCTGAGGCCTCCCTCGAAAACCGGACTTCTCGATTGGTAACATTGTACCACGAGTACTCCGAACCACCAATCGCCGGGCAGTTCTGGACGGCGGGAACCGGATTCGATCTCATCCGGAAGCAATTGGCTAAGGGATTTAAAAACCGGGATTGGAAAAGCAGCCGGCTTTGCCAACCGGCATTTGTCGGCGAAAACTGCTGGAAAGGCCTTGCCGACCATTGCCGGCCCCTGCGGAGCACCGAACGTTGGGGGCAAGTGGATCTGTTTGCGGACAAGTTGTGGACAATCGGGCGGAAATTTCGTCGCATCTTTTAGCCAGCAGGATAGTTGCCATGGCGATCCAGGCCGCAAGCCGAAAAGGAAAGCTCTACCTTATTGGTTTGGGAGCAGGCGATCCGCGGTTTCTCACCATCGAGGCAGCCTCTGCCTTGGCGGAGGTAGACTGGGCGGTTTGTGATCCGGTGGCGGAACCGCGGCTTTTACGGCCGCTGCTGCCGGCTGAGGCTTATCTGCAAATCTTACCCCCCGATTTTCCACCCAGCCAGGAAGAGGAACTCTTCCGGCAGATGATCCAAGCGGTCGGCGAGGGCAAGCGGGTGGCCCGGCTTTTGCTTTGGGGACCAAACGATTGGCAGTCCCCATGGAACGATTGGGCTCGGTTGCGACAGGCGGGGGTTCCCTTTCAGGTTCTCCCTGCCATTTCCCAGGAAACCGCTTGGACCACCTACCTGGAGCTCACCCCACCGGAGGCAAAGCGGATCTTTGCTACCCCGCCCGTGGTGGCTTGCGGGTGGGAAGAGCTTCGGCAGATTGCGAGCAACTTGCCGGAAGGCGAACCGGGTCCGTTGGTGCTCCTTCGGAATCCGGCGGCTCTATCCCGGCCGGAAGACTCATCACTTAACGATCCGGCGGTTTTGTCGCGAGCGGTTTGGGTGGTGATCCGTCCTGGGCTTGCCGGCCAGAGGGTTTTCCGCACCGCTTTGGGAGATTTGCCCAAAGAGCTTTCCCGCTTGCAGGCCGATGGGCCGGTCTATCTGTGCTTTAGGGCGGACCAACTGCCCCAATCGCCGTGGTTTTCTCAGCAACCTCTGTTTGGGAGGCGGATCCTACTATGCCGGCCGGAAGCCGACGCCCTCCCCACCGCCAAACTTCTGCAAGGCTTGGGGGCCGAGGTCTTCCTCGAACCGATGATCCTAATCGGCCCACCCCAGGACTGGACGCCTGTCGACCAAGCCCTCGACGAACTTGCCTCCTTCGACTGGATCGTCTTTTCGAGCGGCAATGGCGTTCGGTATTTCTTGGGGCGACTTTGGGAGCGGGGGGGCGATCTCCGGCAGCTTGCCGGTCCACGGATCGCCGCTATCGGGCCGGGAACTGCCGCCGCGTTGGCCGCCTTTCATCTCCGAGCAGAACTGATCCCCCCGGAGTTTCGGGCCGAAAGCCTCCTGGAGCTCTTGGCCCCTCAAGCTGCTGGCAAACGGTTCCTCTTGGTGCGGGCAAGTCGTGGCCGGGATGTGCTCCCGGAAGGTCTGCAGGCCGCCGGTGCCTACATCCGCCAGGTGGTCGCCTACACGAGTGCCGATCTGCCCGAAGCCCGTCCGGAAATCCGCCGCCGCCTTGCCACCGGTGCCATCGACTGGATCTTGGTGACCAGCTCGTCCATTGGCCGAAATCTTGTCCGGCTTTTCGGGGCCGATCTCCGCCAGGCCAAACTGGCCAGTATCAGCCCGGTGACCTCTGCCACCCTGCAAGAGCTTGGTTTTCCACCGGCAGTAGAAGCCCGGCAATTTACCCTGCGGGGGTTGATAGCGGCCATCCTCCAGGCCGAGGGGACCGATCCCCAGCTTGCCGCCCAGCTCCTTTCGCCGCAGGTGGATCTTTCCGCCGATTGACCGGACGAAGCTCTCCGCGGCTCTCTTTTCCGGTGGAATTTGTGCCAAGCAATTTGCTCTAATGAGAAACGGATGTACAAGTTCCGACCCATTCCTTCCGGAAAAGGCCGCCTTCTTCCGGTTGGCACTTGGGGGGCGGATTCCCCCGCTTGAGCAAAAGGTCTTCCCCGGCATGTGGCACACGTGGGAAAGTCCCCTCCGCAAAGGACCGCTTGCCCAGCTTTGGGGCCGGTTGTACGAGGACCTAGCGGCCGCCCACGGCCAAGCCCGCCGCAGCAGCCGCTCCACGAGGGAATTGCCTCCGCTTCTTACCTGGGCGGAAAAATACCTTCCCCACTACTTTCGTCTGCCACCCAGTCGGCTTCATCGCTGGCTTGCAGGTGAACTTGCCCGCTTGGTCGAGCACCGTGGCAGCCGGCTGAACGTCCTGGCACCGCGGGGAAGTGCCAAATCCACCCTGGCCACCCTGGCCTTTCCCCTCTGGGTAGCCGTTCATGGTGTTGAGCCGTACATCTGGATCATCAGCGAAACCCGCCGTCAGGCGGTGGCCCACCTGGAAAATCTCCGCCACGAGCTCGCCGACAATCCCGCTTTGGCCGAGGATTATCCCGCCGCTTGCACCCCCGGATCCGTTTGGCGGCAGCACTACATCGTGTTGGGCAATGGGGTAGCAGTGGAGGCCATCGGTTCGCTCCAGGCCCTTCGCGGTCGGCGTCGGCTGGCCCATCGACCTTCCCTCATCATTTGCGACGATATCCAAAGCGACCGCCAGATTCTTTCGCCGGAAAGCCGGCTGAAAGCCCGCGAGTGGTTCTTCGGTACCCTTCTTCCGGCCGGTACCCCGGAGACCTGTGTGGTCCATTTGGCCACCGCACTCCATCCCGAGGCACTTGCCTTGGAACTGACCCGCACCCCCGGTTGGCGAAGCCGCATCTTCCGGGCCATCGAGCGTTGGCCCACCCGCATGGACCTTTGGCACCAGTGGGAGCAAATTTACACCAATACCGCCGACCCTCTCGCCCCCCAAAAGGCCCGCCGATTCTTCGAGGAACACCGCTGCCTGATGGAAGAGGGGGCAGTGGTGCTCTGGCCCGAGGCCGAAGACCTCTACACCCTCATGCGGCAACGGGCCGAAAGTGGCCCTGCCGCCTTCCTCCGCGAAAAGCAAAATCAGCCCACCGCTTCCACCCTTTGCGAATGGCCCCCGCATTACTTCGAAGGCGAAATCTTCTTCCACCCCTGGCCGCCCAATTTGCGAATTAAGCTCCTGGCTCTCGACCCCAGCCAAGGAGCCGGTACCCACTTGGGCGACTACTCCGCCTATGTGGTGCTGGGAGCCGACGGCGAAGGGATCTACTATGTGGAGGCCGATCTGGCACGCCGCCCTTTGCCCCAAATGCTTGCCGACGGAGTTGCCCTTTGGGAGCGGCATCGGCCGGATTTCTTCGTCGTCGAGGCCAACTTATTCCAGGCCCTTCTTGCCGATGCCTTCCTCCTTGCATTTCGCCAGCGGGGACTTCCTCCGCCCCCACCCCTTCTGGTCAAAAATCACCGCAGCAAAGAGCTTCGCATTCGCCGGCTGGGACCCTATTTGGCCGCAAGGAGACTCCGCTTTCACGCCGCCTCGCCCTCCACGCAACTCCTTCTGGAACAACTCCGACAATTTCCCCTGGCCGATCACGACGACGGCCCCGATGCCTTAGAGATGGCCCTGCGTGTGGCCGAAGAGATCCTCCGGGCTCCACCGGCCGATGGTCTCGGCTGCCGACTACCCGTGGGATAATCCTCGGCTAAGGCCGAAAAAACCTCTCGTGCAATCGGTCTCCACCAATACCTTAGGGAAAAGCCCCTTCCTTTCCGCAGGGAGTTTACAATGACGCACGAACATCCGGCAAAACCTCGGTCTGAGGACGCTCCGCATTTTCCTTCCGGCGAGGCAGCGGATCCTTATGGGGATCCGACGGCCGCCTGGCTTGCCCGCTACTACCAACGGGTCTCCGCCGCCATGGAGGCCCTGTGGCAAACCTTGGTCGATCCCGACGAACCCTACTGGGATGCCGACGGCACGCGGTGGCTAGCCCTCGGCTCGCAAGCACCCCATGGCGGCCAGCAGGGAATCCCCTTTACCAACGAGGCCGAACACGCCGCCATTCGCCTCGAATGCCGGGCCTTGGCCGTCCATAACGAATTTGCCATCAACGGCCACGAAAACCGCATTAGCTACATCGTGGGCACCGGCCACGGATATCGCGTCACCCCCCGACCAGGCCGACAAGTCCCCGATCATCTCCTCCAAAAGGCCCAGGAAATCCTCTGGCAATTCCTTCGCCGCAACCTGTGGCACCGTCGCCAGCAGGAGATTGTCCGCCGACGCGATCGCGACGGCGAGGTCTTCCTCCGCTTCTTCCCCGATCCCGAAGGAACCCTCCTGGTCCGCTTTGTCGAGCCGGAACAAGTCTCCACCCCGGACCATCTGCGGGAGGACCCGGCCGCAAGTTTCGGCATCCTCACCCGTCCAAACGATGTGGAATCTGTCCTCGGTTACTTTGTCGACGGAGATTATGTCCCCGCTCGGGAAATCCAGCACCGCAAGGCCAATGTCGATCTGAATGTCAAGCGGGGATTGCCCCTCTTCTATCCCGTTCGCAAAAATCTTCGCCGGGCAGAAAAACTCCTTCGCAACATGTGTGCCGTGGCGGAGATTCAGTCGGCCATCGCCCTCATCCGCAAACACAGCCATTTGGCCTGGCCAGCTGCCCGCGATTTTCCCCACGCAGTCGCTCCAGGGACCACCGCCGCCGCCACGCCTCCTCGCCAACGCTTTTTGCCGGGGACGATCCTCGATGTTTACGCGGGCACGGACTACGAGTTTCCGGCCTCCGGGATCGATGCGGCCCGTTTTGTCGCCGTCCTCCAGGCAGAACTGCGCGCCATCGCCGCCCGACTGGTCATGCCCGAGTTCATGCTTACCTCCGATGCCTCCAACGCCAATTACGCCTCCACCATGGTGGCCGAAGGACCCGCCGTCAAAATGTTCCAGCGACTCCAGCAGGAAATGATCGAGGAGGACCTTCAAGTCATGTGGCGGGTACTGGAGACGGCCGCCCAACTCCGCCACATCCCCCCAGAATTGCTCCACGATATTGATCTTCAGGCCATTCCTCCCACCCTTGCCGTCCGCGATCGGCTCAAAGAGGCCCAGGCCGACGCCATCTTGGTCCGCTCCGGGGCTATGTCGCCGCAAACCATGGCCATGCGACACGGACTGGACCCCGACCGCGAGCGACAACTGCTGGCAAGCACACCCCCCGCGTAACCGCTCCCGGCCCAGCTGACCGCAGTAGGCCGCCACGCCCACGCCAAAACTGCCCAAGCGACGCAACCCCGCCTGCAAAAATCGCTTGGGGGCTTGCAATCTTCTGGACTTTTGGTATATTGTGAGCGTTGCAGGCACTGCCTCGCCGAAACCGATTTACGATCTTTGGCAAAAAGAGCGTTCGAGCTAGCAGGAACTGCGACAGGGCTTTCCCACCGGGGTGGGGATCGGCTTGCCCCGGGGGTGCTCAAACCCTCCCCAAGTGTGTAACAAAACTGGGCGCTCTGTTCGCCTAGGCGAGCGCTTTTTCTGGGAAAAGGGGCGACTTAAAACCTCAAAACACGGGGAAAATGGGGGGAGGTT
>Ga0308310_1000714_pt1 | contig 14827 bp, 12 predicted proteins | sample HotsprSampleMS65_FD_203672 | JGI IMG/M metagenome (GOLD analysis project Ga0308310, IMG submission 203672) | Hot spring phototrophic mat microbial communities from Mushroom Spring, Yellowstone National Park, Wyoming, United States - 20090730_MS65 ...
GCGCGAATCTGGCGCAAGACTTTGCCCAGCTCTTGATCAACTTCCGCCAGCATTTTCTGCAGCAGTGGCACGCTGCATTCCCAGAACGTCCATTGTTTCAAGCGAAGCCGTTGCGAGTTGAACATATCCGCTCACCTCTTACACAACGCATTAAGCAGGTTATAAGCAAGCTGCATTAAGCAAATGTTATAAGCAGCGAGCGACAAAAAGGGCAGTTCGTGCGAACTGCCCTTGCGCAACTCGGACTAGCGCTTGATTCGCTTGACTCACTTGAGCGCTTCGACAATTGCGCTGACGTTGTGACGCACCTTGCCGATGTAGGTCGCCGTCTCGCCCTTCGCGCTCAGCGAGTCGGCGATCAGCGTTTTGCCGAGCGCCACGCCTGCTTCGCGCGCGATCAACTCCATCAAACGCGGGCTGCTCGTGTTATCGGGGAAGACGGCTTTCACGCCGAGCGCCTTGATCTCTTCGATCAGCTCTGCGAGCGCGCCCGCCGCAGGGTCAGCCTCTGCTGTGGTCACGCCGAGCGGACTCATCGTTCGGAAGCCGTAGCGCTCAGCGAAGTAAGCGAACGAGTTGTGCGGCGTCACCAAGATGCGATTCGCTTCAGGAATCTGAGCGACCTGCTCGCGCACAAAGCGATCCAGCGCTGCGAGTTCGTCGAGATATGCTTTGGCATTGCTGCGATAGACGCTCGCGTTGGCGGCGTCAAGCTCGATCATCGCGTCGCGGATGGCGCGCACCATCGCCTGCGCATTGGTCACGTCCGTCCAGATGTGCGGATCGAACATGCCGTGCTCGTGCTTGTGCTTGTGATCGTGACCGTGGTCGTGGTCGTGATCATGCTCGTGCTCCTTCTCGAGCAACCCCAGCACTGCCAAGCGCACGGGCTTGCCTTCCACCACAAAGCGCCGCGTGACATTCATCGCCTCAAGATCAATTTCGACCACCTCGCCAGCGGCGGGATCAGTGACATACGCCAGATTGCGCACGGTCGCCAGGCCTGGACGCGGCACGCGCTTGCGGAAGACGAACGGCGTGACTGCCTCGATGCTCGCCTCAATCCGACCTGTCATGGCGTCAATGCGATGCACGCTGCCATCTGTTGTCACTGCGATGATCTTCTCGCCTGTCTCAGCGTCAAGCCGGAAAGCAGAGTAGCGCATCGGCAGTGTGATCGGCGTCAGCGTGCCCGCGATTGGGTCAATGCGCACCAAGCCTGTCTGACCGAAGTTGCCGATGAAGAAATTCTGCTTCTCGTGTCCGATGATCAAGCCGACTCGCGTGCCGCTTGGCGTCTCAGGCGCGTAGCGCAGGCTCTTGACGCTGAACGCATCGCCCTTGCGCTCCAGCACCAAGACGCGATCTGCGCAGCCGAAGACCGTGAAAGCGCCGCTGCTCGCCTCGCCGTGCAAACCGGGACACTGATCGGCGAAACTGGCGACCACGTTATCGCGCATATCGCGCACTTCAATGCCGAGCGGCAGCTCGTAATCCATGTTCTGCGTATCTGGCACGCTCAGCACGATGCGATCGCCGAGCGGCACTGCCACCCCGTGATGCGGACGCGCGGTCTTGAAGGTGAGTATCTCTGCCTCAGCCGATTCGAAGTTGCGCTCGGTCAGCAACATGACCTCGCCGCTGCCGTCATTGAAGATGGCGATCTGCCCTGCGTGCGCGACGTAGTGGATCGGCGTGCGCCCTTCAACGCGGAAGTCGGTCAGGCGTGCCTCGCGCTTGTGTGGATGCATATGATCGCCGTGGTCTTCGAGCAAGATGCCGCTATCCACAGCCGTGATCAGATTAGCATTTGTCTGGATTTTGACGCCGAAACGACCTGTTGGGCTGGTGTAAGGATAAGTCGGCGCGCTAACCTCATAGCGCGCGATGATCTTGCCGTTATCCAGGTCGATCAGCTTGCTGGGCGCTGTCTCGAAGTCTGAGACGAGCAAGCGCAGCATGGTGTTGCTCGCCAAAGGCTGGACGCTATTGGCGAGGCGGACGCGGCGCGCCTTTGAGCCTGAAGCCTCATACAGCCGATCTAGCCAGAACTCAAAGCCTAGCCCGATCTCGAAGATCACATCGGCGTCGGCTAGCGCAACGCTATCCGCTGGACTTGGCTCAAAGGTATGCACGTCACCATCGGCAGGCACGAGTGTGACAATCTCGGCATTCTCGCCGACCACATTCTTGACCAGGTCGGCAATGATGCTGGTGGTCGCCACGATTTTCAACTTGCTATCTGCGCTGACGGGCGACGTCGCCAACGGCGCGAGCAGGAGCGCCATGACAAGGCAGAACACTAACAGAGCGCTGCCTCGACGCCTTGAAGTCAGTCTGTGCATCGGATCACCTCTTGCACCAAACGATACGATGTATCAGGTTCATGGTACTTCGTATCGTGAAGAAGATCAAGGGCAATTCGGTGATGAGCAATGGAGACAGAGCTGCTCGTTGCAGCGCGATGAGCAGGTTACAGCGGCTCAGGCGGATTTCTTGAGTTCAGCGAGGCAGCGCGCAAAGGCCTCCTCACCGCTCGCGAAAACTTTGACAGGCTCGAAGCCGCCATACTGCCTCTGCGCAACGGCTTCTGCGGCAAAGCGAACCATTTCCTCCGTAATGCAGGGGTGTCGGGTGATATAATCTGTACCTGACGGCATCTTGCAGCCGTCTGAGAAGAAAGGTTTTGACGATGGCAAAATTGCCCGACTTCAAAAACGAGCCGCTGACCGATTTCAGCCAGCCCGGCAATCGCGCCGCTTTTCAACAAGCGCTTGAATACGTGCGCGGGCAGCTCGGCAAGCACTATCCACTGCGCATTGGGGCTGATACGCTTCAGACGGGCGAGGTGATCCAGTCCATCAATCCGTCGCGCCCTGCTGAGATCGTCGGCACAGTGGCTGCTGGGCGCAAGGAAGATGCCGAGCGCGCCATTGAGGTCGCCGCTGAGGCGTTCAAGCACTGGCAGTACGTGGACGTCGAAGAGCGCGCGCGCTACTTGCTGCGCGCTGCCGCTGAAATGCGCCGCCGCAAGCACGAATTCAGCGCGTGGATGGTCTTTGAGATCGGCAAGACCTGGGCAGAGGCTGACGCTGATACGGCGGAGGCGATAGATTTTCTAGAGTACTACGCAAGGCAGGCGATTCGGCTCAAGCATGCCAGTGAGCAGCTGAACACAATACCCGGCGAGCAATCTGAGCTGCAATACATCCCGCTCGGCGTCGGCGCCGTGATCCCACCGTGGAATTTTCCAAACGCCATCTTGGTCGGCATGACCAGCGCCGCGATTGTGACAGGCAACACAGTTGTCCTGAAGCCTGCCAGCCTCACGCCCGTGATCGCCTATAAGTTCTGCGAAATTCTGTGGAATCTAGGCTTGCCGAGCGGCGTGCTGAACTACCTGCCCGGGCCAGGCAGCGTGATTGGCGACACGCTCGTGGATCATCCGAAGACGCGTTTCATCGCTTTCACGGGCAGCAAAGAGGTCGGGTTGCGCATCTTCGAGCGCGCTGCGAAGGTGCATCCGGGTCAGATTTGGCTCAAGCGCACGATTTTGGAGATGGGCGGCAAAGACGCGGTCGTGGTGGATGAGACAGCCGATCTGGAGGCGGCTGCTACGGGCATCGTGGTGAGCGCTTTCGGCTTTCAGGGGCAAAAATGCTCAGCGGGCTCGCGCGCGATCATCGTGGACGCCGTCTATGAGCAGGTGGCGGCGCGCGTGGTGGAGAAAACGCGCCAACTGACGATTGGCGCGCCCGATCAAGCGCCTGAGATCGATCAAGGCCCTGTCGCAGACGCCAAGGCGATGCAAAAAATCCTCGAATACATCGAGATCGGCATGCAGGAAGGCAAGCTCTTGTGCGGCGGCAAGGCGGTGATGACGCCCGAAGGCGGCTACTTCATCGAGCCGACCATCTTCGGCGACGTGGCGCCGAACGCGCGCATCGCGCAAGAGGAAATTTTCGGGCCCGTGCTAGCGCTCATCCGTGCGCGCGACTACGAACACGCGCTGGAGATCGCCAACAGCACTGAATACGGCTTGACGGGCTCAGTCTACAGCCAGAGCCGCGAGCGCCTTGAACTGGCGCGGCGCATCTTCCACGTTGGCAACCTGTATTTCAACCGCAAATGCACAGGCGCGATGGTCGGCGTGCATCCGTTCGGCGGCTTCAATATGTCTGGCACGGATAGCAAAGCAGGCGGGCCGGACTATCTGCTGCTCTTCACACAAGCGAAATCCATCAGCGAGAAGCTGTGAAGGGCGTGCGCTGCACATCCGCCCATTGTGCTGATGCAAGTGGAAGGCGGCCTCGCGCGACGTCTGCTGTTAGCGGCAGGACTCAAGCCGCGCGGCGCGCGCAGCACCATTCGCCGCGACTCACACTCCCTGTATCTCACGTGCGACAAATGCGTCCAGTGCGGCGCGCCAATCGCGCAGCGCAATGCCGAGCAGCGCGGCAAAGTTATTCTGCAAGGCGGAGTAGGTCGGCGGGCGCGACGGACGGTTGAATTGCGCCTTGACAATCGGCGTGATTGGATATTCCGGCATGCCATAGGCGTCCAAGATGGCGCGCGCGAAGGCGTAGCGCGAGACTGCGCCTTGATTGGTCAGATGATACGTGCCGTAGCGCTCAGTGGCGATCAGGGCGAGGATGCCTTTCGCTAAGTCTTCAGCGTAGGTCGGACAGGCGACCTCATCGGTCACCACTGAGAGCGGCTTGCCTTCGCGCGCCAAGCTGACAATGCGCTGCAAAAAGTTGCGTCCGTTGTGCGCAAAGACCCAAGACGTGCGCACGATGTAATGCTTTGGCACGAGCTGACGCACGATCTGCTCGCCGACGTACTTGCTGTAGCCGTAAGGATTGGCAGGTTGTGGCGGATCGTATTCGCCGTATGGCGTGCCGCGCTCGCCGTCGAAGACTTCGTTGGTGCTGATGTAACACAGCGCCGCGCCGATCCGCTGGCAGGCGAGCGCGACGTTCTGCGTGCCGAAGGCGTTCACGCGCAACGCTTCAGACGGCTGCTGCGCGCAACGATCCACGTCAGTGAGCGCTGCGCAGTGAATCACGACTTGTGGCGCCGCCGCGCCGATGTGCTGTGCCACAGCTTGTCCATCGGTCACGTCCAGCTGGCTATGCGCGACGCCATGCGCCTCGGGCAAACGCGCCATGAGCGCCCGCCCAACGCCGCCGCTCGCGCCTGTGATCAGCACGCGCATGAGTTGAAGCCTGCTTACCTAATTACATTTGCAATTACATGACAATTGCAATTACATGCGCCGCACGCCTGAATTATAGCACGCGCGCTAGGCACTTGCCTTCCCGCTTGAATCGCTGTAGGCTAGGGCTTGCCTGCCATTTTCACGACCTGTGGAGCGACGCGCCATGACCGAGAGCGAGTGCCCAGTGGATTTTACGTTTGACTTCGGCGGCGCCAGCCGTGAGGAACTGATGGCGGAAGTGCGCGAGAACGTGATCAGCTTGGCGCGCGAGCTGAGCCGACCGCGCGTCACGCGCAAGATGGAGATAACGCGCGGCGACAAGGCAGATGAACAGAGCCAATTGCACGTCACGCGCCGCATGGAGAGCGCGGAGAGCGCCGCTGAACGGCTCTTGGCAGAGCTGAACGAGCAGAAGGCGTTCTTCAGCCGCCAGCTGGAATTCCTAAAGCTGGAGGAGGCGCATTTCGCTGAGCAGAACTTGCCTGTGCCGCCGCTCTTCAGGCGCCTGAGCGAGCGCTTCAATTTCTATTGGCTGTACCTGCCGATTGGCTATCAGGCGCGCCCGAACATGCCTTTCGTGCGCGTAGAGTGCGCCGTTGAGTTCAATCCAGACGCGCCCGACGATCAACGCCCGATCAGCGCCTTGATCCTGCCCGATAGGAAGTTCGTGAACATCCTGCAGACCAGTGCAGAGGCGATTGTGCGCTTGGGCAGCAACTTTGAGTTCGAAGTGTATGCGCCGAGCCTAGGTAGCAGCGCCGCGCTCGGCACAAGCATCGGCGTGCGCGTCGGCCCGTTCAACTATCGCCTTGTGCGCGCGCAGATCGAGCATAGCGGCGAGAAGACGCATAAAGTCTTCTGGCGCGTCAGCGGCGCGGATTTCTTCCGCGAGCATGTGCCGCAATTCGCGGTTGTATTGCAAGTGCCGCGCCATGTGACGACGCTGAAGGTCGCGGCGGCGATGCAGGCCTATTCCGCGTTCAACTTCGCCGCAGCAGGCTTGGGCGAGATCATCGCCTATCTTGGGCAACGGCTCGCCAATTTCTTGCGCTCGGGCGCGCCTGTGCGCGATTTGAGAGAGTATGACCTTTCAGCACAGCTCTGAGATCATGACAGGCCGCGAGCGCCAAGCCGATCGTCGCTGTTGAGAACAATGGACGCGGCGTTTAGAGGCACTGCGCCGATGTCAAGGCGGCTTGCGGCGCTCTGCGCGGCCTTGATCACGATATCCTGACTAGCGACGCTTCTACTTGAGCGCTGGATGGGCGCCAATGAATTCTTGATCGGCGCTTTGAGCTGCCACGTGCGCGTCCTCACCTGCTCAGAGCTATTTCCGAGAGCGAGTCTGCAGCTGGTAGCGCGGCTCATGCTGAGCGAAGGCTAGACAAAGGTTCGCCAGGCGCTCAGCATTGTGCTAAACTTCACAAAAACGCAGCACAAGGATGAGCGCAACATGGCGAGAGCGAAGCGTGTGGTGGTGATCGGCGCTGGCATAGGTGGTCTGACGGCAGGCGCGCTCTTGGCACGGGAAGGCTTCGCCGTGACCGTGCTGGAAGCGCACGTCTACCCCGGCGGCTGCGCAGGCACGTTCTACCACAAAGGGTATCGCTTCGATGCAGGCGCGACGATCGCTGGCGGCTTCCAGGAGGGCGGGCCGCATCAAATTGCAGGCGCGCTGCTGGGCATCGAGTGGCAGATCGAGCGCGTTGAGCCTGCCTGGGTGGTTCACCTGCCCGAGCGCACCATCACGCGCTGGGGCGACGCAGATAAGTGGCACGAGGAGCGCGCCGCCAAGCTGCCCGAGCTGCGCCATTTCTGGCGGATTCAGGAGCAGGCGGCTGAAGCGGCTTGGCAATTCGCAGCGCGCCTGCCCGAGTATCCGCCATCTTCGCTCGGCGACGTGCTGCGCCTTGCCGCGAAAATTCGCCTCAATCTGATGCTGATCAGCCCTTTGGCGCTGATGAGCATGGGTCAGCTGCTGGACATGCTGGGCGTGCGCGAGCCGAATGCGCGCGCCTTCATTGACGCGCAGTTGCTGATCAGCGCGCAGACCACTAGCCGCCACGCCAATGCGCTCTACGGCGCTATCGCAGTGGATTTGCCGCGAGTCGGCGTTTATCATCCGCGCGGCGGCATCGGCAACATCGCGCGGCAGCTGGCGGAGGCGCTCGCGGCGCATGGCGGACGCATCATCTATCGCCATGCGGTCACCAAAATCGAGCGCCGCGCCGATCAAACTTTCTTGCTGCACACCAATAAAGGCAATGCCTTTGAAGCGGATATCGTCATAGCGAATCTGACGCCTTGGGCGCTGGCTGAGCTTTTGGGCGAGGCGGCGCCGCCTGCCTTGCAGCGCGAAGTGAGGACGCGCCCAAGCACGTGGGGCGCCTTCACGCTCTACTTGGGCGTGCCGAATGACGCGCTGCCGAGCGAGGCTGAGCATTTCCAAGTCGTGCAAGATTTGCGGCGGCCGCTTGGCGAAGGCAACTCGGTCTTCATTTCGATCAGCAGCCCGCACGACGCGACGCGCGCGCCGAGCGGCATGCGCGCTGTGACGCTCTCGACGCACACGGCAATCGCGCCGTGGTGGACGTTGCGCAAGAACGATCCTGATGGCTACCGGCGGCGCGTTGAAGAATATCGCGATAGGCTGCTGGACGCCGCTGAGCGCGTCATCCCGAACGTGCGCAGCGCTGCGCAGCTCGTCTTGCCCGGCACGCCCGCCGCCTTCCAGCGCTTCACGCGCCGGCCGCTCGGCATGGTCGGCGGCTTTCCGTTCGCCAGCTTGCTCACTGTGCGCGGGCCGCGCACGGGCGTCGAGAATCTGTGGCTAGTCGGCGATAGCATTTTTCCGGGGCAAAGCACAGCAGGCGTAACGGCGGGTGCGTTGCGCGTGGCAGCCGAGGTCGTGCGCAGCGTCGCGCGAAGACGTCTGTTCCAAGCAGTGCAGCTCTCAGCGCCTTCGGTAGGCTAGGCGCGCCGCTCGAATTGGGCTACAATCTTGTGCTACACTGTCAGAAAACTCGGTCAAAAGAGCGTCGGCGTATGCTCTCCGAGCAGGACAAGCAATTTTACGACCAAAATGGTTACGTCGTGGCGCGCGGTCTGTTCTCGGCGGAAGAGGCCGCTTTCTACCGCGATTATTTCACGCGCCTGCGCGAAGCAGGCACTTATCCGGGCGACGAGCTTGGCGTGGTCTTGCGCGATAGCGACGATCCGCTCAAGCGCTACCCGCGCATGATCCACATGCATCGCTGGGACGCGGTCAGCCGCGCTTGGCTGCTCGATCCGCGCCTGCGCGACGCGCTTACGCTGCTGCTGGGACGGACGCCTTACGCCGTGCAGACCATGCTCTACTTCAAGCCGCCGGGCGCCCGCGGACAGGCGCTACATCAAGATAACTACTACTTGCGCGTGCAAGGCGGCACATGCATGGCAGCCTGGATGGCGCTTGAGCCGTGCGATGAGGCGAACGGCTGCATGATGGTGGTGCCGGGCAGCCACACTTGGGAGCTGCTCTGCACAGTGCCTGCTGATACTACACGGAGCTTCACAGACGTCACTGTGCCGCTGCCCGAGGGCTGCGAAGTGCGCCCTGTGCCGATGCAAGCAGGCGACGTGCTGTTCTTCAACGGCTCATTGGTTCACGGCAGCAATCCGAACACGACGACAGATCGCTTCCGCCGCGCCTTGATCGGTCATTACATCGAAGGGCAGGCTGAGGCGGTCGCGGCGTGGTACAACCCCGTCCTGCGCTTTGACGGCACTGAGTTCAGCTTGCGAGCCAGTCCGCTCGGCGGCAAATGCGGCGTTTGGGTCGAGCGCGACGGCAGACCTGTTCTCGAGCTGAGCGGCGAAGACTTCACGCGCGACGCGACTAGGCTCTAGCCGCTGCTGCGCAGCCGCTGATTGTCAGCCCCCTGTTTGCCCGGCCTGCGCCAGAGATGCTATTATCATGCCGTCATCAAGCGGCTGAGCAGCTCTGCAGGCAAGGGAGACAGGTATGGTCGGGCTACGGCGCCTTTGGAACGCGTTCAAGAACGTCGCGATCTTCTTCTCGTTCATCATCAACTTCGTCTTCTTGATCGTGATCCTGCTGCTGCTGACTGCGATCTTTCAGATCACAAGCGGCATCGCTGAGCCGCTGCTGGGCGGCTTGTACAGCAGCTTCGTCGGCTTGAATCAAGCGCGCATCATCACCACTATTGACGTGAACGATGCTATCAACGTCAAAGACCAAATTCAGGTGGTGGATGCGATCAACGTCAAAGACACGATCCCTGTCGTCCTGAACATCCCGTTGCGGCAAAACACAGTGGTCAGCCTGACGCAACCCGTGCCGATCACGGCGAACGCCTCATTCGCCTTGCCCGGCGGCGGCGGCACGATCCGCGGCTCAGTGGCGATCACCTTGCCGCAAGGCTTGCAACTGCCAGTCGCGCTCGATTTGAACGTGCCTGTGGATAGCAGCCTGCCGATTGACCTGAAAGTGCCGATCAACCTGAATGTGCCTGTTGAGCTGAAAGTGCCTGTGGCGCTCAAAGTGCCTGTGAATATCCCGCTCGCAGAGACGCAGCTCAACGATGTGGCGAAGAGCCTGCAGGATGTGATTGGCCCGCTGACGCGCGTGGTGACCAATCTGCCTAGGAATTGGAACGAGATGTGGATCGTGATCGGCAAGCTCTTGGCAGGTCAGCCGCCCGATTTGCTGGCGGATAACGACTTCATCCGCAATCCGTGGCCCGGCTTCCGCACTGGCCCTGGCGCGAATCTGCCCACTTTCACGCCGACTGCCCTGCCGCCGAATGCAACTGTGATCATCGTGCCGCCTGCCGAAAGCACTCCAGCTGTGCCGATCGCCGCGCCAACTGCCACGCCGACCGTTGTCATACCGCCGACAGTGACGCCTGTGCCGCCGACGCCGACCTTGACCATCATCGATCCTGCCGAGTACCGCTTGCCGACGCCAACTGTGCCTTGAAGCTCGCCCGACCAGCATGACTCAACCTTCTTCGCCCCCGCCTGCCATCTGCGATTACGAAGGCTCGACCTACCGCACCGATTTTTGGGAAGGCAAAGGGCGCGAGTACGAGGACGCGGTCGAGCGTCTGGTCTTGCGGCGCTTTCTGCCACGTCGCGGCAAGCGCTATGCAGATTTCGGCGCAGGCTTCGGACGCCTGATTGACGAAGCGGCAGGCTTCGACGAAGTGGTGGTGGTAGATTACTCGCGCACCATGCTGCAGGAAGCGCAGGCGCGGCTCGGGCGCGCCGAGCGCTTCATTTACGTGGCAGCCGATCTGTACAAGCTGCCGTTCGCCGCTGATGCCTTCGATGCCGCGTTGCTGTGCCGCGTAGTGCATCATCTTGCCGATGCGCCTGCTGCGCTGCGCCAAATTCGGCAGTGCATGGCGAGCGGCAGCATCTTTGTGCTGGAATTCGCCAATAAGCTCAACCTGAAGGCGATCCTGCGCTACGCACTGGGCCGCCAAGCTTGGAGTCCGTACAGCCTCGCGCCGCATGAGTTCGTGCGTCTGAACTTCAACTTTCATCCCGCGTACATCCGCCAAGCGTTGGTCGCGGCAGGTTTTACGCCGCGCCGCCGCGTTGCCACCTCTTGGTTGCGGCTTGGCTTGCTCAAGCGCCTCTTGCCGCTGCGCCTGATGGTCGCGCTGGATCGCATTTTGCAGCCGTTGGGCAGCTTGCTGCCTTACGCGCCGCAAATTTTCGTAGAAAGTCAGGTGTGCGGCGCGCCGAGCGCGCTCGTCCCGCGCGAGCAGCTCTTCAAATGCCCGCTGACAGGCGCGCCGCTGCGCCGCGAGGGCGATCTGCTCGTCAGCGCTGAAGGCAACCCGCGCTGGGCAATCCGCGATGGCATCTACGACCTAAAAGAGCCGCTCGCCTAGCGCCGCCGCACCTACCCCTAATTTTTGGTGGATCATGCCGCCGCGCTGCGCCAAACGCGCCGCCTTGTGCTACGCTTGGAGTGTTTTGCTCTGCACTTGCTCGCACCTGACTGGATCGCACCTGACTGGACTGCGCGCGAGGAGTTCCAAACCTTGCAAAAGGAGCGCGAATGGCGCTGCAATACGTACTCTACGTTGTCTTAGGTTTGCTAGCTCTGTTTGTGGGCGGCAATTGGTTGGTGAAAGGCGCGGCGCGCCTGGCGCTCTCGTTAGGCGTCTCGACTTTGGTGGTCGGCCTGACGATTGTCGCCTTCGGCACGTCATTGCCTGAGCTGTTGGTCTCACTCGATGCTGCCTTGCGAGGCGCGAACGACATCTCTGTCGGCAATGTGGTCGGCTCGAACATCGCGAATATCGGCTTGATCCTCGGCTTGACGGCGCTTGTTTTCCCTGTGCCTGTCAAATCGCAAGTGGTCAAGCGCGACCTGCCGATCATGTTAGCCGCCTCATTGCTGATCGCTCTTTTGATTCAAGATAAAGAGGTTGATCGCCTAGAAGGCGCGCTGTTGTTCGGCGGCGTGCTCGCTTACATAGCCCTCTCATACTTGCTCTCTGTGCGTGAGCGGCGCGCATCGGCCGCCCAAGCCGACGATTTGGATGAGGAAGAATTCGGCACTGACCCGCGTCGCGCCAATCGGCTCTTCGAGCTGGCGCGGCTAAGCGTTGGCTCGGTCGTGCTGGTCGCCGGCGCAGACTTGCTGGTTGAGGGCTCGGTCAACGTCGCCATAGCGCTCGGCGTGCCGAAGCTCGTCATCGGCTTGACGCTGGTGGCAGTCGGCACGTCGCTGCCAGAGCTGGCAACTACGCTCATCGCCTCGCTGCGCAAGGAGAACGATATCGCCGTCGGTAACATCGTCGGCTCGAATATCTTCAACATCCTAGCAATTCTCGGGCTGACGGCGCTGGTCAGGCCGCTCGGCATCAATCAGCGCGTGCTGGATGTTGATATCATCGTCATGCTGGCCTTCTCGCTCGGTCTGTTGTTCGTGGTGCAGGGCGGCAGAGTGATGCGCTGGCAAGGCGGCTTGCTGCTGAGCGCGTATTTCGTCTTCACGCTGTGGACGTTTGCGAATCGTGGTGGCGCGTAGCGCGCGCTGCAGCGAGCGCCAAGCCGACGATCAGCCAGAAGGCGATCGAGACGGCGTGAAACTCCAAGTTGAAGTAGTAGTGATCGACCACGCCGTTGATCGCCACGCCGAAGACAGCTGCCGCGAAGCCCAGCCATAGCGCATCCAGACCCATTTGGCGCAACTGCCGCCTGCGCACCAAGCCGTAGCGCAGCGTCTCCAGCAGGATCAGGCTGAAAAGCGCGATGCCTATGATGCCTGTTGCATTGCCGATCTTGAGATACGTGCTGCTGACGCCTAGGTAGATATCGCGGTCAGGTGTGCCTGCAAAGCCGACGCCGAGCAGCGGATAGCGCCCGATCAGCCTCAGCGAGTCTTTGAACTCCCCAAGACGCATCTGCGTGGCAAGGTCTTCACCTTGCAAGCCGTCCAAAAGGCGCTCCACGTAGCGCTCCATGAACGGTGCGCTCAGCAGAAGCGCAAGGCTGAGCGCGCCGATCACCAGCAGCCAGCGGTAGCGCAGCAACGCCATGAAGAAGATGGCGGCGCCGAACGCAAGCCATGCGCCGCGGCTCTGCGTGAGCAAGATGGCGAGCGGATACGGCGCGAAGAGCAGCCATGCCAGCCCGCGGCCGCCAATCGCAGGCGCTTTGTTGAGCGCGTTCGCCAACGCCACTATGCCAAACATCAACAGGAAACCGCCATAAGCGTTCGGATCGATCCACGTGCCGATGGCGCGCTCGCCCAGCAGCGGGTTGTCTTCGATGTAGCGCAGCACGTCGCCGCGCGGATAGCCGAGGCGACTGAGCGCGTTGAGCAAAGTCAGCGCGGTCTGATCGCTGAGCAGGTAGAGCAGCACGCCGATCGCGGCCTGCAGCGCCCCGAAGACGATCATGGCGGCGCTGATGCGCGCCAAGCGCTGCTTATCGCGCGCCACGTCTACAATCACAATGGCCGTCACCATGCTCAGCAGCATCTCTACGAATTTGCGCAGCACGTTCGTGGTCAGCAGCGCGTGACCGAGACCTGCCACAAAGCTGAACAGGCACCAGCCGATGAATAACGCGATCAGCAGCTGCGCAGGCGCGAAGCGGAACTGCTCGCGACGGCGCGTCATCCATTCGAACAGGTACACCAGCAAAAAAGCGCCGAGCGCGACGTCAATGAAAGTCGGCGTGAGCGCGAAACGCACAGGCAATGTGCCGAAAGGCAGCAGCGCGATGATCGCGATCGTCACGTACAGCGCGAAGCTCAAATTGGTCAGCGCGTATAGTCCGAGCGCTGCGCCGAAGAGCGCGCCGAACGCCAGCAGCGGGCCGCCGAGCGCGATCAGCAAGCCGAAGAGCGCGCAAAGCGCGCCGAGCGCCGCGCCGATCACGAGCGCGTCGCGCGTCTGCACCTCAAGCGCGATGCCGCGCACGCCGTTGAATGGAATGCGCAAGCCTGAGACACCCTCCTGCGCCGAGCGCCGACAAGGTGCCGAGCGTGATCAGGGCGCCGAGCGCGTAGCTGGTTGGCTGATAGATGAATTCTACCGTACTTTTTCCCGCAGGGATCGGCACGGCGCTGAAGGCGATATCGGCGCGCAGAAGCGGGACGCGCTCGCCGTTCACGTAGACGTGCCAATTCGGGTCGTAGACCAGCGCGACGCGCAAGAGCGCCGCTGTCTCAGTCTCTGCCTCGATCAGCCAACGCTCGGGCAGCAATTGCACAAGGCGCGCGGGCGCACTCTGCGCGCCTGAGAGCGCCACAGGCGGCGCGCTCGGCAATAGCACAGTGTGCGCTGCGTCGTAAGACGGATCGCTCAGATAGCCGAGCGCTTGTGCTTCGTCAGGCTCTAGCCAGACGCGATGCATCACGCGCGCTAGCGGCAAAGCATCCGCCAAGACGTGCAAGCGGATAGGATTGTACGGATTCTCCTCCTCGTAAATGACGCGACTCGGAATCGGCAGCTCGCGATCGGCCGTGATCACATAGCGCACGCCGAAGAGCTGCCAGATGCGCGCGCGATTCGGCAGCGTCAGAACCCGATCCACGTGCGCAAAACGCAATGGACTGATGCCCTGAATATCCGGCACGTTGTAGAGCGTGCCGAAGTTCTCACGCACGCCATCTGCGCGGAAGAACGGCTGCGCAGCGGCATCAGCGCGCAAGACGGCGAGCGTGCGTGGCTCGAGCAAGCGGCTTGCCACGGGCTTCGGCTCAAAATTCGGACTGGCGCGTCCGAAGCTGAACAGCTCGAAGCCGATCAGCGCGACCAGTGCGGCGCCGCGCCAGCGCTCCCAATCTGCGTTGCGCGCAGCCAAGTTGCCTAGCACGAACGCGGCGCTGAGCGCGATGAGCGCGCTGAACGCGATGCGCTGAAACGGCGCGCTGAACGTCTCAGGCGCGGCAAGCCATGCGATCAGGGCGATCAGGCTCAGAAGTAGCGCGGCAGCAGCTATGCCGAAGCAGGGCAGTATGTAGCGACGCGCGAGCGCAGCCTGCGCCGCGTCTTCGAGGATATCGGCTGCGCCGTGCGCCGCCAAAATGGCAGCCGCAACCGCCACGACGTACGCGGCGCGCTCTTGCTGCCT
>Ga0308310_1000715_pt1 | contig 14818 bp, 10 predicted proteins | sample HotsprSampleMS65_FD_203672 | JGI IMG/M metagenome (GOLD analysis project Ga0308310, IMG submission 203672) | Hot spring phototrophic mat microbial communities from Mushroom Spring, Yellowstone National Park, Wyoming, United States - 20090730_MS65 ...
GTGGCTGGATCCTCTGGCAATATGGAGTTCTCCCTGGGAGGCAGCGGGGGGCGGTACTAGCCGACTGGGAATGATGGGGTTTGCGGTAGGACTCGTCCTGCTTTTTAGTCTTGCCACAAGGGGAGGTTGGTGCCGTTATTTATGCTTGGTGGGTGGCTTGCAGGAAGTACTTTTCTTTGGGCGGCGATCCTGTGTGCAGAGACTTCGGCATTGGGGCTCCCTTTCGAGCAGAAGGAACCCTCCTACCCCAGCCCTGCCGGAAATCAAGGATGCACTCCAAGGAAATGTTATGGTAGATCCAAGTATGCTGCGGAATGATTCGGTGGCCATGGACAAAAGGTTCATTCGGAGGTTTTTCCTTGGGGCTAGCCTTGCGGGGGTGGCGGTGGTCGTGCCCGGGCCGAGGCCAAGTAGGGAGCCTCGACGGCTTCGGCCTCCGGGGGCCCAGAGGCCGGAAAGCACTTTCCTTGGTCTGTGCGTCCGCTGCGGAAATTGTCTCAGAGCTTGCCCGGCGGGGATCCTGGTTGCAGACTGGTCACCGGCGGAGTGGACTGGATTTGCAGCTCCGGTCGTCCGATTCCACGATGACTATTGTCATCGGGATTGTGTTCGGTGCGGGCAGGTGTGTCCCACCGGAGCAATTCAGGAGTTACAACCCTCAGTTAAACTTCAGACTCCGATCGGCAGGGTGATTGTGGAAGGAGAGATTTGCCTCCTTGCGGACGAGCGAGAATGTGGCCTTTGTCGAGCCCATTGCCCGTACGAAGCCATTCGGTTGAAATTTTGTCCGGAAACTTATGCGGTTCTTCCCTGGGTAGACCCGTCGCGATGCACCGGTTGTGGGGCGTGCGAGGTAATTTGCCCCACTCAGCCCCGAAAGGCAATTCGCGTGGAACCTTTTGGCGGGTTGTGGTGACCGGATCCGTAGCGTCAGGGGTTTGCCCGAATCGGTCCTCAGGCCAACGACGAATCCGAAAAATCCTGCTTGTTGCCGGGGTGGTTTGCGGTGGAAAGAAACCTTGGGTAGGATTTCGGATGTGGAGAAAACGCGGGCAAAGTTTTCCCGAAAATCTGGTTTCTCTGGGGGGTGGGGTGCTTGAAGGCCAGCTTTGGGAAAACTGCCGGCACAAGTGAATGTTTGGCGGCTGGGAAGATAGACTTCTTGGTGGCCGGGGTTCCATGCCGAGGGTGATCTTCGGAAAAGAGGAGGCCTTTGCCGTGGTGCGAGGGTATCTGGCTATCCTTTTGGTAGCGAGTTTAGCTGGTGATTTGTGGGCCCAACAGAACTCGGGAGAGGAAGCACCGATGAAGTTGGAATCGCGTGTTGTCGGCAAGGTACCAGAAGGTCAACAGGTCGAGGAGTATATCTTGGAAAACCCGGGGGGATTGCGGGCCAGAATCTGGACCTACGGAGCTACTCTCATTACCGTGGAGACACCGGACCGGCATGGCAAGATGGCTCCCATCACCTTATATCTTGATAGTTTGGAAGCCTATCTGAAGGGGCATCCTTTCTTCGGCTCGATAGTGGGCCGTTATGCTAACCGGATCGCCCGGGCTCGGTTCGTCCTGGACGGAGTGGAATACCATCTGGCGGCTAACAATGGTCGCAACCACTTGCATGGAGGTCGGAAGGGTTTTGACAAGTATGTCTGGGAAGCGGAACCTGTTAAGGAGAAAGACTGGGTAGGGGTCCGGCTGAAACGAGTCAGTCCTCATGGAGAAGAGGGCTACCCGGGTACCCTTCAGGTGCGGGTGCTTTACCAAGTGACAAACAAGAACGAGCTGTGGATCCATTATTATGCGGAGACCGATCGGCCCACCCATGTGAACCTCACAAACCACGCCTATTGGAATTTAGCTGGGGCGGGGAGCGGCGATGTGCTTGGGCACATCTTGTATTTGAACGCCGATCATTATCTCCCCGTGGATGACGAGCTTATTCCCCTGGGCCCGATTGCTCCGGTGGAAGGGACGCCGATGGATTTCCGTACACCTCAGCCGATCGGAGCCCGGATCGCCCAGGTTCGGGGAGGCTACGACCACTGTTACGTGCTCAACAAACCGAAACCGGGCGAATTATCTCTTTGTGCCCGGGTGAGCGAGCCTACGACAGGGCGGGTCATGGAAATCCTCACTACCCAACCGGGGGTTCAGTTTTACGCAGGAAACTTCCTCGATGGGTCCCTCCAAGTTGCGGGTAAACCCTGTTTGAAGCATTACGGCTTTTGTCTGGAGACACAGCACTTTCCGGACTCGCCCAATCGGCCGGAATATCCAAACACGGTGCTGCGGCCGGGAGAAACCTACTACCAGGTTACTGTCCATCGATTTTGGGCCGAGTAGACTCTTCCGCAGGTCCGATCTTCCTCCGCGGAGAACTGGCCTTGCCCGTTAAAGGCACGGGGTAAGGGTGCTCGGGAAGACAAATGATTTTCCCGATTAAGACAGTCGGTTTGGACAGATGTTGGCGGGGGCATATGCAGCCGGCTAAATAGCGACGGTAACCAAATCCGGGAAAGGAGTGGGTATCACTGGGTTTCCGCTACTCGGCCGGTTTATTCGAAGCTCCGAAAAGTTCGCTTTGATTCTCCGGTGAATCTGCCAACGACCCGATGCGGGCATATCCATGGCCTAATGGTCGTCAAATTCGACCTTAGCTTTTCGGACCTTAAGTTATTCGGTGTTATCCGAATTTGATCAGGGGGACATCTACCCTCCCGTGGCTGCACTCTCCGCTATGTTCATCCTTCCACTTGCCTCGCGAAGGCAGGTCCGGGATCGGTATGTTCTCGGCAGTTGGAATATGTTCTAGGCAGTTGGAAAGACTCCGGCGGCATCTTGCCTTTCACGAGCGGCAGCAGGTCCCAAATTTGCAAGGGCCAACCCCTCAACTTGGGCCTTCAACTCGGCACCTTTGGCCGGAAACTGGCGGATAGTGGCCTGGATTTCCCCTGGTTGAAGACCGAGCACTTCTTCCGTGGTGAGCACCTTGATATCGCCGGCATCCTGCACGATCTGTGTCCCGGTCAAGTGCTTCGTCGCCACGGAAAGTTAGGATTGCCGAGGAAGGAATTCTGTCCCATGGGGTGGAAGCGGCATGCCCAAGAAGAAGTGCTGCATCCATGTAACCCTCAATAGTTATGGTGACGAAGCAGGAAATGCATTTTCGATAGGATTTTTCGTGCGGGAAGACTGCAGGTTTGCCTGATGCAAATCCGGTGTTTGTCCTGGAACTTGCTGGTCATTTTCATGGGGAATCTGGTGGCTATACGGGCATTTGAGCCGTGGGATCATTCCGCCATGGTGACCGTTGGCATTCGGACTGCGGCAAAGACCGGCAAACTGTGGCCGATTGCGTGGGCATCCGGCGGAAAGGCAGGCCTGGCGAACGCTTTCGTCCCCGTGACTCCTAGCGATCTTCGGCTGGTTCCACAATCCAGCGGAGCTCGGTGTTGGGGGGAATAGTCACCGGCAGCCCGGCCGACAGGTCGCGACCCAGATACTGATAGGACTCGCCACGGCTTAAGTCCCATATCCTAAAAGCTTTCTGCCGGGGAACCACGAACCATTCGGGAAACTGGTTGATTCGGGGATAATCGATCGGCAGATGGAGATACTCGGCATGGCGGGGAAGGTCAAAGAAAATTTTCCCTCTCCACTCTTCGGCACCGGCACTGAGGAGCAAGTAGAGCTTGCCCTGGGATTGGACGGCTCCTACGAGGAGATCTTCCCGCCAGGGTCGGAGGGTTACTCCTTGGGTTTTCCAAAGGGCGTACATAATCGCCGTGCGAGCTACGTTGCCATCCCCATGCCAGCCCTCGATAATCCCACCGGGCTGCTGCGGTCGCCACATATCGCGGATTTCGCTATCGATCCACCGAGCTGCCTCCGGGATCGGTTCCCGATGGTACAGATTGATGGCTCCTTCTAGGCAGTCCGCATATTCATCGGCCGAGCCCCAATGGTACTCGGTCAACTCCGGTAACCGGCTCAATACATGCCGCACCGCCTCTCGGTAAGGTTGATGTCCGTCGACCATCCAAATGGCATAGATACCGTTGTAGTTATAGCCCCAGGTGTCGCATATCCCCCTATCATGTTCGCCTGTTTGGGGGTGGATCCAGTTGTACATCATGCCCCGGGAATCTCGGCCAATCTCCAGGATCCGATCCATCATTTGGTAAATGGGAGTACGATAGGCAGCTTTTTTCTCTGGGCGAGCAAAGTGTACGGTGACATAAAGCTCCACGAGCCCCGAGACAATTTCACATCCATGATCCCGAAGCCGGAGAATCGGCAAGTGGAGCGTGGGATGGTGCTCCCCAAGCAAATAGTAGTCTGCCAAGCGGGACGCCCAATTCAGATATTTCTCCTGACCCGTCATCCAGTAGATGCGGCACAGAGTTTGGAGTTGCTCGCCGTTGACTTCCACGTTGTCAGAGGGAATTCTCCCCCAGGGAGTTTCTATTGGGGCATACTTCCAAATATCGTCCACGATTTCCAGGAGGCGTTCCGACCAAGCACTGGGGCCAAGCCATTCCGTAAGGGGTAGGAGGCCGTCCTTGACATACTCGGAAGCTCCAAAAATTACCCGTGCTAAGTCCACCTGGGGCCGAACGAACGACTGGGTAGCAAAGGACCAAGCATCGGGCAAACCATCCAATCGGTTAGTAAGTTGCCTCTCTGTCCGAAGCATGGGGAGGAGACGGTCCTCGAGAAGTTGCGGATTGAGGATAGCAGCTGTCAGGACCATGAAGGGATAGTTGTCGGCGGCAGAGTTTTCCGGTGTCCAAACGTTTCCCCCGGGTCGCAAGTTTTGGGGGATCAATCCGGTGTGCGGATCAGCCACACCGAGCCAACCCTCAAGATAGCGGTGGCACCGCAAGAATTGTTCATGTGCCCGGCGAGCATTTTCTTCTGCCTCGAGGAAAATTGTGTTGTCGGTCGGTGTCGCGGCTTGTCCGGAAAAGGTTCGCCGACTGGGGTGGTCCCAAAAGCTTCGCCACTCAACGAATGCCTCGGCTCCTTGTGTATTTGGGGGCACGGGCGGGGCAGCCGGTTTTACCGCTATTTCGATGTCGATCGGGGAAGGTTTTCCCTCGGGCTCCCTAGCAGGAGGCTCAGGCGGGCTTGTGATGCAAAAGGATGCATCTTTTGTTTCGGGAGCATCAGCAGGTATTAACAACCGTACACCTGCCAGAAAGGCAGCCTTCCCAGGGCCAGCCGCCACCAGGATTTCATATTTTTCGCCTTCCATCTCTGCCGGTAGTGGAATAGTTTGCCATCGGAACCCGTTGTAGCCCCCTGCGGAAAATGGGAAAACCTTACGGTTAATGGTGATTACCGCCGTTCGATCGTCGTCCTTTGATCCCCATAAAAACTGGAGCTGGTGAGTTGACTTCGGGGCAATCCCGAAAGTTAAATGGAGAGAGAAGCGGGCCAGCCAGAAGTAGGGGGTACCTTGATAGCTCTCCGGGCCGTCGGTAAATAACCGTTCGGCAACAATGAAGGAGTCGAGCGGGGAATCCTGAGGGAAAGCTAAGTCAGCAAACGGTAACACTAGGAGCATCCCCCCGGCCATGGCAACGGAGAGACTAACTCCCACCTTTAGCCCTTCCCACCCAATGAGCGGTATCACTTGGAATCGGCAGGCACGAAGCATTCTTGATATCCTCTAATTTGTCGGTTCGTGTACCTTTGCGAATGCTTACAAGGCGAAACTTGGGACCTAGCTGAGGTTTTTTGTGTTTAACCAAGGAGGCGACCAAAGGTTCTTCCTTCCAGGGAGACCCGGAGGCAGAACGCTGGCTAGCATAGCGGTTCGACCCTTTAATTGAAATCCTTTTCCGTGCTGGAGGGCAGAGGAGCTCGGGGTTAGGAGAGTGGGAAAGTTGTAGCAGATCGGCATCCCGTCGGGTAAGTATAAAAGCGGAACTTGCGGCAGGATGGGTTCCGCAAATTACCCAATAATCCCCACAAAGTGCCGAATATTAGTGGGTGTGTCGGAAGAGCTCGCCGGAGGTTTTGGTCGCGGACTGGTGAGTCCATTATTTCCAAAGAGGCCCGCCACTGGTTGGGAGACCGACCGATTGCGTTGTTTCGTTAGCCATCACCTATATCTTGTGCCCACAGGGTTTGGGAGACCTCAGGTTCGCGGGATAGATAAAGGCAAGGGTTACGGGGCAGCTGGCCGGGCTTGGTAAAAAGGAGAAGAGGATCCCCGGGGGCCTTCGGAGCTTTTAGGTTGTGGCAGGGAAGGCCTGCCGAAATCCTCGGGACTCCTGTGTCGCGGTAGCCAAGCCTTGGAAGGCAGGCAGAGGTGGAGGTTCCGGTCGGGGTGGGCTTGGGAACGGTTAGCCAGATGTTTTGAAGGGAATTCCTATGGGAGGTCAAACGAAAGTTTCCCAATGGACCCGGAAGATCTCCAGTGAGGGAGTGGGGTATTCCGTGGTCGAACTCAACGATGTTCGACACGTGCTGGCGGCAGCCGTTCCCCGCCGGGGCACCTCCCTAGCGGAACAAACTTGGGATGCTTTGCAAACCATTCGTCTGCTGAGCGAAGACGAAGGAGTTCGGGGGGCAATCGTCAGCCAATCCGTTTTTTTGGCAGGCCCTCAATATTTGGAAGAATGTCAGGCAATTATCCGCGAGTTTTATGGACCGGAACTCCCGGCAACCACTTATGTTTTCCAGCCCCCTTGTAAGGGGAAGTTAGTCTCTATCGAGGCTTTGGGAGTTGGCCGACAGCAGGATGGTGTTCAGATCTTGCGAATCAGTGAAAACTTGGTGATTGTTCGCCATTCGGGAGTCTCGTGGGTTCATTGTGCCCACATTACCCCTGCCACGGATTCGCCCCGGGTTTATGATCGAACGACAAGTGCCTTCCATCGGATGGCGGGCATGCTCCTCCGCGCCGGGGTGGGCTTCGAGCGGGTAATCCGCACCTGGCTCTACCTTGGGGATATCGTGGGCAATGAGGGGGACACCCAGCGATATATGGAGATGAATCGGGCCCGGAGCGACTTCTACCAGAATATTCATTTTCAGGCGGGGCGGCGGCCTCCCGGTTTCAATCCGGTGGTCTATCCGGCAAGTACCGGAATCGGTACCGAAGGTCGCGATATAGTGATGAGCTGTATAGCTCTGGATACCGGTCGGCCGGACATCCTGTCCATGCCCCTGGAAAACCCCCTCCAGCGTTCTGCCTTCGCTTATTCCCCCTGTTATGGTCTGAAAAGTCCGAAGTTTTGCCGAGCTATGGCTCTTTCTTGCGGCTCGTTCGCCACGATCTTTATCTCCGGGACGGCTAGCATCACGAACGAAGAAACCCAGTATATTGGCGATGTGGTGGGACAAACGAACCAAACACTCGATAACATCGAGGCTCTTATCTCCCCGGAGAATCTGGCCCGTCACGGAATGCCCGGGCTCGGCACATCGCTGGAGGGGCTGGCAGGTGCCCGGGTGTATGTAAAGAAGAAAGAGGATTTCCCTGCGGTAAGGGAGGTGTGTAGCCGCCGGCTAGGAGAGCTCCCTACGGTCTATGCGGTGGCGGATGTTTGTCGCCCAGAACTCCTCGTGGAAATCGAAGGAATTGCCTTCTGCCATCGCGAAGGTTAAGGGGAGTCATGCCCCGGGGGGAGTTCCGGATCCTTCTGCTGGGTGTCTCATCGGATCACTTTCAAGAATCCGCAGGACCGGAAAAGCCCAAGAATACTTACGGCCCAAAAAGCTGGAAGTTAGGGGGGCTTTCTACTGCACGATTTTGCGAAGATACCGGCCGACTCCGGCCTAATTTCGAGGCCTTGCCCCACTGGGAACTGGCACTTTCCGAATTGCTTTACCCCCGAAAAGCACATACCCAATTCTTGGGATGGAGCTTCTGAGTAATTCCCACCCCGAAAACCTGAATCCCCGGCAGTTAATAGTCTTGCCGTTTATGCACCTGAATGTCGTCGCCATGCCAGATTCTCGCCAGCTTTGAAGGCATTAGTGAGAGGTGCCTCATTCTTTCGGGACTTTGCTCCTCGATATCGTTACTTTGAGCACATTCTTTAGGGCCCCCGAGGACCTTATCAGAGCTTCTCATACAGTTGGCATAAAGTCCGAAATGAAAACGGGGGGTGTCAACCGGCGGCTAAGTGAAAAATCTTGGCCGGACACTGGCCTAAAAGCTGCTTGCCGAGGCCATTGAGCAAGCTCGGTTAATCTGGAGTTTCTCAAGGAAAAAGGTAGTGACCGCAGGCGGGAGGCTTTACACTGGCCGGCACATAATTCCGAGCGGCGGGGGACCGGTTTTCTCGGAGGGACAGGCCTTCCAAAGGTGCCGGCACTATCCAGGGATTACGCCAACAGCCGTGAAGCTTCCAGGAATGCTCACGGAAACCTAATGATCCAACTCGTTCGGGAGGAGAAAATGTTTCTGCCTCAGTTCTCTTGGAGCCGGGTTAGCTCAAGGCCGCTGAGCGATTAACTCCCTGGCAACTTGCACGGCAACGGTAAGAGCGTGATCTTCCTGCTGCATGGAGAGGGAATTCCCGGCGGAGACAGGTCGGGCGGCCTGACGGAGCAGGATGTCGGGAGCCACCCCTTCCAAAGTAAACGGGCGACCCAATGGGGAATAGAATCGGGAAGTGGTAAGTCGTAGTCCTGCCCGATGGGAGTGTAATGGGAAGATCCCCTGAACAGAACCCTTGCCATAGGTGGCAGTCCCGACCAGGGTGCCGCGGCGGTGATCCCTAATGGCGGCGGCAAAGATCTCGGCCGCACTGGCGCTTTGGCCGTCGATGAGCACTACTAAGGGTACTCGCCATGTTCCTGGTTCGTGGGCCACGTAGGTACAGTCTTCCATCAAGTTCCGCCCGCGGGTGTAAACAATGACACCTCGGTCGAGGAACCGGTCGGCACTCTCCACTGCACTTCCCAGGAGACCGCCGGGATTTCCGCGAAGGTCGATCACAAGACTTCTCATCCCCTGGTAATAAAGGGACCAAAGTGCCGAATCGAGCTCGCGCGCAGTGTTCTTTTGAAAAGCCGCGATCCGCAAATAGGCCACCCCAGTAGTCGGATCGATAATTCGGGTGCCGTCGATGCTGGGGACCTCTACCTGCGTCCTTCGAATCCATAGTTCCCGAGGTTCTTGCCCTGCGGACTGCACTTTTAGGCGAACAAAGGAGCCCTCTGGACCTTGGAGCAAGTTGGCTGCCTCTTCGGCCGGCAATGAAGTGGTCGGTTGGTCTCCCACAGCCACGATACGATCGCCGGGTTTTAATCCGGCAGCTTCTGCCGGACTACCGGGGATTACTCGCAGGATTACCAGGCTGCCCTCTTCACCCTTGAGTTCCACTCCAAGGCCCACAAAGTTTCCTTCGATTTGGGAGAGAATCTCTTGCAGCTGTTGCGGAGTGAGGTAACAAGAGTAAATATCCAACAGACTGGCGACGGTGCACATCATTTCCATCACCAGGGCGGAGGCCGGAATCCCACACCGGGCTTCCGCCAATCTTGCAGCCTCTAGCAATACCTTCGCCGACTGACTGCGGTCGCTGGGTCCTTGGGTGGTGAGCAGTTGCTTCCATTGGCTTTTGAGAGACTGCAGCACGAGGGGATCGGGGGTTCGCTCATATCGGGACCACAGTCCGGACTCTCCAAGGATTGTTTCCATCCCCCATAACGTGCTGGCCGTCAGGCGTTCCCACGAGATAGGGTCTACGAAGTGCACCTGGACCTTAAGGAGGGCCTCGTTCAAAGCCTCTGCTGCCCGACCTAATGAAAGGCCGTCCACAGCACCTAGGTAGCTGGCATCCCGCAGTCGACGGGCAAGATCGACTCGAAGCCGCGAGTGCTGATATCGTTGCAGGAGGTTTGCATCTTGCGGGAAACGGCGAAGTGCTTCTTCATAGAAGACGACGGCGTCGGCCCACCGGCCCGCTCGTTCCAGCTCGTCGCCCTGACGAAGGAATTCCTCGGGGTACTTTCCCTGGCCCGGCACCCCAGCAGGTATGGCAGGGAGCGGGATCACAGGGCTCTCAAAACCGGGGATCGGGAAAGTCCCCTGTCCTAAGGCAAGCGGGGGAATAGCAACCCCAAACAGGAGAATGACCAGACCGACCCAGAATTTGACCGACACTCGCTGCAACTTCATGGCTTGCCGAACTGGCTACAAACTCTCTGGGCGGATGGTGTTGGGCCTAACGGGACGGCTCCCCTCCACCACACCGAAAAGTGACCCCCCGCCTTCAGTCCACCGCAGCTTCCTCAAGGTGTCCCTCGAGCCTCCCTGCAACCCCGAGCAAAATGCAAGAATCTTCCCCCCAGCCTGTCAAACTCCAGCAGGCTTTTGGGTATTAGGGCTTAAGGTGCCAAGCCCTCTTGCCAAGTCTAACTCACCATAAAAGCTAGTCAAAAGAAATCCCTGGTTCCGGCAGGCCGCCTGAGTAGGTTCCCTGCGGCAAAAGAATTAAGACCCTTTCTTTCGGACGCAGTAGGTGGCCGTCGCTATGTTGCTCCGGTTAGTGAATTACCCCGGCGAGCGATTCTTCTCACACCGATAACGCGACTAGCGGCAGTGGGGTTGGGCCGGCAGACGGCCGGGATTCCCCCGAGGATTTAGTCGGTTTTTCCGATGAAAGGGATTTTGGCGGTGGAAGGGAGATTATCGAAAAGCACCGGCAGGCAGCTCGACGGCCCCTCGCCTCCTTTTAGGGGCAGAATGGTTACACTCCGACAATTCAAAAACGCTCACCAGCCGAAGGACTGTGGTTCTTTGCGAGAAGGCCCCTCAGGAAAAGCGGGTGCAATGGTCCGATCTGGCCAACACGACACCTCTACCCGGCCTCGCGGAAGTTGGGCGAGAAGTCCATGCCTTCTTGGGCCGGTACTCGTCAGGAAGGAAAACAAAAAAAAAAAGTTACCGGAAAGGGACGGGCTCGGAATCTTTACGAGTTCCAAAACCACCTTTTTTACTCACTGGATCATTGCCGAAAGTCCGCCGGCGGAAGTCCCTTTGTGGGTCCCATGGCATTTCCGCTCGGACCTAACAAACTTAAAAACGGAAGAGGGAGCCCAGCACCAAGGGAGATTCCGACCGATTCGCTGCAGGAGCTTCCCGGCATATCCTGCAAAGAAGGTTTTAACCCGTCGTTTCTCGGGCCGGTTCCGGTTTAGGAACAAGTTTCTTCGAAGGATAGGCCACCGGATCCACCGCCACCCCTAGTACTCGTAAGGACTCGGCAATCGCCAGGCGGAAATCGTCCGTAGCCTCTTTGAGTCCGATTTCCAGCATTTTGATGGCAAGTGGAGACCCAATCCGTTGCATGCATGCCCGGGCATCGTCGCGGATGGCGGTGTCCTGCAATATGTTCGGTAAGCTGGCGATTGCCTCCACCGTGCGGTCGGTGCCGATTTCCGAAAGCATCCATAAAACATCCCGCCGGAGTTGATCTGGCCAACCGGGTTGGATGAACTGCAACAGAGCCCCCTCTACCTGCTCTTTGGCTTTGGGATCGGTCCCCGGGGCTCCGACGGTCCGGACAATTTTCCATAAGGCCCGCTTAGCTGCCCGGCCAACTTCCAGGGGATAACCGGCTGCTTTTGGGTTTGATTTCAAGGCAGCTACCTCCTTTTCGCAATCGATCACGAGGCGGACCAACGGTTCGATGGCTTGAGCACCGAGGGGACCGGCCGCTTGCCAAGCCGCCGTGCGTTCCGCAGGGTTTTCGCTTTGTAATTGTTCTAACAGTTTTTCCACTGTAAGCTCTTGCATACTCTTTCTCCCCTCGCGGACTAAATGGCAAATGGTCCCTCTTCTAGCAGTTCCGGGAAGGACAAACTCATGGGCCGATGGTTTTCCTTGCCGGCCGATCAGCCCAGGTTACTTCACAATATAGGCTCGAAAACTATCAGCTGTCACTTGCAGAGCTTTCTCCGACCCGGCGGATAGACCCAGGTTCGATGCTTGTCCGTCGGACTTGCCGTCGCTTGTGAGTCGGGAGCACTCTACAGCGTGTAAGGCCAGCGTTGCGGACGGCTGGCTAATCGCTGGGCTTGTTCGTCCCCTACGATCTCTTTCTTTGTGGCATCCCAGTAAAGCCTTCGACCCAAGACATACGAAAGATTGCCCAAGATACACAGGAGGGCCACACCCACCCCATATTCGACATCCATGATGCACTTTTTGCCGGTGCGGATGCCCAAAAACCAATCTTCGAAATGTCCGGGACTTTTGTATACATCCTTCGCTCCGGGTGGGGGAACCCACTGCCGGACTTTGCGTTCGGCCCAGGTGCCGCCGTCTCCGCCCCAGTGCATGGCAGTACCGTGCTCCCCGTGATAGACAGCACCGTAGCCCGGGCGAACAATTTTCGTGATCCCCGGCTGGGCTAATTCCTCGGGAGTCCGTTCCTCTGCGGGAAAGCGACGGCTGATTTCCTCCATCGGCATCTGTGTCCAGGTTATGATCCAATCGGGATTCTCGAACTTGTAGGTGACCTGCATCAACACCGCACTATCCCAAAGGCCTTCTACGGGGGGAGTACCCGTGGCTTCGACCCAGACAGGGTCTTGGGCATCGGCATCCATCCAATACTTGGCACAACTCATTACATGGGCCCCCCGGTCGCGGATCTGACCGCCGCCGCTCTCCAAAAGCCACCGGAATACCCCGTGAAGATAGCGGGCATTGTAGGGCCGCCAAGGCAGAGGTCCCAGCCACAAATCCCAATCCAAACCCGCAGGGGGATCACTGTCCGCTGTGTGCGACCGATCCTCGGGACTGGGATAATGGAAACACTCCACATGGTGCACTTTGCCGATCACCCCGTTGGCTAGGTAACGGTGCATCAAATATGCCTCGGGCTGAGATCGGCCTTGGGAGCCAATTTGGCTTGCGATACCGGCTTTTCTTGCCGCTGCTACCATCGCCTTTCCTTCTTCGATAGTGCAGCAAGCAGGTTTTTCACAGTAAATGTGCTTGCCACATTCGGCAGCGTGGACAAATTGCACTCCGTGCCAATGATCGGGGGTGGCGATAACGACCGCATCGATGTCTTTTCGGAGGACTACATAGCGGTAGTCACGGTAGGCAGCTACTTTGGCTCCTAGCTCCTTAAGGGCTCGTTCCAGGCGAGATTCGTCCACGTCGCAGACAGCCACCGTATGACACTCGCCTCTTTCATAGAGAGGCCGCATTTCGCGATAAAGGCCGAGACCTCGACCCCCCATCCCGATAAAGCCGATCCCAAGCCGCTCGTTGGCTCCTTTCCGGCCAGGCTGAGCCAACACCCCGGAGGGGATCAAATGGGGTGCTGCCACACTCAACCCGGCGACCATAGCGGTCCGGTCCAAAAAGCCACGTCGGGTTATACTTGAGTGATTGGCTCGTGTCATCCTTATTATGCTCCTTTTCGAATTGAGGTACCGCTTTGAAAATAACATCTGTATGCAAATATAGTATTTCGATTTGAGCCACCCGCCTTATGCGGAAATGCTTGTACCTCGCCCCTGAGGTTGTCTGCGGAAGATACTTCGGGGAAAAGATCGTTTCAAGGGGCAGGTCATAAATTCCCGATTCGGAAGGATAGCCCGTGGAGAGGGAAGGACCAAAGGAAGAAACAATAACCCTTAAAGAGCAGGAAACTTATAGACCCCTCTCTGTCCGACACCGCTGTGTTTACCACTTGAGGTGCAAGATTTTATTGTGTCCGGTGACGGGCAAACGATTTTGAAACGGCCGTAGGCCGGTATTCAGATACCCCCGAGAGCTTTATGGACACGATCAAGCAAGAAACGGGGCAAAAGGCCCACACCACCAGTTTTTTGACTTTTCGTTGACAATACCCATCGCTCACTCTTGAGGAAAGCAGTTGCTCACTCGTTGCGGATAATACTAACTTCACCGAAGCAGTTGGTCACTCCTTGCGGACAACAACAATCAGTCGGGGCACCTTTTTCTCCGAAAAACAACTCGATTGTGCTTCATCCGCCGAAAAAAGATAAATCGCTACCCGGGCACAAACTGAGACAGACTTAGAAAGTGCCAGAGGTTCCACCCCTTTCTCACGGGGAATAACAGGAAATTTCCCCCAGAGGAACCACCGGAAAATTGTGACCAGGATTCTCCAACGAACCACCGGAAAATTATGATTGGGATCCTCCGAGGGTGGTGGCCCGAGAAGGTCTTCCGGAAATTCCCCTTCAGCGGGACTTCACTCCATTCCCCACCGTTGTCGCTTTACCCCGATGCCTTGTTAGGTGATGGCCGAGTTTTGGTCTCCTTCTCTGTCATGCAGCCGGTCAAGATGGGCACTGCAGGAAGGCTCAGAAGGGGGACGTTCCTTTGGCCTCACTTTGTTCGACTCCACGGGAACCCGGTTTGACACATTTAGGTCCCGGAGGGGCATTTGGGGCTTCGAGAATTCCGGCACCGAGAATAGTGGAGCTGGCCCTGGCTTTCGCCGGAGGCTCCAAGGGCCTCCGGCCACTGCTTTACCTCCCGGGAAATTCGAGGTTTACTTCCGGGACATTCGGAGTTTACCTCCGGGAAATTCGGAGTTTACCTCTAGAGGATTCCGTTGTTGTTTCTGGCAGATTGGCGTTGTATGTCCGCGAAGTTGCCGCTTTCCTTCTCGGAAATTCCAGGTGTACTTTTCAGAAATTCTGGCTTAACTCTGGGAAATTTTGAGGTCACATCCCGGAAATTCCGGGCGTACTTCCAGGAAGTTCAAGCTTTACTTTTCGGGGATTACGGGTTTGCTCCCGGGAAATTCGAGATTTACTTCTAGGAAATTCCGGGTTTACCTCACGAGAATGCCGGTTC
>Ga0308310_1000720_pt1 | contig 14803 bp, 11 predicted proteins | sample HotsprSampleMS65_FD_203672 | JGI IMG/M metagenome (GOLD analysis project Ga0308310, IMG submission 203672) | Hot spring phototrophic mat microbial communities from Mushroom Spring, Yellowstone National Park, Wyoming, United States - 20090730_MS65 ...
GGTTGATCGTTGCGGGCCTGGCGGTTACGGTTGTGCCGGTGCTGGAACTCGCCAAGTGGATGGAGCGTCGGGGTTGGTTCGGCAGCGTGGACTCTGAAGCGTGACGTGATGGTGCAGAACGGAAGAGTCCGGCAACCATCATCTGTGTCGATGGTGTTGCACGGGGCGCCCGCTTCGGGCAGAAAGGTTCATCCCAATGCCATAAACAGCGGTGCGCCCTTTTTGTGGTGTGACGGAAGAATGTAATCCAACATTTAGGATTCTATCCACAGTTATCCACAATTTGTGCATAACGATGACGATTCTATGACAGATTTGAAAAGTCCCGCCGCGCCCCGGTGCGGTTCACAGCGCGCTGCAACGCCGAACCAAGGTCGCTGAACACCTCGACATCACGCAGGTGCACGCCGAGCGCAACAATCGTCTGTGCAACTTCCGGGCGCACCCCCACCAGGGCGACATTCGCGCCGAGCAGCCGCAGCCCCCGGACAAGATTCATCAAACCCTGTGCGACATGGGTATCAATGATCGGGACGCCGGTGACATCCAGGATGAGCAGGCGGGCGTGTATGCGTTCTACCCGTTTCAGAACCTGGCTCTGCAACTGTTGCATCCGCTCCTGATCCAGCGCCCCAATCAGCGGCGCCACCAGCACCTCGCGCCCTACCGGCAGGATAGGCAGGCTGAGTTCACGGATCACTTCACGCTGCCCGGCAATTTCTTTCAGCAACTGATCCTGATGGAGCGTTTGCTGTTCGAGTTCCTGCAATGTTTTCCGAAGCGCCTCGGTTTGCATTTGAACGCGCCGGTCGAGTTCTTCATTGAGAACCTTCAGTTCCGCGTTTGCCAGATTGGCGCGCTTTACTTCGTCGTGCAGCCGGCGCTGGAGATGAGTGTGACCGACACTTATCAGGACGCCAATAAGCGCAGCAAACAGGATGATCAGCCCGCTAACCACAAAGATCGCCGACCGTAGTGCAGCAATCGACTCGGGTAATGTCACGGGCAATAGCATAGTATAGATAAGCCCCATTCCTGTCAGGACTCCAATGAGCGCCACGATAATCCAGACCGGTTGCAGTGCAGCAGCAGCCATCAGCAGCGGAGTCACGAGAAACATCGGCGTGATGAGAGAGTCGTTACTGAAGATCGCACCTCCAGTGATACCGACAATCGCCATACCGACGAGGATTCCCCCTGCCAGATCGACAGAACCTCTGCGTGCCAGAACGATTACTATCGTCTGGACGATGAGACTGATAGCGACCGGTATCAGAACTTGTGTCGACAGACGTCCGGCAAAGCCAGCATAGATCGTCAGCAGGAGCGCCATGATGTGCAGCCCGGCTGCCATGAGAATGATATTGACGCCTCTTCGCTGTACATCTTCATCAGTGTGGCGGACACGTATCAACCTCGACATTTGATGCATGGCACCACCTCCTCTTCGTTCTCCTGATGTTCATCACTCAATACACAGGTTTCCATCAGTATCTGGAACGTCTACATCCCCAACCCGCGCAGGTACTCATAACTCATCCGCACGCTTTCGAGCGGTGGGCGCTGACAGACATCCTGCTCGACGACGAACCATTGCGCGCCAGCGTTGCGCGCGGCATTCAGGATCGCAGGGATGTCCAGCGTTCCAGAGCCAACTTCGGCGAATGTGCGGCTGCCAGGCGCCATATCCTTCAAATGAACCAGCGGCGCGCGCCCGGCAAACTCGCCGATCAACTGCACCGGATCGACGCCAGCATACGCTGCCCAGTACACATCGATCTCGAACGCTACGTGACCTGGATCGCATTCGTGCAACAGGATGTGCAGTCCAGTCGTGTCACCAAAGGGGTGTAACTCAAAATCGTGGTGATGGTAGCAGAAGGTCAACCCGGCGCGGCTGACCCGCTCGCCGATGCCATTGAGGACGCGCGCCAGCGCACGGTAGTCGTCGGCGCTGCTGCGGCGCTCTGGCGGCATCCAGGGGCAGATCAGATAGGGCGCGCCAAGCGTCTGCATGTCTGCAAGAACGGTGTCAAGTTGACTCTCCAGCGCCTGGATTGGCACATGAGCGCCCGACACGATCAACCCGATTGCGTCGAGTTCGCGGCGCAGTTCTGCAGCGCCCATGCTGCCAACGCCTGCCACTTCGACAGCGCCATACCCGATCTCTTTCACCTTCTTCAGCGTCCCAACATAATCGACGGATGCCAGGTCGCGCAGGGTGTACATCTGAAGCGATAGCGGGTTCGTAGCCATACGATGTATCCTTTAGAATATAATGTACACCGTCTGTCAATGGTTTCACGTATCGTTAGTTTTGTCAAACGAGCGCAACTATGCATGTGCTGATTGTTGGTGCAGGGCTTGCAGGGTTGACCTGTGGCCGCATACTCGACTCGCTTGGGGTAAATGTCACTGTTGTTGAAGCCGGTGATGGCATCGGCGGGCGCGTGCGCTCCGACTACGCCGACGGTTTCACGTTCGACCGGGGGTTTCAGGTCTTATTCGAGGCGTACCCGGCGGCGCGCCGCCATCTTGATATGGAAGGGTTGCATCTGCGGCGTTTTGATCCGGGCGCGATCATTTGTCTCCATGGTAGACGTTTTGTTCTGACCGATCCACTGCGTGATCCGACGGCAGCCATCGATGCCGCGCTCGCTCCGATTGTCCCACCGTTCGATAAACTGCGCATCCTGCTGCTCGCACAGCGTCTGCGCCGTCAGCCAATCGATGCAGTGCTGGCAGGCGATGACGAAACAACGCTGGCGTATCTCCGGCGCTGCGGCTTGAGCGAACAGACAATCAACGTTTTCTTTCGACCGTTCTACGGCGGCATTTTTCTCGACCGCAGCCTGCGTACCAGCGCCAAATGCTTCCGGTTCGACTTCAAGATGCTCAGTGAGGGCGCAGCAGCGCTACCAGCGCGGGGTATGGGTGCAATTGCAGAACAACTTGGCGCCCCGCTGCGTGAACGTGGTCTGATCCGATTGCACGCTCCGGTCACTGCACTCATCGACTCCAGCGGGCGGGTGACCGGCGTGCGACTGGAATCAGGGGAAGAACTGTCTGCCGATGCGGTGGTGGTCGCCACGCCAGCGCCGGAAGCGGCGCGGTTGAGCGGTTTGCCAATGCCGAAGGGCGCGTTGCAGACGATCACGCTCTACTTCGGCGGCGATCGACCTGTCTATCAGGGACGCAAGATCGTCCTCAACGCCGCTTCTGATGCGCTGGTCAATAACGCGCAGATGCTCAGCAATGTCGCGCCAGAGTACGCCCCGCCCGGTCGTCACCTGCTCAGCGTTTCGGTGCTTGGCGCGAGTTCGCTGAGTGATGAGGATCTCTCCCGCGCGGCGCTTGCCGATCTGCGGCGCATGTTTGCCGGTGATACCGCTGCGCTGGCGGCGCTCGAAGGGTATCAACCGCTGCGCATCTATCGCATTTCTTATGCACAGTTTCCCCAGGCGCCGGGCATTCATCCCCTTCTGCCCGACAATCGGAGCGGGCGACCGGGACTGTACTTCGCGGGTGAGTTTACCGAGGCGAGCAGCCTGAATGCTGCGATGATCAGCGGTGAAAAGTGTGCAGCGGCGGTGATGGAAGACCGGCGGGCATAAACGGCATCTCGAGACTCAATTTCAGCCGCCGCCTGAGGCACACGACGTTCATTGACAGGAGATCGCTTCGCTCCCTACGACTCCCGTGATACGTTATCCGAATGAACGGCATGATCGACAACGCCGTTGTCGGGATGCAGCGGTGCGGGACGCAACGCCAGCATGCGCGCGGCGAATGGCGCCAGCGTGATCGACAATGCCGCCAGATCGTCGCGCCGAAGCGCATCCGTTGAGTTCTGCGGCGGATCGTCATCGAGCAGGTCATCAATGAGGCAGTCGCCATCCGGCAGGTCTGCAAGCGGCAACGCAAGCGTCACCTGACGATGGAGGGGACTGACGTTCAAGAGCGTGACAACACACTCTTCCGGGTGTCGTCGCAGGACCGTAAAGACTGCCGGGTCGTCGCAGCGTACACCGTTCGGATCGATCACGCCGCGACGCAGTGCGATGCTGCGCGCCCGTGCGTGGAGCAGGCGGGTGATACCGTCACGGTCGCCGGGTTCCTGTTCCTGACCGGCGCGGATCAAAGGTACGTAGCCGCACCCTACCATGCCAGCAAGGATCATGCGTGCCGGGCGTGAACCCCGGAGTGCATCAGCCAGCGGATTGCTCACGCACGAATGATGGCTTTCGGTGAAACACGCGCGCAGCCCTCCCGAATCACCGATCACCAGGTTGTCGATCAGCCACTCCTGCATCTCAGCTGCACCAAGCGTACCAATTGCCAGATAGGTAAACATATGGTGCGCCGATTTGTCGATGATCAGATCCCGACAGGGCGCAAGCAGCGGTCCTGCCAGATCGGTGACCAGCGCCGCGTCGGGTCGAACCTGGCGCATTGCGGCGTACAACATCTCGATCAGACGCACCACGCCCATACTGCTGCCGCCGCTGATCGCTGCGCCAAGGGGCCATCCCGGCGGCACATCGCGTGCAACCAGCACGCGAAAACCGTCGATACCGCTCTGTTCCATCAGCATCATCAGCTCACCGACGGCATAGGTGCGCAGGGCATCATTGCGCCAGTCAAAATAGAAGGTATCGACCTCCCCCGCAAAGCGAATGAACTGTCCGCTCTGATCCAGGCAGAACCAGTCTGGATGTTCTGATACGTAGGGCGAGTCAGCGGCGCAGCCGGAGAGGGGCAGATCGAGGATCACCCGCATCCCGCGCGCATGAGCGGCAGCCACAACATCGCGCAATCCTTCGATCCCTCCGATCTCTGGCGCCAGCATCGCAAACGAGCGTAGCGCATAGAGGTCCTCCGGTTGCGCCGGAGACCATTCTTCCGTGTACTGACGTGGGGCGGCAATATCGTGAACCGGCAGGAGGCAGAGTGCGGTGCAACCCAGGCGCTGAATGGCATCGAGCGCCTCGATTAATCCACAGGCGCCCCCGAAATGCGCCGGATGCGTCACAAACACGGTTGCGTCCGTCACCCATTCAGGCGGTGTTGCCGGGTTTGCCCGGCTGCGCGTCATCACCTGATGGATCCGTGGCAGGGCGTTGTGCCAGTGCGCGCGCTCCAGCAGCAGCGCCTGCACCCCAACGGATAGCGCCACCTCAACCCGCAGGCGCTCCGCGATGCGAATGTCGTGAAACAGTGTGACAGCGTTGCCATCACTTTCCACCCGCGGACGCGCCGCGTTGGAGGGGTCTTCGTACCAGCACGCCAGCGTTTCGCCGACCATGTCGTTATGCAGGGCGAGCAGACCGGGCGCATCGGCGGGTGCCAGGGCAAACGCTGGAATCTCCAGCGCCGATGTGTCCGACCAGTGACGGTGGTGCGGGTCGCCACGCAGGCGAGCAATCGGCAGACGGGGACGGATAACATTTGCCGGCGCTTCGAAGCGACAGCGTTCCGGCATGCCAACGCACGCGCCGCTGATCGTCAGGCGTACTCCGCACAATGCCAGTTCATCGTCGCCGGTATTTTCGATGCTGATACGGCGTGTTATGAACGACCCGACAGCCCGGTAGCGGTCGTAGATTTTCAGTGGACCAAGACCGACAACGATCACGATCTCGACGCCGCCGGGAATATCGTAGAGAAAATGGTTAAGATAGCGAGCGAATGAACGCTGGGTCAACCAGCCGGTTTCCGCGAGCGAGACATCAACGCCCGTATGCGGTGCGCCACGCCCGATCACGTCCGGTCCGCCCGGTCGGCGCAGTGCGCGTAACCCGCCATCGTCGAGAGAGAACTCAAGTTCGAGTTCCGCCAGGGTCACAATCAGTGCGTGGCGGGTGGAACGCAGGGTGAAAGTAGCCATGGGAGAGCGTCTCGATCAACCTGAAGATCTGGCATCACATAGCAGCAACCCGATCCGCAAGCGCCGCGAGCGCGTCACGGGTAGCGCCTGGCGGCAGCGCTGTCAGTATCTCGATTGCCTGTCGCACGTAATGCTGCGCTCTGGCGCGCGCAGGCGGAACGCCGACACGCCGCACCAGCGCGATAACTTCTGCCGCGTGGCGCGCATCGAGCGGATGTTGATCGATCACCGTCGCCAGTCTGGCGCCACCCTCTGCGTGCGCGGCATAGATCAACGGCAGCGTGATTCGTCCGGCGCGCAGGTCGCGCCCTGCATCACTGCCTCCCATCTCATAGTCACGCGCTTCGATAGCGATATGGAGCGCCATACCGAGCGCCCGACCAAACGGTCCCAGGAGATCGCCTGACGCATCATCGCCACTGCCGCACACAACCCCGACGCGCGCAGCAGCTTCGAGCAGCGCAGCAGTCCGGCTTTCGGCGACGAACTCGTGCTGTGCCAGCGCCTGATCGAGCGGATTGATCGCGGTCACCGGCGCCAGTTTTCCTTCACAGAACGCCATGACCACCCGCGAATACATCCCAATGATGCGCGCATCCGGCGCCAGCGCCATCTCAGCCGCTGCCAGCGCCAGCAGATAGTCGCCCGACATCAATGCCACATCACCGTTCCAGTGCTGATCGCCGACCGGCTTCCCACGGCGGCGGGCTGCTTCGTTGATCAGGCTGTCGTGAACGGTTGTGGCGCTGTGGATAAGTTCGGCAGCGGCGGCGGCATGGACAACCCGACGCGTATCATAGCGACCGAGACGCGCTGCCAGCATCACAAGCGCAGCGCGCAGGCGCAGTTTGTCTGCGTCGCGCATGGCAGCGTTCGCAGTCTGAGCGACGATCGGGCGGGCATTCATCCGCACAGTAATGATCTGTTCCACTTCCGCCAGATCTCCGGCAATGTCGTCCGGAAGCGGGAGAGACGTTACATACGTCATAGGTTTTTGTGAGCGTTGGTTATATGTCTTCAGAAGCATACCCCGAACGCATTCTGCTGTCAAACGAGCGAACGATTTCTCAGCGGTTTCTCATATGCGAGGTGAGGAGCATCGGGACAGGATCAGGCATAATGGATCATGATAGTTCCCGGGCGATTGCTTCGCCGCAGCTGACTGTTCGGGAAGATGCCGATCCTCCGGATGAACTGGCGCAACGATGCAACGTGAATCCCCGCGTTTGAGCAAGTCGTAAGGAGAGTATGTGATGCGTCTTTTTTCGATCCTGTTCGTTTTCCTCATTGTGGCGCTCGCCGGTTGCAATTCGATACCTGCCCGCACGCCGCTCGCCGACCGACCGGCAGGGACGTTGATCCCAACCGCAGCGACCACGCCGGTACCGCCGGCACAGCCGACTGCGGCGACCACGCCCGTGCCGCCTGGTCAACCGACAGCGGCGACCGCGCCCGTGCCGCCTGGTCAACCGACATCCATTCCGCCGACGCCTGATGCCGCACCATCGGCGCCGGTTGCCACCGCACCGCCTGCGCCGCAATCGGCTGGGGCATGGCCCCCCACGATTGCGCTGCAACAGATAGCCGACGGGTTTGATCGTCCGCTGCACATAACGCACGCTGGCGACGGCAGCGGACGACTCTTTGTGGTGGAGAAGGTCGGGCGCATCAGAATCGTGCGCGACGGACAGGTGTTGCCTGAACCATTCCTGGATATTACCGATCGGGTGGGATCGCGCGCCAATGAGCAGGGATTGCTGAGCGTCGCATTCCATCCGCGCTATCGCGAGAATGGCTGGCTCTTCGTCAACTATACCGATAATGATGGTGACACCGTCGTCTCACGGTTCGAGGCAACCGGCGACCGCGCCGATCCGGTCAGTGAACAGGTGGTGTTGACGATTGGACAACCCTTTTCCAATCACAATGGTGGGTTGATCATCTTTGGTCCTGACGGAATGCTCTATATCGGGATGGGTGATGGCGGCAGCGCCGGGGATCCGCTTGGTGCAGGGCAGGATCGTTCGACGCTGCTTGGAAAGATACTGCGCATCAACGTCGAAGATCTCCCGTACACCATTCCCCCTGACAATCCCTGGGCGGATGGCGTTGATGGTCGGCAGGAGAACTGGGTAATCGGCGTGCGCAATCCGTGGCGTTTCTCGTTCGACCGTGCAACCGGCGATCTGTTTATTGCCGATGTCGGGCAGAACCGGCTCGAAGAGGTGCACCTGCTGCGTGCCGGGCGGATTGCGGGTGCGAACCTGGGCTGGAATGTGATGGAAGGGGATGAGTGCTTCCGTCGCAACGACTGTAACCGCGATGCTTTCAATCTGCCGATCGATGTCTATCCGCATAGCCTGGGGTGCTCCGTTACCGGCGGACATGTCTACCGTGGCGCGGCTTTCCCCGCCTTGCAGGGAGTCTATGTCTTCGGCGATTTTTGCAGCGGTCGGATCTGGGGGTTGCGTCCATCTGGCGCGGAGTGGGAGCGTGTCGAACTGTTGCAATCCGGTTTGCAGATCGCTTCATTCGGCGAAGACGAAGCCGGCGAATTGTACGTCGCCGGGTATAATAATGGCGTCCTGTACCGGATCGTTGTAGAATAGACCGGCAGACCCGATGTTCGTGGTCTGGCACACGACCGGTTGAGGTTGACCCATGCCCCCTGTGACCGTTCAGGATGTCTTGCGCCTGGCGTTGCCAGACGGTTCGGAAGTCGTTGCCGGCAATGCCGGTCTCAACCACCAGGTGAGTTGGGTGACGACGCCGCGCGCAACGCCGCCGGCCTTTACCAATCTACGCGGCGGCGAATGTGTGGTCGTGGCGACCAGTGTGCTGCGCGCGCTCGATGAACGCCTGACGCTCGCCAATCTGATCGAGCGCCTGGCGCAGGTGCCTGTGGCAGCCATTGCGGTGCAGGGCGACATCCCCGATCAGGCGCACACAACTGCTGAAAGCCTGCGTCTGCCGCTCATTCGACTTCCCGACTCCTGCGACATTCGGGAAGTCGAACGCGAGGTTCAGCGTCTGATCAGCGACTATGATGCGCAGATCGAACGCCGCGCCGCTCAGCTCGGCTCGGTGCTGACGCAGCGTTCGCTGGCAGGCGCTGGAGTCAACGGGTTGCTGGAAACGCTCGTCGAGCGCACCGGACGCAGCCTGGCATACTACAGTCCAGGCGGAGAGGTGCGCGCGTTACGGGCGCGCGGACCGGCGCGCGTCGCCTTGCAGACGCTGCAACCGCGCACGACCGGCGCAGTCGCACATTTGGGGCAGCATATCTGGGTGCAGCAGATCGGGCAGATGGCATCCGGCGATGCGGCAGGGCGCAACTTTGGCTACCTGGCGCTCTGCGGCGACACGCTCGACGACTGGGATCGATTGGCGGCGCAGCAGGGCGCATCGGCGCTGGCGCTGGAACTGGCAAAAGAACAGGCGGTGCTGGCTGCTGAAGAGCGTCTGCGCGGCGATTTTGTGCAGGCAGTGCTCGTCGGCGCCGCAACCGACGACAAAACGCTGGTGCAGCGCGGGCGCGAACTGGGCTACGACCTGCGACAACCGCACGTCGCTCTGCTCTGCGGCATCGTTGATGGGGATGATCGCACAATTGCACGGATTGCCGATGCGCTCAGCGCCGCGCTCAACGCTCTTGGGGTCGCCGCACCGATGATGCGTCGGATCGATGATGTGCTCTGCTACATTCCAGCGGTCAGTCGTGGGCGACGGTTCCACGAAGTGGCGGATCTGCTGCGCCAGCGTTTGGTGAACGATATTCCCAATGTGCTGGTCGCAATCGGGCGCGAGGCGCCGACGCTCACCGCCTGGTCGCGCTCACTGCGCGAAGCCGAACAGGCGCTCCTGATCGGGCGGGAACTGGTGGGCAATGGGCGCGTGCTCGACTTCAGCGATCTGGGGGTGTACCGCCTGCTCCTGCTGCTGCGCGAGTCGCCCGAACTGTGGGAGTTTTACCGCAGTACGCTTGCCACGCTCGTCGAGTATGACCGTGACCAGCACGGTGAGTTGCTGAAAACCCTCGAAGCGTTCTTCGAGCACAACGGCAACCTGGCGCGCACCGCCGATGCGCTGCACATCCACCGCAACACCCTCCTCTACCGCCTGACACGGATCAAAGAGATCAGCGGGCGCGACCCGGATGTCGCCGAAGATCGCCTGGCGCTGTGGCTGGCGCTCAAGGCGCACCGCGTCCTCAAGACGATTACGGAACCGGTGGGATAGCCGCAGGGTAGGGTCAATCGTCGGCGCGCTGGAGGTTGGCGAAACTCGCCAGCAGACGTTTGACTCCCTTGCCCACAAAAGCGACTGTCACTTCTTCGTCGCCTTCGACCAGTTTTGAACTGACGACGATCCCCTCGCCAAACTGCGCGTGACGCACTTTCTGCCCGGCAAAGAAGGTGACTTCGCGCGGTCCGTCGGGCGCGGAACGGCGCGACGGCTGTGCGCGCTCCTGGCGCTGCTCGCGCGCAATTGCCGCGCGATTGGTGAACAGTGACGACTGCTGTGCAGCGTACCCGCGTTTCGGCGTGCGTTGCAGCAGGTCGGGCGGGATATCGTGGAGAAAGCGCGACGGTGTAGCGATGTCAGCACGCCCATAGGTGGTACGCCGAAAGGCGTGGAGCAGGTAGAGACGCTCTTTTGCGCGAGTTGCGCCAACGTAGAACAACCGGCGCTCCTCATCGAGCGCGTCGCGGTCATCGGTCGAGCGGGCGTGCGGAAGCAATCCTTCTTCGAGACCGACCAGGAAGACGACGGGAAACTCCAACCCTTTCGCCTGATGCAGCGTAATGCATGTGATAGCGTCGCGCTCTTCCTGAAGAGTATCGATGTCGGAGACCAGCGCAACTTCTTCGAGAAACGTCGGCAACTGACTCTCAATCGGCAGCGTGGCATAGTTCTCGGCAACGTTGCGCAATTCCAGCACGTTATTCCAGCGGTCCTCCCCTTCCTCTTCACCATACTCATGGTGCAACGCCTCACGGAACCCCACCTGCGCGAACAGCCATTCCATCAATGCGCCAAGCGTCAGGCGCTGACGCTGGCTTATCATCTCATCGATCAGCGAAAGAAAGCCAAGCAGGGCATTGCGCGCGCGCGACCCCGCCCCCCCGCCTGCAGGAGGCGCCGGATCGGTTTCGGCAGCCAGTACCTGCAGCGCCACGTACAACGGCACAGAAGCCGCGCTCGCGCGACGCTCCAGGTCCTCCTGCGTGCGCTGCCCGATGCCGCGGGCGGGCCAGTTCAACACCCGACTCAGGCTGATGTCATCGAACGGATTGAGCGCCAGACGCAGATAGGCAAGCGCGTCTTTGATCTCCTTCCGCTCATAGAAGCGCGTACCGCCGACGATCACATAGCGCAACTGACGCGCAAGCAACGCTTCCTCAATAGCGCGCGACTGCGCGTTTGTGCGATACATGATGGCAATATCGCCTGGCTGATACGCACCGCTGGCAAGCAAACGGGCGATTTCCGCAGCAACCAGTTGCGCCTCTTCGTCCTGGTCGTACCCTTCGATGAGCTGGACTTTCGCGCCCGCGCCGTTGTGCGTCCAGAGGCGTTTTTCGCGTCGCCGCTGTGCGCTGCGGTTGATGACCGCCTGGGCAACATTGAGGATTGCCTGGGTGCTGCGGTAATTCTGCTCCAGCAGAATGACCTGCGCATCGGGGTAATCTTGCTCGAACGAGAGAATATTCCGGATGTCGGCGCCGCGAAACGCATAGACCGACTGATCCTCATCGCCAACAACGAAGATATTGCGATGCCGCGCTGCCAGTTGCTTCAGCAGAACATACTGCGCCCGGTTCGTATCCTGGTACTCATCCGCCAGGAGGAAGCGGTAGCGTTCCTGATAGCGTTCGAGCACGGTCGGGTGATGATCGAAGAGACGCACCGTTTCCACCAGCAGATCGTCGAAATCGAGCGCATTCGAGTCACGCAACAGTTCCTGATACCGTGCAAAACAACGCGCCGTCACCTCCTCGAAGTACGAACGCGCATGGCGGCTATAGTCGGATGGAGTGATCAATTCATTCTTGGCGCGCGAAATGGCGGCGTGGATGGCGCGCGGCGGATGTTTCTTCTCATCAAGGTTCAAATCGCGCAGGACGCGCTTCATCACCCGCAGTTGATCATCAGTATCGTAGATCGCAAAATCGCGTTCCCGCCCCAGGTGAACAATATCGCGGCGCAGAAAGCGCGCGCAGATACTGTGAAAGGTGCCGACCGTCAACGCCGCCGACTGTCCCGCGCCGACCAGGGCAACAAGGCGGTCGCGCATCTCACGCGCCGCCTTGTTGGTGAATGTCACTGCCAGAATCGTATGCGGATCGACACCCTGGACGCCGATCAGATACGCGACGCGATGGGTCAGCACGCGCGTCTTCCCGCTCCCCGGACCAGCGAGCACCAGCGTTGGACCGGGATCAACCGTCACCGCCTGCTGCTGCGCCGGGTTCAGCGTGCTCAGGATTGTGGCAGAATCAGTCATGAGCCGCCTGTACGCGCCGCGCCGATCTCGCGCATTTTCCGATCGTATTCCACCTGTTTATCAAGCGATTTGGTCCACTCCAGGTCGCTCAGGACAATACTGCGGTAGGCAGTGTACATCTGGAACGCGGATCGTTCTGGCGGCATCTTGCCGACGCCGGTCGCCAATCCTGGCACTGCAATCGAACGAATGCGCTCGTGCTCGAACTGTGCGCTTTGGTTATGCGCTTCAACAGCGAGCAGAATGCCGCGCATCGCCAGATAGGCGTTGATCGTTGCGCTGACATCGCCGGGAACGCGCATCGTCGGCGCCACCACCACATAGCGGAAGCGATCGCTGCCGGTCGCCATCACAAGCGCCTGACCGACGAGTAACTCTCCGGCATACTGCCGGTCGATCACGGCGCGCAACCGTTCTTGCAGGCGCCAGTCAAAAATTTCACGACTGATCGTCAGATCGATGCCGCCGTCGGTATACCCAAAGGAGTTCGCCGGCACTGCCAGCGCCTCGACCGGCAGCGTCAGGATATTCCCCTTCACGATCCGCACTCCGAGATCGAGCGGGAAATAACGCTGCCATGCGCGCACCATCTCATCTGAGCGGTCGCAGAGCGTCAGAGCCACCGCCATACCTGTATTCCTTTCCGAAGGCGTAGATGCAAACGTGGCGTTCCGCTATTATACCAGCGCCCGCACCACTTCGATCCCGTTCATTGCCATATGGTGCAGGAACAGCACGTGGTGCAGATCGCCATCGTGCGCCTTGATGCGCAGTTCGCGCGCCGTCGATACCGGTGTGTCGAACGTATCCACCGCATTGGCAGGCACAATGACACGTCGCCGGATGCCGTGCGCATTCGCCTCCAGGCGCAGATGCATCGCGCCCTGATAGGTGCAGAGGTCGGTGCAATCGCCAACGACGATGAACCGATCAATCTGCGGGCGGGCGGCGATCCAGTCGCCCAGACCGGTGCCGATCATCGAACTGATCGAGTTCTTGGGAAAGACAGCAATATCGCCAAAGAACGGCAGCGCCTTCAACTCTTCGACTGTATCGCTCTCGGCGCTGCCGGCGATGCAGTGCGGCGGGTATGCTTCAAACTCCGGCGTCTGCGGATCGTGGGCGTCCTGCGTCAACACAAAGTTGCGCACTCCCAGTGTGTACGCATGCATGAGCAGATCGGCGACCGGACGCGCAATCCGACCAACACGCTCGCTCGCCAGCGGACCGCTCTTGCAGAAGCCATTGATGACATCGATCGATAGCACGGCGACACGTTCGGGTTCACCGGCGATAATGTCCGCCAGCGGTACATTCTGCAACGCACCGAACCACTCATCGAGATACGTCAGGAATGGACGTGTGTGGTCAGCCAGGTTCATCCGGGCAGGCATAGGTTCCTCCTCAGAACGATGCACGTTTGCCGGGCTGCGGAGCGCACCCGGCGCAAACCGGTTCCATCTCACGACGACGGATGATGTTCCTGCGAATCATCTGCGTCGATGCGCGCCTCGCGCCAGCGGAAGACGAACTGCCCATCGCCGCGATCACGGCGGAAGCGATAGAGCCGCGTCGGGCGACCGCGCCCCTCACGCAGCAGACCGGTCTCCTCCAGCACGCCAGCGTCCTTAATTTTACGATAGAAATTGCCTTTGTCCAGTTTTTCACCGAAAATTTGTTCGTAGATGTGTTTCAATTCCAGGATCGAAAAGACTTCCGGCAGCAGTTCGAACGCCAGGGTGGTATACTCCAGTTTTGAGCGCAACCGCGCCAGCGCTGTCGCCAGAATGCGGTCGTGGTCGAAGGCGAGCGGCGACGGAATCTCGCGCACCGGGAACCAGCGCACATCGAGGCTTTCGTCCGACACCCGCAGACGCTGCCGGTCGGCGCGAACCAGGGCAAAATAGGCGACGCTGATCACCCGTGTGCGCGGGTCGCGATCCGGATCGCCAAAGGTGTACAACTGCTCGATGTAGATGTCACGCACGCCGGTTTCTTCTTCGAGTTCACGGCGCGCAGCGTCCTCAAGCGACTCATGCATCTGCACGAAACCGCCGGGGATCGCCCAGAACCCTTCGTAGGGCCAGCGTTTGCGTCGCACCAGCAGAACGTGGAGTTCGCGGTCAATCAGGGTGAAGATCACCACATCAACGGTGACGGAGGGGCGTTCGTAGCGCGCGGGATCGTAGGTTTCGGCGGTTTCGTCAGTTGTGTCTGCCATCACCGCACCTCAATTAGTGTCATTGCAACAATAAATATAGCGGCAGACACAGGATTTGTCAAGGCAGGCGAATCGATCTTGACAGAAAACGCCGAAACTGTTACAGTATCAACGCACGCGGGAGTGGCGCAACGGTAGCGCATCTGCTTCCCAAGCAGAGGGCTGCGGGTTCGAATCCCGTCTCCCG
>Ga0308310_1000722_pt1 | contig 14775 bp, 8 predicted proteins | sample HotsprSampleMS65_FD_203672 | JGI IMG/M metagenome (GOLD analysis project Ga0308310, IMG submission 203672) | Hot spring phototrophic mat microbial communities from Mushroom Spring, Yellowstone National Park, Wyoming, United States - 20090730_MS65 ...
AAGGTTAACGTATGCCAGAACCGTTCCGCTGACCGAACTGGGCGGAGAAACCAGCTGGCAGACGTTGGCCCCTCTAGATCGGGACCGCACTGGCAAAAGTTAGTCCTGGCAGCCGTTAGTAGGCCCCAAAGCCGAGGGCCCCCTTGGAAAAAGCCGCCACCGCGGTAGCACGCGCCGGATGTGTTGCTCGCCCAATCGAACGGGAATTCCCAACGGCAGAGTCTGCCTAAATACACCAAAAGCGGCCCCCGACTGGGGCTGAGGCAGCATAGCGAAAATGAATCTCCCGTGTCCAGACTAGCTTTGGAGGGTTAGGTGCCTCGAAAGAACCCCACACATCTCGGCATGGCACTGTCCGGGGCATAAAATTTACTTTTTAGGACGTTTGGCCGGGGCCTAGTCGTGAGGTGCTGAAGCCTTGGGTCTCCGGAAAGATCGCGGCAGGCTCGCACAAGACGGGGACGGTTCAGGAGCGATCCTACTGGTAAGGTCGGCGAGGAAGCTCGTTTTCGCTGGCGGGGAGGACTGTGGGTTCCGAGCTATTCTAAGGTTTGGGAAGTAGGAAAAGCTATTCTTGGGTTTGGGAGGTGGGAAAATTTCGAGGACCAATCCGACAGACCTGGGTTGAGGTGGTTCACTGTGGTTTTATGGATTGTGGTGTAGGGTAATAGCCATGGCTAAGAAGTCTGTATCGAAGTCCCAGGAAACCGACGGAGGGGCAGGGGGTAAGTCGGAACGAGCCGTGTTGCCTGAGTTTCCGGCCTCTTTGAAGACCGCTATAGCCCAAATTGAGAAGGAATTCGGGGAAGGGGCCATTATGCCTCTTGGATCGGAGCGAATCACACGGGTCGAAGGCATTTCCACCGGCTGTCTTTCGTTGGATATTGCCTTGGGCGGATTCGGGATTCCCCGCGGGCGGATCGTCGAAATTTTCGGACCTGAGTCGAGCGGAAAGACTACCATCGCCCTCCACGTGGTCGCCCAGGCCCAGAAAAATCAAGGGATTGCTGCTTTTATCGATGCGGAGCACGCTCTTGACCCGGCTTGGGCGAAGAAGGTTGGGGTCGATTTGGAAAGCCTGCTGGTGAGTCAGCCCAGTAGCGGCGAGGAGGCGATGCATATTGCGGAAATGTTGGTCCGATCCAATGCAGTGGACGTTATCGTGGTGGACTCGGTGGCCGCTTTGGTGCCTCAAAAGGAGCTCGAAGGAGAGATCGGCGATTCGCAAGTGGGGCTTCAAGCCCGATTGATGAGCCAATCGTTGCGAAAGCTCACTGGAGCGATCGCCAAAAGTCGCACCGCCATGATTTTCATTAATCAGATTCGGGAACGCATCGGGGTAATGTTCGGGAGTCCGGAGACGACCCCGGGCGGTCGGGCTCTTAAGTTTTATGCCTCGTGTCGGATTGACGTGCGGCGTGTATCGGCCATTAAGGAGGGGGAGGAAGTTGTGGGGCAACGGGTAAAAGCCAAGGTGGTCAAAAACAAAGTGGCACCTCCCTTCCGCAGTGCCGAATTTGACATGATGCACGATTGTGGTATTTCGTACGAAGCCGATGTATTGGACCTCGCGGGGGCCCATCGAATTGTGGTGCGATCGGGGACTTGGCTCCGCTACGGAGACATTCAACTAGGCCAGGGACGCGAGCGGGCACGGGACTTCCTTAAGGAGCACCCGGAGATTGTGGAAGAATTGCGGCGGGATATTCTCAAGGCGGTGGGTTTGTCGGTTGAGGACGAGTCATGAGGCTCAACTTTGAAGTGCAGTTGTTTTCAAGGAACGGCGGAATTTTTTCGGTGAAAAGTTCACGCCGGGGGAGCTGTGACAAGTTGGGGGTTCGACGGAGGGGGCTAATCGGCTTTGTAGGAAGCGGAATTTGGGGGATCACGGCTCTTTTGGTGGCTAGCTCGACTCTTGCGACTGCGGAGGACGGAAGAGGTGTTGGGACTGGGGTTCCTCCGGAGGCTGAAACTGGGTTGGTGGCCGCTTTGGAGAGGACGATCACCGCTGCAATTGCTCGGGCGGAAAGATCAGTGGTGGCAATCTATCGTGTTCCTCGTCGAAAACCGGGGGATCCTTGGGGGGCGGACGTCCGTCCGGACCCGTTCGGCCGACAAGTGGTGCCGTTTTCCGGCCCGCGGCCTCGGGATCCAGAATTCTTGCCGAGCGAATACGGAACCGGCGTCATCGTCGATCCTCGGGGTCAGGTGCTTACTGCCTACCATGTCATCGGGGAAGATGTGGAAAATTACGACTTTTTCGTGACCACAGTGGATCGACGGACGTTTGCTGCCACCCCATTCGCTGCGGATCCACGGAGTGATTTGGCGATACTCAGCTTCCCCGCTGAAGGGCTCCAACCCATCACGTTTGGCGATGCCTCCGAGCTGCGGAAAGGGCAGATCGTTATTGCTTTAGGGAATCCTTATGCTATTGCCCGAGATGGTCAGCCCAGTGCCAGCTGGGGCATCGTCTCTAATATCCAGCGGAAGGCACCCCCGCGATTAGCGGGGGGCGAAACTACCGGACGGACCACTTTGCACCATTTCGGCACCTTGATCCAGACTGATGCCAAGCTGAATTGGGGTACCAGTGGAGGGGCACTCATTAACTTGAGAGGGGAAATGATCGGACTTCTTACCTCCTTGCCCGCGGTTTCCGGGTACGAAACTGCTGCCGGATATGCTTATCCTGTGGATGAAACGTTTCGGCGGGCGGTGGAAACCCTGAAACAAGGTCGAGAGGTGGAATACGGCTTTCTCGGAGTGTCGCCAGTAGATCTGGCCAACGAGGAGCTGATTCGGGGGCTTCACGGAGCGCGAGTAGATCGGATCGTTCCCGGTACTCCCGCGGAATTATGTGGGTTGAGGGCGGGGGATATCGTGGTGGCGATTAATGGAACCCCCATTTACGACGCAGATGGTCTGGTTCTGGAAGTGGGCCGGTTGCCGGTGGAGGCCCGCGTGCGGGTTGATTTTGTTCGCGATGGGCGTCGAGGACAGGTAGAGGCTGTGTTGACCAAATATCCGGTGCGGGGCCGAAAAATCGTTTCCACACCGGCACCTAGTTGGCGAGGGTTACGCGTAGACTATCTTTCCGCCGCCATTGAGTCGGGAACCGGATTTTATCTTGCAAGCCTTCCAGAGTCCGGGGGAGTGATCGTTGCGGAAGTTCAGCCTGGGACCGGTGCTTGGCGCGCAGGTTTGCGACCTGGGTTTACTATCGTACGGGTGGAGGGTGCAGTTGTCTCTAGCCCACGCGATTTCTTTCAAGCGGTGGCTCAGGCAGGAGGACCGGTCCGGCTAACCGTGCGAGATCGACCCGGCGGGCCATTATCCCAGATCACGGTAGAGCCGGATTGACGCAATCCCTTCCGCGGAAGGTATGCTTCGCCTTTTCCTGGGTACCATCATGAAAGTGCCCTCAAGATTCGCTTTCAGGGGGAGCTATTTGCTCGGCTGGGAGCCTGTGAAAAGTCGGCAGGTATGTTCTCCACCCGGTCCCCCAACCTGAGACAATTTGAAAAAGGAAGTTTTGCCGGTCGTTGAAAAGCGAATGGCGGGGACCGGGTTCCATTCGCGAAGATTTGAATGTCAAAGTTTTTTGCGTGATTTTAGGGGCCAGGGATTTGGAGTTGCTGAAGGGAATTGCTCTCCGAGCGGGGGCTATATTCAGGAGCTAAGACTTTGACAAAAGCTCGTTTCCGTATAGCTTTGTCTTTGAAAGGATGGGCGGAAGGCAGGAGGGGTTTGGCCCGCAGGTTGGGGTCATAAACGATTAAACCGGAGCTTAGCTTCAAGAGGGTTGCCGCGGTTCACCATTTGAAAAGCACTGTGTTGTTAAGAGATTTTGCCGCCGTACCAAGGAGTTCTCTGAAGAAAAACGGCGAGGGTTCAACACTCGGGACACCAGTGGAAAGCAAGTTGCCAGGTAAAGAAGTTCATCAAGATATTTGCGGAGAATAGGTATCTATGAAAGCGGACGAACTTCGAGAGGCTTATCTGACGTTTTTCGAGGGGAAGGGCTGTGTCCGTCGGCCTAGCGATGTTCTTGTTCCACGGAACGATCCTACCGTTCTTTTTACTCCTGCAGGGATGAACCAGTTTAAGGATCATTTCTTAGGTCGGGTAAAGCTTGAGTTTACCCGGGCAACCACATGTCAAAAGTGTTTGCGAACGGCGGACATCGACAACGTGGGTCGGACGCCCCATCATCATACCTTTTTCGAGATGCTTGGGAATTTTAGCTTTGGAGATTATTTCAAGCGGGAAGCAATTCTCTGGGCGTGGGAATTTCTCACCGACAAGAAGTGGTTAGGTATTGATCCGGAACGGATTTCCGCGAGTGTATTCTACGAGGATCATGAAGCTGCGGGGATTTGGTTGAAGGAGGTAGGACTTCCTCCGGAAAAGCTTGCTTACCTGGGGGAAGATGAAAATTTTTGGCCCGCCAATGCCCCTACGGAGGGGCCGGACGGGGTCTGCGGACCTTGTAGCGAGATCTTTGTCCATACGCCTTACGGAAAAGTGGAAGTGTGGAACCTGGTTTTCACGCAGTTTAATCGGGTGGGACCTCCTCCTAACAATTTGCGGCCTCTACCCAGCAAGAACATTGACACGGGAATGGGTTTGGAGCGAATGGCCGCTGTGCTTCAGGGCGTAGATTCCAACTTCCATATCGACATTCTCCGCCCGTTAGTCGAAGCGGTAGCAGAGGCGTGCCACGTAAAATACAACCCAGCCGACGACCACGGTCGGCGTCTGAGAAGAATAGCTGATCACGTGCGCGCGTGTACTTTTGCTATCCATGAGAATGTTTATCCTGGGCCGAATAAAGAGCGGTACGTCATTCGGCGTCTGATCCGCCGGGCAGTTCTGGACGGTTACCAGATGGGAGTTCGACAACCGTTTCTTTATCTGCTTCCACCAAAAGTAGTGGAGCTTATGCGGAACCCGTATCCAGAACTGGCGGAGACGGTTGACAGAGTATGCCGGGTAATCCGCGAGGAAGAGGAGAACTTCTTGGGAACTATCGAGGCCGGGCTAGATCGCATCGAAAAACTTTTCCGGCAAATGGAAAAAGAAGGGCGAAAAATGGTCTCCGGGCCCGAGGCAGCTCATATCTTCCAGACTTATGGGTTTCCCCCAGAGCTGCTTGAGAACTTAGCCGCGGAAAGAGGTCTGACTTTTGATTGGGAGGGTTTCCGCCGCGAGATGGAACGCCACGGCGATCAGTCCGGTGCGGGAAGAAAAGTGGAAGTCTTCAAGTCGGGTCCTCTAGACACTTTGAAAAAAGCATACCATGGCACGGAATTCCTGGGATATCAGCTTTTGGAGAGCTCGGCTACTGTTGTAGGAATCATCTCCGGGGAGTCGCTTCGGGAGAGTTGGTCGGCAGAAGATCAGAAGTCGGCCGAGCTGGTTACTGTGGTTCTTGATCGTTCACCGTTCTATGGGGAGAAAGGGGGGCAAGTGGGGGACACCGGTTGGATCACCGGGCAGGGAGTCAGGCTGGAGGTCGTCGACACTCAGGTCGAGGATGACTTTATCCTGCATCGGTGTCGGCTAGTGGAAGGCAAGCTGAAGCTTGGGATGCAAGTTGTGGCTAGCGTGGATCCCGATCGGCGGCAGGCGATCCGCCGGGCCCATACCGCCACACACCTGCTCCATTATGCTTTGCGAAAAATCCTTGGACCTCATGCTCAACAGGAGGGGTCGAAGGTCGATCAAGACTGGCTTCGGTTTGATTTCTCTCACCAGACCGCTCTTACCGAAAAGGAGTTGCAGGCAATCGAAGACGAAGTCAACGGAAGAATACTCTCATGCGATCAGGTGGCGGCTTTTGAAGTACCTCTTCTCGAGGCCCGCCGCATGGGGGCTACCATGCTTTTCGGCGAGAAGTATGGGGACATTGTCCGGGTTATCCGGGTGGGCGATTACAGTCTGGAACTGTGCGGCGGTACCCATTTGGACAACACCGGGCAAATCGGGTTATTCAAAATCACGGATGAAAGCAGCATTTCGGCGGGCACACGCCGGGTGGTGGCAGTAACGGGTTTCCGGGCGCTCAGCGAGTTCCGCAAGCTTTCTCAGTTAGCAGAGCGAACAGCTAACTTGCTTCGGGTGGCGATGGAGGAAATTCCTTCCAGGGTGGAAAGCCTCCTCAAAGAGCTGCGGCAACTCAAAAAGCAGGTTGGCTCGGGAGGAGCTTCGCCTGCCGCTGCTGCGGAAGCCCTGTTGGCAAAGGCGGAGACGGTAGGAACGGCAAAATTGATCATTAGTACCTTGCCTGAGTCCAATGTTCCTTTCATGCGGCAGTTGATCGATCAGCTCCGCCGCAAAGCAGCACCGTGTGGAGTTCTGTTGGTGGCTGTCGAACCTGATGAAGGAAAAGTAACGCTGATAGCCGGTCTGACCCGCGAACTTGTTGATCGGGGCTTGGATGCCCGCGAGTGGGTTCGGAATGTGGCCGGTATTCTCGGGGGAGGAGGCGGTGGCAGGCCGGACCTGGCGGAAGCCGGGGGACGTTTCCCCGATAAATTGCCGGAAGCTATTAAAGTTGCGGAGGATTGGTTTCGCTCCCGAATTTCTGCCTCGGTGCCGGGATCTTCTCGAGAGTAGCCGGGATCTTCTTGAGAATAGGGGAGCCACTGACGGGGATAGTTTTCCGTAGTTGATCGAAATTGGAGTTGTCGGTCGGTCCCCAAGTCCTTCCGCCGGGGGATCCTTTGACCGTTCTCTCACCATCGGCCGGTGAATTCAGGCCGAATTCGGGCCCAACTGGTTGAAATTGAAAAGCGGTCCGAGAAGAGATAAAACCAGGCCCCGGATGGGGTTGCTGAGTTTTCGCACATGTGATCTTACGGTCAGAGAGCGAGGAGGTTGGCTTCGATTCCCGGTGGTGGGAAGTAGCGATTAACCAATCCCCATGCTCTTGAGACCTACGGGGAACTCAGAGACAAAATCTCCGAATTCAAGAAAAGCATTTACGACAGTTTGGTTCCTCTAGGCTTTGGGATCGGATACTTTCCTCCCGCAGGGAGAATTCACCGAGGAAGACAGAAGCAGGCGTGGGTGGGGCCTTTTGGAGTCACATCACGCAAAGTTGCGACTCTACCCCGCTTGTTTTTCTGGCCTCCCTTGCCCGACAAGTTCGGATCGTTTCAGAATATTTTGCTTCTGCCTTTGGAGCCCAGGCCATCCCTTGACACTTTGTTTTAGCAGGAAGCTTTATTACGCCGTTTGAGACAGTTACCCCGTTTGGTGTGGTCTAGTTCACCTGGGATAGTCCATTCCGCTTCCTGGAAAGTGAATCCTTTAAGGGAGGCCCAAAAGTCGGCGAAGTTCCGGGACACAATCTTCCTTCTTCACTCGCCACTGTTTTAATGTATCGCGGTCTCGGATGGTCACGGTTCCGTCCTGTAGGGTTTGCCCGTCCACGGTAATGCAGAAGGGGGTCCCCACCTCATCTTGGCGGCGATAGCGTCGGCCAATCGCTCCTTTCTCGTCATAAAACACGTTAAAGTGCCGCTTCAATTCTCCGTAGATTTCCCGGGCTATCTCCGGCATAAGATCTTTCTTCACGAGGGGGAAAACCGCGGCTTTGATGGGGGCCAGCCGAGGGTGTAATCGTAAAACCGTTCTTTTCGTAGGTTGCCCTTTCTCATCAGGCACTTCGTCTTCAGTGAAGGCTTCGCAGAGGAATGCCAGGGCAGCTCTGTCGGCCCCTGCTGACGGCTCAATTACATGCGGAATATAACGTTCCTGGGTAACCTCGTCGTAATACATCAAATCTTTACCACTTCCGCGATATTTGGGCTCACCCTTCTCATTCAACTCGAGGACAAAGCATCCATTTTGCCGGATGAGTTTTCCTTCCATGTGACTCCGGAGATCAAAGTCTCCGCGATGCGCGACCCCCTCTAATTCCCCAAACTGACCCGGCGGAAGAAACGGAAATGCATATTCAATGTCCGCCGTCCCGCAGGAATAATGGCTGAGTTCCTCGGGAGAGTGATCCCGCAGCCGCAACCGCTCGCTGGAAAGCCCCAGCTCTACGTACCAACGAAAGCGACGATCTCTCCAGTACCGATACCACTCGAAAGATGTGCGCGGATGGCAAAAGAATTCAATCTCCATCTGCTCGAATTCACGAGACCGAAACGTGAAATAGCGCGGAGTGATCTCGTTACGGAAGCTCTTGCCAATTTGGGCGATTCCAAACGGGATTCGTACTCGCGTGCTATCGAGAACATTTTTGAAATTTACGAATATTCCCTGTGCAGTTTCCGGTCGCAGGAAAGTTTTGCTTTGTTCGTCTCGGACCGCCCCTACGTAAGTTTCGAACATAAGATTAAACTCGCGGGGTTCGGTAAGCTCCCCACCGCACTCAGGGCATGGCAAGCTGGTCGTGTTCCCCTCCTCGCAACTGGAACCGAGTTTCGCCAGCAGTTCCCACAGATTCCAGGACCGGCCTGCGATTGCCCTCACCTGTTGGGAGGCAAGATTACCTTCACAGGAACGGAGCAACGCCAGGCCGGGAGCAAGCTTCCTACCCTTTCCTTGTGCCCACCGCACTAATGCTTCTTCCCTCACTGGAACTTGTGTATCATTCAGCGAACAGCCCAGCGCGCCCATCAGCGACTCCACCCAGGGGGATTCCCGGAGAAGATCCCCAACTTGGTCGGCTCGGAATAATCTTTTGCATTCGCGGCACGATTGCATGATGTCGTGGAACTGATCGTAGTGCCCCGAGCACTTCCATACCTGGGGATGCATGATGATCGTGGCATCAATACCCACCATCTCGTAAGGGGATGGAGCCCCGGGGGGGCAAACCAAGTCGTTATGCGAAGTCACCATGTCATACCACCAAGCCTCCCGGATATTCCGCTTTAATTCCACTCCGAGCGGTCCGTAATCCCAAAAGCCGTTTATCCCCCCATAAATCTCGCTGGACTGAAAAAGAAAACCACGCCGTTTGCAGAGGGCCACCAGTTGGTCCATCACGCTGCGCGCTTTTGCCTCGCTCATATGAGTAACCTGACCTTACTTACACTCTTAAACTTGCTTTCAGACGTTGGAATTACCCTCAAGCCTGACCGATCGCGCCGGCCTAGAACACCGCCTCCTAACTGCACTCGATAGTTCGGGCCCAATAGGAAGTTGATTGCCATCCGGCCACGCTAAAGTTCCCCGGTTCAAAGCTCCGAATTCTAGCGATAATTGGGCATTCCTAAAGCTGTTAGTTACCAAAATCCCGGTTTTTACCATGGGAAGATCCGGGGATGTCGTCGGCTGAGATCACTCAGGCGCTCCTTCACACCGCTTGGGAACTGATCCCATTGCCCCGATCCGGGACGAATATGAACCTCATTCAGGCGGTGCTGCCTTGCCGGAGCGAAAGGAGTTTCCGCTTTTTGCTCCAGTATTCTACCCAAACCGGCTTGGTTATCTTTCTAGGAAGCTAACCGAATGACAAATCTTCCGGGGTCAAGTTCAGGGACCACATCGAAGCGATCGATTTGGGCAGCGTCCCAAAGATCTTCTTCACAGCCGACTGCGATCACGTGTCTACCCCCCGGGGTATCCCGCAGGCACTTTGTTAACATCTCGGGCGGAATGGGTTCAGCCTCCAAGACCCGAGGGAGAGGCATGGCTTGTCGCCAGTTCTCACGGGCGGTGATCGCTTGAGCGTTCAAGATGTAGGATTCGCCGCTTCTTGAGGCAAGTTTTTCCACTATCAGCCCGGCAAGGAGAACATCGTCGCGACTAAATTCGCCCCGGGTTCCCGCGCAGATGATGTGGATCCGGTCACAGCCTGTAAGTTTCTGACAAACCGCGGAGACGTTTACAAATCCTGCCAGATAGACCCGCTGGGCTTGCCGGCACCGGTCCAGAGCCCGCGTTCCATTGGTCGTGGTAAAGATGATGGTCTTTCCGGAAACCACCTCCGGACGATATTCCCGGGGTGAGTTTCCCAGATCAAACCCTTCAATCATCAGACCCTGGCGCTCACCGCCGAGGAGAACCTCGGAGAGCGGATACCGCCCGGCAAGTTCTAAGGCCTCAGACACTTCCAAGCATGGGATGATTTCTTTGGCCCCCGCAGCCAAAGCATACACGATCGTGGTACAGGCGCGTAACACATCGATAACCACCGCGGTTCCCCCCGAAAGTTCCGCCGGATCTACCACGACCGGAAGGGCATACACATTGAGTATCCTCTTTTCGGTCCGGGAAACAGCCATGGGATTTCTCGCCTGGATGCAGTAGGTCCAAAATCTATTCGACCCTCTGACGGCCCAGAAACTATTCGGCAGCAAGCTCCTGCCCGTGCTCTGCCGGCATTGCCGGCCGAGTGAAGCCATTGGTTATACCGCGTGAGCGAAATCATTAATTAAGCGAAATCCTTAATTAATTGATGGGATTCTACTTTGGTCCGATAGCCGAAGTCGACCCAGGAGCCTGATAAATTTTCGACCTCCCGCCGAGTGTTAGCAGTTTATGGGGCCGGTAGCGGCCCAACTGAGAGCTGTTTTCGGCCCTTTGTCCCTCAGCGAGGCAAGTGCCTTACCGACATATTCCGGATTTCCTATCTTTCCCGGGTTCATAGTTTCTATGGCGACAAATTCCGTGCGGCCATACCACTCCTGGTAGGGACCCCGCGGTTGAGTCCCTAGGAAACCCACCTGGTGGGTCCGCGGGGTGAGGGCGAACTTTTCGACAAGACGGAAACAAAACAGGTTGATACCGCCATTAAGTTGCTGACTTTTATGGCCTATCCAATGTCGGCGGTAAGGGGAGAGATGGGAACTACCAAAATGCCACGCGGGCTTGCCTGGGATGGCCCGTGGAACCTGCAGGAAACAGGTTTTTTTCGACAGATTTTCCCCTTCCGTTGTGCTAGTCTCGTCACCTACGGAGCCGGCAAGGTGGCGGAAGGCGGTGCGTTTCCTCAGCAAGCCTGCTGCAAAGGCCCAGGTAATTTCGCAACAGCAGAAAGGCAGTTTCTACTACTTGTGTCCTAACTAATTTAGGTGTAAGCGTGCCGCCCATACCTGCGTGCAAGGGTGCCGACCACTCCCATCCAGGGGGATAAACTCTGGCAGTTTGCGAGCAACTGAAGAGGCCCAAAAAGGGGGCTACCCAATTTTGCGGGGTCTAAAAATCTGGGAACATGCAATGATGATATTGTTGCAGATGTTGCTAATAATTGAAAAAGCCAACTCCACATCCTCAGCGATGTGAGTTTGCCCCTCGCATTGATAGCTTTTAACGATGTCCTAGCAATAAGTGGAGCTATCAATTTAATTACGAATCTTCCACAACGTCACTCTATTGGTGCAGCCGTGGAGCGTTTTGCCTATTCTTCATTTCTGTGCGATGAAATATGCTTAGGAGCAAGGCTGCCCCTCCGGCAAACTCTCCCCGGTTCGACATACTTTCCCCGGTCTACTTTTTGCCCCCGAATATTCTGCCGGCAGGACTACTGCCCCCACGTGTCGGACCGGACTGCTTCCGCCGAAGGTTTAACCCGGCCCGGTGGCACGGTCCAACAAAAAAAGCGGCGGTCGGACAGATGCTTACGACAAGGCCGGCCTGGAAACCGCTGCGGATGGCTCCTCCAACGGGAGAAGGCGACTGCTGAGCCAAGCCTGGTTAGATCGCCGTAGGGCACCGGGAAGTAGCGTCTTAGCGATGATTTCGGATCCAAAGCGAGCCCATCGTCTGATCTGATCCAATGGGATCCCATTGTTTCAGAGGTATTCCATCGGTGTCAAAGGCCGGGGCATAAGGGGGAGGAGGCGGTTGCTGCTTAAGGGAGAGACAATTCATCTCCTCAACTTCTTCCAATTTCAGGCGTCGTGGGGCTTGTTTGGTTTTCCGTTCTTCTCGTCATTCAGGAGCATTGTTGGGTCAGCTTAGGCAAAACATGGTCTTGGAGCGGGGGGATTGTTCGAGGCTGCTTAACGGCTCCGGACACGGTGGGGCCTTGCCTCTGAGGGAGGAGCATGATTCTCCCGATTTCGGGCCAGGGGAGTGCAAATTAGTCTAGGGTGACAAGCCCTAAAAAAGTCGTAAAAATCCTTTTTGGCATCTCGCAGCGTGTCCGAGTAGGACAATCGATTGCTGCGGCGGTCATGGCAACCTGCAGGTAAGGAGGTGATCCGTGAAAACAGAACTGGAGCCGAAGACGATCGCTTTGCTTGGGGCGTTGGATACCAAGGGGCAAGAATATGCATTTTTGCGACAATGTATCGAGGCAAAGGGATTTCGGACCTTACTAATTGACTTTGGAGTTTTGGATCCACCAACCATTTGGCCGGATATTACTCGGGAGCAGGTGGCCGCCGCAGGTGGTAGTGACGTGCGAGCTCTGGCGGCAGCTCGGGACCGGGGCAGTGCGATGGCGGCTATGGCCCGGGGGGCCGCGATCTTAATCCGTCAACTTTACGCGGAGGGGAAGTTTCACGGGATCATCGCTCTTGGTGGAGGTGGAGGAACTTCGGTGGCCTCGGCTGCGATGCGATCTTTACCTTACGGCTTGCCCAAAGTCATCGTTTCCACCGTGGCCGGGGGAGATGTATCTGGGTACGTCGATGTCAAAGATATTGTGATGATTCCCAGTGTAGTGGACATTGCGGGTCTGAATCGAATTAGCCGCCGCGTGTTGGCTCAAGCCGCCGGTGCCATTTGCGGCATGGTAAACGCCGAGCTTCCTTCGGGAGAGGAGAAGCCTTTAGTGGTGGCCACCATGTTCGGCAACACCACGCCGTGTGTGGAGAGGGCTCGAGCAATTTTGGAGTCAGCGGGCTATGAGGTTTTGGTCTTCCATGCCACCGGCACAGGCGGCAGGACCATGGAGAATCTTATTCGCGAGGGTTTGATTGCCGGAGTTCTCGATGTAACTACCACCGAGTGGGCTGACGAACTCGTCGGTGGCGTGCTCACAGCAGGACCCCATCGGTTGGAGGCTGCTGCCGATTGTGCTGTTCCTGCAGTCATCGCCCCCGGTTGTTTAGACATGGTGAATTTTTGGGCACCGGAAACGATCCCTCCGCAGTTCCGGGGACGGAAATTTTATCAACATAATCCCAATATCACTTTGATGCGTACCACTCCGGAGGAGTGTGCCCGGTTGGGAGAGATCATTGGGGAAAAGTTGAACCGGAGTCGTGGTCCGGTGACCGTCCTTATTCCTCGGAAAGGGTGGAGCATGATCGATGCCCCTGGGGGGCCATTTTGGTGGCCGGAAGCCGACGAGGCCTTCTGTAGGAGTCTGAGGCGAGTTCTCCGCCCTGATATTCCGGTGGTGGAAATGGATGCCAATATTAATGATCCGGTGTTTGCAGAAGCTTGTGCTCGGGAGCTCCTACGGCTTATGAAGGAGGCGACTCGAGCCGGGTCGGGAAGCGGCTAGGGCCCACTTCGCCATCATGTTTTGCTTTGCCGGGCTTTCGCTGCAGCTTGGCATTAGTCTCCGCTTCGTTGTTCCGAGCTCGCGATCATCAAGAACTCGCAAGCCGAGCCAAAACCGGATCCGAAGGTGATGCTCATAAATCGTCGTGGTTTCGAGAATTGTTGGAGCACGGCACAATATTTGGGAATCGGGGATCCCGCTATTTGGCCTTTTAGGGAAAATTGGGCGGAGGCCCCAGGGCGACTATGTTGACCGAGATATAGTTTTATTCGAGGTGATCCCCATCCGTGCCAAAACTCAAGATTGGTATCGGTCATTGCGGCTAAAAAGACTGAGTGCTTGCCCGGTAAACGGCCGGTTTTGGAGATTCCAGGTGGTGGCTGGTGCATGTTTGGGAGAGGCCAAGAAGTGCTCTTCGAAATGCCCACACACTTTGAACCTGTGCTGTGGCTCTTGAGGGTGCACAAGATAATTTTGTCCATAGAAAGATGAAAGAAAGATCTGAAGGATTTGGGAAGGACTTTTCCCGGTTCGAGAAGCACAATAGGGGTCAGTTCTCCCAATTGGATTTGGAGGTCCAAGCCAAGGTCAACGAAGGAGCGAAGCGACCCCGGCACGCCGGTGAAATTCGAAGTGGAGCAAATCGGAAACCGCGGAGGTAATATCCATGGAGTTTACGCGCGAGTCAATCTTGACCCGATTGCGGGAGAAGGTGGCCCAAGGAAAGCCTATTATTGGTGGGGGTGCTGGTACGGGTATCAGTGCCAAATTTGAAGAGGCCGGAGGGATCGATCTTATCGTCATTTATAACTCCGGGCGTTTTCGAATGGCCGGTCACGGATCCTTGGCAGGGCTTCTCCCGTTCGGTGATGCTAATGCCATCGTACTGGAGATGGCGCGGGAGGTCTTGCCTGTAGTGCGGCACACGCCCGTTTTGGCGGGGGTTTGCGGGACGGATCCGATGCGTTTGATGCGACCCTTCCTGCAAGATCTAAAGGAGCTAGGATTTGCAGGTGTACAAAATTTCCCAACTGTAGGCTTGATCGATGGAGTATTCCGAGTCAATTTGGAGGAGACCGGCTTCGGGTACGGGCGCGAAGTGGAGCTAATTCGCCTTGCTCGGCAGTTGGATTTGCTCACTACCCCCTACGTTTTCGACGAAGAGCAGGCCCGCTGGATGACAGAGGCGGGGGCCGACATTTTGGTGGCTCACATGGGTCTAACCACCAAAGGTTCCATTGGGGCGAAGACTGCAAAAACGCTGGATGACTGCGTCGATCTGATTAGGCGGATTGCTCGGGCAGCCCGCGAGGTTCGGCCAGACGTACTTGTGCTCTGCCACGGAGGACCGA
>Ga0308310_1000733_pt1 | contig 14683 bp, 16 predicted proteins | sample HotsprSampleMS65_FD_203672 | JGI IMG/M metagenome (GOLD analysis project Ga0308310, IMG submission 203672) | Hot spring phototrophic mat microbial communities from Mushroom Spring, Yellowstone National Park, Wyoming, United States - 20090730_MS65 ...
AGAGCCAAAAGACCCCACAGAGGGTACTGCCGGTTGCGGGCCCGGGGGTCGGGGATCTGGGATAGAGCCTCACGCAGGGTCATGCCCCTCCTTTACCCCACGAGCCGCATATCGGTCAAGTCTGGCCTCAGAATACCCCGCCTGGACGGCCAAGGGGGGGCGTGGTAAAACAGGAGGGAATGCTTTCGGGCAACCTCGCAGAGTTCCCCTTTCCTTCCCTGGTGGGCGCCCTTATGCAAGCGGGGCGCACGGGGCGGCTTTTCCTCCGAACCCCCTTTCTGGAGGCCGAGGTCTATCTGAGGGGCGGCCAGCCCCTCCACGCCCGGGTCCAGGCCGGGGGGCGGGCCCTCGAGGGGGAGGAGGCCTTGGACCTCCTGGCCGGGCTCAGGCGGGCCTCCTTCACCTTTGAGCCCGAGGTTCTTCCGCCCCACACCACCCTCTTAGGGGGGCTCGCCGTCCCCGCCCGCCTGGCGGAGGCCCAGGCCGCTTGGGAAAAGCTCAACCTCCCCCCGGACTGGGGGTATGTCCTGCGGCTTGGGCCGGGGGGTGGGGAGGTGGAACTTCCCCCGGAAGCCTTGGGGGTCCTGGCCCAGGTGGAGGGGAGGCGCATCGCCGAGGTGCTTCTGGCCCCGGGGCCCTTGCGGCTCGCCCGCGTCCTGAACACCCTTCTTGGCCTGGGGGTCCTCGAGGCCGTCCCCCAGCTGGCCCTTCCCCCCGTCTCCCTTCTGGTCCTTCCCATCTACGGCCCGGGAACGGGGGTCGCCTACGTGGACGAGCCCCTTTACGCAGGGTGGGCCCGGGCCATCCGCCACGGGTTCCGCCTGAGGCTAAACCCCTCGGGGGCCCTCATGGAGGTGCGCCCCAGGCCCAACATCCCCGGGCGGCTTGGGCTTCTGGAGGAGGACCTTAGGCGCCTCCGCCTGCGCCGGGGGGATAAGGTGGAAGTGGTGCCGGAGGTGTAGGCGTGGACATCCTGACCCTGAACGAAGGTCTAAACCGCATCGTTTACGGCTTCCCTATGAAGCTGGTCTTCCTCCTGGTGGGGGCCTATCTGGTCATCTTCCAGATCCGCTGGTTCAGCGCCCCTCTACGGATGGTCCGGGTTTCCTTCAGCGAGACCCTGGGGGCCATCCGGGAGCGGGCCTACGGCTTTGGCGGCCAGATCACCCCCTTCCAGGCCACCATGGTGGCCCTCTCGGCCACCATCGGCACCGGCCACCTCCTCGGCATGCTGGCGGCGGTCCTTCTGGGAGGCCCCGGGGCCGTCTTCTGGATGTGGCTGGGCTATTTCTTCGGCACCGGCACCAAGTTCGCCGAGGCCACCCTGGCCGTGCACTACCGCCGCCGCTTTGCCGACGGCTCCGTCTCCGGTGGGCCCATGTACTACCTCTCCCGCGGGCTTCCCCGCCTCCGCTTCCTGGGCCACCTCTTCGCCTTCTTCGCCGCGCTGAGCGCCTTCGGCATCGGCAACCTCTCCCAGGCCGGAGCGGTGGGCGGGGCCCTCGTCCCCCTGGGGGCTCCCCCGGCCCTGGTGGGCCTCCTCCTGGCGGTGCTGGTGGGCGTGGTCCTGGGCGGGGGGATCGTGCGGGTCGCCCGCTTCGCCCAGGTGGTGGTGCCCCTCAAGCTCCTGCTCTTCTTGGTGGCGGTGGGGCCCCTTCTCGCCCTCTACGGCGGGCGCCTTCTGGAGGCCCTGGCCCTGGTCTTCCGGGCCGCCTTCAGCCCCGAGGCCGCCTTAGGCGGGGCGGCGGGGTACAGCCTCTTCACCGCCATCAACGCCGGCCTGGGCCGGGGCATCTTCGCCAACGAGGCGGGGCTGGGCTCGGCCTCTATCGCCCACGCCCAGGCCCAGGTGGACCACCCCGTGCGCCAGGGCTTCTGGGGGGTCACGGAGATGTTCCTAAGCTTCCTGGTGACCTCCCTCACCGCCCTCACCTTCATCGCCTCGGGGCTTTGGCAAAAGGGGGGAAGCGCCGCCGAGGCCGCCCAGGCCTTCTTCCAGGCCCACCCTCTGGGCGGGGTGATCCTGGTCCTCACCGTGGCCGTCTTCGCCCTGGGGACCATGGTGGCCTGGGGCTTTTACGGCGAGGAGGCCGCCGCCTTCCTCTTCGGGGAGGGGATCCGCTGGCCCTACCGCCTCACCTTCGCCACTCTGGCCTTCGTGGGGCCTTTGGGGGGCCTCGAGGCCTTCCTGGCCATCTCCGACACCTTAAACGGCCTCATGGCCATCCCCAACCTCCTGGGCCTGGTCCTCTTGGGCGGGGTGGTGGGGCGGCTCGTCTACGGCTTCTTCCGCGGGGAGCCCTGGGTGCCGCCCCGTTGAGGGCCCCCTAGCGAAAGAGAGCCCTGATGGCCTTTTCCAGCTCCTCCCCCGCCCTTTTGTCCAGGGTGAGCTTGACCTTGAGGGCCACCCGCAGGGCCTCCTCCTCGAGGGTCTCCCGACTCTCGCAGGCCTGAAGCCTCTTAACAAAGGGCTCAGCCCGGGGGCCCAAGTGGGTTTTAAGGAGGTCCACCAGCTTCCCGCAAAGCTCCTTGGGGCCCTCCACGGGGAGGATGAGGCCCCGCTTCAGGAGGTTTGCCAGAATCAGGTAGGCGCCTTCTCCCAAACCGCTTTCCCGCACCACCTCTTCCTCGGTGCGCCGCCCATCGCAGAGGGTGTAGACCCGCCACTCCTCGGGGGTGGGCTTCCAGTTGCCCTCGGGGGGGGTGGGGTTGCGGCGGAAGACCATGGCTAAAGGGAGGCCACGATGGCGTCCACAAGCCTCAGGACCAGGTAGACAAAAACCGCTCCTAAGAGGAGGATGAGGGAGAGGAGGAGAAGGAGGAGGCTAGAGGGCTCCTGCCAGGTGAGAAGGAGGACCCCCAGGTAGGCCAGGGCGAAGAAGACGATGAGGAAGAGCATCTGGTTGCTTCGCTCCCCCATAACCCCGCCAGGGATGGCCCGCTTGAGCCGGAAGCCCTACAAGACGTTGCCGACCATGACCAGTAGACCCAGGGCGAGCAAGACCTTTTCCATAAACTCTACGCCCACTCCCGGATGGGCACAAGCTCCCCGCCCTGGACCTCCTTGCGCACGGGGCGGTAGCGGCGGTCAAACCAGATCAAAAGCACCGCCCGGTCCAGGCTCCTGGGGGCCACGATCTCCTTGCGCACAAAATAGCCCGTTTCCGTGGGGGAGATCTCCATGCTCTTGGAGAGCCTGATCTCCACCACCTCCCCGCTCCTTGTGCGCACCCGTACCCGGAAGGCCAAGGGTCCTTCGGGCTTCACATGGGGGTCCCTGTGGAAAAACCACACGGCTACGCCTCCTTTAAGTCCGCCACCTGGGCCCCGGTGAGGGCGAGGAGCTCCTCCGGGGTGAGGGCGAAGAGGGCCCTTGGGGTGCCCCCGGCCGCGAAGACCCTGGGGTAGAGGAGGAGGTCCTCGTCCAGGAAGGCGGCAAGGGGGGTAGTGTGGCCCACGGGGGGCACCCCACCGATGGCGAAGCCCGTGAGGGCCCGCACCTCCTCCGGGGTAGCCCGGCGCAAGGGGCTTCCCACCAGGGCCTGGGCCTTACCCAGGTCCAGGCGGTTTTGCCCGCTCACCAGGAAGAGGTAGGCCCCCCTTTCCCCCGCGAAGACCAGGCTCTTCACGATCTGCCCCACCCCGGCCCCCACCGCCCTCGCCGCCTCCTCCGCCGTGCGGGTGGAGGCGGGGAGTTCCGTCACCTGGAGGTGGGGGAAACCCCGCCCCTTCAAGGCTTCCTGGACCCTTTGGGCGGAAGGGGAGAGGCTCATAGGGCGTAGAGGAGCTCGGCCAGGAGGGCGGCCCGCCTAGGGATCTCCGGCACCACCACGTACTCCGTCTTCTGGTGGGCGTCCCCGCCCAAAAGCCCCAGGCCGTCCAGGGTGGGCACGCCCAGATGGGCGGTGAAGTTGCCGTCGGAGCCGCCCCCCACCCGGCCCGGCCTCAAGGCGAGGCCCAGGCTTTCCCCGATGGCCCGGGCCTTTTGGAAGAGGGCCAGGCTTTCCGGGGTGGGCTCCATGGGGGGGCGGTTGAGCCCGCCCGAAAGTTCCAGCCTCGCCCCCGGGAGGACGGGGGTGAGGGCTTTAAGGCCTTCCTCCACCCGCCTGGCCTCCTCCAGGGTCCAGACCCGGAGGTCTATCTCCACCTCGGCCGCCTCGGCCACCACGTTGGAGACCGTGCCACCCCGGACCACGTTGGGGCCCAGGGTGGTGCCCTTTTCCCGGTCCTCGAGGGCCGCCACCCTGAGGATCTGGTGGGCGAGCTCTAAGAGGGCGTTCACCCCCTTCTCCGGCTCCACCCCCTGGTGGGCGGCCTTCCCCAGGGCCTTCAGGCGGTAAAGGCCCACCCCCTTGCGGGCCACCTTCAGGTCCCCTTCCGCCGTGGGGGGCTCCAGGACCAAGGCCGCCCGGGCCTTCTTGGCGGCGGCCTCAATGAGAGGGCGGCTTTCCGGGGAGCCCACCTCCTCGTCGGGGGTGAAGAGGATCTCCAGGGCGGGGAGCCTCCTTCCCGTGGCCTCGGCGTGGCGCAGGGCGTAGAGAAGGGCGATGATGCTCCCCTTCATGTCGTAGACCCCGGGGCCTACGGCCTTCTCCCGCTCCAGGCGGAAGGCCTCGGGGAAGCTCCCCTTGAGGTGGACGGTGTCGTAGTGGCAGAGGACGAGGACCGGGGAGCCTTCCCCTTCCCGCTTCAGGAGGAGGACGGGGCCTCTTGGGGTGTCCTTGCGGGAAAGCCGGCCTGTAAGGGGCCCAAAGGCCTCCTCCAGGAAGAGGGCCGCTTCCTTGAGGCCCGCCAGGTCCCCCGAGGGGGACTCCCGGCGCACGAGGGCCTCGAGGTCCTTGAGGAAGGCGGGCAGGTTGGCCTTCATCCATTCCCAGGTTTCCATGGTCCCATTATGCCTTGGGGGCGGGAGGCCTGTGCCCCTTGGCAAAGAGCACCCCCCGTGGTATAAAAGAAGGGTATGCCCTTCGGGGCCGGTTCACACGGGAGGGGGAAATAGGCTTCTCCCCCGCCTTTTCGTGTGAGTGCGCTTAGAGCGCCCGCCTTCTTCAAGAAGGCGCGTAAGGAGGAAAGAGGCGGCATGGAAGAAAAGGCGACCCAGACCCCAGAAAAGACCTTCAGCATGGAAGAGGCCCTTCAGGAGGCCGAGGCCCGCCTGGAGAAGCGGGTGCGCCCCGGCCAGGTCCTGACGGGCAAGGTGGTCTTGGTGGGTTCCGAAGGCGTGGCGGTGGACATCGGCGCGAAGACGGAAGGCATCATCCCCTTCAACCAGCTCACGGAGAAGCCCCTCTCCGACGAGGAGCTAAAGGGGCTCCTCAAGCCGGGGGATGAGGTGCGGGTCCAGGTCCTCAAGGTGGACCCCGAGACCGGGCAGATCCTCCTTTCCCGCAAGAAGGTGGAGGCCACGGAGCGCTGGGACCGCATCCAGGAGCTCTACGAAAAGGGCGAGCCGGTCACCGTCACCGTCAAGGAGAAGGTCAGGGGGGGCGTGGTCGCCGAGCTGGACGGCGTACGGGCCTTCATCCCCGCTTCCCAGCTGGACCTGAGGCGTATTCCCAACCTGGACGCCTACGTGGGACAGCAGCTCCTGGTCAAGATCATTGAGTTCCACCGGAAGAAGGGGCGGGTCCTCCTCTCCCGCCGGGCGGTTTTGGAAGAGAAGCAGAAGAAGGCCAAGGAGGCTTTCCTCAAGAGCCTGGAGCCCGGCCAGGTGGTGGAGGGGACCGTCGTGGACGTGACCGACTTCGGGGCCTTCGTCAACCTGGGCCCGGTGGACGGCCTGGTCCACCGCTCCGAGATCACCTGGGGCCGCTTCCACCATCCCCGGGAGGTCCTGCGCAAGGGGCAGAAGGTGCGGGCCCAGGTGGTGTCCGTGGACCCCGAGAAGGAGCGGGTCAACCTCTCCATCAAGGCCCTCATCCCCGACCCCTGGTCCACGGTGGCGGAGAAGTACCCCGTGGGCACCCGGGTCCGGGGTAAGGTGGTGGGCCTCACCCCCTTCGGGGCCTTCGTGGAGGTGGAGCCGGGCCTCGAGGGCCTGATCCACATCTCCGAGCTCTCCTGGACCAAGCGCCCCAAGCACCCCTCCGAGGTGGTGAAGGAGGGGGACGAGGTGGAGGCCGTGGTCCTCCGGCTGGACCCCGCCGAGCGCCGTCTCTCCCTGGGCCTCAAGCAGACCCAGCCCGACCCTTGGCAGCAGTTGGTGGAGAAGTATCCTCCCGGCACCGTGGTCAAGGGGAAGGTCACCGGGGTCACCGACTTCGGCGTCTTCGTGGAGCTGGAGCCCGGCATGGAGGGGCTGGTCCACGTATCCGAGCTGGACCACATCCGGGTGGAAAACCCCGCCGCCCTCTTCAAGAAGGGGGACGAGATGGAGGTGGTGGTCCTCAACATTGACCCGGTGGAGCAGCGCATATCCCTCTCCCGCAAGCGCCTCTTGCCCCCGCCTCCCCCCAAGGCGGAGGAGCGTCCCCGGAGGGCCAAGGGCAAGGAGGCCCGCGGGGCCAAGCGCAAGCCCAAAGGCCGCCGCGAGGAGCGCCGGGAGTACGAGTACGGGGCCGTGGCCGAGTACAACCTCTACGACGCCGCCGCCGTGCCCACCGCCAGCGCCAGCGTGAAGCTGGGCGACCTCTACGGGGACCTCCTGGCCAGCCTGGGCCTGGAAGAGGAAAAGTAGGAAGCGGTAAAGAAAGCCCCCGCCTAAGGGCGGGGGCTTCCGCTTTCCGAGCCTAGAGGGCTTTTTCTTCCTCCTTCTTCCCGTAGAAGATCCGCATCAGGGTGTAGGCGAGGAAGAAGGTGAGGAGGGGGCCGCCCAGAACCAGGGTCCACAAGACGGCGTTGTTGCCGAGAAGGGAACCCTGCTGCTGGAAGTCAATCTTGTAGCCCGCTAGGGTGCTCATGAGGAAGAAGACGAGGAGGGCCAGGATGGCGCTGGTGCGCACCGGATGCTCCGAGGGGAGTTCCATGTAGCGCATCTTGTCCCTGCGGGTGTCCACGAAGGGGAGGAGGAGGGCCACGATGCCCAGAATCCCGGGAATCAGGACCCCGCCGATGAACTCGGGGCCAACGGTGGCCCCGAAGAGCTGGAACTGCCAGCCTGCGGGGATGATCTGGAGAAGCCCGTAGAGCCAGAGGAAGTACCAGTCGGGCTTCACCGCCGGGGTGTTGGGGGTTGGGGGGCCGAAGGCCTCCACGGGGTGGGCCAGGAAGGCCCCGGCGATCATGGTCATGATGCCCACGTAGAGGGCGAAGAGGATGCCCATCATGACCATCTGCTGGGGGTACATGGGCACGCCCAGGATCTTGCCCGGGGCCACGCGCTCGGCGTAGCGGGGCTGGGTGTGCTTCTGCTTGATCATGATGGCCAGGTGGAGGCCGATCAGGGCCATAAGGAGGAGGGGAAGCCAGAGGACGTGGAGGCTGTAAAGCCGGGGGATGGACCTCTCGGAGCCCGGGAACTCCCCTCCGAACATGACCTCGGCGATGGTCCCTCCCACCCAGGGGATGGAGGCGGCGATGCCGTAGCCGATGCGGGTGGCGGTCACGGCGTAGTTGTCGTAGGGGAGGGCGTAGCCGGTGAAGGCGGTGACCACCGCCAGGCCCAAAAGGGCGAGGCCCACCAGGTAGTTGAGCTCCCGGGGCTTCTTGAAGGCCCCCGTGAGGAGGATCCGGAGCATGTGCAAGAAGGCGGCGGCGATCATGGCGTGGGCCGACCAGTGGTGGAGGCTCCGGATGACGGCCCCGAAGGGGAGGCTGTCTATGTAGAGGATGCTGGCGTAGGCGGCGGGCACCGTGCGCCCGTCGGGGAGCTTCACCTCGCGGATGGAGGGCTCGTAGTTCAGGGTGAGGAAGACCCCGGTGAGGACCAGGACCACGAAGGCGAAGAGGGTGATCTCCCCCAGGAAGAAGGAGTGGTGCACGGGGAAGGCCTTGCGCAGGACCTTCTGGTAAAGGGAGGTCAGGTCTAAGCGTTCGTCCAGCCACTTGTACATGCTTCCCTCCTAGACGCGGCGCTGGCCGCCGGCCTCGGCCTTGACCCCCACCTCGCCCAAGAACTCCCCGGCGGCCACCAGAACCTCGTTCTCCACCTTGAGGGGGAGCTGGGGCACGGGCCGGGGCGGGGGCCCGGCGACGACCCTGGCCTCCTGGGCCAGGTCAAAGGTGCCGCCGTGGCAGGGGCAGAGCCCCGCCTTCTTGTCGGCCACCCACTGGCTGATGATGCACCCCAGGTGGGTGCAGACGGCGGAGTAGGCCACCACGCCCTCCACGGCGTGCTGGGCCACCTCGGGGGAGAGCTCCTCGGGGCTGTAGCGGGCCACCAGGATGGTGTTCTTGGCCTCGCCGCTCTTCACCACCTTGGTCTTGGGGTCCATGGGGTAGGCCAGGACGAAGGGATCCCCGGGCTTTAGCTCCTCGAGGCGGATGGGCTTGGGCTCACCGCTCCCTTGGGCGTAGACCAGGATGTCCCCGGCCTTCAGGGGCTCCTTCTCGGGGGTGACCTCCTTCTTGGGCCTAAGGCTCGCTCCCACGTAAAAGGCGGACACTAGGGAAAGGCCGATGCCGGTGCCGATGGCGGTCTTGATGAAAAGCCGCCTTCTTGAAGTTCTTAAGCGGATCTCGCGCTCGTCCATGGCTTCTCCTTACCAGGGGAACTCGCTCTTTTCCCCTTCGGTGATGACCTCGTCGCGGCCGAAGAACTTCTTGTAGATGCCAAAAAGGGCGGCCACCACCAGGCTGATGCTCCCGAAGACCAGGCCCTGGAGCCAGGTGGGGTTGTGCCCCGTCTGGCCCGAGTAGATGATGAGGCGCACGAAGAAGCCGGAAAGGGCGGTGAGGAGAAGGACCAGGACCACCCCCGCCGCCACGGGGGCGGTGGAGGGGGTGGGGAAGTGGCGGCCCGGGCGGAGCTCAACCCCCTCCAGCCAGTAGGAGACGAGGCCCATGAGGCCGTAGAGGAGGAAGACCGCCCCGAAGGCCATAAGGCCGATCTGGCCCACGGAAAGCTCCTCGGGGGTGTGGCCCAGAAGGCGGGCGATGTGGAGCCCGTCCAGGTAGGCCATGTAAAAGAGGCCCAGGGCCAGGATCAGGCTGAAGGTGGGGAGGATGGGGTCGTTCCGGTACATGCTACCCCCTTACTGCACCGGGCCGAAGCTGTTGCCGAAGCTGTTGCGGATGTAAGTAGCCACCGCCTTGAGCTCCTCTTCCGTGAAGCCGGCGCCCACGGCGGGCATGGCCCCGCGGCCGTTCTTGACCACGCTGAGGATCATGGCGGCATCCTTCAGGTTGGCGTTCCCCGCCAAGGCCGGCATAACGGGGGGCATCCCCTGGCCGTTCGCCCCATGACAGGCAGCGCAGTTGGCCTCGTAAATGGCCTTCCCCTTTCCCATGAGGGCGGGGTCCACGCCGGCGGGCTGGGCGGAGGCTTCCCCGTGGGGGGCTTCTTTAGCGGGGGGAGCCACCTCGGCCACGATCTTCTCCGCCGCCGGGGACAGGGCGAAGTAGGCCCAGATGCCTCCCAGGAGCACCACCAGGGCCACGGCGTACCAGATGGGGTTGAAGCGGACGGGCTCCACAGGGAGCTCGGGCTCGCCCACGGCCAGGCGGAGCTCCACCTCCCCTGCCACCTCCCCTCCCTCGTCCAGGCCCACCACCAGCACGTCGGGGTAGTTGTTTATGGTGAAGGGGATCTCCCTTATCTCCTGGCCTCCGCCCCGGAAGTGGGTGACCACCTTGAGGGTGTGCTCCCCGTCCGGAATCTTGCGGGTGTCCAGCTTGAGGCGGTAAGGGGGTTCCTTTAAGACCGCCAGGGGTTCCTCGGTCCCGTCCAGGTAGACTTCGATCCGGTCTACGACCATGCTGCCTCCCTTTTGTGAAGAGGGGTACAAAAACCCACCCCACCACTATAAGCCCCTAGGGGCAAGGACATATGTCCTGGGTTATGCCATCCCCTTTAGGCGGGCTACGCTCTTCTGCACGCCCAAGGCCCCGCCCCCCACTTCCAGGGCCGCCGTCCCCCCAAAGCCCTTCAGGAAGGGGGCGAGCCTAGCCCAGGGGACGCTTCCCGCACCCACGGGGAGGTGGTCATCCTTCCGACCGTGGTTGTCGTGGAGGTGGAGGTGAAGGAGCCGGTCGCCCAGCGCCTCCAGGTAGAGGAAAGGCCCCCTGGGCCCAAGCTCCACCAGGGCGTGGCCCACGTCCAGGCAGAAGCCGTACTGGGGGAAGCGGTCCAGGAGCTCCTTTAGCCCCTCCGGGCCTTGGATGAGGTCCTCCTCCGAGAGGGCCAGGTTCTCCAGGGCCACGGGGAAGGGAAGGGGAAGGAGGGCGGTGAGGGTCCGCTCCAGGGCCTCCCGGGCCAGGGCCAGGGCCATGGGGTGGTGGATGGGGACCTGGCCGGTGTGCAAAACCCCCACCCTGGCCCCCAGGGCCTCCCCGAACTCCAGGGCCTTGAGAAGGCGCTCCTCGGCGAGCTTGCGGACGCTCGGGATGAGGCTGGCCGGGTTCAGCTCCACGAAGGGCAGGTGGAGGGTGAACCCCACGCCCAAAGCCTCTCCCGTGGCCCGGAGGCTTCTGGCCTCGGGCAGGGGCAGGGCCTCGTGGAGGTCGTAGGCCACCTCCAGGTCCAGCCCGAGCTCGGCCGCCAGGCGGAAGGCCTTCTCGTAGTCCAGCTCGGCGTTGAAGGGGCTAAAGCCGAGGCGCATGGTTCACCGGATGGCCTCGGCCTTCCTCTGGGCCTCTTCCAGGGCCTTCCTGGGGGGGACGCCCCCCTTCAGGCTCCTCTCCAAAGCCTCGGCCAGAAGGCTGGCCCAGGCGGTGAACTGGGGCTCCTTGGGCCGTTCCTGGGCGTGGGCGATCTGCTCAAAGGCCACCTTGCGGAAGGGGTTCTCCCGGTAGAAGCCCTCGAGGAGAGGGATGGCCGATTTGCGCACGGGGACGTAGTAGCTGGCCTCCACCCAGCGGGCCACGTTCCCGGGCTCCATGAGGTACTTCCAGAACTCCAGGGCCCCCCGGACCTGGGCCTCGGAGGCCCCCTTTAGGACCACCAGCTGGGCCCCGCCCATGGGCACCTTCCCCCCGGGCTCCCGGGGCACGGGGGCCACGCCCAGGGTGAAGGCGAAGGAGAAGTTCTCGGCGGCGGGCCAGTTGGCGATGGAGGCCATGACCATCATCCCCTTGGTGCGCACGAAGTCCAGCTGGGCGAAGGTGGCCTCGGCCATGCTGCGGGCGGAGAGGGCTCCGGCCCGGTTGAGCCGGTCCAGCATCTCCAGGGCCTCGAGGGCTTCCTTGGAGGTGAAGTTGGGCTTCCCGTCCTTGACCAGGTTACCCCCGCGGCTCGTCACCATGGCCTCAAAGAGCCAGGCCTGGGGGTCGGTGACGAAGATGAAGCCCTTGGCCTGGCGGGAGGAGAGGGCCTTGGCGGCCTCCTCAAACTCCTTCCAGTTCCTGGGGGCCTTGAGCCCCTTGGCCCGGAAGGCGTCCAGGTTGTAGAAGAGGACGGGGGTGGAGGTGTTGAGGGGCAGGCCGTACCGCTTGCCCTCCAGAAGGCCGTAGTTCCAGGCGGGCTCAAAGAGGTCCTCCACCAGGGCTCTGTCCAGGTTCAGGTAGGGGTCCAGGGCCAGGGCCCGCCCTTCGGCCACCAGACGGGGGAAGAAGGAGATCTCCGCCTGGAAGAGGACGGGGGCGGTCCCGGAGCGCAGGGCGGCCACCAGCTTGGTCTCCCCGTCCCGGTACCCCCCCACGTACTGGGGCAGAACGCGGTAGCGGCCGTCCTTGGCGGCGAACTCCTGGGCGAAGGCGGCGAGGAGGCGACCCGCCGGGCCGTCCATGGAGTGCCAGAAGGGGACCTCCACCTGGGCGAGGGCGGGAAGGAGGAGGAAAAGAAGGGGCCAGAGCTTTTTCATGTGGGGGATTCTACCACCCCTCGGTCAAAGGCAGGTCATACCCTTGTTTCCTTCGGCCCACCATGCCCGGTGTCTTCCCCGGTAACCTTTTGCCGGGGCCCCCATGGGGTGGTATCAGCGCCGCTCCACGGCCAGGGCCTTCCTCTGGGCCTCTTCCAAGGCCACTTGCGGCTTTACGCCCTGCTTCAGGCTCCGCTCCAGGGCCTCCTCCAGGAAGCCGTACCAGACCACCAGCTCCGGGTCCTGGCTCCAGGGGCGGGCCACCTCCGCCTGGGCGAAAAGGGCGGCCCTTTCCGGGTCCTTCAGGAAGTCGGAAAGCTCCTTCTCCGCCTCCTTGCGCAGGGGGAGGTACCAGGTGGTCCGCACCCAGGCCGCCTGGCGCCTGGGGTCCAGGAAGTGGCGGAAGAAGGCCACCGCTCCCTGAGCCTGCTCGGGGCTCGCCCCCTTCAGGACCACCAGCACCGCCCCGGAAAGGGGCACCCCTCCCCCCGGCTCCCGGGGCAGGGGGGCCATGCCCACCCCGAAGGGGAGGGCGGTCTGGGCCAGGACCACGGGCAGGGCGGTGGTGGGGCCTATGCCCATGAAGGCCTTGGTGCGCAGGAAGTCGGCCACGGCGAACTGGGCCTCGGCCAGGTTCCTGGCCTGGGCGTGGCCCTTCTGCACCATGCGGTGGAGCATCTCCAAAGCCGCCACCACCTCCTTGGAGGTGAAGGCGGGAAGCCCGTCCTTGACCAGGCTCCCCCCCAGGCTCATGACGATGGCGTTGAAGCTCCAGATGTCGGTGGAGATAACCATGCCCTTGGCGGTGCGGCTTGTCAGCCTGGAGGCCGCCTCCTCCACCTCGGCCCAGGTCCTGGGGGCCTTGAGCCCCTTGGCCCGGAAGGCGTCTTTGTTGTAGTAAAGGGCGGGCACGGAAAACCCCAGGGGGAGGCCAAAGGTCTTGCCCTTCACCTGGACCGCCCGCATCATCTCCGGGTAGAGGTCCCTGGGCAGGTCCTTCAGGTAGGCGTCCAGGGGGATGGCCGCCCCCTCCTGGGCCAGGCGGGGCAGGAAGGAGAGCTCCCCGTGGAAGAGGACCGGGGCCCCCCCGGCCCTGAGGGCGGAAAGGAGCTTCACCCCCGCCTCCCGGTAATCGCCCACGTAGCGGGCCTCGAGGCGGTAGGCCTTCTGGCCTTCGTTGAAGCTTCGGATGGCCTCCTCCAAGACCTTGTCCCCCGGCGGGCCGGCGGTGTGCCAGAAGGGGATGCTGACCTGGGCCAGGGCCAGGGAGGCCAGGAAAAGGGGAAAGGCGAGCCCTCTCATCCCCCAGAGCTTACCCGGGCCTGGGTGAGAGGGCTGAGAGGGGAAGGCCGAGCTCCTTTAGGAAGGGTTGAGCCCGCTCCTTGAGGGCCTCCCTCAGCTCCAGGAAGCGCCGCCTGGCCCGGGGGCCGGGGAAGCCCTCGGGGAGGAGGGCCTCCGGCAGAAGGGGGTCCAGGAAGAGGACCTTGCGCACCTCGTGGGCCAGCCGGGTGAGGGCCCGGAAGGCCTCCACGGGGTCTTCGGGGAGGTGGGCTTCCAGGGGGAGGCTCTGGTAGTGGGCCCGGGCGGCCTCGAGGGGAAAGGCCCGGAGAAGCTCTTCCCCCTTGCCCAGAGGCCGCCCCTTAAAGAGGGTGGCAAAAAGGCCGTAGAAGCCGAGAAGCTCCTCCGTGGCCCTGGGGTCGGCGCTGGCCCCCAGGTAGACCCCGCTTTGCAGGCTCCCGTAGCCCAGAAGGGCCATCTCCCGCCGGAAGCGCTCCCTCTCCCCCCGCTCCCTGGGGCCTTCCGGCAGGACCAGGAGGAAGCTCCCGTCCCAGGGGGGAAGGGGCTCGTAGAGGCGGCGGCGCACCTGGCGCACCTGCCAGAAGACCCGGTCGGAGAGGGCGTAGTGGACCACCCGGCCCCGCCTTTCCGGCGCCACCCAGCCCCGCCTGGCGCTCCGGGAAAGGGCCGCCCGCACCGCCGCCTCCGAGAAACCCAAGGCCTCCATCATGGCGATGAGGGCCTTGAGGGGCGCCCGCCTTTCCGGGTAGACGTGCTCCACGAAGAGGGTGAAGATGGTGGACCGGGCCCTCATCCGAAAACGGGTTCCAGCCGCCTTTCCCGGTACTCCCTGAGGGCGCCCTCCAGGAAGGTGGAAAGGGGCATGACCCCCAGGTTGCCCCGGTGGCGGCGGCGCACGCTCACGGCGCCCTCGGCCTTCTCCTTCTCCCCCACCACCAGCACGTAGGGGACCTTCTTCAGCTCGGCGTCCCGGATCCGGGCCTGCATCCTCTCGGGCCTGGTGTCGGCCTCGGCCCTGAGGCCCGCCTCCTTGAGCCTCTGGGCCACCAGGAGGGCGTAGTCCTCCTGCTTTTCCGATACCGGCACCACCACCACCTGCACCGGGGAAAGCCAGAGGGGAAAGTCTCCGGCGAAGTGCTCTATGAGGATGCCGATGAAGCGCTCCAGGGAGCCGAAGGGGGCCCGGTGGAGCATGACCGGGCGGTGCTCCTCCCCGTCCTTCCCCACGTAGGTGAGGCCGAAGCGTTCGGGGAGGTTGTAGTCCACCTGGATGGTGCCCAGCTGCCACTCCCGTCCCAGGGCGTCCTTGACCACGAAGTCCAGCTTGGGGCCGTAGAAGGCGGCGTCCCCCTCCTCCACGGTGTAGTGGAGGCCGGCCTCGAGGGCCGCCTCCTCAATCTGCCGCTCGGCCAGGGACCACCGGGCCTCGTCCCCCACGTACTTGTCGCTCTTCGGGTCCCGGGTGCCGATGCGGGCCCGGAAGTCCT
>Ga0308310_1000734_pt1 | contig 14672 bp, 10 predicted proteins | sample HotsprSampleMS65_FD_203672 | JGI IMG/M metagenome (GOLD analysis project Ga0308310, IMG submission 203672) | Hot spring phototrophic mat microbial communities from Mushroom Spring, Yellowstone National Park, Wyoming, United States - 20090730_MS65 ...
TGCCCGGGTAAAATAAACACCTCTAATGGAAGAGTTTATGAATCACTTCAAAAGCCCGATCGAACCGCCCGCGACCAACTGTTATGATTAGGTATATTATGCTCTTTGGCACGTCGGGGGTGCCAAAGCTCAACCCGCAGGGGGCGAAGTCTCCGGCCCCAGCCTCCAGGGACACGTTCTTCCAAAAATTTTTCACTATCTTTCCGGAGCCTGCCGGCGATACAATCTTCGCGTCTCGCCATGCTGTTCCATGCCGGGCATCTTATTCGAAAAAGTCTTAAAAATTCTGAGCTTACTAGCCTATGCTCGGACACGGAGGTCCGAAAAATAGTCGTTCCTTTGTACCGTGCCTCCCTAGGAAGGGGATTAGATGGGCTGTTTGGGCGGCTGTCCTAGGGAGTGGCTTTTTTGCGGTCGGCCCTCACCCGGGACTAGCCCAGGATGCACAAGTGCAGTCCTCTTCTTGGGTCCAAATGGCCATCCGCGTTACCTGGACCGGGGCAGCTCCGAGGAAATACACCGGACTAATCCTTTTGACCCAGGGGCAAGTCCTTGCCTTCCAATCCCTCGCCACCGAACCGGACGCTCCCTGCTCGGTTTGGCTAGAAACTCCGGATCGTTCCCTTTCAGGCGTCTCACCGCTTTCTGAAGCTTATCCCCCGCATGCGGCAAGGTTAGTCATCAGGCCCAAAGGCCCCCGTCACCACGACGGGGTGGATCTGTGGGTGGAAGCACCATCCGATGGTACGTTACTCCTTGGATTATGGGCTGTAGAGGACACAAGAGTTCAGCCCAAATGGCTCACCGTAAGTTTGCAAGATCTCACCCAGCAAATCGTTGAGTACCCATTAGATGATAGAGGGACAAAACTTGTGGTACGTCGGAAAGCCGACGACCTTCTTCGGATCGAGATACCTAACCCTTCCCTCGTTTTCCGCCCCGGCGAAATGTTTCACTTCCGCGTGCGTCCGAATTTTGCTGGACGGGATGTCAGTTCCCGGCTTCACTTACATGGACGCCTTAGTCATGCTCGAGACGGCAAAGAGGAATGGCGGCAGGAGTTTGAGATTGGCCAGGGTATGGAAAGCTTACCCCTGGGCATAAGAATGCCCAATCGAGAGGGTGTATACGAGGTAACTCTAACCTTAGAAATTCCTTCCCGGTTACCTCTACCTTCGCTCAGATCTTTACCCTCACTCCCCAGGCTTCCCTCCTTACCTCCTCTAACCCCTTTGAATGAATCAGTGTGGTCGAAGAGTACTATTGCCTCTCGCAAGCTGCAGGTGGTGGTACTCGACGATAAACCTCCCCAGCCCTCCGAGGCACTCCACGGCTGGACATTAATCGCTGAGTTTGACCCCGGGAGCAGTCGCTGGAGGGAACGAAGTGGGGTACTTCCGCAGACCCCACGACTGCTTCCCTTGGGCAAATCCGCCACAGATCCGCCTCGAGGAACACTAATTCAGGAAGGCAACAATCTCTGGCGGGAACTAGCCCCAGCCGAAAGTTCGATCTCTCCAACCTGGGAGCTGTACCCGCTCCCGGTGGAGAAAGCCGGACTTCCTCACTGTTTGGAGCTCGAATTCCCTTGCCACTCGGGACAGGAGCTGGGTGTGGGAATCATCGAGCCCGGGGTCTCCGAAAGCGATCGCTCCCTAACGATCCGCTCCGGGATCATTGTGCCGGAGCGGTACGTAACTTCCACTGCTAGCAGTAGCCCCTGCTCCCACTCATTGATCTTTTGGCCCCAGACGAAATACCCCCAGTTGGTACTCATTAATCTTAATAAGTCCCGTCCCGCCCGGTTCGGACGAATGCGATTGTCAGTCGCCGCTAAGCTACCTAGCAGATCTGTTTGGGGAGATCAGACCTCAGATCATCGAATTGTAGCCGCCTATTTTTCCCGCCCCACCTTTGCGGAGACATTTGGCGGAACTCGTCCCCAAGGAAACAATCCCGGAAAGGGGGTAGATGACTGGGTATTCTTTTACGAGGGAGCCACCCGGCTGGTGGATTACCTTAAATTCGCCGGTTACAACGGCCTTTGCTTGGTAATTTATGCCGACGGAAGCGGCTTGTACCCAAGTGAGCTACTGAGACCAACGCCCCGTTACGACACGGGCACTCTTTCCGAAAACAGCGACGATCCCTCGCGTAAGGACGTGGCAGAACTAGTTTTTCGGCTCTGCGATCGCTCCGGTCTGGCTTTCATCCCTGGAATAGAGCTAACCGCGCCAATACCAGATCTCGAAAAACTGATCCGCGAAGGCGGCCCAGCCGCCGAAGGAATCCTTCTTGAGGGGGTCTTCCTAGCCGGTCCCCCTGGCCCCCACCCCCGATACAACCCGCTTCATCCGAAGGTCCAAGAGGTCATCGAGCAAGCTGTGACCGAGATTCTGGAGCGTTACGCCGCTCATCCCAGCTTTCGGGGAGTCGCTTTACAGTTAACGCCGGAGACCTTCACCCACCTTCCTGGTCCTGCTTGGCCACTCGATGCTGCCACCATTCGCCGCTTCCAGCAAGAAACGTCCATCCACTGGGACGCCGCCGGGGAACAAGAGCTTTTCCAGCGAGCGGTGCCCCTTGTCCAAACTCATCGGGACAAATGGCTAGCTTGGCGTGGTGAGAAACTCGCACAGTTCTATGCCCGCCTAGCAGCAAAGGTGGCAGGAGCAAAACCGCATGCGATGCTCTACCTTTTAGGGCCGGACGTGTTCTCCACCCCCGATCTCCAACAATTCGTTCGCCCCAGACTGCCCCAGCAGGCAACGCTTGCCCAAGCCTATGTACTCCTAGGACTGGATGTTAAAGCTCTGGCCCAAAATCCGCATGTGGTAATACCGCGACCCCAATTGGCTTTTACACCCTCCGATGAACCCCTTCTTTCCCCCCGGGATTTAGCTCATCTGCCAGACTATGACCGGCTTTTTGAGGAAATGATCCACCGAGGAAGTTTGTTATACCATCCCTCCGTGAAAGCGGAGGTAGCATTCGGCGAAGAATCTGGGTTGCCGTCTCTTTTGGCCCGGCCCCTTTTGTTTCAAATAGCACCCGTCCAGCGCGAGAATTCCCGCCGGTTTGCTCTGAGTGTAGCCGGCTTCGATCCGGAAGTTGTTTTTGACGGAGGCTGGCACGTTCCGCTGAGCCAAGACGAAGCCCAAGGGGAAACGCTCCATGTGATCAAACGGCTCCCTGGGGTTCCCGGGATTCGGGTCACCAATTCACGAGGGACGGATCTTGCCGGTCCCATCGTCATTCGGCGATATAGTTCCCCGACAGGAACGCAACTCTCTCTAACCAATCCAACTCCCATTTCGCTTACTGCCAGCCTCCATTGGCAAGGAAATCTCGGAATTCAACCGCAAGTTTTTCCTTCGCGGGTGCCCTTTTCGTTCCGGGCGACGGAAACCGGCACGGTGTGGAGCGTCAGACTGGAACCTTATCAGATGTGCCTTCTTGGCTTTCCCGTGGTAGATTTGCCAATGCAAGGAGCGTACGTGAGTTGGCCCTCCTCCACCGTGGAACAACTGAGAAAGGAAATCTCGGGACTGTACAATAGTCTTGCCCTACTGAGAAACCCGCCTTTATGGCCGATCCTGCAAAACCCCGGATTCGAAATTTCCAGCCGGGAAGCCACGGTTGTCCCGGGTTGGCTCGCTCTCGGACCTCCGGAGGCCAATGTCCGGCTGGATAGCACCGTAAAGAGAAGCGGCAACTTCAGCCTTTTTATTCGCTCTCCCAAACCCCTGGCCACTGTGGTCAGCCACCCCTTTCCACCCCCACAAACTGGTCGGGTTACTGTTCGGGCCCACGTCCGGGGCGGCGAGCACCCAATCCGCCTCCGCCTTTGTGTAGAAGGGCGTTCAGTATTCGGCTCCGTCATCACACTCGGGGAGACTATCACGGAGCCCCTCGCGGCACCATCTTCCCCCAATACCGAGAGCGGTTTTCAGATCGTCGACCTGGAAGTTACTCATGTTCCCTCTCAAGAACTGGTGGCGATTCGGCTCCGCTTCGACCTCCTTGATCCTGGAGAAGTTTGGCTGGATGACCTACTGCTATCGCAGACAGCCCTGAACCGGGTGGAAATGGTTGAGCTTATGAAACTCGTCGCCCCCGCTGAAACATATCTCAATCAAGGCAGATTTGCGGAATGCCTTCAGCTTCTAGAGAGTCCTTGGGCCAGATTCTTACGGGTGCAATTCCCCGAAGTGCAATCACCCTCGCCGCAGGAAGCGGCAGCCACGGTTGCCGCAAAACCTAACGAACCAGCCCGCGATTCAAGAGCAAATTCCTCCAATCCCTTGACTCGTCTTCGGGAATGGTTACCGCGAGGAATACCCTTTTTCTGATGGGACCCAAATCCGCCTCGAAAATATCACTAATAGCCCGGCCTTCCCGAATCCCAAGAGTGCTTCAGCCCTCCCAAACATTCCGTAAACCCATTCCTAAGCCCATTTGCGATTTTTGCACGGTTTTGAGTGCGAGGTTTGCTCGAACGAAAGTTCCCCACGAAGTACCGAGCTTCGCCGCTTGGAGTTGGATCCCCGTATGAGGTTCCGATAGTTATCCGCCTTCGCCGTGCAGAACGGCCTGCTCGGATGATTTCCGGTCCGGCAAATCCCCCGGTCGAGGAGGATATTCATTAGGAGGCCACTCGAAAAGAAGTGGTGCTTGACGAGCCTCCCAAGCTCCCGGGACGATGCCCCACGGATGTTCTCAAGCCGCAACTATTCTTTTATACTTCTCGCCCACCTTTTAGGAGGCACAACACCTTGCCCCTTCTGCCAGAGCTCAACTACGAATCGGCAATCGAGGAACGGTAATCGATATACCCTTTGCAGCCTCTATCTTACGATTAGCAGAAGAAATCAGGAGAAGCTCTGGCAGGCAAACACCCGCCGCAGCGGTCATCCCTTAGTGATATTCGCAGATCGTACAAAGCGTAAGACCTCCGCTTTTCGGCCGTGTCTTGTGGTCCGGTTTTACGACCCGGAACAAGTTTGGAGACAAGGTCGGAAAAATGTGCGAGGCAGAAAAGCCGGTGGCATCCTCGGACTTCCAACTGATTCGGTCCTGATCTTAAGCCTTGCGGAAGATGTAGAGCTGTTTGCGAAGCTTGTAACACGAGGCCTCCCGGGCCTGATATTGTTCCTCAGTGGCACAAACCTGGGTCATCAATGCATCTAAAGCGGCCAACACACCTTGGGCATCAATCTCGTCGGCTCGGAGCACCGACTTGGCCATTATCCGCACGCGATTTTTTAAAAGCTCTACAAAACCCTCTTCTACGTAAAAGCGAAGAACATCCTGACCCTGCCGCAACCGCAGCTCCCCCGGGCCCAAGATTGCGACCAGCTCCCGCCTTCCGCGAGCAATACCGAGCTCCCCGTCCGGCAGAGGAATTACCACAAAATCCACCGGCCCCTCGAAGAACTTTCGCTCCGGGGTGAGCAAAATGCATTCCAAGGGCGGGCCCTGCATGGAGATCATCGATTTCCACTCCTCGGCGGCATGCCAAGCCTCAATCACTCCGCCTTAAGCACAGGTCTCAGGCTGCTCCTACTCTGTCGACGTTCCTCTGGCGACCGAGTTTCCTCTGGTTCCGAGCAATCGATTTCCCACACAACCTTCGGCAGGAGAAGAATCTTCTCCTGGGAGTTTATTTTCCCCACAAACCCAACCTCCTAAGGTGTCACCCGACTTCCGGCAGTCAAATTCATATCCTAGCCGCTGCCCCTTTTCGCCGATCAGCCACCCTCCCAAAAGGCCACCACCATTCTCCGATTCGGGGTACCTGACTGGACCGGCCGCCGGGAGACCATATCGTGTTTGACCCAGAACGATTTGGGAAGATTTCCCAAACGCTTGCTGGGTTGCTCACACCAGCCCCTGCTTCCTTAACCGTTCTGCCTGTGCTGCTGCCTGTTCGATTGCCCCGACGTACATGAACGCTTGCTCAGGTAGATGATCCCATTTCCCTTCGAGGATTTCCTCGAAGCTCCGGATGGTCTCCGATAGGGGCGTAAATTCCCCGGGTTTTCCGGTGAAAGCCTCCGCGACCAAGAAGGGTTGGGATAAGAATCGTTCGATACGGCGTGCCCGGTGGACCACTAACTTGTCCTCTTCGCTCAGTTCATCCACACCGAGGATTGCAATAATATCTTGAAGTTCCCGATACCGCTGGAGAATCATTTGTACCTGGCGAGCGACTCGGTAGTGGCGTTCGCCCACATACTGGGGATCCAAAACCCGGCTAGAGGAAGCAAGAGGGTCCACGGCGGGGTAAATTCCCTTCTCAGCAATCGATCTGTCCAAGTAAATGAAGGCATCCAATTGAGCGAACGCCGTGGCCGGGGCCGGATCCGTAGGATCGTCCGCCGGGACATATACTGCTTGAACCGATGTAATTGCCCCCTTGGAAGTTGAGGTAATCCGCTCCTGAAGTTCCCCCATTTCTGTAGCCAAGGTGGGTTGATATCCCACGGCGGAAGGCATTCTTCCCAGAAGGGCAGAAACCTCGCTGCCCGCTTGGGAGAATCGGAAGATGTTATCTATGAACAACAGAACATCGGCGCCGGTAGTGTCCCGAAAGTACTCCGCCATCGTCAGAGCGGACAAAGCCACCCGAAGCCGAGCCCCTGGCGGTTCGTTCATCTGCCCGAAGACCATGCACGTTTGCTCGATCACTTTTCGGCCGGTATTGCCGATGGTAGTCCGCTGCATTTCCAGCCACAAATCATTGCCCTCCCTGGTCCGCTCTCCCACCCCTGCGAATACAGAATAGCCGCCATGTTTGGTGGCAATTCGGGCAATCAGCTCCGTAAGGATAACCGTCTTGCCGAGACCTGCCCCCCCGAATAACCCGGCTTTTCCGCCCCGGACAAATGGCGTCAAAAGATCGATAACCTTGATACCCGTTTCGAAGATTTCCGTTTTTGTACTCACCTCCGTGACCGGAGGGGCATGGCGATGAATCGGCCACCAATCCTCCGCCTCCACCGGGCCCTTACCGTCGATAGGTTCACCCAACAGATTGAACACCCGCCCCAAAATGCCCTTTCCTACAGGGACACTCACCGGCCCCCCTGTGTCCACACAACGCATTCCGCGGACCAAGCCTTCGGTACTGCCCAAGGCGATGCACCGAACCCGTCCGCCGCCCAAATGCTGCTGAACTTCTCCGGTTAGGCGAATCTTAAACCCTTTTGCCTCTTCCTCGATTCGCACCGCATTGTAGATGGCAGGCAATCGATCCTCGGGAAAAGCCACGTCGAATGTAGAACCTATCACCTGCACCACTCGCCCCACATTCACGTCGGTCTTTGCAGCAGATGCCATTCCGGCACTCATCGGTTACGGATCTCCTGGGTACTTTTCGCCCTTTTGTCACTGAATCCTTCGAAACAGATTTCCTTGGCCGAACCGGCAGGCAAACTGCCTCCGGAAAAATCACGGCCTTCCCCGCCTCTGCCCGGCAGGTCTCCGATAACTTCTCGGGTTTGCCTGCCGAAAACTGTGTTCTTCCCGTTCCCATTCTGCTCTGTCACTTCCTCCTCGCCAAATGTAACGGAGACCTAAAAAGCCGTTCCTTCACCCCTATAGCGAGGATTGTCGGAAAGTGATTTATCGTTGGAGTGCCTCCGCAGCCGCCATCAGCTCCAAAAGCTCCGAGGTGATTTGCGTTTGACGTGCTCTGTTATACAGAATAGCAAGCCGGGAAAGCATAGTTTCTGCGTTTTCCGTTGCCGACCGCATGGCTACCATGCGAGCAATTTGTTCGGAAGCCGCCGCGTCGAAAACTGCCCGCATCAGCCTGGCCTGAAAAACTGCCGGCAACAATTGGTCTACCACCGTACGGGATTCTGGATAGATATCAAACTCAAATACTTTTGGAAGAGCCCATCGCTCCCTCGAGCTCTCTCCCCAATCACACGCCTTATCAAAAGGAAGCAAAGTCTCCACGCACGGAATTTGACGACTTAAGGATTGCAAACGCATGTATACAACATCGAGCGAGGCAAGCTCGCCCCGACGATAAGCTTCCCAATACTGTTGGGCCAGCGTTTCCACATCCGCCCGCCTCGGCCGTTCGCTCAGATGAGAAAACACCGCCCCCAGAGACAACCCCAGGAACCGGAGCATACTCGCTCCTCTTTTTCCGCTAACTTCAAGCCGCACCCCATCGCGGGGCAATGTGGCAATTTTCTCGTTGAGGTCCGCTAAACCCATCCGCACTACGGCACTGTTGTACCCGCCACAAAGACCCCGATTCGACGTAAGAACTAACACCACGGAGGGGGCATCAGCAGCTGCCTCCATCGCCCAATAGGGCGAGTCCTGAGCCATGCCTACCCGTACCATATGTTCGAGGAGAGATTCTAAATGGCGGGTATACTCGGCGACAGCTATAGCTCGATCTGCAGCGCGCTTAAAGCGCGCCGTTGCGATGAGGCCCATCGTACGCGTGATTTTCCAGATGTTCTGCACAGCCCGCCGACGTTTGGCAAGCGCGCGTGCCTTTAACATGGCCTTAGGCCCTTCCGTCAAACAACTGTTTTCGGTCTGCTATGCCCCCACAAGCTAGTCGCACGGTCAAAACGTTTTCGAAGGACATCCTCTTCAAAAGTCCGAGCGGAAAGTCCTTCGCGCCACATCGCTCGCCCGGTGGTAATATGGCCTTTGTCACAAGATCCCACCCACATGCCACTTACATAGAACGACCCGCGAGACACCGACCTGCCCCGGAATAGTCGAGGGCCCGGCGTGCCCACTTGATCCCACCCGTTCCACGGAGCTGAACACTTTCCTGGTGGCTAAACCCGGGCCACTACGGGTTTAGTCTCCCGCCGCTTTTGGTAAAGCTCGTCAAACTCTCGCAGCGAGTCCTGGAGCTCGGCTTCGCAGGCGGGATCTAAATCCTTCGTCTGGGTAATCCGATCCCAAATATGTTGCTTTTTGTCGTGGATAAAGCGAAGGAACTCCTTCTCCCAGAGAGAGACTTCCTCAACGGGGATCTTATCCAACCAGCCATGCGTTCCCGCATATATGACAAGCACCTGATCGGTGACCTGCATCGGCTGAAATAATCCCTGCTTTAAAAGCTCCGTCATTCGGTAGCCGCGTTCCAACCGGGCCTGAGTGGCTGGATCCAGTTCCGTCCGTAATTGGGTAAATGCTTCTAGTTCTCGGAAAGCAGCCAAATCCAAACGTAGCCCGCCGGCCACTTTTTTCATCGCTGGGATTTGGGCCTTGCCGCCCACCCTGCTAACCGAGATTCCCACGTTCATAGCGGGACGTTGGCCGGCAAAAAATAAATCACTTTGCAAATAAATTTGACCGTCCGTGATCGATATCAGGTTGGTGGGAATATATGCGGAAACTTCTCCCTCCAAGGTTTCCACAATAGGGAGAGCCGTTAGAGAACCTCCCCCTAGCTCATCGGAGAGCTTGGCCGCACGTTCCAGAAGTCGGCTATGGCAATAAAAAATATCGCCAGGATAGGCTTCGCGTCCCGGTGGCCGACGCATTAGTAACGAAAGTTGCCGGTAGGCCTGGGCTTGTCGCAGCAGATCGTCGTAAACGATTAGGGCGTGTTCACCTTTGTACATAAAATATTCCGCCATAGCACAGCCGGCGTAAGGGGCAATGTACTGTAATGGTGCAGGATCGCTAGCACAGGCCACCACCACGGTCGTATATTCCATAGCCCCATAGCGGCGAAAGACATCGATCACATAAGCCACCGTCGACTCTTTCTGACCGATTGCCACATAGAAGCACTTAACACCTGTACCTTTTTGGTTCAGAATCGTGTCAATGCAAATGGAAGTCTTACCTGTCTTACGGTCGCCAATAATCAACTCCCGCTGCCCCCTGCCGATAGGGGTCATCGCATCAATAGCTTTGATACCGGTTTGAAGAGGTTCACACACCGGCTGGCGTTCGGCCACGCCGGGAGCCGGGGACTCCATTAACCGCCGATGTCGGGTCTCGATAGGACCGCAACCGTCCAGCGGGTTCCCTAAAGGATCCACCACCCGGCCTAAAAGTTCTTCTCCTACCGGAACACTCAGCAATTGCCCGGTGGCCCGGACTTCCTCCGCCTCGCGAATCCGAAGCCAATCACCCAGGATAATGACCCCGACGGAGTGCTCTTCCAAATTAAAAGCAAGTCCCATGGCCCCACTGGCAAATTGAACCATCTCCCCGGCCATCACGTCGGAAAGGCCGTAAACGCGCGCAATTCCATCGCCCACTTCGAGGACCCGGCCGACATCTGCGATCTCGATTCGCGAGCTATAATGCTCAATTTCCTGCTGAAGAACGGAGGCGATTTCCTCAACTTTGAACCTCATGGATTCCCCTATCGACCAGTTGTTTTTCTAGGAGCTGGAGTTGCTTGCTCACCGAAGCATCGTAGAGCTTATCCCCGATCCGAATTATTATTCCGCCAATAATCGCCTTCTCTTCCCGCCACTGGATTTTGGGTTCCTTGTTCGTCATTCGCCGGATAACATCGCTCACAAGGCGACGATCTTCCTCTGCAAGCGGAAAGGCGGTGGTCACCTCTGCCAACACTCGTCCCGCAGCTTCGTCCTCCAACTGACAAAACTCCCGGTAAATATCCTTCAGGTAAGGAACCCGTCCGTGCCGGACAACCACTTTAAGGAAGTTGAGGAAAATGGGCTCGGCCTGTTTTCCTATAACCCGATCCAGAATTTCTTCTTTCTCTGAAAACGGAACAGCGGGTGAGTCGAGCAAAAGCTGAAATTTCGGAAACCGAGAGAAGACATCATTCAACAAGGAGTCGAAGTTCTCCCGCACCCTGGAGAGAACGCCAAACTTCGTAGCCGCCCCCAGCAAGGCCTGCGCGTAAGACCGGGCGACGGGCTCAGTCCCAACACGAGCCCAAAAACGTGCCGCGAAGTGAGCATGGCTGGATTGATAGTCCAAACTCATTCCGACCTTCGAACACACCAGCCCGAGGAAAAACCAAATTCGCTAGGATACGGCCTACCTCGGGAAAAATCTCAAATCCTACAGCCCTCTGAATAATCGACCACCATTGCCCCATTCGAACTCGCCTGTTACCCGGAGGGTTCCACCTCTGAAAATCTTAGTCGCAAACTTCAACAGTTCGCTAATCCGTCTGCACATCCTCTCAGCAAATTCCCTTCCGGCACCATCGGCACAAGTTCAGCCAACTGCCACAAGCGTTCTTGTCTTAATTTTCGGGACTCAACCCGCGCTCGGAGGTCCCAGAAAATTCTTTGTCCCCCTGTTCCCATGCCACCAACTGACTCAACGCTGTATTGAGCAGCTTCCTGTGGGTGAGGGGATCCATGTGTGCTTCGAGCACTCGTTCTGCGATGGTCACGGCCATTTTTGCAGCGTGTTGGACTAAAAGCCGTTTTGCCTCCTCGGCTGCCTGCTGGATTTCGATCAGATGACGTCGGTGCTCAGCTTCTGCCTCTTCGTGGGCCCGGGCTAGGATGGCAGCAGCTTGCCGTTCCGCCTCGGCTCTTGCCTGGCTTAAGATCTGCTGAGCTTCCACGGCAGCCTGTTCCAACTTTTGCTGATACTGCTGAAGCAAAGCCTGAGCCTCTGCCAGGCGTCTTTCTGCCGCTGCGAACTGGTCCTCCAAATGTTGCTCCCTCCGGTCTAGTGCCCGGGCTATGGGCGACCAAGCTAGCGGCCCCAGGATAGCCAGCAAAACCACAAAGACCACCCCCGTCCAAAGGGCAAGATCGGTTCGGAAGTCCAGAGGATTAACGGGGACAGCTTCGGAGCCATGAACTGGCTCAGCCTTGCCGAAAGTCAAATAGGATGGCCACCCCAAAAGAAACAACGAGGCAGGGCCCTTCCCAAGGTGCCGAAAATCTCCGTTTGTCCTGACCTCTCTTCTGCCCCACATCCTCGGGCCCGATGAGTTTAGGAATCCCAATAAAGGTTGCCCGAAATTCCAACTGTCGCACCGGGGAAAGAGAGTCAAGTTGACCAGCTGCACTGTCCGGCCACCGGCTTCCCACCTTCCCGGAGGCCAATCCAGAGTTATTCCGGACACACAATCCTTCCTGGAATCGAAGATCTCCCTCGCTCCACTGCCGCCGCAACCCCAAAAGCTCGAAACAATGGTGCCATCGCCGCACCATCCCCCAACAAACGGCACATTTTCTTGCCGACGGACCCGACAAGTCCCACCTGCGACGTGGCCCAATCCCCCGCCCGATTCCTCGCGTCTGCGATCCTGGTTGCCCTGTACGCCGTGGTCCTGTGCACACGCCCGGGGGAGTGCCCAGTGCCCATCCACCGACCAACATCCAAGGCAACAAACCATACAAGCCAAAACGAGCCGGATCGCCGGTCGGACCCCCTCGGCCGAACTCTTAGGGGCCATCAGACGCCTTTCCAAGCTTTCACGGCAAGGGTTTCCCATGCCCATTTTCACACCCGGAATACCGCGATAAGCAACACGATCAAGGCGAAGAAAGTAACCCCTTCGATTAGAGCGGCAGCGATCAGCATCGCGGTCTGGATGTTGCCAGCCACCTCCGGTTGGCGGGCCATATTTTCTACCGCCGCGGCTCCAACACGGCTAATCCCGTAAGCTGCACCCCCGATGACAAGTCCGACCCCGATTGCGGTACCTAAAACCCCGAGCGCGGGTCCCCAATCAAATGCCCCCCCTCCCTGTAAAGCTTCTCCAACCCCTTGTTCCTGAGCCATCGCTGTTCCCACAAACAGACAAAGAAGAAGTACCAAACCTAACCCTACTACTGTCGATTTTGTGCCCACCAATGCATTCTCCCTTTCATTGCAAGCCCGAAACCCCAAAAAACGACACTCCCTTGTAGCCGAGAATGTTGATATAACCCTTTGATGGCAAGAGCACCCACCCGATAGATGGAAAAACGCTCGAGCCCTCCAAAATATGTCACCGCGGATTGGCAAAAACTTTTTGGGAGGTAGGAAAAAAATAAAGCGGCTCGGGAGAAGCCACTTCGTATCCCCTGTGGGCAAACGGCCCCATCGGTTGGGTTACCTCACCGGCACTAGCCTTTGAACTAAGTACCCACCTGGGCGAGGCGAAAGCTCGAGAAACCCATAGTATTTCGCCAATTCCGGCGGGTTGTCAATGAGGTGCTACGCCCATATACCGAGATTTCCCGACCCCCAGCCTCAACCCCACCGTAGGGGGAAATTTGGCCCATTCCGAACTCGCCAAGAACGGAGGAGCTCGGAATCTGTACTCCAAATCCTGCAAATCATGGTCTCTTTAATTCAACGAACAGCCCCTAGGGCACTTCCCTCTGGAGAAGGTTTCGAGCTGGGACGTCACTTTTACCGCGATTATCCATCGTTATTCCCCCTTCTAGAGGGGTAATTGGGGTTCGTGGAATAGTTGGCCGAATGGTTCCGCCTGGCCTTGAAAGGTATTTTCAAAAAATAGCGTCGGAGCAGTACGCGAGGATCCCTGCCCCGGATTTCTCAAGCCCGTGGCGGGCCCCCCATTTGGTTTCTGGCACCCGAATACCTTACAGAAACCAGCAATAATTCAGGGCCCGAAAATCTTCACGCGTTATGATTCGCTAGAAATTTTGGAGCGTGTTTGGCCGACTGTTGCAATCTGAACAGATTTTCCGACTGTTCCTGTCTGAAAAGATTGTTTAAAGAGTCGACAATTTTTGTTCACTTGCCACCAATCCAGCCCTATCTCCAAAAACATTCCTCCCTTGCAGCCGAGGGGAATTAGCAGGTGAATCAAGCAAAGACCGCTCATTCCTGGGCCCCCGGCGGATGGCTCCACAGATTCTGGGAAGAGGGCACCTTGTCACGTCCGACAGATCTTAACCGGCTTCATTCCCCGAGGACATTCGATCTGCTAGACTCGGGTGGATATGTTCCCGGAGATTCCGACTTGTCACAGCTCGTTCTACTGCCACCGGCCTTGCCGACTTATTGCCCTCCGACAACCTTCGGAAAAGTCACCCACGAATGCTAAGAGCCGCAGGGAATCGCACGACCGCCTCAGTGGGCATGGATCGCCATTCCGATAAAGATGCTCGACAAGGTTGCAAAAATATAAGCCTGTAGGAAGGCCACCAACAGTTCCAAAATGCAGATTGCTACTGCCCCAAGGATACTGAACAGAGTTACACCACCCCAAATGACGATGTTGGCCGGTGCCGCGGCGCCGATAAATCCGATAATCACTGCCAAGACAAAATGCCCCGCGAACATATTCGCCAAAAGTCGCACTGCCAACACCGCATGGCGAATAAAAAGTCCCCACACCTCCAGAATGAGGATCAAGGGAAAGACAAACACGGCAAGAAACATAGGGATTTCCATATGAGGCACAAGGGCCAGCCAATACCCCCCAATTCCGTGCACACTCATGCCTGTCAAAATCACTGAGGCAAAGGTCACTCCTGCCAGCGCGGCCGTCACTGCCAAAGCACCGGTGGGAGAGCCGGCCCACGGCACCAATCCCAGGAGATTGCAAATAAGCACAAAGAAAAATAGGTTCCAAATGAGCGGCAAAAATCGGTCCGCTTGTCTTCCCCCAATAGCCGGTCGGACAATCTCATCCCGGATGAAAAGCAATAAGATCTCTAAAGCATTCCAAAATCTTCCGCGGGTCGGTCCCAATGTTCGAAGCCGAATCG
>Ga0308310_1000735_pt1 | contig 14661 bp, 9 predicted proteins | sample HotsprSampleMS65_FD_203672 | JGI IMG/M metagenome (GOLD analysis project Ga0308310, IMG submission 203672) | Hot spring phototrophic mat microbial communities from Mushroom Spring, Yellowstone National Park, Wyoming, United States - 20090730_MS65 ...
TCTTGCGCGGATAAATTCACGCGAGCACTTATCGAGGTTTTTTGACATGTCCAAAGAGAAGTTTGATCGGAGCAAGCCGCACGTCAACATTGGGACGATAGGGCACGTGGATCACGGGAAGACGACGTTGACGGCGGCGATTACATCGGTGTTAGCGAAGAAGAATCCGAAGGTGCAGAAGAAGAGCTACGATCAGATAGATGCGGCGCCGGAGGAGAAGGCGCGTGGGATTACGATCAACACGGCGCATGTGGAGTACGAGACGGCGGCGCGGCATTATGCGCATGTGGACTGTCCTGGGCATGCGGACTACATCAAGAACATGATTACGGGCGCGGCGCAGATGGACGGGGCGATATTGGTGGTGGCGGCGACGGACGGGCCGATGCCGCAGACGCGGGAGCACATTTTGCTGGCGCGGCAGGTTGGGGTACCGGCGATGGTGGTGTTTATGAACAAGTGCGATATGGTGGACGATGCGGAGTTGCTGGATTTGGTGGAGCTGGAGGTGCGGGAGCTGCTGTCGAAGTATGACTTTCCTGGGGATGAGATACCGGTGATACGTGGGAGTGCGCTGGGTGCGATGAATGGGGAGCCGCAGTGGGAGGCGAAGATCGAGGAGTTGATGGCGGCGGTGGACAGCTACATTCCGACGCCGGTGCGGGATGTGGACAAGCCGTTTTTGATGCCGGTGGAGGATGTGTTTTCGATATCGGGGCGTGGGACGGTGGCGACGGGGCGCGTAGAGCGGGGTGTGGTGAAGGTGTCGGACGAGGTAGAGGTGGTAGGGCTGCGTCCGACGCGGAAGACGGTGGTGACCGGGGTGGAGATGTTTCGGAAGTTGTTGGATCAGGGGCAGGCTGGGGACAACGTGGGTTTGTTGTTGCGTGGGGTGGAGCGGCGTGAGATAGAGCGTGGGCAGGTGATTGCGAAGCCTGGGACGATTACGCCGCACACGAAGTTTCGGGCGGAGGTGTATGTGTTGACGAAGGAGGAGGGTGGGCGGCACACGCCGTTTTTCAAGGGGTATCGGCCGCAGTTTTACTTTCGGACGACGGATGTGACGGGGGTGACGGATTTGCCGGAGGGGGTGGAGATGGTGATGCCTGGGGACAATGTGTCGTTGACGGTGGAGTTGATATCGCCGGTGGCGATGGAAAAGGGGCTGCGGTTTGCGATACGAGAAGGAGGACGGACGGTGGGTGCCGGCACCATCTCCGAAATCATTGAGTAAAAACAGCTTTGCAGGGGTATGGTGTCAATGGTCAGCACGTCGGTCTCCAAAACCGAAAGTACGGGTTCGACTCCTGTTACCCCTGCCAATTCACTCCTAGCCTAGAAACACTCCGCTGCTAGGCGGAATGGCCGCGCTTCAGGAGTGCGAGGGGATTCAATGGAACGCGCTTCCGAAACGGTGACCGCGCCGCAAAGCAAACCAGCTTCGGTGCTTTCAAGGTTGGTTGAGCGGTGGTCATCTGGTATCCAATTTCTCCGCGATACGCGAAGTGAGCTCAAAAACGTAGTCTGGCCGACGCGCGAAGAGGTCTATGATACGACCTTGGTTGTCATCGGTGTCACGGCCTTTTTTAGTCTTTTTCTGTGGGGCGTTGATGTCATTGTGTCACGTATCCTACAAATGATCTTCAAATGGTTGGGAGGGGCGTAAGCGCGCGCTGGCTAGGACAGTCTATGGCAAAGCGTTGGTATATTATCCATACTTATTCGGGTCACGAGAAAAAGGTACGTGAAAGCCTGCAAACACGGCTCAAAGCCTATGGCCTGGAAAATGAAGTAACTGAAATTCTCATTCCCTCAGAGACGGTCGTTGAAATGCGAGGGAATAAGCGAGTTGAAACATCACGAATGATTTTTCCAGGCTATATTCTCGTGCAAATAGAAACCGATGATAAGACCGGCGAAATGTCAGAGCGAGTCTGGCACACTATCAAAAACACCCCTAGAGTAACTAACTTTATCGGCGGCCAGAAGCCAACAGCGCTCACCGAAGAAGAAGTCAACCAAATCATCAACCACGTCACCGAAACCACCGAACGCCCGAAGCCAAAGGTTATGTTCTCTGTTGGAGAGACCGTGCGTATTATCAGCGGTCCCTTCACTGGCTTTACTGGAGTTGTCGAAGAGATCAATACCGAACGTAATACACTCAAGGTCATGGTGACAATCTTCGGGCGGTCAACCCCTGTCGAGCTGGATTTTCTAGGGGTTGAAAGACCCAATTTCTCAGAATCTTAGGCAAAGTTCCTACGTGATGACCTGGGTAGTGTCGTCAATAGGGTTGGCTGTGTTTGTTATCAACAAGCAACGTTGAGCAACCTAGCTACTGCTAGAGACAGCTACAGCAATGGCAAAGAAAGTTACAGCCTATATCAAGCTCCAAGTGCAAGCTGGGAAAGCGAATCCAGCACCGCCAATCGGCCCCGCGCTCGGTCAGCACGGGGTCAACATCATGGAGTTCTGCAAGCAATTCAATGCCCGCACAAGTGACATGGGGGATTTGAAAATCCCTGTTGTCATCACGGTCTACTCAGACAAATCGTTCACTTTTGTGACGAAAACACCGCCTGTTCCAGACCTCATCAAAAAGATGTTGGGGATAACAAGTGGTGCGGCCCGTCCAGGACGTGAGCGCATTGGAAAGCTGACCATGGCACAAGTGCGTCAAATTGCAGAGACCAAGCTGCCTGATATGAACTGCACTTCCCTGGAGGCAGCGATTCGATCGGTCAAAGGAACAGCCCGTAGCATGGGGCTGGAAGTGGTTGAAGAGTAGGCGCCCCACAGGGCTAGGGGCGCTGAGTTCAGGGAGCGACGGAAAGGTCGCGCCAGCACCTGAAAGGAGACAGCAATGGGGCGAATGGGCAAAAAATACCGGGCTGCACTGGCCCAAATCGAGCGAGGGCGGCTCTACACGCTGGCAGAAGCCGTACCGCTTATCAAGCGGATGGCCTACGCCAAGTTCGATGAGACGGTCGAAGTGACCATGGTCTTGGGTGTTGATCCGCGCAAAGCTGATCAGATGGTCCGTGGCACGGTTGTTCTTCCAAACGGTTTAGGAAAAACCAAGCGGGTCGTGGTGATTGCTGCTGGTGAGAAACAGTCTGAAGCCCAGGCGGCCGGAGCAGATGCTGTCGGTGGAGAAGATTTTGTTGAGCGCATCAAAGGGGGGTGGCTGGATTTTGATGTATTGATTGCAACCCCTGATATGATGAAGTCAGTCGGCACGCTTGGTAAAATTCTCGGCCCACGGGGCCTGATGCCGAACCCGAAGACAGGAACGGTGACCTTTGAAGTCGGCAAGGCGATACAGGAAGTCAAGGCCGGTAAGGTTGAATTCCGCGTAGATAAAACCGGCGTTGTTCATGTTCCTGTAGGGCGTGTCTCTTTCCCCGAGGGAAAACTTATCGAAAACATCCGCACGCTTATCGAGGCCGTCCTGCGGGCTAGACCGGCGACCAGCAAAGGACGGTATGTGCAAGCGGTCTACTGTTGCTCAACGATGGGGCCAGCCGTGCCGCTGGCACCATCTGAGTACCATGGCTGACCGGGCATGAGCAGAATGTTCTTGTGCTGTAGGCAGGGGGCATACTTGCCTTTGAGAGTTGAGGCGACAATGAAGCGAGAAGAAAAAGTTCTGGAAGTCGAACGACTGGCAGCGGAGTTCAAAGCTACTCGCCACGCATTTCTAGTTGGTTTTCAGGGGATAACTGTGCCGGCAGACACCGCCCTGCGCCGCGAGTTGCGGCAAGCAGGCGTGCGGTACCACGTTGTCAAGAACACCCTTGCGCGCCGTGCCGCCAAAGGAACCGTCCTCGAACAGCTTGGTGAATGCTTTACCGGCCCAACGGCGGTGGCCCTGGCCCCGGAAGACCCGGTGACGGCTGCCAAACTGCTGCTCAAGTTGTTCAAAGAACATCAGCACTTTGTTTTCAAAGCTGGGGTGGTTGACGGAAATGCCATCGAAGAGCGGGACATGGAGGCTATTGCCAACATGCCATCCCGTGAAGAGTTGCTGTCCCGCATCATGTTTCTCATCAAATCAGGGGCACAGCGCATTGCCGCAGCAACCAGTGGTGTGGCACGGAATGTAGTCATGGTTACGGCGCAAGTACGGGACAAAAAAGCAGGGTAGAACACAAAGTTTGAACCGGATTTTCTAGAAGCTAGGTGGGTGGGCGCTGCTTGTCAGAAGCCTAAAAAACATAACAACTTGAGATTCCACGTTCTCGTTCGGAAAGGTAGGAAAAAAGATGTCGGAAAAGCTAATGGCAATTGTCGATCAAATCAGCTCGTTGACACTGTTGGAAGCAGCCGAGCTGGTCAAGCTGATGGAAGCTAAATTTGGTGTTTCGGCTGCGGCTGCCGCAGCAGTGGCTGTTCCGGCAGCAGCAGCCGCCGGCGCACCGGCAGCGCCTGCCGAAGAGGCTAAGGATGAGTTTGATGTCATCCTGACAGCAGCAGGTGCAAACAAGATCAACGTTATCAAGGTTGTGCGGGAAATCACTTCACTTGGACTGAAAGAAGCCAAGGACCTTGTGGATGGTGCACCTAAGCCCATCAAGACTGGCATTCCAAAGGCAGAAGCTGAGGCTATCAAAGCCAAGCTGACGGAAGCTGGGGCATCTGTTGAGATCAAGTAAGTACAGTTGTCGTCGGCAAAGCAGAAGGAAAGCTACCACCGCTTGGGCAATGCGAGCTTAGGTGGTGGGCTTGCCTTTTGGGCGCAGCACGCACTCAGAAAACAGGCTTACCCGGTCTGAGCCATTTTGTTGCAGCAGGAGGCGCTTTTGAACAAGCATCGGCAGCGCCAACTAGCTCGTGGTCATTGCTTACGAATGACGCCGTTTTGTCATTCAGCGATCGGTAGTCGTGGCTTATGTCGGGAGAGGGTTAACCGTGGTCTGTGGCTTGACGTTCTTCTGACGGATTTCACTGTCAACCCCCTTATTGGCTTTCCCACTTTATGCGCACCGTAAGGCTCGTTTCTGACGGGCAGGTGTTTCTGTGCTCGTTTTCTCAGTGCGCCTGCGCGGTGCGGAAAGGCAAGTCTTTGGCTTATGTCGTACAACGGTAAGGAGACACAAGCGCGTTACGACTTCTCAAAGATCAAGACAGCAATTCGCATCCCAAACCTTATTGAGGTTCAACGGGAGTCTTACTATCGCTTTCTTCAGATGGACAAGCTGCCTGAGGAGCGTGAAAACATCGGCCTTCAGGCTGTTTTCAAATCGGTGTTTCCAATCAAGGACTTCCGTGACACGGCCCAGTTGAGCTTTGTTGAATACTCAATTGGGGAATGGAAATGTAAGTGCGGTAAAAACGAAGGCCTTCAGTTTTTACGCTCCAACTGTCACAACTGTGGGGCGGTCATTCAAGTCGATCCACGCTCTAGCGATGACGTGATTTGCCGTGCATGTGGCGCGGCAAACAAAAACATTGTCACCACATGCGATGTTTGCGGTGAGCCAGTCGGTCTCAAGCTCAAGTACGACGTACGGGAATGCCAAGAGCGCGGTATGACGTATGCCGTTCCACTCAAGGTCAAAATCCGCCTGACACTTTGGGATAAGGATGAAGAAACCGGGCAGCGCAGCCTCCGCAACTTCGTAGACGAAGATGTGTATTTTGGCGACATCCCGCTGATGACTGAAAACGGCACGTTCATCATCAACGGGACAGAACGAGTTATCGTTTCACAGCTTCACCGTAGTCCAGGCGTTTTCTTTGAAAAGTCTCCGACGTACTTAGCTAAAGTCATTCCCTACCGGGGTTCGTGGATCGAGTTTGAGTACGACCAAAAAAACCTGCTCTACGTGCGAATTGATCGCAAGCGGAAGTTTTTGGCGACAATTTTTCTGCGGGCACTGGCGCTGATTCAGAAGCTCGACATGGAAGCTGTCGAGCGAGGCGATTACACTGACGCCCAACTCGAAGAACGCATCAAGGCGACGACATGTACCGATATTGAAATCCTGCGGCAGTTCTACCAGGTGCTTGCGGTCGAAATACGGGAAGGGAAGCTGTGGTTTCCCGTTAGCCCTCTACTACTTGATCTGCGTCTGGCTGGCGGTGTCCAGCATCCTGAAACGGGTGAGACCTTGTTGCGTCCAGGACAGAAGGTCCTGCCAAGGCACTTGAAAGCATTTCGGGAAGCTGGGTTGACCAAGCTGCCGGTCAGTGCCGCAGATCTCCCAGGGGCGACGGCGCTAACTGACATTGTGGACGCTGTCACCGGTGAGGTCCTTGTTGAAGCTGGAACTGAGTTAACAGCGCGGGAGTACGAAAAGCTCTTTGCCGCTAGGGTCGAGAGCTTTGAAGTGTACTTCCCAGAACGGGACGACATTGGGACGACGCTCCAGCAAACGCTCAAAAAAGATACTGTCCGCCGGCCGGTGGATGCTTTGCTGGAAATTTACCGCAAGATGCGGCCGGGCGATCCGCCCAACATTCTCACGTCTTGGGGACTGTTTTACGGGATGTTCTTCGATGCCCGGAAGTTCGACTTCTCGCGCGTTGGGCGGCTGAAGTTCAACATCAAAATGGGCTATCCCGAACGGGCAAATCTCGACCAGCAAACGCTTTCACCACAGGATTTCGTAGATGTCATCACCTACCTGCTCAAGCTGCGCAAGGGGCGCACCATCGGGCCGGATGGGCAGGAAAAGGTTTACGAAGCAGACGATATTGACCATTTGGGCAATCGTCGGGTGCGCGCGGTAGGTGAGTTGCTTGAAAACCAGTTCCGTTTGGGCTTGGTGCGCATGGAGCGCGCAATCAAGGAAAAAATGTCCATCCACCAGGAAATGCAGCAGGCTATGCCGCGCGACCTTGTCAACACCAAGCCGGTCATGGCGGCGGTGCGTGAGTTCTTCGGTTCGTCGCAGCTTTCACAGTTTATGGATCAGACCAACCCGTTGTCGGAGATCACGCACAAGCGCCGGCTTTCGGCACTCGGGCCCGGCGGACTTTCCCGTGAGCGAGCCGGCTTCGAGGTGCGCGACGTACACCCAACGCACTACGGTCGCATCTGCCCGATTGAAACCCCAGAGGGTCCAAATATTGGGCTGATTTCGTCCCTGTCCTGCTTTGCGCGGATCAACGAGTTTGGCTTCATTGAGTCGCCCTACCGCAAGGTAGAAAATGGACGAGTCATCGAGTACGTCCGGATTACCAACGGCGGCGATACCAACCTGCGGCCAGGAGCCCACATCCCTCTTTCTGAGGCCGAGGCAGCCAATGCGGCGCTCAAGCCCGGCCAAAAGCCGGCAGAATATGAACCCTACCCGTTTTATCTTTCGGCCTGGGAGGAAGACAAATACACCATCGGACAAGCTAACATCCGGCTCAACGAACGGCTTGAAATCATTGACGAGCGGGTGTCAGCCCGAAAGGCCGGGGAGTTCCGTGAGGTTCCACGGGAAGAGATTCAGTTTATAGACGTATCGCCAAAACAGCTTGTGTCAGTAGCCGCCGCCCTGGTGCCATTCCTAGAGCACGATGACGCTAACCGTGCTCTTATGGGTGCAAACATGCAACGGCAAGCTGTGCCTTTGTTGCGTGCAGAAGCGCCCCTGATCGGGACAGGCATGGAGCGGGTTGCGGCGCAAGATTCTGGTGCAGTTGTCATTGCACGCCGCGACGGTATTGTGGACAGCGTGGATTCCGAACGCATCATCATCCGTGTGGATACCACGCAACCCGGCACCCTGTCGCGTGAAGTAACGGCCGACATTTACCAGTTGGTCAAATTCCGGCGTTCCAACCAGAGCACCTGCATCAACCAGAAGCCTATCGTGCGCGTAGGGCAGCGGGTCAAGAAAGGCGACGTGTTGGCAGACGGTCCCTGCACCGACCAGGGCGAACTGGCACTAGGCCGCAATGTGCTGGTGGCCTTTATGCCCTGGCGCGGCTACAACTTCGAGGACGCCATTCTCATTTCGCAAAAACTCGTGCAGGAAGACGCCTACACGTCTGTCCACATCGAAGAACTTGAAATTGAAGCGCGGGACACCAAGCTCGGCCCTGAGGAAATCACCCGCGACATTCCCAACGTTTCAGAATCGAGCCTTCGCGACCTAGATGAATCAGGGATCATTCGCATTGGCGCACGGGTCAAGCCGGGTTCGATTCTCGTCGGGAAGGTGACACCCAAAGGTGAAACCCAACTGACCCCCGAAGAAAAGCTTCTACGTGCAATCTTTGGCGAAAAAGCCGGAGATGTCCGCGATGCCTCACTCACCTGTCCGCCAGGTATTGAAGGCACAGTCGTAGACGTCAAAATCTTTACGCGCAAGGGACAGGAAAAGTGCAAGCGCTCCCTGGCCATTGAGGCCGAAGAGGAAGCTCGATTGCTCAAAAACCTCGAAGATGAGCGGCGCATTCTCGAAGACGAGCGCAACAAGCGGATTTACGAACTTTTGGAAGGGCAGCGGGTAGCCAAGGACGTGCTCGTCAACAAGCGAGCAGTCTTAGGCAAAGGGGAAGTCCTAACCCGTGAGTTTCTCAAGACGCTTGACCTGGCCACACTCAAAAGAATTGAAATCCAGAATCCGAAGATTGATGTGGCGGCCGAAATCAGAGAGCTCGAAGAGTTCACCAAACGCCAGATTGCTGTGCTTCAGAAGCTGCACGAAGAGAAGGTCGAAAAGCTCAAGCGTGGCGATGAACTACCACCCGGCGTCATCAAGATGGTCAAGGTCTTCATCGCCATGAAGCGCAAGCTCTCGGTGGGCGACAAAATGGCCGGACGGCACGGCAACAAAGGGGTCATCGCCCAGATTCTGCCGGAAGAGGATATGCCTTACTTGCCTGATGGGCGGCCGGTCGAAATCGTGCTCAACCCCTTGGGCGTGCCGTCACGGATGAATGTCGGCCAGATTCTGGAAACCCACTTGGGCTGGGCAGCGCACGTGCTGGGGATGCGGTTTGCCACCCCGGTGTTTGACGGTGCTTCAGAAGCCGAAATCAAGGAGAAGTTAGCCGAAGCGGCAGCACTGCGAGAATCCCGAGGCGAACTGCCGATGATCAACCTGTCCGGCAAGACGGTGCTGTATGACGGCATGACAGGCGAGCCGTTCGAGCAGTTGGTCACAGTTGGCTACATCTACATGATGAAGCTCTCACATCTGGTAGATGATAAGATTCACGCCCGCTCCATTGGCCCTTACTCCCTAATCACACAACAGCCACTGGGCGGAAAGGCCCAGTTTGGCGGTCAGCGCTTTGGAGAAATGGAGGTCTGGGCACTGGAGGCATACGGAGCTGCGCATATTCTCCAGGAGCTTCTGACGGCGAAGTCAGATGATGTAGCCGGTCGCTCGAAGAGCTACGAAGCTATTGTCAAGGGCGGGACTGACTTCGATCCCGGTGTGCCAGAGTCCTTCAATGTGTTGGTACGGGAGTTACAGTCATTGTGCCTTGACGTTGAACTCATCAAGCGCTCTGAAGGGACAAATGGGGCCGCGGCGGAGTCACCTACAGCCCTGTCGCGTCGCTGAGATGGTCAACTGGTGACGACACGTAGGCCTGACTGTCGTTACCCTGCTGTTGTGGAGGTATTCCATGTACGGACACTATCGGGACAAGCCAACCGTTGCGCCTGACTTTGAAGCCATTCGGATTTCCCTTGCCTCCCCGGAAAAGATACGTTCGTGGTCATACGGTGAAGTAACCAAGCCGGAAACCATCAACTACCGAACGTTCAAGCCGGAGCGGGACGGCCTGTTCTGCGCCCGCATTTTCGGCCCCATCACCGACTGGGAGTGTCTGTGCGGCAAATACAAACGCATGAAATACCGGGGCGTGATCTGCGATAAGTGTGGGGTTGAAGTGACCCTGTCACGAGTCCGCCGAGAGCGCCTTGGACACATCGAACTGGCATCCCCCTGCTCGCACGTCTGGTTTTTCAAGGGTCTCCCCAGCCGGATTGGGCACCTGCTGGATATTTCACTGCGTGATCTGGAAAAGGTGCTCTACTACGAATCCTATATCGTAGTTGACGCCGGTGAGATGACAGAGATCAAGGAAAAAGACCTCCTCACGGAAGAGCAGTACCGCAAGCTGTTCGATGCTTATCCGGGGCAGTTTGTCGCGCGCATGGGGGCAGAAGCCATCAAGACGCTGCTCGAACGGGTGGATTGTGAGGCCCTTGCCGAAGAGCTGCGTCAGAAAATGCGTGAGGAGACCTCGCAACAGAAAAAGCTTAAACTGGCAAAACGGCTCAAGGTGGTGGATGCCTTCCGGCGTTCGGGCAACCGGCCGGAATGGATGATCCTCGAGGTCATCCCGGTCATTCCACCGGAGTTGCGTCCACTCGTGCCGCTTGACGGCGGACGCTTTGCCACATCCGACCTCAACGACCTTTATCGCCGCGTTATCAACCGCAACAACCGCCTGCGTAAGTTGCTTGAGTTGAAGGCGCCAGAAGTCATTGTTCGCAACGAAAAGCGAATGCTCCAGGAAGCCGTGGACGCACTGTTTGACAACGGCCGCCGGGGGCGGGTGCTGCGCGGGGCAAACAACCGTCCACTCAAGTCGCTGTCAGACACCCTCAAGGGCAAAACCGGCCGGTTTCGGCAGAACCTGCTCGGCAAGCGGGTGGATTATTCCGGGCGGTCGGTCATTGTCGTCGGGCCCGAACTCAAGCTGCACCAGTGCGGGCTACCGAAGAAAATGGCGCTGGAGCTGTTCAAGCCGTTCATCTACCACCAGCTTGAAAAGCAAAAATACGCCCAGACTATCAAGCAGGCCAAGGAGATGGTGGACCGGCAAGCGCCGGAGGTGTGGGACATCCTTGAAGAGGTCATTCGTGAACACCCCGTCTTGCTCAACCGCGCACCGACGCTGCATCGGCTGGGGATTCAAGCCTTCGAGCCAGTGCTGGTGGAAGGTAAAGCCATCAAGATTCACCCGCTGGTGTGTACTGCCTTCAACGCTGACTTTGACGGCGATCAGATGGCGGTTCACATCCCGCTTTCCCACGAAGCGCAAATCGAGGCGATGGTCCTGATGCGCGCCGACAACAACATCCTGTCTCCGGCTAATGGACAGCCCATTGCTGTGCCGACGCAGGATATTGTGCTGGGCTGCTACTACTTGACTTACGAGCGAAAAGAAGACCCCAAAGGTGGGCGCACCTTCGCCACGCTTGACGATGTGGTCATTGCCCATGATGCCGGCATTGTCAACACGCAATCCCCTATCAAGCTGCGTTACGAAGGCATGCTTATTGACCTTGAGCAGGAACGGGACCAGCAGGACCTGATGCGCGCTACGCCGCGTCATGTGCGGCGGGTCATTAGTACGACGGTTGGGCGCGTCATCTTCAACCAAGCACTCCCAGAAGGTATGCCGTTTATCAACGGAGTGCTCAAAAAGAAAGGCCTGCAATCGCTGGTAAGCTACTGCCATCTCAATCTCGGACTTGAAGCAACCGTCAAGATGCTTGACTCGCTCAAGTCCCTTGGCTTCCTCTACGCTACGAAGGCAGGCATCTCCATTGGCATTGATGACCTGGTAACGCCGCCACGCAAAGCCGAGCTCATTGCCCAGGCAGAACGCGAAGTGGCGCGCTTCCAGCGGGAGTACGAAGAAGGCATCATCACAGATGGTGAGCGCTACAACAAGGTGATTGCCACTTGGTCGCAGACAACGGAGCAGATCGCCAAGGAAATGAACGAGGCGATGAAAGCGGCCGAAAAACAAAACAACGAGCTCAACCCCATCATGGTGATGGCAGATTCCGGGGCGCGTGGTTCGGCACAGCAAATCCGCCAACTGGCGGGAATGCGCGGGCTAATGGCCAAGCCTTCGGGCGCGATCATTGAAAAGCCCATTCGCGCCAACTTCCGTGAAGGCCTCGACGTGATCGAGTATTTCATTTCAACCCACGGCGCACGTAAGGGCCTGGCGGATACGGCTCTCAAGACGGCCGACTCGGGGTATCTCACACGCCGTCTAGTGGATGTTGCCCAAGATGTGATTGTCTCAGAAGAAGACTGCGGCACGATTCGTGGCATCTGGGTTGAAGCCATCAGCGAGGGCGGAGAAATCATTGAACCGCTACGCGACCGGATCATCGGGCGAGTGGCACTGGAGGACATTGTTGACCCGGTAACCGGGGAAGTCATCGTCCGTGCCAATGAAGAAATTACCGAAAAGCTGGCGGCAGAAATCCAAGATGCTGGCGGTATCGAGCGCGTCAAACTGCGGTCGGTACTGACCTGCGAAGCGCGTCGCGGGGTGTGTGCCAAGTGCTATGGACGCAACTTGGCAACCGGGAAAATGGTTGAACTGGGCGAAGCGGTTGGCGTAATTGCTGCCCAGTCCATTGGCGAGCCAGGAACGCAGCTCACCATGCGCACCTTCCACCTGGGTGGCGCCGTGACCGGCTCTTCCGAACAGTCTTCGCACGAAGCACGCAAGGCCGGGCGGGTGAAGTTTGAAGACCTACGAACCGTAAAGGGGCGCGATGGACGGCTCGTCGCTATGAACCGGAACGGGTATATCGTTCTGATTGATGAAAGCCGCAATAACCGGGAGATTGCCCGCTACCAGATTGTCTACGGCGCACGTTTGGCGGTGACCGATGGGCAGCTTGTAGACGAAGGTGACATCCTAGCCACGTGGGACCCCTATACCTTCTCCATCTTGACTGAGGTCGAAGGCACGGTGCGTTACCACGACCTTATCGAGGGGGTCACCATCCAAGAAGATATTGATGTCAACACGGGTAACCGCAGCATGATCGTTCGCGATTCGCCGGATGAAAAGCGGCAGCCGCGCATCGAAATCATTGGCGAGGACGGCAAAACAGTACTCAAGGCCTACCAGATGCCGGTGCGGGCCAACCTGATCGTCCGACAAGGGGATCGCGTGATGCCGGGGGACGTGATTGCCAAGATTCCGCGTGAATCTGCGCGCGCCAAGGACATTACCGGCGGTTTACCGCGTGTCACCGAGCTGTTTGAAGCCCGCAAACCCCGCGAAACGGCCGTGATGGCTGAAATTGACGGTGTCGTCAAGTTCGGCAACATCGTCAAAGGGCAGCGCAAGGTGCTGATTATCGGCGACGACGGCGAGACCCGCGAGTATTCCATTCCAAAGGGTGCCAACATGTTCATCCAGGAAGGTGACCGGGTCAAAGCCGGAGAGCCGCTGGTGGATGGGCCACTCAACCCACACGACATCCTAGCCATCCAAGGCATAGAGGCGTTGCAACGGTATCTGGTCAACGAAATCCAGGAAGTCTATCGCCTCCAAGGGGTCAACATTGCTGACAAGCACATCGAAGTCATCGTGCGTCAGATGCTGCGCTGGGTGCGCGTCAAAGATGTGGGCGACACAGATTTCCTGATTGACGAGCAAGTGGATCGCTTCCGCTTTGAGGACGAAAACAAGCGGGTGATAGCCGCCGGAGGGCAGCCGGCTACGGCTGAACCCCTGTTGCTAGGCATCACCAAAGCTTCTCTTTCAACCGAGAGCTTCATTTCGGCCGCAAGTTTCCAGGAAACAACGCGCGTCCTGACGGAAGCTGCCATTTCGGGCCGCGTGGATTACCTGCGTGGGCTCAAGGAAAACGTCATCATGGGGCGGCTCATTCCGGCCGGAACCGGTATGGAATACTACCGGCGCATCCGTCTCTGTGAAGAAAAACCCTTCAGCGTGGAAGACAGAGAAGCTGATTCGACGGCTCAGCCATTTGACGAAGCGATGACCCAGATGGTGGAAACAGACCTCCAGGAGCGCAAGGCGACAAAAGGCAGTGAATAACCAGCCTGGAGATGGTGTATAGTGACGAACGGCGCGCAGCCGGCTACGATTCCCGGCGCGCGCTGTTTTGTTTGCAGGGTATGTTGTTCTCGTTATGCTTTGCGGAGGCAACCAATGACAACTGGGAATGAACAACATCGCCTGGCGCGGCAGCTACGTGAAGGAGTAGCACCGGTACTAGAATCCCCTTCAATTGGAAGCTGGCTACAAAGCTGGGCACGTCGCCAACCGACCGCAACGGCACTGGTCGCCTACGATGCCGAAGGGCAGCGTACAGCCATGAGCTACGCCGAGTTGTGGAGAGCCGTCCAAGCCGGCGTCGCTGCACTGCGGGCGCAGGGCATCGAACCCGGCGACCGAGTTGCCACCCTTGCCCACAATGATGGCGAAACTGCCATAGCGTATCTTGCCATTTGGACGCTTGGCGCATGTGCTGCACCGGTCAACATGACCGAAGATGCCGAGCGCCGCCGCTTTATTGTCGAGCATGCCGAAGCCCGGTTGCTGCTTGCGCTCGATGACTACCTAGCCGAAGCCCACGAGCTGGCGCGTCAAATTCCAGCAGTGCGAAATGTTCTTGAACTTCAGGGTGGACGGTGGCGGGTCGGCTTTGCCGAAGTCGGCGACATAGAGCCGGATTGCACTCCGGAGCGCGAGGCCCTGATTGTCTACACTTCAGGTACGACCGGTGCGCCGAAAGGTGTTGTGCTCACGCAGGCCAACCTGCTGCTTGACGCCCAGTCCCTGCGCGACTGGAACGGCGTCACCCGGCAGGACGGGTTGATGTGCGTCCTGCCCATCCACCATGTCAACGGCATTGTGGTTACGCTAGTGACGCCGCTGGTTGCCGGTGCGCGGGCTGTCCTCAATCAC
>Ga0308310_1000743_pt1 | contig 14599 bp, 13 predicted proteins | sample HotsprSampleMS65_FD_203672 | JGI IMG/M metagenome (GOLD analysis project Ga0308310, IMG submission 203672) | Hot spring phototrophic mat microbial communities from Mushroom Spring, Yellowstone National Park, Wyoming, United States - 20090730_MS65 ...
CATAGGCGGAGGCCCCGAAATTAGACCCACCTTCTATCAAAACTTCCTGATTAATCGCCAGTATCTTCTGCAATGGAACCTTTTTCCCAGCCTCAGCCTCAACTACAACGCCACCGTGCAAGCCCGCGTGGATGAGCCCGAAGGCCCCATCAACACCCCCGAAAAACGCGACTCCCTCTGGCAAAACTTTTTTAGCATCGGCAAAGACCCCGCTCGCGGCCGCTACCAGCGCATCAACTTCGGCCGAACCCTCTCCTTCCAGCAGCAAGTCTCCCTCACCTATCGCCTCCCCTTCAGCAAAATCAAATGGACCGACTGGATAAATAGTAGCATTACCTATGGGGCAGACTATCGCTGGACTACGGCCGCCTTAGGTCAAGAGCGCTTCGGCAATACCATCTCCAATAACCAAAATATTCAGCTCACCGGGCAGCTTCAGCTGAGCAACTTCTACAAAAAGTTCAAGGCGATTGATAAGCTTCTCAAGCCGCCGCCCAAACGTAATATCTTTTCGCAGGCCGATACGTCTCGTAAGCCGGGCGATGATCCGTATGTAGGGAGTCGGATGCTCCTGCGGGCTCTGGCGAAGATAGTCTTTGGGATTCAGAATGTGGATGTGAGTTATACGCGTCAGCGGGGCACGACTTTGCCGGGATTTTTAGCCCGGCCGGCCAACTTTGGCTTGGACTGGAGCTATCAGGACACGCTAACGGGTCAAACCTCCCAGGCTCCCGGCTGGGGCTTCATCTTAGGTGAGCAGCCCAACCTCACCGGCGGATGGCTCCAAAACGCCGCCCAAAAAGGCTGGATGACCCGAGACCCCCGCTTCACCGTCCCCTTCCAACAAACCCAATCCACCCAGCTCAACATCCGTTCCTCCATCTCCCCCGCCAAAGACCTCCGCCTAGACCTCACCTTCACCAAAAATCAAACCTTCTCCGAAGGCGGCCTCTTCAGCTGGGATACCACCCTAAGCGACTTCACCTTCAGCAACCGCAACGCCCAAGGAAACTTCAGCATGAGCTTCTTCAGCTTTGGGTCCGCCTTTGAAAGCCTCAAAAATCCTAAAACCTTCAACCAGATGGACCAAGAGTACCGCTACATCTTTTCTCAGCGCCTGCGGCTCGCCAATCCTCTCTACGAGTCGGTCCTCGGCTCTAATGCTGGCCTTACCCGACGAGAATTCTGGAATGGCTACACCGGCTCCCAGCAGGATGTGCTGATTCTTTCTTTCCTCAGCGCTTATGGGCCTTACAGCCCCAAGCGCATGCCCCTAACCCCCACCCCCAAAGTACCCCTCCCCAACTGGAATGTAAGCTACACCGGCCTGAGTCAGCTGCCCTTCTTCCAATCTCTTTTCCGATCGGTTACGCTCAACCACGGCTATCGCTCCACCTACACCCTCTCCTACACCCTCAACCTCCGAGCCCAAGACCTCAATGGCGATGGCCTCTCCGATACCTATGTGCCCATCCAAGCCCCCTTAGATACCACCGCCGGACTTACTATCGTCAACTTCGAGCCCCTCTACATCGTCAATGCCGTCAGCATCCAAGAAACCTTCTCCCCCCTCCTCGGCCTCAACTTCACCTGGAAAAACGGCATCAGCACCCTCGTCGAACTGCGCCGCACCCGCACCCTCACCCTCAACGTCGGCGCCCTCCAACTCAACCAAAACCAAAATACCGAATTCTCCTTCACCGGCAACTGGCGACGAGAAAGCTTCCTCCAACCCTTCTCCCTCTTCGGACGAACCTTTGAACTGCGCAATAGCGCTACCTTCCGCTTAGAAATCACCTATCGCAACCTCGTCAATCAGAATCGCCAGATTGATAACCGAGACTTCACGCAACCTATTGGCGGCACCCGCAGTTTCACCATCAAGCCCGCCATAGATTACGCGCTCAGCACTCAGCTCAATGTGCGCTTCTACATTGAGCATACCCGCAATCGCCCCGTCCTCTCTAACGCGTTTCCAACCTCCTTTACGGCGGTCGGTCTTCAGTTTCGCTTCAGCTTAACCAACTAAGCCTACATTTGTCTCATGCGCTGGAGCCCCCTCCTCCTCTCTCTGCTATGGGCCCAAGACACCATTCGCGTGCTGGCCTACAACCTCCTCAACTACGGACAGACCCCCGGCCACTGCCTAACCGACTGCAAAGACCGCCAGCTGCGCACCATTATCGGCTTCATCCAACCCGATCTCATCGTCTTCAACGAAATCGCTCCCTACCCCCAGTATATACGCCGGCTTTTGGACTCGGTGCTCAACATAGGTGGCGTCTCGTATTGGCGCAGTGGGATTTTTCCCAGTAATCTCACGGGTGATCGCCTAAGCATGGTGTACTATGATAGTCGGCGCTTTGCTTATGAGAAGCAGGAGCTAATTACGACCCAGGGGGGGCTGCGGGATGTGTATGCGTTTCACTTGTACTATCGGGAGCCGGATTTAGCGACCCATCAGGATACGCTTTTTGTGGTGGTCATTGCTTCGCACCTAAAAGCGGGCCCTAATGCCTCAGATGCGAATACTCGGGCTCAAGCGGCCCTCGCCATTCGAAACTACATCCAGGCTCTCCCGTCTAATCGCCAGCGTTGGGTCTTAGATATGGGCGATCACAACCTCTACAGGGCCAGCGAGGCCGCTTATCAGCGCCTTACTGAAGTGCTCATAGACCCCGGCCCCGCCGGCGAATGGGACCGAAACAGCACTTACGCCTACTATCACACCCAGTCTACCCGCCTCAGCAGCTTAGCCGATGGCGGCTCCGGCGGCGGCCTCAATAGCCGATTCGACTTCATATTTTTCTCCCCCGCCTGCACCCTTTCTACGGCCAAAGCGCGCTACCTCCCCGGCAGCCATAAAGTCATCGCACAAGATGGTCTGCACTTCGGCAAAAGTCTCTTAGACCCGCCTCAGGTCGCAGGTTATTCGCAGGCTGTGCTTAATGCCCTCTACATGGTTTCTGACCATTTGCCCGTCGTAGCGGAATTCGCCCTGAATGTAACTTCGGCGCTCACCGCCTTACCCCTTGCGGTAGAACGCCCTAATTTTCAGGTGCGGGTAGAGCCCGGTTATCTGGAAGTAACGGCTGATGTGTCTGGTAGGGTAGTGGTTTATGATCTGTGGGGCCGGCAGGTGGGGGCTGAGCACCTATCACCCGGCGCCTCCTTTTCCCTAACCCTCCCAGCGGGGGTGTACCTCCTCCAAGGTCTTCCGGAGAAAGGAAGCCAGCCTACCCTCTGGCAGCAGAAAGTCCTCGTGCCCTGATCTCACCCCACCCCGAAGTTTCCCGGCAAAAAAGGTAGTCCCCCGGGCATTTGACCGCCTAACTTCTCCATGATAGTGGCTCGGAGCTTGCTAAAGGCCTCGTTGTAAGCACTCTGAATGCCCCTTTCCAGAGCTTGAGGATTTTCTTGCAGAAGGGTAGGGTGAATCTCCACGCGTACCATTTCGTTGTGGCCGTTTAGTGTGATGCGGATGGCGCCTTCCAGCGCTTCGCCTGTCACTTCCAAACTTTTCATCTCTTCGGCCAGCGTTTGCAGGCGCTTAAGAGTGCCCAGCAGATCCCACATCCGGGCAAAGGTAGCTCATGCCGTCCATAGGAAGAAATTCCCTACTTTTGTGCTATGTACTGGAATTCTGAGATCAAAGCGGAGCTGATTGCTCGTCATAGTCCGCGGCATGACCCCAAGGATACTGGCAGTCCAGAGTCCCAGATAGCGCTACTAACGTATCGCATTCAGGAAATTTCTAATCATCTCAAGGAGCATCCGAAAGATTTTTCGGCGCAGCGGGGGCTGTTTAGATTAGTCGGCCAGCGGAAACGTCTTCTCGCTTATCTCAAGCGAAAAGACATAGAGCGGTATAGAATGATTGTGTCCGCATTAGGGTTAAGGGCATAGGGACAGTATGGAGAAGCGGGTGTTTCGGTTTGAGGTGGAGGGGGCGGCGCCGATAGAGGTGAGTTTTGGGCATATTGCCCGGCAGGCACATGGAGCCGTGTGGATACGGCAGGGAGGCACTATTCTCGTATGTACCGCCACTTATAACCCCGATAAAGTTGTTGATGCAGACTTTGTGCCCTTGACGGTTGATTATCGGGAAAATTTTTCCAGTAGCGGGCGCATTCCAGGTGGATTTTTCAAGCGAGACGGTCGTCCCAACGACTATGAAATCTTAGTTTCTCGGCTCATTGATCGGTCTTTGCGGCCTTTTTTTCCGAAGGGTTGGCGTCATGAGACGCAGCTGATTGCTATTTTGGAGTCGTATGATCCCGAATATCCCCCGGACATATTAGCGGGTTTGGGTCTGTCTGCGGCCTTGGCCGTATCGGAAATCCCTACGGAAGACGTTGTAGGGATGGCGCGTATTGTAAGGCATGAAGGGCAGCTCCAGCTGAATCCTCCTGCCAGCCGTATTGAGCGGGCCGATATTAACTTAGCGGTTTCCAGTACGGCGACTTCTATTGTCATGGTGGAAGGCGAAATGCGCGAGGTGCCAGAGGAGCATCTTGTGGAGGCTCTACGGACCGCTCATCTTCATATTCAGCGGCTGGTGGAGTTTCTAAAATCCCTTCAGGCGGCCGCTGGTAAGCCTAAGCTTGAGCTTTCGGCGAGCCCCACTTATCCAGAGGTTGAAGTCTGGATCGCAGAACGGGCTCGGCCTCGTCTCATAGATATTGTTAAGGCCTCTCTTCCTAAGCAGGAGCGCCGAAAAGCCTTTGAGCAGCTATTCTCAGAGCTGAGCGAAGCCATGGTCGCTGAAAATGCCGACTGGGCTCTGCCAGAAATCCAAAAATATGCGCAGTCGGTATTTAGCCAGCTCAAGCGCATCGTCATGCGAGAGGCTGTTCTTTCCGAAGGCATACGTTTAGATGGCCGCAAGACAAGTGAAATCCGGCCTATCTATTGTGAAGTGGGTCTTTTGCCTTACACGCATGGCTCGGCGCTTTTTACTCGGGGGGAAACGCAGGCCCTGGCCACCGTGACCATTGGCACCAAGCTGGATGAGCAAATCATTGATTACGCTACCCAGCAGGGAAGTAAAAAGTTTCTCTTGCAGTATAACTTTCCGCCTTTTTGCACGGGGGAGGTGAAGCCCTTGCGGGCGCCGTCTCGTCGGGAGGTGGGCCATAGCCACCTTGCTGAGCGCGCGCTGAAACAGGTTGTTCCGCAGGAAGGAGAGTTTGCCGAATATACTATTCGGGTGGTGTCCGACATCTTAGAGTCTAATGGCTCTTCCTCCATGGCGACGGTATGTGCGGGGGCCCTGGCCCTCATGGATGCCGGGGTTCCTATCAAGGCTCCCGTGGCTGGCATATCTATGGGGCTCATCTGGGAGAGTCCAGAACGGTATGCGGTGCTCACCGACATCTTAGGGGATGAGGATGCTCTGGGCGACATGGACTTCAAGGTCGCTGGCACCGAAAATGGCCTTACTGCCTGCCAGATGGACATCAAGATACAGGAGCTTTCCTATGAGGTTCTCCATAAAGCCCTTATGCAGGCTAAGGAAGCTCGGCTCTTCATCCTGCAAAAAATGAAAGAAGTTCTGCCAGCTCCTCGTCCTGAACTTTCGCCCTTAGCCCCTCGCATTCACCGGCTTACTATTCCGGCGGAGTACATTGGGGCTGTGATTGGGACGGGGGGGAAGGTGATTCAGGAAATTCAACGTACCACAGGTACGACAGTTACCATTGAGCAGGTTGGCAATGAAGGGGTCGTTGTCATCTATGCTCAGGATAAGGAGGCTCTGAACAAAGCCGCCGCGCAAATCCAGGAAATCGTCGCCGAGCCAGAAGTGGGCAAAGTCTACCCCGCTCGCGTCAAAATCCTCAAAGAAGCTGGCGCCGTAGTGGAGTTTATGCGGGGGAAGGAGGGTTTCCTGCATATTTCTGAGATCATGCCCTATCGGATTGAGAAAGTAGAGGATGTCTTGCAGATAGGCCAGGAGCTGGACGTAAAGTACATGGGTATAGACGCTCGTACCGGCAAACATCGGGTTAGCCACAAAGCCGTGATGAACGGAGAGGCTAGCGAGACGAAGCCCTTCGCTGAGCGGTCCCACTCGAGGTCTGGTCGTCGGCCGAACCGGTCAAAGCCCGCTCCCCACTCCCCTCACAAGCCCCGTCGCCGTGCGTAATATTCTTGTAACAGGGGGGGCGGGTTTTATTGGCTCGCATCTCGTAGAGACCCTACTCAAGGCCGGTTACCACGTCAGTGTCTTAGATAACCTCTCCACGGGCCACCTGGGTAATCTAGCCTACCTCATGGAGACTTTTCCTGGGCAGCTGAGTTTTGTCCAAGGAAACGTAGAGGATAAAAGTACCGTGCAATCTTTGGCCTCGGGTAAGGAGGCTATCTATCACTTGGCTTCTGTGGTTGGGGTCAAGCGCGTTTTGCAGGAGCCTTTAGCTACGGTGTTGGAGGGGCTGAGAGGGGTGGATTATGTTTTGGAGGTAGCGGCACGGGAGGGTATCCCTACTCTGGTAGCTTCTACCAGCGAAGTTTATGGACGCCTGCAAGAAGTCCTACCAGATGTAACCAGCTTATCAGAAGACCTGCCTCTCCTTTTGGGTTCGCCCGCGAAGCATCGCTGGGTCTATGCGATTACCAAGCTGGCGAAAGAGGCCCTGGCTATTGCCTATCATCGGGAGCAAGGAGCGCCCTTCGTGGTGGTGCGCTTCTTCAATACCGTGGGCCCTCGCCAGTCCGCTGCCTACGGCATGGTCATTCCCAACATGGTGAAGGCCGCCCTAACTGGGGAACCCATTCCTATCTATGGCGATGGTGAGCAGCGCCGATCCTTCCTCCATGTGAGCGACGCCGTGGAAGCTATCTATCGGCTCTTACTGGACTCCCCTCAGCCTCCCTGGGGGGAAATCTTCAATATCGGTAATCCCATAGAAATATCTATCCGAGCTCTGGCCGAAAAAATCAAAACCTTGGCTGGGAGTTCCTCTACCCTCCAGTTTATTCCTTACGAGGAGGCTTATGGTGAAGGCTTTGAGGATATGCGGGTTCGGACTCCTAATATCACCAAAATCTCCACATGGATAGGCTGGACTCCCAAAAAGTCCCTGGACGAAATCCTGATAGAAACGATCACCTATTACAAGCAAACTATTCCAAGCCATACTGCATAGCCTATGCGATACCTACTTTTTTTGACAGGGCTGCTTTTAGCCCAGAAAGCCTTTGAAGGCACAGTCGTGTATGCTGCCCGACTTGAAGGAGAAATGGCCAAACAGCTGGGGGATATGCTGCGGGAAGCCCTCCCCGAACGTATCGTTCTTTATTATCGGGGCGATAAGGTTCGGATGGATATGGGAGAAGCGGTTTTGCTTACGGACTACTCCGCTAAGAAGGCCTATGTTCTCAAGCCTTCCCTTCAGACTTATACGGAGCAGTCCATAGAAGGGCAGGACAAGTCCGATGAGAATAAGCCCGAAGTGAAGAAAACTAAGGAGAAGACGAAGATTCTGGGGTATGTGGCGGAGAAATACGAGGCTACTGTGGCGAGCGAGCAGGGGCCTGTAAAGTTAGAAATATGGGCTACCCCCCAGCTCAAGGTTCCTCAGCACGGAAAAAATCCTCTGGCTGCGGGGGTGGAAGTCCAAGGATTTCCCCTCAAGATCGTTAGTCAGGTCTCGGGCATTGATTTGAAAATAGTCTTCTTAGCAACGGAAATAAGCCAGAAGCCCCTTACCGAAGACCTCTTTCAGATTCCTGCCGGTTATGTGAAGGAGGAGAGTGAAGGAATGCCCCAAGATTGATCTTACGCACTCTTTTTCGGAGGGAATGAAAAAGCTCACCCTGAACAGCTAATTGCGAGGTTTGCCACGTTGCTAAGCCCACCTCTCTCTCGTCGAGGAAGAGGTTAAGCCATACCCGCACTCCCCTAAATACTTGTTGAGGGGAGTCCGGGTATTTATTCCCAGCTTGTTGCCTCGGAAGAGGTCCGAGGTTTTTCTAGGCTTTGGGGGTCCAGACTTTCTTAGTAGACGTGGTTATCTATTCGGGTGGCTGGGCAAGAGCCCGAACGTTGCCAGAAACTGGAACTTTTACCAGTTCGGCCCGCGGCACAGGCGTTCAGCACCAGACTGACTAACATCAGCCCTCCCAGGGCTAAAGCAAACTTCGTTTTGCTCGCTGCTCGCATACGCCAAATATACGGGAAAATGGTGATGTAGGTTGCAAGGACAAGGCATACGTACCTTACGCCGTTTCTTAGTGCCTGCGCGACTAGTTCCACAAGCTGCTGCTATGCCGACAATCAGGAAAAAGAGGAGCAATCGGGTACCTAACCGGAGTATAGCTGGAAGTTGTTTCATAGCTCTTGCAGGTACTTAGTTAGGCTATCTATTAGGGCCTCCTTCCATGCGGTAGGGGGGAGCGCAAACTCCAATCTTTTTTCTGTGGTGTCGGAGAAGGCTACTTTCCGCAGAGTGAGGGAGGCGCTGAGCTTATAGCCTTCTTCGGTGATGATTTTGTTGCTTCTGGCGTAGAGGATGGGGTATTTTTCTGCGTGCAGGTGGAGGCGGGTTACGTGGTAATAGACGGGGGGCCAATCGGCAGGGGGAAGCAGGTGGAGGTTGCGTAGGGTATCTGGGTAGGTGCGATGCCCCACCGCTTGCACTACGGAGAGAAGGAAAGCCGATTTTGCGGGGAGGAGGGTATCCTTAGTGGTTAGGATGGCTTTCTCGTAATAGGGGTCATAGCTGAAGCCTTTACTGGATATATAGAGTCCGGGAGAGAGTTTTTGTGCTTTAGCGGTGAAGCAGTAAAAGCTCCCGATAATGGCTATCGGTGCTGCGTACCAAGGTCCCATTATTGTCTAAGTCAAACTTGTCGTAACGTTCTTGCACATGGATCAGGCCGGTGCCTCGCTGATAGACTTCGTAGAAGTAGGCCTTTTCTAAGAGAGCGGTGGTGTCGGCTCGGCGGAGGAGCCAGACGGAGTGGGGGTAGGTTTGGTTCAGGACTTGCCAGGAGGTGTCTAAGTGGGCATAGGAGCAGATTTCGGGGGGGTGGTGGGTGTATTCGTAGCGGTTCCAGCGGAGGTCTGGTGAGAGGGGGAAGCAGAGCATGAGGAGGCGGGTGTTATTTTCCCAGAGTTCGGCCTGTTTTTCGTCTCGGTAGATGAGGCCGACTCGGTAGAAGCCCCATTGGCTGCTGTCAAGGAAGGGAGCGGTATCCCACACCACATATCGGGAAGGTCGTCCGTAGGCGTCTATAAGGGCGCTATCTATACGCAGGCGCAGGTAGTAGCTGTGGGGGACGGGGCCCGTGGTGGTGTAAGTGGTTTCTCGGACGAGGTAGGTCCGGCTAAGGCCACTGTCTATGGGGAAAAGCGAGGTGCCACTTTCATAAGTGGGTTGGGGAATAGTTCGGCGGCATCCCAGGGCTAACAGGGAGGCCAAGAGTATGAGTCTAAGCGCCGCCATGGGATAAAGTTAGCTACTTTCCACTGAAAAAGGCCCGCAAGCGAGCGAAAAAGCTTTTTTCGGGGGCTTGGGGATGGGGTTGGAAGGCTTTGTAGTTTTTAAGGTATTCCAGCACTTTGCGTTCGTCGGGGGAGAGTTTTTTGGGTACCCATACATGGACTTGGACGAAGAGACTACCGCGTTGGCGGCCTTTGCGGCGGGGTAGGCCCTGACCTTTGATTTCAAAGACTTCGCCGGAGAGGGTGCCTGGGGGGATTTTCAGGGCTTGTGTTTCGCCACTCAGAAGGGGAATTTGGAGTGTAGTTCCTAAGACCAAGTCTGGATAGCTGACCCAGGCTTCGTAGAAGAGGTTTTCGCCTTCGCGGGTGAAGAGGGGATGGGGTTTTTCTTCTATATGGAGGAGGAGGTCGCCTGGGGGTCCATTCCAGGGGCCGAAGTGGCCGGCGTTGCGCAGGACAAGGGTGGTATCGGCTTCTATGCCGGGGGGTAGTTCTACTTCCTGAGTGACTTCGGTTTCTATGAGGCCGGTGCCGCTGCACTTCTGGCAAGGATTGGGGTTGTGGTAGCCACTGCCTTGGCAGGTGGGGCAGGTTTGGTAGATGATTTGCTGGAAGAAGCCCCCTCCGATGCGGTAGGCGACTTGACCGCTGCCTCCACAGGTGGAGCATAAGGGGGGCTTTTTATCGGCGTGGCCCGTGCCATTACAGGCGCTGCAAGGGACTTGGCGTTTATAGGTGAGCGTCTTTTTGGAGCCATGGAGGACTTCTTCCAGGGAGACCTGGATGTGGAGCGTAATGTCAGAGCCCTGCGGGCCACGAGGCGGCCCCTGCCTGTAACGAGTTTCACCTGCATACGCTCCCCGGAAAAACTCCTCAATAATCTGAGCAAAAGGGTCCGCATAAGGAGAGCCTGCGGCGCCTGCGGAACCTACTCGTCCGAAAGTATCATACTCTCGGCGTTTTTGGGGGTCACTCAGCACTTCATAGGCCTCGTTGATGAGCTTGAATTTTTCTTCGGCCTCGGGGTTATTGGGGTTTCGGTCGGGGTGATATTGCAGGGCTAAACGTCGATAGGCCTTTTTGATGGTTTCTTGGTCGGCATGGCGGGGAACGCCTAAGATTTCGTAGTAGTCTATATGGGTGCGGCTCATGTACTAACGATGATGCGGGCGGGGCGCAGGAGTAGGCCCTTGTAGAGGTAGCCGGGTTCTACGACTTCTAAGATGGTGTTGACTTCGGTGGCGGCGGGGGCGGGCTGGGTGGAGAGGACTTCATGTTTTTCGGGGTCGGGCAGGTCTCCGATGGCGGGACGGATGACTTGGATGTCTAACTTTTCCAAAGTTTTGTGAAGCTGGTGGAGGGTGAGTTGGAGGCCTTCTTTGAGTTTGTCTATGTCTGGGGCTTGCTGGGCGGAGAGGAGTCCGCGTTCTATGCTATCAATGATGGGGAGGAGGGCGCGTAGGATTTCGCCTTGGGCGGCGGTGATTTGCTGGGGAAGGTCGCGCTGGACTCGACGTCGGTAGTTCTCAAAGTCGGCCGCAAGACGTAGGGCTTGGTCGCGCCACTTCTCCACCTCGGCCGAGAGACGTTCCACCTCTGCTTGCAAACGGGTAAGCTCTTCCTGAGCCGAAAGAGATTCTGGGGTCTCCTCCCCAGCTGCGGGGGAAGTAGCCTCCTCGGGTAGCTTCGTTTCTTCCTGACTTTGGGCGATAGCTATATCCTTTTCGTTTTGGGCATCGCTCATAGTTGGGACTGATATTCTTTTTGGTAGTTTTCCCAGCTGACGCGCTGATAGCTTCGGGTGGCGAAGTAGTGAAGGATAGTATCTACGAGGGCGGGTTTGAGGTACCCTCGTAGAGCAAGGAGGATTTCCCCCGAAGGTTCCATCAGCACGAGGGCTGGGTATTGCATGTTACCTTCCAGCAAAAGGTATGCCAGCTGGTTGGCGTGCAGGTCTGGCAAGTAGGGGAAGAGGGTGCCATTGAAGGGGATGGAATCGCGTTCTTCGGCGTTGAGGCGTACACAGTGAAAGTTGGCGGTGGCGTAGCTTGCGATGAGGGGGTGGCTCCAGACATTTTGGTCCATCATGAGGCAGGGGCTACACCAGGGGGTGTAGAGGTAGATAAGGAGGAGACGTTCTTGGAAACGGGCGCGTTGGAAGGCTTCGTCCAGGGGTTGCCAGTAGATTTGAGCAGAGAGGGCGGGTACCCACAGGAGAGGCAAGCGGAGAAGGGCTTTTGAGAGAAGGAGGGGTATGCGGGTTCGCATCTTAGGACAGCAGGGCCTCAATCCCCGGCAAGGTTTGACCGCTTAGTAGCTCTAAGAGGGCTCCTCCTCCAGTGGAGACGAAGCTCACTTTATCAGAAAGACCGAGCATCTCTATGGCGCTGGCGGTGTCTCCGCCGCCAATGAGGCTGTAAGCACCCGCTTGGGTTTCCTCAGCGACGAACTGCGCAATGCGGAGGGTGCCTGTCTGAAACGTTTTCCATTCAAAGACCCCCATAGGCCCATTCCAAAGGATAGTTTTGGCGCCTTGAATGAAGGTTTTTGCAGACGCAATCGTCTGAGGACCAATATCTAAGCCTAAGTAGTCATCGGGAAATTGACCGGGCAAGTGGGGAAAAACCCGAGCGGGGGCATCCTCAGCAAACTGGGGTGCAGCGACCGAATCCGCCGGAAGGAGAAACTTTTTGCCTTGAGACTCTAAGGTGGCGAGGAGGGTGCGGGCGGCTTCCAAGTGCTCATCTTCACAGAGGGACTTTCCGATGGGCAGGTTTTGGGCTTTGAGGAAGGTATAGCTCATGCCACCCCCAATGAGCAGGCGGTCTATTTTGTCTAAGAGATTATGCAATATTGGCAGTTTATCTGCTACTTTGGCGCCGCCGATAATGAGAAGGTAGGGATGCGTGATGTGAGAGAGGACGCGTTGGGCGTTTTCCCATTCGGCTAATAGGAGGAGGCCGGCGTAACGTTGGGGAAAGAGTTTGGGGAGGGCTTCTACGGAGGCGTGGGCGCGATGGACGCTGCCGAAAGCATCACATACATACACATCGGCCCATTGGGCTAAGAGGCGGGCAAAGTCGGGGTCATTTTGGGTTTCGCCGGGGTGGAAACGGAGGTTTTCCAGTAGCACTATTTCACCGGGCTCCGGGGGGTGGGGGTGAGCCCAGTCAGAGATGAGAGATACAGGCCGTTCCAGAAGGGTGCTAAGGTGTTTAGCCACAGGAGCTAAGGAGTACTTGGGGTCGGGGGCTCCTTTCGGACGGCCCAGATGAGACGCTAAAACCAGACTGACTCCCTGCTCCAGGAGGTAACGTAGGGTCGGCAAGCTGGCCCGAATACGACGATCATCCTGGATTACGCCATCTTGGAGCGGGACATTGTAGTCTACTCGCACGAAGACGCGCTTACCTGCGAATTGTCCTTCGTAGAGGGAGGGGAGCCGCATAAGGTTTTAGGATAGGTTGGCGAGGCGCTCCACTAGGTCGGCGGTGCGGCAGGAGTAGCCGTATTCGTTGTCGTACCAGCCCAGGACGCGTACCATGTTTCCAATCACCATGGTGCTTTGGGCATCAAAGATGCAGGAGTGGGGGTTGCCAATGATGTCGGAGGAGACGAGGGGGTCTTCGGAGTATTCAAGGATGCCTTTGAGGGTAGTTTGGGCGGCGGTTTGGAAGGCGGCGTTGATAGCTTCTTTGGAGGCGGGTTTTTTTAGGATGGCGACGAAGTCGGTAACGGAGCCATCGAGGACGGGGACCCGCAGGGCAATTCCGTCTAATTTGCCCTTGAGGTGGGGTAGGACGAGGCCCACTGCTTTGGCCGCGCCGGTCGTAGTTGGGACGATATTGACGGCGGCGGCCCGAGCCCGGCGCAGGTCTTTATGCGGGGCATCCTGCAAGCGCTGATCGGCCGTATAAGCATGCACGGTATTCATGAAACCTTGCTCTACCCCAAAATTCTCATCCAAGACTTTGACCATGGGAGCTAAGCAGTTTGTCGTGCAAGAAGCGTTGGAAATCACTTTCATTTCAGGCGTGAGGATGTGGTCATTGACGCCTAAAACTACGGTTGCATCAATATCGCCGCTGGCGGGGGCGGAGATGATGACTTTTTTAGCGCCGGCGGCTAAGTGTTTGCGGGCTTCCGCCCCATTGGTAAATTTACCCGTAGATTCCACTACGATCTCTACGCCTACCTTATCCCAGCCTAAGTGAGCGGGGTCCTTTTCGGCGGTGATGAGAATACGCTGGTCCTTCACTAAGAGGTAGTTGCCCTCCACAGACACAGGATAAGGGAAGCGCCCATGAACGGAGTCGTACTTGAGCAGGTGAGCCAAGGTGGCTGGGTCTGTGATGTCATTAATCTGGCGAATCTGGATGCCAGGCTTTTCCAAAAGGGCCCGCAAAACGAGTCTTCCAATTCGGCCAAAGCCGTTGATGCCAACCTGCACCATGGCTGCAAAGGTACAAGGATTTGCCATAGGGGGGGTGCTTAGATTCAGTCTAAAATATGTACCTTTGAGGCATGGACATGCAGAGTCTAAGGGAGGCTTATGAACAGCTCCGGGCGCGCACCCCGCATCTTTATTTACGGGAGGCGGCGCAGGAGTTAGGCGTGAGCGAAATGGCGCTTTTGAGCTTAGATTTAGGAAAGTCGGTTTTTCGGCTCAGGCCGGAGTGGCGCCCCCTTTTGGAGACCCTCCATCAGCGGGGAGAACTCATGGGGCTTAGCCGCAATTCCTGGGCGGTCATTGAGAACACAGGCCCCTATCCAGAGCCGACCTTTGAGGGGCCGGTGGCTGTACTTCATGACAGTCCGCCTGCTTTGGACCTACGATGTTACCTTCATCAGTGGGCGCATGCTTTTGCAGTTCATACCCGGAGGGGCAATCGGTCGCTGTATAGCATTCAGATATTTACCCCTTGGGGTGAAAGTATCCATAAGGTCTACTTCTTGGGGCCTGACGCGGCTCAGAAGTGGGAAGCGGTAAAGACGGCCTTTTTGCATCCGGAGCCGGGGTTTGATATAAAGGATATTGGGCCGCAGCCCTCTGCCTCCACGCACGCCGGTCCTAAGGACCCCGAGGCTTTTTTGCAGGAGTGGGCGCAGCTGGCGGATACGCATGACTTTTTTGCTTTGCTGCGGCGGCAT
>Ga0308310_1000751_pt1 | contig 14483 bp, 9 predicted proteins | sample HotsprSampleMS65_FD_203672 | JGI IMG/M metagenome (GOLD analysis project Ga0308310, IMG submission 203672) | Hot spring phototrophic mat microbial communities from Mushroom Spring, Yellowstone National Park, Wyoming, United States - 20090730_MS65 ...
ATGGAGGAGGACGCGGCACCGCCGAACGTGTTTCAGGAACTCGAAGCCCAGCCCGTACCCCTCCGAGGCGCCTTCGACGAGCCCGGGGAGGTCGGCCAGCGTGAACCGCTCCCAGCCGACGTTGACGACGCCGAGCATCGGCTCGAGGGTGGTGAAGGGGTAGCTCGCGATCTTCGGCTTCGCGTTCGAAACGGCCGCCAGCAGGGTGGATTTGCCGGCGTTCGGCAGGCCGATGAGCCCGACATCGGCGAGGAGGCGGAGTTCGAGCCGGAGCCGCCGCTCTTCGCCCTCCTGCCCCTTCTGCGAGTACCCGGGCGTCTGGTTGGTGGGCGTGGCGAACCGCTTGTTCCCCCAGCCGCCGCGCCCGCCGTGGGCCACGAGCACCTCAGCGCCTACCTCCGGGAGGTCGGCCAGGAGGTCGCCCGTCTCGGCATCGTAGACGACGGTGCCGACCGGCACCTCGAGGTAGAGGTCCTCGCCGTTGGCGCCATGCCGGAGGTTCGGGCCGCCGTTGCCGCCGGCCCCGGCCTGGAACCGCTTCCGCGAGCGGTAGAGCTCGAGCGTGTAGACGTCGTCGACGGCGCGCAGGAAGACGCGCCCGCCGCGGCCGCCGTCGCCGCCGTCGGGGCCGCCCTGCGGCACGAACTTCTCGCGGTGGTAGCTCACGAGGCCGTGGCCGCCGTTGCCGCCTTTCACCGTGATTTCGACTGCATCGAGCATCCTGATCCCATGGAACCATGCCCTCTCATGGATTGGAAGATCTGATTAGAAGCAGGATCAGGCCGTTGGAAACGTTGGGTTCGAATCCGGCAGCCGTTGGGAAACCGTTCCGGCTGCGGACGGCGGGCGTTGGAAACCCGGTGCGGCTGGCCCCGGCTTCGGCGGCAGCGTTGGGTTCGCACGGGCCAAACCCAACGGCCGGGGCGCCAAACCCAACGGTTTCCCAACGGCGGGGCGTAGGATGGTTGCACGATGCAACGTTCGAAGGAGGCCTCCCGTGACTGCAACCGAGTTCGTCCCGCCCAGCGCGATGGTCGTGGTGGCCCACCCCGATGACGCCGAGTTCCTCTGCGGGGGGACGGTGGCGAAGTGGGCCGCCCGCGGCTGCGAGGTGACCTGCGTGGTCATCACGAAGGGCGACAAGGGGAGCGACGACCCGGAGATGACGACCGAGCGGCTGGCGGAGATCCGCGAGGCCGAGCAGCGCGCAGCCGGCGCCGTCCTCGGGGTGCGGAACTTCGAGTTCATGGGCTACCCCGACGGCTACCTCCAGCCGACGCTCGAGCTGCGGCGCGACCTCGCCCGGCTCATCCGGAAGTACCGCCCGCACTCCGTCATTACCTTCGACCCCACCAACCGCTTCCTCTCCGACACCTACATCAACCACCCGGACCACCGCGCGGCCGGCGATGCGACGCTCGACGCCGTCTTCCCGACCGCGCGCGACCGGCTCACCTTCCCCGAGCTGCTGGTCGACGGCTACGAACCGTGGAAGGTGCGGCAGGTGTGGCTCGGCGCGGCGGCCCACCCGAACGCCTGGGTCGATATCTCCGGGACGCTGGAGCTGAAGAAACAGGCGCTGCTCTGCCACCCGAGCCAGCTCTCGCCGGAGGTGGCGCTGTTCGTCGAGGGGATGGCCCGCATGGCGGGCGAGCCGAAGGGTCTGGCCGCCGCCGAGGCCTTCCGGCGGTTCATCATCGAAGCCGACCCGGTGCACGAGGCGCCGCCCCCCGGCCGCTAACCGGACTGGCTCCCCGGCCAGCCGGCAGCCTATACCACCCATACTGGCCGTCTATGGCAGAATAGGCACCCGGCGCGCCGGCGGGAGCAGCGCGCCGCATCTCCCTGCCCCTGGAGGCCTGTATGAAGCCGTGGGTGGTCGGCACCCGGCCGAGCAAGCGGTACCCGCTCTGGACGCGTGCGAACGTGGGCGAGGTCTTCCCCGACCCGGTCGCGCCGCTCTCCTTCTCGCTCCTGATGGAGAAGGACACCGAGGGCGCCTGGCGCGACGCCCTCGTGCGCATGGGCGCGTTCACCTACGACGAGTTCGACCCCGACAACATGGAGACGCTCGGGATTTTCGGCTCGTACTGCTACCTCAACGCGCAGGTGACGCGCATCCTCGGCGAGCGGGCGCCCGGCCTCTCGGCCCAGGCGATGGACGACCTCTTCTACGGCGCCCAGCCCGGCGTGCCGCCCTACGAGCCGGCCCCCGGCGACCACAACGAAGAGCGCACCGCGGCGCTCGCCAGGACGTTCGAGTGGGCGATGACGGTGCAGCACCTGGAGCGCCCCGCCCTCGACGCGAAGCGGGTCGCCGGGCTGCGGGCTGCCCGCCCCGAGCTGGAGAACCTCTCGAACGAGGCGCTCTGGGCCTACGGCAAGGGAATCGCCCTCGCCAACCACCGGCGGCTCTTCTCCGAGCACATCTTCACCACCTTCATCTCGACCGTGCCCGTGGGCGCCGTGACGCAGATCTGCGCGGCGGTCGGCCGGCCCGCCGATGCCCTCCGCGTCATCCAGGGCGTGGGCGACGTGGAATCGGCAGCGCCCTCGCTCGCCATGTGGAAGCTCGGCCGGATGATCGCCGCCGACCGCGAGCTGACGGCCGCCTTCGACGCCGGCGTCGAGGGGGTGCTCGACCGGATTCGCGGCCTAGGCGAGAACGGCCAGCGCTTCCTCGAGGCCTTCGATGCCTTCCTCTACGACTACGGCTGCCGCGGCCCGAACGAATGGGAGAGCCGCTGCCACACCTGGGAGACGAAGCCGGAGCTGGCGCTGGCCGCCATCGACCGGATGCGGCTCGCGCCCGAGAGCGCCTCGCCGGAGGCGCGCCAGAAGGAGCTCGCGGCCGAGCGCGAACGGGTGACGCAGGAGATCGCGGCGATGCTCGCCGGCGACCCGCAGAACCAGGGCCTCTTCCTCGCCGCCGCCAATGCCGCCCGCGTCTTCCAGGCCGGCCGCGAACGGACCAAGACGAACAACATCCGGATGATCCATGAGGTCCGGATGGCCCTCCATACCATCGGCCGGCGGATGGTCGCCGCCGGGCACCTCGACGACGTCGGCGACTACGCCTTCCTCCTCGCCGAGGAGTTCGACGACTGGCTGCAGAACCCGGCGAAGTACGCCTCGACCATCCGGGAGCGGAAGGCGCTCTACGAGGAGTACGCCAGCCGGCAGGAGCCGTTCGTCTTCTGGGGCGAAATTCCCGACCCGGAGACCTGGCCGAAGAAGGCCGATGTCACCATCGAGCCGGTGAAGCCGGGTGAGGTGCTCCAGGGCTTCCAGGGCTGCGCCGGGAAGGCGACCGGGCGCGCCCGCGTCGTCCTCGACCCGCTCGACCCGCGGGGCCTCGAACCGGGCGACATCCTCGTGGCCCCGATTACCGACCCGTCGTGGACGCCGCTCTTCGTGCCGGCCGCGGCCGTGGTGGTCGACGTCGGCGCCGCCCAGAGCCACGCCATGATCGTGAGCCGCGAGCTCGGCATCCCCTGCGTGCCCTCCGTGACGAACGCCACGAAGCGGATCCCCGACGGCGCGACTATCACCGTCGACGGCGACGCCGGGACGGTCACAGTCGTCGCGCTGCCCTGAGGTGCCGGCCATGGATGTCGTCTGCCTCGCTGACCCCCTCCCGGCGGGCACCGACGCGGCCCGGCTCCTTGGCGGCAAGGCGGCCGGCCTCGTCACGATGACGCAGGAGCTCGGCCTGCCCGTCCCGCCGGCCTTCACCGTAACGACGGAGGTTTGCCGCCGGTTCCTCGCGGAAGGGTGGCCTGCCGGCCTCGACGGTGCGGTCCGGGCCGCGCTCGGGCGCCTCGAGCGGGCCGCCGGCCGCACCTTCGGCGGCGGCGAACGCCCGCTCCTCGTCTCCGTCCGCTCCGGCGCACCGGTTTCGATGCCGGGGATGATGGACACGCTCCTCAATGTCGGGATGACCCCGGCGGTCCGCGAGGCCCTTGCCCGCGAAAGCGGCGACCCCCGCTTTGCGGCCGATACGTGGCTCCGGTTCGTGCGCGGCTACGCCGCCATCGTCCTCGGCCTGCCCGAGGACGTGGTGAACCACGCCGCCATGCACGATGACACGCCCGCGGGCCTGCTCGCCGCGGCCGACCGCGTCTGCGCCCTCGCCGACCGGTTCGGCGGCATCCCCGCGGACCCGTTCGCGCAGGTGACCGAGGCGATCCGCGCCGTCTTCCGCTCCTGGGAGTGCGACCGCGCCCGCGTCTTCCGCGAACGGGAGGGGATCGACGGCACGCTCGGCACCGCCGCCACCGTGCAGGCGATGGTCTTCGGCAACCTGGACGAGCGCTCGGGCACGGGCGTGGCCTTCACCCGCGACCCCTCGACCGGCGCCCGCGGCGCCTTCGGCGACTACCTCGCCCGGGCCCAGGGCGAAGATGTGGTGGCCGGCACCCACGCCGTCAGCGGGCTCGAAGCGCTGCGCAGCCAGCTCCCCGCGGTCTACGACGAGCTGCTCCGCCACCTGGACCGGCTCGAGCGGCACTACCGCGACATGTGCGACGTCGAGTTCACCGTGATGGGCGGCGCGCTCTACATCCTCCAGGTGCGCGTCGGGCGGCGCAGTCCGCTGGCGGCGGTGCGGATCGCCGTCGACATGGCCGAGGACCCGACGTTCCCGCTCACCCGGCGCGAAGCCGTCGAGCGCGTCGGCGCCGAGACGCTCCAGGCCCTCGCGAAGCTCGGCGGGGTCGACCCTGCGGCCGCACCCATCGGGCGGGGGCTCGCCGTCTCGCCCGGGGTGGGCGCCGGCGTGCTCTGCTGCGATGCCGGCCGGGCGGCCAGCCTCGCCGCGCAGGGCGTGAGCGTGGTCCTGGCCCGGCCCGAGACCTCCCCCGCCGACGTGCACGGCATGGTGGCCGCGGCCGGCCTCGTCACCACAACCGGCGGGGTGGTGAGTCACGCCGCGGTGGTAGCCCGGGGCTGGGCCATTCCCGCCGTCTGCAGCCTGCAGGACGCCGTCGTGGAAGAGGACGCCCTCAGGGTCGGCGGGCGGCGCATCGCGGAAGGGGAGTGGGTCACGGTCGACGGGACGCGCGGGCTGCTGTTCGCCGGCGACTGCCGGGCCGATGGGGCCGCCGACATCCCCGAAGTGCGGCTGCTGCGCCAGTGGGCCGCCGAGCTGGCCGAGGCCGGCCCCGGCGACGGCGCCGCGGCTGCCCCTGCCGGGGCCCGGCCCGTGAGCCGGTTCGACGTCCTGCGGGCGCTCGGGCTGAAGGGGCTGGCCGCCGCCGAGCGGGTCGCCGCCGTGCTCGACGCGGACGCCGGGGCCGTGGAAGCGGAGCTGCGCGCCGCCGCCGAGGCCGGGCTGGTGCGGGAGACGCCGCGCGGCTTCGCCATGCTGCCGGCCGGGCGGGAGGCCGTCCTTGAGGCGCTCGCCGCCGAGCGGGCCGCCATCGACCCGGCCGCGATTGATGCGGCCTTCGCGGCCTTCGATGCGCTCGACCGGGAGTTCAAGGCCCTGGTCAGCAGCTGGCAGCAGGCCGCGCCGGCCGAAGCTGACGCCGCCTGGGCTGCGGCCCTCTCCGGGCTCGAGCAGCTGCACGCCCGGCTGGGGCCGGTGGTCGCGCAGGCTGCCGGGCTGGCGCCGCGGCTGGCGCCCTTCGCGGGGCGGTTCGCACAGGCGCTGGCGGCCGTGCGCGCCGGCGACCGGTCGATGCTCGCCTCGCCGCTCAAGGAGAGCTACCACACCGTCTGGTTCGAGCTGCACGAAGAGCTGATCGCCCTGAGCGGGCGCCGCCGGGAGGAGTAGGAGGCCCCGGGCTCAGCCCTGGCGGGCCTGGCCGGCTTCGCGGAGCAGGCGGAGGAACTCGGGGTCGCCCTGGAGGATGGCGAGGCGCGGGTCGGCGGCAGCCTCGCGGGCGTAGCCGCGGTCGAGGGCGAGCGCCCGCTGCACGTGGCGGAGCGCCTCCTCGCGGTTGCCCATGGAGGCTGCGGCCTGGGCTGCCCCGTAGTGGGCGGCGGGGTCGTCGGGGTCGAGCCCGGCGGCGGCGAGGAAGTCGAGCAGCGCCGCCGCGGCGTCGCCGCCGTGGAGGTGGGCGAGCCCGCGGTTCACCATGACCGTCGTGTCGCCCGGGTCGACCGCCAGCGCGGCGTCGAAGTCGGCCAGGGCAGCGGCGTAGTTGCCGCGGTAGAGGTGGAGCATACCGCGGTTGTTCAGGGCGTCCGGGTCGTTCGGCTGGAGCTCGAGCGCGCGGTTGTAATCGGCCAGCGCCTTCTCGAACTCGCCCGAGCGGGTGTAGGCGTTGGCGCGGTTGTAGTAGGCCGCCGTGAGGTCGGGGTCGAGCTCGATGGCGGCGGTGTACCGGTCGATGGCAAGCGCGAACTGCCCGACGTTGAAGTAGACGTTCCCTTCATCGACGTACGACTCGGCAGAGCGCCGCGGGGGCCGCTGGATGGGGGCAGGCTGGAGCTCGCCCAGGGCCGCTTCGAGGCTGGCGGGGAGCGGCTCCTCAGCTTCGGCCGGCGGGGGCCCCGGCGCGGCCGTCGGCCGGCCGGTCACCTCCGCGCCGGAGGCATCGCGCGCCTCGTCGGCGGGCGGCGCGCCGGGCGGCGGAGCCATGCCTTCATTGGCGGCGTCGGCGGCCTGGCGCTCCAGCTCCCCTGCGGCCGCGGGCGGCGCCTCCGGCTCGGGCATGGCGGCCAGCTCTTCGAAGCGGGAGAGGATGACATCGGGCTCCGCCGGGGCGGGCGCCTCCTCCGCGGGGAGCGGCTCGGCGGCCGGTTCGGCCTCGTCTTCGATCGGCAGGATGAGCGGCTCTGCGCCGGGTTCGGCCCCGGCCAGCATGGCGGCGAAGTCGGGGTCCTCGCGCGCCTCCGCCGCTTCGGGGGGCGCGATGCCGCCGAAGGTGCCCGTGAACGCCTGCTCGAGCTGTTCGAACTCGGCGACGGCGCGCTCCAGCTCGGCGGCCTCGGCGAAGAGCTGCCGCACGGCCTCATCGCTGAGCTCCTCCGGCGCTCCGGCGGCCGGCGCTGCGGCGGGGCCTGAGCCTGCGTCCGGCTCCTCGACGATTGCCGGTTCGGCGGGCGGCTCGGGCTCCACAACGTGCCCCGTCTCGTCGATGGCGACATCCACCGCGGGCTCCCAGTCGGGGGCGCGCATCCCTTCGGCCTCGGCGTCGGCGATCTCCTGTTCGAGCGCCTCGTCCTCGTCGATGGTGAGGACCGGTTCGACGGCGGGCGGCGTCCAGCCGGGCTCGGGGGCCGGCCAGCTCCGCCCCCGTCGCCGCACGGCCAGCACGGCGACAGCGGCCGCCCCGGCGAGGATGGCGACGACGATGAGCAGGCGGAGCAGGCGGCGCATCAGGCGCCTCCGCGGGCGGCTTCGCGTTCGAGCAGCTCCTCGGTCACCAGCCGCAGCGCCTCGTAGAGGTAGAGCACCTGGTCGCGCGGGTGGAGCTCCACCTTTTTGAGGGTCTCCTTGCGGGCCGTGACCGGGTCCCACGAGCCGGTCAGCTCGATGCTCTCGTGGTCGATGCCCATCTGGAGTTCGTACAGCTCGCCGTCTTCGGCGACGACAATGCAGCCGACATCGGGGTTGTTGGCGAGGGGGCCGATATCGACCTCGATCGCGTTCGTGAAGAGGGCGTTCGGGAAGGGCGGGAAGGGGCGGAGCTCGGCCGCCGCCTCGCGGAGGAGGTCGGCGAGCTGGAACGCGGCCCGCTCGAGGATGGCATCGGCCTGCGCTTTGCGGCGGAGTGCTTCACTGGCCATACGGCCGCAGTATACGTCTCCGGTGCGGCCGGGTCTGCGGGCCATTGCGGGCTGCATACCGCGGGCCCGCGGGACTGTCGTCCGCTGGTGCGGCCGGCGGGTGTAGACTGGGGCACCCGGGCAGGAAATGTTTACCCATCTGCACACCCACACCGAATACTCGCTGCTCGACGGCATGAGCAAGATCGGGCCGCTCATGGACCGGGTGAAGGCGCTCGGCCAGGTGGCCATCGCCATGACCGACCACGGCGCCCTCTACGGCGCCATCGACTTCTACCGGGAGGCCACGGCCCGCGGCATCAAACCGATTATCGGCGTCGAGGCCTACGTCGCGCCCGGCAGCCGCTTCAGCCGGGAGAAGAGCGAGAGCTCGCCCTACCACCTCGTCCTGCTGGCCCGGAACCTGGCCGGCTACAAGAACCTGATCGCGCTCGTCACGAAGGCGAACCTCGAGGGCTACTACTACAAGCCGCGCATCGACCGGGAGCTGCTCGAAAAGCACTGCGAGGGGCTGACCGTGCTCTCCGGCTGCCCCTCCTCCGAGTTCCACAGGCGGGTGCAGGAGGGCGACCGCGAGGGGGCCATCGCCGTCGCGAAGTACTACCGCGAGGTGTTCGACGGCCACTACTACCTCGAAGTGCAGGACCACGGCGACGAGAAGTTCACCCGCCTGAACCCGGTCATCGCCGATATCGGCCGCGAGCTCGGCATCCCCGTGGTGGCCACGAACGACAGCCACTACACCTTCCCGGAGGACGCCGAGGCCCACGACATCCTCCTCTGCATCGGCACCAACGCCACAGTCGACCAGCGCGATCGGTACCGGTTCGACGGCCACGGCTACTACCTGAAGAGCGAGGAGGAGATGCTCCGGCTCTTCCCCGAGAACCCGGAGTTCATCACCAACACGATGCTCGTGGCCGACGAGTGCGACCGGCAGCTCCTCCCCGAGCCGCCGGTGCCGCCCGGCCGCACGAGCGACGACTACCTCGCCGAGCTCTGCTTCCGCGGGCTGCGCGAGCGGTTCGAGGTCGTCACCCCGGAGCTCGAGGAGCGGCTCCGCTACGAGCTCGATGTCCTCCGCCAGACCGGCTTCACCGACTACATGTTCGTGGTGAAGGAGATCGCCGATTACGCCCGCAAGTCGGGCATCCGGATGGGCGTCCGCGGCTCGGCGGCGGCCTCCCTCGTGCTCTACGTGCTGAAGGTCACGGATATCGACCCGGTGGCGAACCGGCTCGTCTTCGAGCGGTTCCTCAACATCGAACGGCGCGAGATGCCGGACGTGGACTTCGACTTCGCCGACGACCGGCGCGACGAGATGATCCGGTTCGCCTACGAGCGGTACGGGCGCGACCGGGTGGCCCAGATCATCACCTTCGGCACGCTCGGCGCGAAGGCGGCGATCCGCGACGTGGGCCGCGCGCTCGGCCTCTCCTACGCCGAGACCGACCGGGTGGCCCGGCTCGTGCCCGATGTGCTCCACATCACCCTGCCGGAGGCCCTCGAACAGTCGCCCGAGCTGCGCGAGGCCTACGAGGGCGACCCGAAGGTGCGCCGGCTGGTCGATACCGCGAAGCGGCTGGAGGGCGTGGCCCGCCATGCGAGCACCCACGCCGCCGGTGTGGTCATCTCCCGCGACCCGCTCATCGAGCACGTACCGCTCCAGCGCCCGACCCGCGGCGACGAAGACAGCATCCCGATGACCCAGTACGCCATGGAGCAGGTGGCGAAGATCGGGCTGCTGAAGATGGATTTCCTCGGCCTCTCCAACCTCACCATCCTCCAGCGGGCCACCGACCTCATCCGCGAAACGACCGGCGAGGTGATCGACCTCGTCCGCCTCCCGGACGGCGACCCGAAGACGATGGAGATGCTCGGCAAGGGCGAAACGTTCGGGGTGTTCCAGCTGGAATCGGCCGGGATGCGGCGGTACATCCAGGAGCTGCAGCCCACGAACATCGCCGACCTCTGCGCGATGGTCGCCCTCTACCGCCCCGGTCCAATGCAGCACATCCCGCGCTACATCGACGGCAAGCACGGCCGCGTGCCCATCACCTACCCGCACCCCGACCTGGCCGACATCCTCGACGAGACGTACGGCGTCATCGTCTACCAGGACCAGGTGCTCCTCATCGCCCGCAAGTTCGCCGGCTACACCCTCGGCCAGGCCGACATCATGCGGAAGGCGATGGGCAAGAAGAAGGCCGAAATTATGGCCGAGGAGCGCGGCCGGTTCATCGCCGGGGCCGTCGCCAAGGGGTACCGCGAGGAGGATGCCCGGGCCGTCTTCGACCTGATCGAACCGTTCGCCGGCTACGCCTTCAACAAGGCGCACAGCTGGTGCTACGGCCACATCGCCTACCAGACGGCCTACCTGAAGGCGAACTACCCGGTCCAGTACATGACGGCGCTCCTCCAGCTGGCGAAGAACGCGCCCGATACCCACGCCCGCATCGCCGCGGCCGTGGCCGAGTGCTCGAAGCTCGGCATCGAGGTGCTCCCGCCCGATGTGAACGCCAGCCAGGACAACTTCTCGGTGGAGCGCCGCCCGGATGGTTCGATGGCGATCCGGTTCGGGCTCGGCGTCATCAAGAACGTCGGCTCGGCGGCCGTGGAGGGCATCATCGCGGCCAGGGAGCAGGGCGGCCCCTACCGCGACATCGAGGACTTCTGCCGCCGGGCCGACCTCTCCTCGGCGAACTCCCGCGTCCTAGAACACCTCGCGAAGGCCGGCGCCTTCGACATGCTCGGCGGGCCGCCGGGCCCCTACAACCGCGCGACGCTGGCCGCCCACGCCGAGCGGCTCATCGGCCTCGCGAAGCGCGAGCGCGAACTGCGCGAATCCGGCCAGGCGACGATGTTCGACCTCTTCGGCAGCCAGGTCGAGACGCCGCTCCCGGCGCTCGACCTCGAGCCGGTGCCCCAGAAGCGGGAGGACCTCCTGGCCTGGGAGAAGGAGCTGCTCGGGGTCTACGTCTCCGACCACCCGTTCAAGTCGGTCGCCCCGGAGGTGGCCCGCTACACCACCCACAGCGTGGCCGACCTCGGACCCGAGCTGGCCGGGCAGACGGTGACCATCGCCGGGATGCTGACGCGCGTGCAGGCCCGCTTCACCCGGGACGGCCGGAAGTTCTACCTCGCCGAGCTGGAGGACCTCTCGGGCACGGCCGAGCTGACGGTCTGGAGCGACACGATCGAGCTCACCGGCGAGGAGGCCTGGGCCGAGGGGCGCGTCCTCGTCTGTTCGGTCGAGGTGCGCGACCGCGGCGACCGGGGCGTGAGCTACTCGGTCCGCAAGGCGGCCCCGTTCGACCCGGAGACGGGGACAGCGGCCGGGTTCGCGGCGAACCAGTGGCAGGTGGAGGCCGCGCCCCGGCGCGCCGCTCCCGCCCCCGCGGCCGAGCAGACCGCCACGCGCGGGAACGGGCAGGGGCCGGCGCGCCCTCAGGCGAACGGCAGCGGGGGGAACGGGAACGGCGGCTACCGTGCCGCGGGCCCCACGGCCGAAGCGAGCCGCCCGGGGGTGACGCCCCCGGTCGAAGGCGAAGCCGTCCGCCTCGCGATCACGCTCATCGAGACCGACGACGTGCTCGCCGACGAGGCGCTGCTCCGGGCGGTGGTTGAGCTGCTGAAGCAGCACCCGGGCAGGGATGAGGTGCGCGTGGTGATCCGGGATACAGCGGGGGAGGAGACGGAGTTCGACTTCCCGCGGGCGGATGCGACGGAGGAGCTGGCGCGGAGCCTGCGCAGCCTGCTGGGGCAGCGGGGCACGGTCCGCCTCACCGGCGGGACGAAGGTCGCCGGGGCGGCGTAGGGGGGCGGGAGCGCCGGACGCGGCCGGGGAGTAGCCTGGCTACCAGAACGTCAACACCGGCGTGTCGCGAATCCAGTTCGGCTGAAAGCCGACCACGCGCGCCTGGGCCGGGATTTGGAAGCAAATCTCGCCTTCGAGGAACCTGCCTGGAAGCAGGTCAAAGCCGCCGTACTTGGCATCGACGTCTTCGAACGGATGCGCGAGGGTGGAACAGTAGCCCGAGGTCTTCGAACCGTCGGCGAGGATGAGGCGTGTGCAGGTGTCTCCGCAGAACAGCCGCTCGGCCTGGCTCCCGACGTTGGTTGCGCGGACGTACAGGACGACAACGCGCTGGGCCGGCGGGAGGCCAGCCCGAATACGGGGGTGGGTACGGATACGGGTCAGTGAGGGAGATGACCTCCCACCGGATGACCGAGTCGTACGTGCGCACGTCGATGGAGCGCCCGATCTGGACCGTCACCGGTCGGACATGGGTGGGCGTCGGCGTGGGAGTCGGGGAGGGGATGCGTGTCGGGGTCGGCGTCCATGTCGGCGTGGCGGTGGGCGTGGGTACTGGCGTGCGGGTGGGGATGGCCGTCGCAGTCGGCGTGACGGCGGGCACGGGCGTCGGAGATGGAAGCGGCGACGGGGTAGCCGTGGCTGTCGCGGTCACCTCAGGAGACGGCGAGGCAGCAGGAGGCGCGGTCGGTGCCTCGGCGAACGTCGGAGACTGCTGGGTGGGCGGGGTCGCAGCAGTTGCCTGGGCGGCTGGCTGTGCCGTCGGCGAGGGGTCTCCTGTCTGCGGTGCCGCCGGCGACCGCGGTGGCATTCCCCTGCGCTCGTACAGGGCTGGCGGCGTCGGTTCCGGGAGAGTCTCCTCGGAAGCGCCGCAGCCCGCGGCAACGAGGAGCGGGGAGACAAGGGCCACTGCGGCCAGGATAGCGGTCCGGCGCTGGGCCGTCAGGTTCGGGTTCATGGAAGCGCCTCGCCTCAGGCGGTGCTGCGGCTCCGGATTGTAGAAGAGTTGCCGTAGCGGCGGGTGCCGGGAAGTGGTAGGCCGTAAGAAGGCGGGGCTCAGGCCTTCAGCAGGCCGGCCTTCCGGGCGTCGTCGAGGAACCGTTCGATCCCGGCGTCCGTGAGCGGGTGCTTCAGCATCTGCGGCAGCAGCGACGGCGGGATGGTTGCGATGTGGGCGCCGGCCAGCGCTGCCTGCGTCACGTGCAGCGGGTGGCGGAGGCTCGCCGCCAGCACCCGCGCCTGCAGCCCGTGCGTCTCGACGATCTCCACGCACTGGCGCACCAGCTCCATCCCATCGTGGCCGACATCGTCGAGCCGGCCCACGAACGGCGAGAGGTAGGCCGCCCCGGCGAGCGCCGCGAGGAGCGCCTGGTTCGCCGAGAAGATGAGCGTCACGTTGACCCGGATGCCTTCCCTGCTGCAGCGGTGAATCGCCTCGAGCCCTTCGGCGTCGATCGGAATCTTCACCACCACGTTCGGGTGCCAGCTGGCGAGCTCGCGCGCCTCGGCGACCAGCTCGTCGGCCGTGCGCGAAATGCACTCCGCCGAGATGGGACCATCGATGACCGCCGCAATCTCCTGGATGCGCTGGCGGTAGCTGACGCCGCCCTCCTTCGCGAGCAGGCTGGGGTTGGTGGTCACGCCGCTGATGACGCCGTAGCGGGCGGCGGCGCGAACCTCGTCGATGGAGGCGGTATCGAGGAAGAGCTGCATGGCGGGCATCCCCGGGGCTGGCGTTGCGTGCTCCCTGCATGGTACGGGAGCGGCGGATTACGGGGATGACGCCCCCGGGGCCGGGAGACGACGGCGGCCCCCGCCGGAGAAGGGAGCGGGGGCCGCCGGGAGTCCAGGTGTCCGCCTGAGGGGAACGCAGCAAGAGGAGGGCGTCGACCTGGTTCCTGCGGGCGGCGCAGGGGCCCTGGAACCCTGAGCCGCGCCACACGCTGCATATTAGGCAAAGCTAACGTTCCGTGCAAGAGTCTGCTGAAAAATTTTTGCGGTTTGCCCGAACCTGCCCCCGGGGCGGGCCGCCCGCGCCCGGCGCGCCCTTCCCGAATCTTTCGCCGTTTCTTCCGCGAACCCGTGGGCGCCCGTACACTCGGACGAGCAACGCCCCCGGGAAGGTTCGGTATGCCCCGCCTCCGTACGCTGGCCGTCTGCGCCATCGCGTCCCTCCTGCCCCTTGCCGCGGCCTGCGGCGACGGTGCCGCCGATACCCCGGCAGCGGCCGGCAAGACGCCCACCGTCGAGACCACGAACCCGGGCGTCAGCCCCCGGCTCGACCCGCCGGCGAGCAAATATGTCGTCCGCGTGGAAGACCTCGGCACCAACTGGATCACCGATATCCCCAGCACCCTCACCGTCGATGCCGCCGCCTACGCTCAGACGGCCGTCTTCAAATCGGCCGGCGACGGCGAAAAGCTGCTGAAGGATTGGGGTTACCAGGGCGGCTACCAGACCGGGTATTCGCCCGAAGGGCGCGACACCGCCGTCCTCAACGGCGCCTACTACATCCGCACCGAGTGCCACCTCTTCGCCCAGGAAGCGGGGGCGAAGCAGGCGTACGACTACTTCGTGAAGTTCGCCGCCGGGCAGCCGGGCATGCAGCCGGTGAGCATGGCCCGCGTCGGCAACCAGAGCGCCTCGTACGTGATGACCCTCGGCACGATCGGGAAGTCGAGCATCGCCGCGGTTTACCACCAGGTCATCTTCCAGCGGGGCAATCTCGTCTGCGTGGTCCTCACCAAAGGCGCCGAGCCGTTCATGAAGGTGGACGCGGCCCGCGAGATCGCCCTCATCAGCGATAAGAAGGCGCTCGGCCAGCTCGATGCGCCGGTGCCGACGCCGACCAGCAACTACACGCCGGCGGCCGGGAACTGATGGCACGACGGAAGCGTCCCTCGCAGCCGGTTCTGGTGCTCCTTGCCGGGCT
>Ga0308310_1000752_pt1 | contig 14478 bp, 14 predicted proteins | sample HotsprSampleMS65_FD_203672 | JGI IMG/M metagenome (GOLD analysis project Ga0308310, IMG submission 203672) | Hot spring phototrophic mat microbial communities from Mushroom Spring, Yellowstone National Park, Wyoming, United States - 20090730_MS65 ...
TACAGAAACCTGGACCTGGCGAGCGGGAACCTTTCATCAACCTCTCAACCCTCGCAAAAGCTATCGGAGTTGATAGAAAAAAGCTTCAGAAGTCCATATTTCAGTACTCTATGGTATTTGGGGAAGAACTCTACGACATGGACTCTAACCAGTACAGAATACCCCTGAACGTGGCCGTTGTCCTGTTCCTAGGAAAAAAGATGGTAGAAGGAGGAAGAGCTAGGTCTTACCAAGATGCCTTCAACAAGATAAAGGGGGCGGGCATTGAGTCTTTTGGAAAAGAAATCGAGCCAATAAAAGAGGCGATAATCAGATATCTGAAAGAAGTTAGGGGAGAGACCCTAACTGAGGTGGAAGAGGAAAACAAGCAAGAGGAAAAAGAGGCCTTTGCAGAGGCCCTTCTTGAAGTAAGCTCTTCTATATGGGGAAGGATCTCCGAAATAGAGAACTCCATACTGGAGTTCCACTACGCATTCCTAAAGATAAAGCAGGAGATGGAATCGGTAAAAGGAGACATTGGAAAGTTTGAGAAAATGATCGTTGAGTACTTGGAGAGAAAAGAAAGGGCATAGCCATTAGGTTCTAGAGAAGGGCCGTTTTGTGGGTCCGTGCCATCAAAGGAAACACGATGAATAAGGCTAATCCTGGAACTCGAACCGACCTCTTTGAGTCAAACCACTTGACATGTAATAAAACCAGTAGTTACCATGTCCCTGTAGGAGGTTGCCATGAGACCGCCGGCAGTAGACGCTGTGAAAAAGGAAACCAAAGTAAATGGGCAAAAGCGAAAGCTTTTCGGAGAGGTTCTTAGGGAGTTCAGGAACGAGAACAAAATAAGCGTCTCCTCCCTTTCCCAAATCTCCGGCATCACGCCATCGGCCTTGTTCCGCATAGAAAGTAAGGACCCCTCAAGGACTCCCAACAGGTCAACCATCGCCAACCTGCTCCTTTCCCTGTCCTTCCTCAGCGGTAAGGGCCTTGAGGATGTCTACGAATACTTCAAAGAAAGAGTAGAGGACCAGAAACAACTTCACCAAGTCTACGAGGGGAAGGAGATAGCTCTTAGGCTGATGAAAATCTCAAAAGAGGCTAATAAGGTACAAGGCTGATGGGCTTAATCCAAACCCACTTAGGTTTCAGGTAACGCATGATCTACAGGCTCGATGAGTTTTTTGACCAGATACTTGCCCCGCTGTGCCAGGCCAAGGGAGTTTCCATAAACTTTAACAGGAGCTTGAACAGGGAGTACTCCGTCTACGCATCGCCGCTGAACCCCAACCTCAAGCGGTACAACTTCTCTCTCATTCAGCAGGAGAGCTTCGAGAACCTTCTATCCGCTACCTACTACCTTCTCTCTCTTCCACAGGAGTCCATAGCCGCCGTGGAGATTGAGCTTGGTAGCCTAAGGAACTCAATAAATGACCCCTTCTCCATAAACTACGACCCCCAAAAAGACGGGTACATCCTTTACAACCCATACCTTCCTGGATCACAGCGCCAGTTCTTTTCCACTTTCTCCCAAATCTTGGGAGTGTTGGCCAAGAAGTGGCACACCATCCACGTCCAAAACAAGCAGGCTCTTGAATACATTGACGAAAGGATTCTTGAGTCCAAGTCAGAGCAACAACTTTTCTCCCTGTTTTCCGATCCCTTTTATCCCCACCTCCTAGACCTAGCTAAGGGGGTAAAGGAAAGGTTTGGAAAAGAGGCCATAGTAGACGTTCAGGTAAACCAAGGGGCACTATACCTAATGGTCTCAAGAACCAAAGCCAACCCATACGAAGTAAACAATCTCTACGTGGCCTTCCTAGACAGCCACGGACAGGACATCCGAGAAGCCCTGGCTAGAAAAGTCGTGGTGGTAACCATATAGAAGGAACCAACCAGGTCAATGGGAAGTGAGCCCGGGTCTAACCCCGGGCCAAATGTCATTGACATCTTTGTTGAAAAGGTCTAAACTCATATTAGAGATGAAAACGGCGTTAGCCCCGGTCAATGGAATACTTCAACCAGGAAGAAAGGCGCTTGAAGACCCCTCTCCAATCATTGACTTTCTATCTATTACAAAATACTCCCCCGCTGGAAAGGGGTTTTATGGATTCGTAAGCCCCGAGGAGCTTTCCGAAGAAAGGTTTCTCCGGGCGGCGAAGGATGGAGAACTTGTAGTCAAAGCCATAGCTTTCTTCAACTACTCAATAGTCTCCGTTAACAATACCAAAAATCAAGGAAACATTGAGTACCATTGTTTCACCTTCAAAGGGTACTCAAAACTAGTTTCTTTGGCAAAGTACTCAATGGAGAACTTCTTCATCTCGTTCATAAGGAAATCCGATGAGGATTACTTAATGTACGAAGTGATGTTAAGAGAAGAGGACTATTTCTTTTTGGAATATATTTCCAAAACTCTTAGCTTTGACTACTTTTAGCTTGGTTCACGGGTTAATCTCAACCCTCTTATACAGGGTTTTATCTCCGTTCTGATTAACCAAGAAAATCCTAAAGACTATCTCCCTTATCTCCTTGACCTCCTCGGGGAAGTTGAACACGGGATATCTAAGGTTTATCGGGAAGGAAAGAACGGAGACCGAGCCGTACTCGGTTGGACTTATCCTGTAGGAAATGGAACTCTCTTCGGCCTCGTACTGGAAGTTCATTGAAAAGTTTGTCCCCTCTATGTCAACAACAAAGGACTGAGTCAAGACAATGGTACGAAGAAGAATGGCCTCCTCCAGGTCCTCAAGGAGGCGCATGTCGTTGGAAACCACGTTGTAGTTTATGCTCACCTTAGAGTAGGGAAGAGCCCTAACCACAACGTACCTTCCGTTAGAAAGCCTGGCGGGTATGTCTTTGGGTCTATCCACTTCCGGGGTTATCTGGTTTCTGTCAAAGTAGTAGCTCCACCACCTGCCGCTGGTCATGAGCCTGTCGGCCCCTCTAGCGGAACCCGAAGAATCCTTTAAAAGCACTCTTTCAAAAAAGTCGTTAATGTCGTTTGTATAGTGATCTCCAACCTTACCAGAGATAGGGAGAAACCTGAAAAACCTCCCTATTCTGTCAGATATATGATCTACCGTGGCGTGTATAGCTAGGCTGGTCGTCATAGTATGGGTTCAACCTTGTGGAAGAAAAAAGACCTTGTCCTGGTAGCGTCCTGATAGACTTCTACTACCTTTAAGTCCATAACCCTTCCTCCAGGTATGTAGACACGAATCTTGGTACCAAGAGGAAGAAGTTCTGTGTATATAGCCTTTTTCTCCTGGTCTGTAGTTCCTGGGTCATTATTAGTAAGTCCTATCCTGGCCTTATCCTGAGTTATTATTCCGGTAACGAAAATCCAGTCCTTTTTATCCGGCGCTGTGTTATACCTGGTGTAAGAAGAGCTTGAGGGATATATGGAGTCATCGGTTTCTATTGGATAATAGATTTCGCAAAGAAAACCTAACCTAGGAAGGAGCTTTCTAAGGAGCTTATCTCCAAGCTCCCCCATCTTTTCGTCTATCTTGTATAAGATGTTATTGGCCATGACTACCTAAGTCCTAGGGACTTCCTCCTCCTAAGAGTCCTCTGACGGCGAATCTTGGCTATCGCCGCCTTCCTACGAACCTTAGGCCTTCTCTTTCGGGCCGCCCTGGCCAGTTTTACCTTTAGAAGTCCCCCCACCCTCACGCACCTACCCTTGGAAAAAACCCTCCCCGGAGGGCACTCGGGTTTTAAAACTTTCCTACCCCTACGGAGAGCCTTGCGATAAAACCCTCCCCCCGGTATCCTCTTTCCAGGAAAGGCCCCGGGGCGGTAGAAGGAGCCTAGGGGAGACCCATGGGCCCTTCTCTTAGATAGGGCTTCCAATAGGAGAAATATTTTGTCTAAAGGCCCCATAAGTGGAGTTTACTCTAAAATCTACTTTTGGCGTTTACGGCGTGTCTGTCTGACCCCAGGTTCCCCGGAATCGGCTTTCTCGCTACCCTCAGCGTTAGGATGGACCTCTTGGCTATCTACAGATTCTACGGGTCCTACAGTTTCTAAGGGTTCTACGGGTTCCTCGGAAGCCTCAGCGACCTCTGTAGGGGAGGCCTTGTCAGGGCCTTCGCCCTCTTTGGGCTCCAACTCTTCCCCTAGGAGAAGCTTAAGGTACTCCTGCTCCTTCTTTTCCAACTCGTCCTTTACTTTTTCGTACTCCTCGTATGTCAAGAGGGCTCCTTTATAAAAAACGTATGGCATCAAAATCTCCAAACCTATGAAAATTCTCACAAACTATATTACAGGAACCAAGAAGTTTTGCCTTAGGTCCTGGTCAATCTGCTCTATTCTTTGGTTAGCCATGTCGTAGATAGCTCTAAAGTCAAGCTGGAAGGGAAACTCATTGAACCCATCGGCCACGGCGTACCTACCGGAAACGGCCAAGTTAAGATACTCTGTGGCCAACGCAACGAAGTACTCTTCGATGCCGGGGTGCTTGCTTATGTTTTCCAAAGTCCAAGGAACAAATCCGGCCCACATCCCACCAAGGTCGTACATGTAGTAACTGACCTCGTCAAGGATAGGGTTTCTTATAATCCTCATGTTAGGAGGGGGGTTAGTTGTCCTGTAAAAGTACCCTCCTGTTCTTTGGGTTAGTTTCGACAGAGCCTGCTCCACCGCCAGGGCAAGGTCCTCCTCCTCAACAAGTTCTATGGGTACCCTTATTCTCCCCTTTACCTTTTCAAAAGCCTCTTGAGCGGTCATTCGGGAAAGCTATAAAACCTAAAATGAGAGGGGAGGCCCTAGGACTTGAACCATTATACAAAATCAAAGGTCAAAGTATATAATAGAGAGGAATGAGCTTAGGTTTCATGAGAAAATGAAAGATCTTGATGTCCTTTTTAGGCTCCTTGAGAAGAAGAAAAGGAAAAACCTTTGGGTTCAGAAGGTAGAGACCTCTTGGACTCCTCCCCCAGGCCTGTTTACCAAGGAACCCGAGGAGATAGCCCAAGTGCTTCACGATGAGTCTCCAGACTACGCCACGGCGGTACGGCGGCTATATTTCTACTACAACCGGGCCGGGGTGTGTAAAGAAGGGGGAGAAAGATGGGACCCCAAAGAGTGTTCTAAGAGGAAAAAGATACACGATCTACTGAAACAGCTTTTTGGGGTTGAAGAGTCCCTAAAAAAACCAAAGAGCCTAGAAATAGAGGACAGCGAAAAGGTAGACGTAGGGGTTGCCGGAGAAGAAGATGAAAAGAAGATGGAAAAGGAGAGGCAAAAACATGGGGTACCGGTTCCAGGAACTCAAAGGTACCTTGTTTGGGTTTCCAGACTTTTCATCTCGCCCAACAGGCTGGCTCAGGCCATATACAAGTACTACGAGGACTTTTCGGGCTATCCCGGAATTCCCCCTAGGATTATCGTCAGAAACAGGTTCTACGCCATCGCCCGGTCCTTGGTATACGTGAGTGGGATTTGCTTCCCCAAGTCTCCCTTATATAGACCAGACATATGCGACAAGGTAGAAGTTATACTTTCCGAGGCTTTTGTACGCTATTACTCTATGATTTCTAATAGGAGGAAGAAAAACAAATAGGAGGAAGAAAAACAAAGCGGGGGATAGACCAAAAAAGACATGTGTATAATAAAGCTATGGTAGCCGGACCTGTGAAAGTCAGCTTTAACTGCTTTTGTTCCGATAAGGCCTCTGTCATAATAATTCACAACGCAAACTACGATGCTCAGAGCTTGTTTATTAGGGCCAAGCCTTTCTCTAGGATGGGACACTTGGTAGTCCTAGAACAGGACATGGAAACCGGGTCCTTCCGGGAAGTGTACTCCTTGGCCTCAGAGGCTGGAGAAAACGGAGACCCCCCTCTACCCCTGGCCGTAAACGAGTACGCCTTCACCTACGAAGAGTGGGCCGGCGAGGGGGAGGAAAGATATATACGCTCACTAAAGAGCATCCAGGTCTTTGACATATGGACACAAAGAGGGGTTAGGTATCCGACAAAGGAGGAGATGGAAGAAAGAATATCTTTGATAAAAGACGAGGTTGAGGGATATGTTGTGTTCCTTAACGGTGATAGGATAGTATAAAGGATTTATCTCTAGAAGCCCAGGAAGAAATCCCAAGCTTACCACTTAGATTCTGGCCCGGGTACGTCTATAACCAACACGACTTTCCCCTGTTTGTACTTGAAAGAATCTCCTAACGTCAACTCTCCAATGAAAGAGGCCCCTTTTCCAGGAAGCATGCATATCTTGTTTCCCTCTTCCTTTGCTCTCAATTCTAGTGTCAAGTCGATGTAAACCTCAATAGTTCCTTTATTCAAAGCACCTTCAAGGTCATTTATAACCCTTCTAAGTTTAGACATTATCTTGTCGTAAATTCCCTGGGAATGTATAGATGCAACGGAACTTGGATCGTGAGGAACCAAGTCTAGGAAAACAGAGTAAATCTCGGCCTGGTTTTCTCTCACCTCCCCCACACTCCTCAAAGACCAGTTAACAAATCCAAGATATGATTTTCTCTTTAACAAGTCTTTTACTTTATCCTCGTAAAGAGGTAAACCAGTATCGATTTCAACCCTACTTCCCGCATCACCCTCAAAACATAGTTTTGCCACTCCTTCATCAGAATAACCAGTAAACCCTGGGTACAATGTTCTTTTTTCAAAAATTTCTCTTAATAGGAAGAGGTCTTCAGGATTTTCCGGGGTATAGTAGATAAAGTCAGAACTGGGAGGGTGTCTTATTCCAGTTATCTTAATGGTGTCTTTTCCATACTTATCTTCATCAACATACACGCTAAATCCACATTTTTTCTCGTCTCCGCATTTGCCCAGCTTTTCCTTTACAGACTTAAAAGATCCTCTAAGTATGAGTTCTACAAGTTTCAGCAAAAACTTTTTGTCCCTAAAAGGTAGATTCTTTTTCCCACTACCGGATAAAAAGCAAGAGTCTGGAAGATTGGAAAGTAGATTGTTCTCAACCCTTTCGATGCCATTAATAATAGCATTGACAAACTTCTTGTTCTTCCACATGTGCCCTTTAAGTAAGTAACCACCGTCACGCCGAACGAGAGACAGTTCCTCCCCATCGTCAGGGGAATATGCGGAAAGATCAAACTTCTCGTTCAGGTCTATTGAGAAACCGTAAGTGGTAACCTGCAACGAGCCGTACTCGGGGACGATGCCTTTAGGAACCAGCTCCTTTTTTCCTTCAACCTCTATAATTTCACCCACAGAAGAGGACTTGAACGAAGCGGTAGCATTAAGTTCTACCCCATATAACTTATCGGTCATAAAGCTAACACGTTCTGAAACATATAATACAAACTTACCTCTTTCCTCCCTATCTTTATTGGGGTGTATTCTAATCGTGTAGTCAGAATAAGCGGCCCTTCCTTCCTCTCTAACATCAATATAAAACTTGTAGTCATCCAAAAGATCAACTACAAAAAAGGCGTGTAACACCAGTATCTTCCTGCCGTACACGTCCAACTCCACAGGTATTAAAACAAAGTTTTCCTCCGACTTTGGCCCAGCACTATAGTAGAGGTCGAGACACCCAATGATTCTAGGAGAAATTTCCCTACCACCAGCATTAACAATAAACCTAGAAAACGCTTCACTTATATCCTCAGAGGAAAGTCTTCTATCAATGGAAACTAAACCGACTCTCTTTTCGAAGCCGCTAGTTTTAGGAGACAAGCTTCTTTTCTCGAAAAACAAGAACTTATTGTCCCCGTAAAAAACCCCAAACGGAAGGCTGAAGTAATTGAATCCTTTATCATCGTAAAGAGTGATTGAACTAAAAGCGTATTTTCTGAATTTTTCATCAAAAACTGATACAAGTTTCTCATAAGAACTGGGTTCGCCAAATAAAAGCTTCCTCCAAAATCCAGAAAAGTCCGTGGTGTTTTCCTTTGAATAAACCCCAGCAATCGGAATATTATCCCCATCTTCATACTGGTCCTCTTTAAAATTTGAAAAGACCACAAAATCAAAGGAATCAGTCAAAGTGGAAAATGTTTCTAAGGAAGATTTGACAAAGTCTATCGGCTCCTTGTCCAAAGCACCTAGATCTTTGGCACCATCGTCTACCCTTTCCAAAACCCTAAGAAGGTCATCAGACCGAACAATAAAAGAGTAAGAAGATAGATGTCCCAGATTATAAAAAACATCTTCGTCCTCTGAAGTCTTTACCCCAAACTCAGAAATATAGCTACCTAGGACTTTATAACCCAAATCTCTGTTCTTCTTATATTTGTCTAAATCTAGATTACCAAAAATATCCTCCTGGTAAAAAGCTAGTTGAGGATTAAACATATAGTTAACCTTGGAGACAAGAACCTTTCCCCTTTCAAGAGAGTTAAGAGCTTCGGAGAGGTTCCTGAAAACCTTCATAGGCGTAGTATACACATTCTAGGCTTACTAATAACTATCATATACCACTATCTCTAGCAAACTTTTGCCTTTTTTGTAAGTAAAAGAGCTTCCTACTATCAGTTCAGGAACAAAGTAAGACCCCCCACTAGGTAATATACATATCTTGTTTTCTTTTTCCGTTACTTTCAGCCCCAACGTCAAATCTATGTTAAGATGAACGCTTCCCTGTTCTAAAGCTTCTTCAAAATTACGTATGAATTTTCCAAGTTTTGAGTTTATACTGTTGTAAACTCCCTTGAAATGTAGGAACCTAACGGAATTTGGATCATAGGGAACCAAATCTAGAAAAACTGAGTATAACTCGGCCTGGTCTTCTCTTATTTCTTCCACATTCCTCAAAGACCAGTTGATAAATCCGAGATACGAACTTCTCTTCAACAGGTATTTTACCTTGTCCTCTTGAAGCGGTAAATCAATATCAATCTCAACTTTATTTCCTTTACTATCAAAACAAAGCTTCGCACCACTTTGATCAAAAGAATCAATAAACTTTGAGTACAAGGCTCTTTCCTCAAAAATCTTCTTCAAGTAACCCTTAGACTCCTTCGGGGGGACCCACCCCCGAATAAGGTTTGGACGATATCTTATCTCAGTTATCCTAATGGCGTTTTCCCTATAACTTTCCTCATCAATATCAACATAAACCCCAAGATCACATTTTTCCCTAAAACCCTCACACTTATCCAACACGCTCTTAATAAATTCAAAGGACTCTCTAAATATAAGTTCCACCATTTTCTTCAAGAACTCTTTATCTCTCAAGTACGAATATTTTTCTCCTTCACTTGATAAAAAGCAAGAACCAAAAAGATCGGAAAAAAACTTGCTCTCAAAACTTGAGATGATATTTCCAATAGCATTGACAAACCTAGTGCTTTTCCACACACTACCCGTAATTGCATAACCTCTACCCTTAAGTACACGACCGCTACTATCCTTAAAAAGGGACAATAACTCCCCTTCATAGGGAGACTGTGGGGAGAGGTAAAATTTTTCATCCATGTTGGCTGAAAAATCATAGACTGAAATAACCAAAGAGTCGTGACTGAGGGTAAGACCTCTCGGAACCAGTTCCTTATTCCCCCCAACCTCCACCAACTCACCGACAGAGGTGGTCTTAAATGAAGCAACGGCTCTAAGATTCATCCCGTAAAGTCCTTCAATATCAAGACCAATCTTCTCTAACACATTTAAGACAAGCCTCCCACTGTCCTCGCCATCTTTATTAGGGTACAGTCTGATTTTGTAGTCTGTGTACAGGGATCCCTCACTTCTAACATCAACATAAAACCTGAAGTAATCATCCAAAAGATTAACCACAAGGAAGGTGTGTAGTACCAAGATTTTTCTACCGTCTTTTTTCAGTTCCACCGGTATTAGGACGATATTTTTCTCCTCCAATTTTGGCCCAGAAAAATAGTAAATATCGAGACATCCAAGAATACTTAGGGGAATGTCCCTCCTACTAGTAAGGAACCTAGTGAACCGTTCGCTTATATCGTTATGGGAAAGCCTTCTATCGATAGAAACCAGGCCAACCCCTTTTCCAAGGTTGTTTTTGTCAAGAAACAAAAATCTAGTATCTGCAGAAAAAAGTCCAAATGGAAGACTAAAGGAATCGGATTTGTTCTTGTAAGAATCAATTGAAGTAAGAACGTACTTTCTAAAGTCTTCATCAAAAACCGACAATAGCTTTTCATAGGTCCCAGAGTTACTAAACATAATGTTCTTCCAAAATTCAGAAAAACGGGGAGTATTTTTTCCTTCATAAATACCGGAGATAAGAAGGTTCTCTTCGTCTCTATACTGGTTTTCCTTAAAATTAGAAAAGACAATAAAATCAAAGGAACTGGCCAAACTAGACAAGGTTTTTCCGGAAGACTTTAGAAATCCTACCAGCTTTTCATCTAAAGATTTCAAGTCCTTAACACTATCATCTAGTTTTCCCAAAACACTAAGAAAGTCATCAGACCGGACAAAGAGAGAATTAGAAGATATACGATCAAACTCACGATGAGAATGAGATACAATCCCCATATTTACATATTCACCTTCGTCCTTGGATTGGTCTATTTCGTCTTCTTCGTCCTCGTAGATGTTTAAGAACTCAGAAATATAGCGACCTAGAACACCATAACTCAATTCTAGGTTTTTATATTTGTCTAACGCTAGATCACCAAAAATATCCTCCTGGTAAAAAGCAAGTCTAGGATTAAATAGGTAGTCAGCATTGGAAACAAGGGCCTTTCCCCTCTCAAGAGAGCTAATGGCTTCGAAGAGGTTCCTGAAAACTTTCACGAGTAGATTATACCAAAGGGCCAGGGAAACTGAGGGCGGCGTGCCCCAAAGGTTCCTCTGAATGACCACTTGACAAGTCAGTAAAAGAAGAGGTATCATGGCCCCGTGAGCGGGCTAAGGATGGACACCATTAAATCTCTCAAAAAAGAGGGTAAAAGCCTCTCCTCTGCCAAGTTCTACGAAGAGGTAGACGAGTCCTTCCTCTCATCCCTCCAAGAGGTAAACAGAAACGGGAGGGAGATCATCTATAACTGCCCATGGTGCGAGGAGAGATATGGACCCAACGAGAAGAAGTTTTATCCCAAGTTGTACTACAACCCCTCCAAGAGGGTGGGGTACTGTTTCAGATGCAATACCGTGATGGTGGTAAGAAGCGATGGGCTATCTTTCCTGTCTGAAGGGGAACAGCCCATAGCCCCGAGCTTAGGGGAAATAAAGAAATCTATCGGACCGATAAACAACCTAAACCTGGCCCTTCCCATAGAAAATGACAAGAAAAAAGCCTTATCCTACATGTTGAACAGAAGTCCCTATTTAGTGGAAATACTTTCCGAAAAACCCTTTGAGTTTTATCAAGCAAACTTCGGGAACGGACTGCTAGGCGTAGTATTTCCCTTTAGGGTGGAAGGGGATATCTGGTCCTACCAAGTGAGGTTCTTTAGAGAGGACGGGGGCGACCCGGAAACCAGATACGAGACTAGGCCGGGGGTGAAGGTTCCCTACCACCCCTACGGAATCTCTTTTGGGGAGGTTGAGGCCATAACTCTAGTCGAGGGGGTGTTCGGGACTTTCGGAATACTTTATCTTGAGAAGAACATAGAAATCTTTTCGGAAGAGGTGGAGTCCTTAGGTATGTCAGTCGAGTCCTTCCGCCTTGCCTTGAGAAACCCAATAGCCACCCTAGGTTACGGGATATCGGAAAGCGTCCTATGGGCCATAAAGTCCATGGCACCCCTCCACGTGGTAATAGCCATGGACGAAAAGAGGCTTTCTGAGCAGGCCAGAAACATCATTATAGAGAACGTCACCAGCGTTGAGAGGGTGGACACCCTAAATATCGGGGACCCGGACGACTTCGCTAAGAGCCTCTACTCAAAGCTTCGGGAGTGATGATATAATCCTGAAAGGGGGTGGGAGGGTGAAAACAGCATATAGTTCACAAATCCGCACACCTTCTCTCTTCTGTTCCTGTACCGTCCAAGAGCACAAGACTTCACAGGGGTTGACGGAAGAGGCGAAAGGGAGTAAAATGAACTTGGGAGTGCCCATGGCCAAAGCCCCGAAGCTCTACCTCGGTGTCCACGCCCGCCTCGTCTTTCTCACAAAGGAAGACGAGCAGGCCGTTCTGGACCTGATGCGCAGGTTCTCTAGTGCTACACGTTTTGCCTACAACCGCCTTTTGGAAGGGCGAGATTGGAAAGAACTCAAGCGGGAAAATGGCCCTCTTTGCACCCTCTTCGGCCTCAACACCCGCTACGCCAACGGGGCGATAGAGAAGGCCGAATCTCTGATAGCCTCGGCCAAAGAACTCGGCCAGGATCCCCGAAAGGTGGTCTTCGGCGGGAGGAAGACCTTTGAACAGCTGAAACGGAGGCACCTCTCCGGCAAGGCCCTTTTGGCCCTGAAGCGGGAGTGGAAAGAAAAGAGACAAGGCCTTCTCTACTCCCGTGGTGAGGCGGCCACGAAGGGCAACGCTAACTTGCGCTTGGAACCAAGAGACGGTGCTCTTTGGCTCCGGGTCAACCTGGGGAATGGAGCTTACGTTCGTGCCTTGGTTCAAACTTCTCATCCCCAGCTGAAAACCCTGCTCCAAAGAGTCTACGCTTCTCAGTCATACAATGTGACTCTTCAACTGAAAGACGGTAAGGTCTACGCCAACTTCTCTTGGAGTGAAGAGCTTCCTTCCCCTGTTCACACAAGGGAAAGCGGGGTCCTAGGAATAGACATCAATTCTGACCCCTATCACTTGGCGTTGGCGGTGGTTTCTCCCGATGGAAACCTGAGACGCTATCTGACACTTTCTCTGGAGGAAGTAGATAGGGCTTCAAACAAAGGGGCTAAAGAAATCATCCTATGGAAAATAGCCCACCAAGTGGTGGCCCTAGCCGAAGAACACGGGGTCGCTATAGCCACAGAAAAGCTCAAGTACCTCCGGAAATCCCGGAGAGGAGACGGCTCGGGTCGGGCGTTTCGGAGGAAGCAACACCGTTTCGCCTACCGGTCCCTCCTGGAAAAGATCCACTCCTTGGCCAGAAAACGGGGCGTGGAGGTGATAGAAGTCAATCCTCAGGACACCTCTACAATAGGAATGCTCAAGTATGCCCCTCAAATTCATCTTTCTAAGGATATGGCGGCGGCCTACGTCATAGGTAGACGAGCTTTGGGCTTTGAGGAAAAGCTTCCAAAGGGATATAAGTCTCTCCTCAGGGACGAAATATTTCTCAGGGAAGTTCAGGGCTTCTACGAAGCCAGAATGGATCAAATGGAGGTGAGGCGCAAAGAAGAAAAGAACCCTTACATCAAAAGGAGGTGGTATCGTGAACTGAAGAAAGTCCAGTCGGCCTTAGGTTATTTTTCAAGCCCTTGGGGCTCTCCATGGAACCAGAAGAGGGTAACCAACGGAAGGAACCTCCCTGGTGTTAATCCCTGGCGGGTCCTGAGGGTAAGCCTCTTCCTTCCCCTTCTCGGGCGTGAAGTGCCCAGGGACCTTTCTCCCCTCAAGCCCATCCTACACTTCACTTCGCTGACCCAGGGATCGTGGGAGGGGTGGAAGGTAGGCTCAGGTCCTCCTCTTGGTGGAGGGCCGGAGTGCGCTAATGTGCACTATTGCTGACCATGAACGGAATCAGGTCAAATCTGGAGCTTATAGAGAGGCTTAGGAGGAAAAAAGCCACCTTCTTCGAAGGAGAGGAAAGCGGAACTGAGGTAACCGAGCCGGCGAGCGATTCAATACGGGACGAGAAGCCCCTGCAAAGGGAGGAAAACTCGGTCAAGAACCACGAGAACCACGTTGAACATCACCCCGAAGAGGTGAAGGTTTCTGGCGAAACGGGTAGTAAAGAGAAGGTGGAGGTAAAGAACATACTGGCGAAGATAAAAAGCGTAAACATAGAGGAACTTAAGGATGAGGTAGAGGAAGAACCAAGTGAACCAGTAAAGGTAAACGCTAACAACGCTAACATACCTCAGAAAGTAGAGAAAAAATCTCAAACTACCAAGGGCAACGGTTTCTCTTCTTTATGGGTAGGGGAAGAGGTAAAGGAAACCAGAAAGGCCCCAAACGTACTTAGCTTAAACATGGGTGCCGGGAATAATGGGAACGAATATAATCCTTATCCGACAGTTCCAGCCGCCCCCGTCCAAAATCCTTCTACCCCTACATCTAATAAGGGTGGAGAAGAGGAAGTTAAAACCCTCACATCCATAAACCAGGAGATAAGCTCTATGTCCAAGGTCCCGGCGGCTTTAGGGATGGAGTCAGTAAAAATAGAACGTGACACGTCCTACGCTATAGCCTTTTGCAACCCCCACATCCGTAGGCTCCTGAAGCACTACAAGGACGATCCTTTTTGGAGCGCCCCTTCCAGAGAAATCATAAATCTCTGCCTCCTAGATACCACAAACTCGTTCCTAGACCCCGGTTCCATCCTCTCCATGGTGGGAGGGATGTCAGACTCCGAGCGTTCACGGGCCTTAAGAATGGGGATTTCGTACAACCAAATGACTTCCCAAGCTGAGGCCTCTATCGCCGCCAAGTCCATTATCT
>Ga0308310_1000753_pt1 | contig 14471 bp, 13 predicted proteins | sample HotsprSampleMS65_FD_203672 | JGI IMG/M metagenome (GOLD analysis project Ga0308310, IMG submission 203672) | Hot spring phototrophic mat microbial communities from Mushroom Spring, Yellowstone National Park, Wyoming, United States - 20090730_MS65 ...
TATTTGGAAATGTCTTGGCCTATCCGCCAAAATCGCGATCGAGGAACTACACAGGAAGTTAATTAAGCACCCATTCTGTAATAAGCTTACTTACATATAGATGGCACTCCTGACCGCATCCATATTTTATCGACCAAGTTTTCAAAAGTAAATACTTCAAGTCGTAGATCTGACTATAAAGTCACTCCGAAAACCGGAGCGTTGGCTTAATCAAAAAGTGGGCTCCGTACCCAAAGGAGTTTGTACTCAGACGAGTGCGAAATTCCGGGCTCAAGCTCGAGTTTGGCCCCGACGGGGATCTCACCCCGGTGTTGTACCGCGTAAACCTCCGAGGAAGGGATAAAGGGCCTGTTTTCATCGATCAGACCGTAACTGCCGAATACTAAGATAGCGCAGCTAGTATCGAATTGTCCGAGGACTCGTGGGCGGCAACTCCCACGACTTGGGTTGGCACCCGAGGTCCATCCCAAATCTAAGTCGCACAATCTTTGGAGGTCGCCATGGAGGGTGAATCAATACCCCCGAAATTGGGAGGTTCAGGCAGCTGTGCCGTGGCCCCAACCTTCGGCAGCAGGCTTGCCAGAAGAATTAACCGACCGTGGGTATCCCAGGTCCTGATGCTGGGCGTGGCGACCTTTTTGGTCGGGGGATGCCGCACATCGTTGCAACAATGGATCCAAAATGGGTTTAAGGTCGGACCAAATTACACACCGCCCCAGGCGAAGGTCGTTGACCGCTGGATCGATAGTTCTCATCCATCGATAAAGGTGAAAGAGAGTTCCCTCCGGACAATTTCCGAAAAGGAGGATTGGATCCGGATCGCCTGGTGGAATGTGTTCGATGACCCCACTCTCACCGAACTCGTCCGACGGGCAGCTGGTACCAATCTGCCTTTGCAGATCGCAGCAGAAAGGGTGATTGAAGCCCGCGCTCAGCTCGGAGTTGCCCGAGGTACCCTATGGCCGCAACAACAGGAAATGAAAGGGGCTTACTCCCGCAACAAATTCAGCGGTAAAGCTTATCCCTGGGGGAGGTTTCCCCTTCGACGGGAATTTGATGATTGGAGTGTTGGTTTCCAAGCGGCTTGGGAGCTGGATTTTTGGGGGCGATATCGCCGAATGATCGAGGCAGCTCAGGCTAACCTGGAAGCCCAGGTGGCAAGTTACGACGAGATGTTGGTGATCCTGCAAGCGGAAGTTGCCACCAATTACCTGCAGCTGCGAAGTTTTGACGAACGGCTGGCTTTGGCCCGACAGAACTTGGATCTCCAGCAAAAGACTTTGGATATTGTGCGGGCTCGGTTCGAGGCCGGTTTGGTAAGTGGGCTGGACCTGCATCAAGCCGAGGCAATCGTGGCCCAGACAGAAGCGATGATTCCCCTGTTGGAGCTAGGCCGGCGGCGGGCCGAGAACCGACTTTGTACCTTGCTAGGAATACCCCCTCAGGATTTGGATCCCGTCTTGGGGACAGGCAAAATTCCTCAGCCCCCCGCAGAAGTGGTGGTCGGTCTGCCGGCAGAGTTACTGCGTCAGCGTCCTGACGTCCGACGCGCGGAGCGACTCGTGGCCGCTCAATCGGCTCGGATAGGTATCGCGGAAAGCGACTTGTATCCCCAGTTCGCGATAGTGGGAACCCTCAGCTGGCAAGCGGAAAAGTTTAGCGACATTTTTAATGGGGATGCTCTTGCAGGGCGGGTGGGACCGGGATTCTCTTGGAAGATTCTCAACTATGGCCGCATTTGGAACAACATCTGGGCAGAGGACTCCCGTCTCCGCCAAGCGATCCTGGCTTATCAAGAGACCGTCCTCCGGGCTGCGGAGGAAGCCGAGGCAATGATCGCTGCCTATCTCCGAGAACAAGAGCGCGTTCAGGCCGTCGACAAGGCGGTCCAAGCCACGGACCGGGCCGTCCAGCTTGCCACCGCACTTTATCAGCAGGGGGTCATTGATTACCAGCGGCTGATTGATTCCCAACGTGTCTTGCTGCAGCAGCAAGATGCCTTGGCCGAAAGCAAGGCCAACGTGGCTCTCCACCTTATTGGTCTCTACAAAGCATTAGGTGGCGGCTGGCAAATCCGATACTTTCCGTCAGAGCTCGTCCAACCTGAAACGCGAATTACCGCCGGCCAGCCCAAAAAACCTGAGCCAACCTCTCTCCCGGCCCCAAGTATTGACTCCGCCCAGCCTCCACCTCGGCTAGCGGGCTTCGCTACCCAGCAATCCAATAGCCCGGAAACAAAATCGGTTTACGAGGGCAACCTGCCCCCAGAAGAGAGCGAAATACCGATCCTCTTGCTGGAGCCGGAATCGGTTGGCTCGCACTAGTCCCGGCTACTTTCGCTATGCCGAATTATTCCGCCAGGCTCGGTTCGGCCACACTACCAAAGCAGCCCACCCCGCCGTGTACCACCGCTCAGGGGTGGTTTTGCTCAAGCTCAAACCCGTAACAAAAAGCTAAACATCGCACAATCGCGCACACTTTTCTAGGGATGCCAACGGGTCCGGGGATTTGGGAATGAATTCATGGCCCACAAAACCTGTAAACCCCAGATCCGCAATGGCCCGCATGACGGCCGGATACCATATTTCCTGCGTCTCATCAATCTCATTTCTCCCCGGATTTCCACCTGTGTGGAAATGGGCAATGTACTGAATGTTTTCCCGAATTGTCCGAATCAGATCCCCTTCCATGATTTGCATGTGATATATGTCATAAAGGAGTTTAAAGTATTCGGAACCAACCCGCTTGCAAAGCTCCACCCCCCAACGAGTGCGATCGCACATGTAATCGGGGTGATCCACTTTGCTATTGAGTAGCTCCATAACTAGGACCACTTTGTGCTGCTCACAAAGCGGTAAGAGGCGTTTGATTCCCTCGGCACAATTGCGTAATCCTTCTTCGTCATCCATTCCCTGACGGTTTCCGGACAAGCAAATCAAATTCCGAAAGCCGGCTTCAGCAACCATCGGGATCATTTTCTCGTAGTGGGGCACCAACCAATCATGGTTCTCCCGCCGATTAAACCCTTTTTCAATAGGTGTCCCCGAAGAGACCATCGCACAGGTTAACCCATATTTCTTGACGATGGGCCAATCCTGTGGACCAAGAAGCTCAACCGATTTGATTCCCAACTTCTTGCAAAACTCGCAGAGCCGATCCAAAGGGATCCTGGGGAAACACCAGCGGCTAACGGATTGGTTGATGCGGCCTTTTAAGGGCACGATCTCCTGGGCGGCAGCCCTCTTTCTTGTGAGGGTAACAAATTCCCATAACCCGAAGCCCAAGCTGGCTCCCCCCAACCACTTACGACGCGAGAAACGATGCTTCATCGTTCAGGCTCCTTTCTCTCTACGATCTCCCCGAGTTCCGAAAGATCTTTACAGCTCCTGAGAAGTAAATCTTCCAAACGAGCAGATTTCAATTCCGAGGAACTGCAATTAGGTCACTAGCCCAAAAGGCCACTCCCCACTGCCCCGCCTAGCGGGACAATTCCTGCCTTCCCCCACAAATTTGTTAGGCTTATAGATGTTGTCGGGTGAAAGAGGTCAGGGCCTCTACCCCAGAAAACTTTCTCCCATTTACAAGGCTGCGAACCGGGAATAAATTTCGAACCGGCGAAATTTGTCACCTTAACGGAACCGGAGAGTTCCATTTCAGCCGGGGCCCAAACATCTTTACCATCCCTTTTTGGTCAGCTCCGGTGCGGTGAACCCCTTTCCACTCACTTCCCTTGCCCTTGGGAAACTACCGGAACGAAGAGAATCGCCCATCCCCGGGGGCAAAGCCCCACCCGTGCGTTTGGCCAGGCCAGGGATACTTTACCTCTGACTACCAAATCCTCGAGACACCGGGGCTTGGTCCCAACCTCGGGCCGTCTCGGGCCGTTAAGATTGATAATCCCAAAACTCCCAAACCCAAAAGGGGCTTCCACATTCCCCGAAGCCAGGTCTCAAGCACCGGCTTATAGTTCCATTTAACCCACTACGATGCTCCACCAGCATTTGCGAAGCAAGCGGAAGTCGACCCGCCTACCGACACGGGAATCAATCCAGGTTGTATGGCTAACCGACTCCATATTTTAAAGACCTGATTGGCAGATATCACTCAGTCCCTATCGGCTAAGAGAAGATTCTACTTCCTCCCTGTCGGCTAAGAGAAGCCCCACCTTCTGCGTCAAATTTTCGGTTAAACGATCTTCACTACTTTTTTCACCAAGGGATTATGTTATCGTAAAAGTGGTGACTATTGTTTAGGGATCGAACTGCAGAGCTACCTAACGACTTCTGGTTTTGGGAGTTGGCGGTATGTCGGAATTAGGAAGATACGTGCGTCAAACTCGCTTTTCACTATTTGGGGAGGAAGGTCAGCGGCGACTCCGCAACTCGTCGGCTCTCCTTTGCGGATGCGGGGCCTTAGGGAATATGATGGCTACCATCTTGGTTCGGGCGGGAATTGGCCGACTGAGAATTGTGGACCCTGATCGCGTGGAGCTGGTCAACCTGCAGCGGCAAATTCTTTTTGACGAGGCAGACGCCACGCAGAACCGATTAAAGGTGGAAGCAGCAGCGGAGAAGCTCCGTCAGGCCAATTCGCAGGTGATTATCGAGACCATCCCCCTCCGTGCAACCCCCGAGAATATCGAGGAGCTATCTGATCAGGTGAACATCATCCTTGACGGGACAGATAACTTCGAAACCCGATTTGTTTTAAACGAATTTGCCGTGAAAAAGGGTATCCCCTGGGTTTTCGGCGGCGTTCTGGGGGCGGAGGGTCAAGTAATGCCCATTATTCCGGGACGAACTCCGTGTTTAAACTGCCTTTTGCATGACTGTCCTCCTGCGGGGCTAGATATGACATGCGAAATGGTAGGAATCTTCGCTTCGGTAGTCGGAGTGATTGCATCACTTCAGGCAATGGAGGCGATTAAAATTCTTTCCGGCCATCTCGAAACAATCACCCCGCGGCTTACCGTCGTCGACCTGTGGAACCGCGAGATCCGCCAGATTGACGTCAGCAATCTCAGGGATCGCGTAGATTGCCCGGTATGCAAGCGGCAACACTTCCGGTTCCTAGAATCTCGGACCTATCCCGCAAAATGAGGGCTAGCCACGGGTCCATCGGAGTTATTGGGCAACACTTATCAAACACCGCATCCATTTGCCTTCAAATAGAGTAAGCTAACCGGTTTGGCCTCCCCCTGGAGCCAGCTAATCTTTTGGGCCTCCGCCCTAAATAAGCTAATATTCATCCCAGGGCTACCAATCCAGACAGTCCCCCCTGGGGCAATAAAGGTGAGCTCTCGGCTCCAACGGTCCGGTAGGTCCAAAATCAGGTTCCTTCCAGCTGATCCACTACCCGTAGCTTCTTTCCAGCTCATCCATTGCCCAGCTCAATTGAAAACCCCGGAGACGCTTGAAACCGACCGGGCAAACGCTTGGAAAACCCCGTAGAACCAAAGAGGATTTCAGGGGCACGGTAACCCGGATGGCACCTGGGCGACTGCGGACCGTGGTTCCCACCGAACCGTGGAATCATCACTAATTTTGAGACAAATTAACCCGCGACCACCCCATGGAGGCTGCCAACGCCAGGAACGCCAACTCTTACCTATCGCCCCTGTTTGCTAAATTCACGGGTGCGAGTTTTTCGAGCTCACGTTGATGTCCAGGACCAGCCGAAAATTTCCAGAGCCTGATAGGACGGCCTATATGATCGCGAAAAACCGGGAAATGCTCTTTACCGCCTCCACCCCTCGTGACTAATTTTCTCTCTACAGCTCAGGGGTGGTTGGAAAACAGGAAATTTCCATAATCTGGATAATCAGAGGAAATTTCCGGCAACCCCGTCAGGTTTGAAAAGCTGGGTGAAATTCTCACGAATCACGTTTGAGAAACTCCAAACCGGCACCCACGGCCTTTGGCTCGGGAAGGGTCCGAGATTACACCAGGCTTTAAGAGCCCGCTGCATTTCCTCCTATTGGGGGGACGGGGAGGCGAAAAGTCTGCTGCCTTCGCGAATAATCTAGCTCTAAACGATTTTTTAGCTCGATTCCTCTTTCGCTTGGTCTTGTGAGGTTCTCCGCCCACAAATGAGCGGGCGATAGTCTGCTTTCCCGATTGCTGCATCCGCGGGCTGGCTGTCGACTGGCGAGTTTAGGGACTGCTCCAGGTTAAAACCGATAGGGATTGCTTCCATTTAGAACAGGTAGGGATTGCCCGCGTTTAAAACAGTTGGGAACGTGGCTTCCATCTCTAGTTGGCCAGGGGAAAATTTAGTCCATCCGGTAACCCCCCGGTAAATCGTCGGAAAGGGCCAACGACAAGGCACCGAAGACTCCAAGCTGCTGTGCCGACAAACCGCGGCAGAAGCCACAAATCTGGCTCATCCAAGCTCAAGGACTTATCGGGGAGTTAACTTCTCGGACCCCAACTGACCGGAAATCCCTTCCGGATGCAAAAGTCGGCTCACGCCAGAAAGGTGTTTCGTTATGCCCGACCAACTCAGCAAGAGCATCCTCCCCCGGCCCCGACGGCCGAGGGCAATAGCCGACTCCCAAGTCCAGGGTGGGCAGAAGGGAGGAGGGCGTTCGCTTTCCCCCCGCGATCCCACAGGTTCCAGAGGCGGTGGCCTTCTACCGGCAAGATGGTTATTCGGTTTTTCGGGAAGCCTAATGCTTCTGATAGGAGGCTCCATCCACGATTTGTTCCCTCTGTGCCTCGGGTACGAATTCCGGATAGAAAACGCCGTATACGATGGGTTCTCTGAGAGCCCGACCGCCCAAACTACAACGGTGTTCACAGGAGGGAAAGTTTACGACTTTCTTCATCAGCCGGAGGAAATAGTAATCTTCGATCCTGCCCAGCGTCGATTCGTTTTGATAAACCCTAGCCTGCGGATACGCACAGAACTCCGGATGGAGCAGGTGGCAGCTTTCATCAACACCCTTCGCTCCTGGGCCAGTCAGCAAGAGGACCCTTTTTTACGGTTTAGTGCGACCCCCGACCTATTTGTCCGCCGAGGACCTACCGGTACCTCTTTGCTCTTCGAATCCCCCCATCTCACATATCACGTCGAAGTAGATCGGCCCCCAGATCCCCAAATCGCCAAGCAATATGCAGAGTTTTCAGACTGGTACTCCCAATTGAACACGATGGTAACCCCTGGGGCCCGGCTGCCTTTTCCCCGGCTCTACGTGAACAAAGTTCTCTTGGAAGAAGGTTTTGTACCGCTAAGGGTCGAACTCCATTTAAAAGAGGGCAATCGGAAAGGTAGCAAAGTAACCGTTATTCGCTCCCACCACAATTTCTTCTATCGTCTCCTGGAATCCGAACGAAGCCGAGCCGGACAGGCTGACGAGTTCGCCTTAATATTTCGGCCGGTAGGTTTCGTGGAATACCAGCAGAAACTGCTCCAGCTGGCAAGGCAGCAATAAAGACTCTAAGCCCTGGGTAGGCCCGCCGGCTAGTGTTGGCAGAAATTCCCACTGCAAAGCTAAATCGATTGAGTCGATAATGTCCACTATCTTTGCCGGCCCCAAAATTCCTCCAGGTCCCATCGTTCCCGCAAATTCTGACCCCATGGCCTTTGCGAGTACTTTCCAGGACCCTTTTCCCCAATTAGAGTATTAAAGAACCGCGACTAGAGGTATTAAGGAGCCGCGACTACCCCAGAGTGAATTTGGCAAAGCACCCCATCGCTGAGGGGCCAAGGAGCAGTTGCCAACGGGGAGCAAGGGGGGATATTTCGGTGCATGGAGCTGTCTGCCAATGTGAGGGGTAATTGACCGCGGTGTTTGGATTAATTCCTGTGCACCATTTGTGCTCAGGAGACCGGCGATCGTCTTAGACCGAGCCGCCTCTCCCTCATTCCCGAACGCACGGGTACCCTCAAAACCGAAACCTTTGCAAACCTTTTTCGGCTACTGAGACTGTGGTGAGAATCCGTATAAGTATGAATAAGCATGATTTTTGGAGGATGTTCCGATGGTTCGAGGCCGGCGGAAAACAGCTTCCGATGGGATGGCCTTAGTCGCAGGGATACTTTGCTTGTGTGCCTGGATGAGTTCCTCATTCGCTCAGGTGGAGATCACGGTGGCCGAGTCCGAACGGGGTGCCGTCGTGAAAATTGACGGCGAGCTGTTCACTGAGTATTGGCGAGACTTTAACGGGACTCCCATTCTCTGGCCGATTATTGGACCGACAGGTAAACCGGTCACACGGCACTATCCAATGGCCAAAAGCCTGGGAGAAAGGGAGGATCACCCTCACCATCGGTCGCTTTGGTTTGGGCACGGGGATGTAAACCAGCTGAGCTATTGGGATCGTGATCGGATTCAGCACATTGCGTTCGAAGCCTTGGAAAGTGGTTCCATAGGAAAAATCGTGACACGGAATCACTGGTTAGACAAAGAGGGAAAGCCTATCTGTGAGGACCGCCGCCTTCTGCGATTTGGAGCAACTTCGGATACCCGGTGGATCGATTTTATCATCACGATCACCGCCAGGTTCGGAGCGGTGAAGTTCGGCGACACCAAGGAGGGTACCTTTGCTCTCCGGGTTGCGGAGACAATTAAAGTTGACGCAAAATTAGGGGGACAGATTGTCAACAGCGACGGTCTTACCAACGAAGCGGCATGGGGAAAACGGGCTTCCTGGGTCGATTATTATGGACCTGTGGACGGGGAGATCGTGGGTATTGCCGTTATGAACCATCCCTCCAGCTTCCGCTATCCGACTTTTTGGCATGTTCGCACTTACGGCCTCTTTGCGGCCAACCCATTCGGAGAACGGAGCTTTTCCGGAAAAGGCGACGGAAGCTTTGAACTGGGGGAAGGACAGTCGCTTCGGCTGGCCTATCGAATCTGGATCCACCGGGCCGATACGGAAACCGCGGGTATCGCCCAAGTCTATGCCCGATATGCAAACCAATCAATTGAGGAGTGAATAGATATATAGAATAGATCGAAAATCGGAGGTTAAATCGTACACTTGGAAAATACCTATCATTGCTATCATTGGCCGGTGTCCTGCGGCTGAAGCAGGTGTCCGCCACAGTCCTTCTCCAGCCTTCTGAGGTTAACCTCGCCTTGGGAGCAGGTCCTCGCGGACTCTCCATCCTTGCGGTGATCAACACATTCCTTATTAGCTAACTCGCAAGATTCCTGTTGGAGCGAAAAGACCTTCCCGCCAATCAGTTCCTGGCCGAAACCAAACGAAGCGGAGACTAAAACTCACCCTGCCAGTCACCACCTGGCCACTGAACTGCTCGGTCTCGCTGACATACCTACCATATTCCCAAAGGTTACCCAGAGTTGGCCGTGCTCCGACTCGGGCACGAGAAGTTCAACTCTTCCAGTATCCTTCCGGACGGACATCCGGTCCTACCGGTAACCCTTACTCATAGCTTAAAGTTTTCAAAATCCGCAAAGTCCAACGCCTTTTCCCAACCCGTTGCTCCGCAATGGCAGGCTGGCAGCCACTGCGACCAAGACCAGGGGGAAAGATCTCTTCCAGTTTTGCCAATCCCGATTTTCGTTTCTTGCCGATCCTTCAATATAGATTGCATTTCCCTAACGGGCGGTTTAACCGGTTGAAGCAGTTCTCCCAGCCGAACCAGTCGTAAAGCCACCCCGTCTTTCGCGGCAAGCCTATGGCGGATTTCATCCAAGTGGTCAGCAGCCTTGAAGATGTCCGCGCTTATGTCCTTGAAACTTTTTGTAGCCGTTTTGATCTGGATCCTCGATTTTTTCGTGTCAGAGCCCTTCCTCTCCACAGGCGAGGCCAGGAAATTGGAGCTTATTTTGTCGTGGAAGGTCCCCGAAGAATCCGCTTCACCGCCATTTGGGATCGCGAGCACCAAACTGTGCTTTTTTACGGACTAAATGGCCAGCGGATCCAAACCACAGAGCTCATTTATAGCCCCCAATTATCAACTCGGGCGGCCTGAGCACGATCCGCGGAGTCCCCCTTATCCCCAGGCAACCCTCCCCCAAGCAGCAGGAATAGCTTTTCTGGGCTGGAACACATCCCCAAGGCACACTCCCAAAGCTATTCCTGAGCGGCTGAACCTGATCTCACCCCAAGGCCTCATGACTTTCGGGGCAACAATCCACCTTGCGAAACCTTGAAGTCGGTTATGGGTTTGAAAATTTGGCAATCCCCGCTGGAAACCCAGTGGCCAAACTTCGTTTGAGTACCCCAATACGGCCTTTGTGACGGATTTTGTGGAGTTAGTAGGACATTCGGCTGAAAGGCTCATTGAAATTTCCATGGGGAGGGACCTCTGGGTCCTAACGGGTAGCCGGAATTTGTTGCACTTGGCTTCTTCGCTTATTCCAATAGAGCAAGTCGGCCGGAACCAGAAGGATTGCCCGGAGGCCCGTTTTGCGGAAACGTTTGCGAGTTTATCAGCGGCTAAATGCTGGCCACACCAAACTCCCGGGAAACTTGTAGGCCCCAAAAGCGGGGAAAACCGTCTGGTAGATCGGATCGGTCCGAAGTTACTCGGGCAAGCCCGGAGTAAGGCCACCAAGCGGAGGAAAAATTTCGCGATTGTCCACCAGGTATAGGAGTAAAGCAATGCAGATGAGAACAGTCCACGGTGCGGGTGCCTGGCGGAAATGGGGTAGCTGGCTGATTGCTATCGCTGGTGTTGCGGGCGGGTTGCTTGTGGCCACAACCCATTTTGGTCAACCCCCTGGGCCACCCGGAGGTGGTCGCCGCCCGGGGTTGGCTGGTCCGCCTACCCCTCAGGCCCAGTCTTACTACGACAACCCCGTAATGGCCAAGGACGAAGAGGAAAAACGGATTCTCAATGTTCTTGAGGAACTGGGCGGGTTACGGCGTTACCAGATCGTCTCTCCCGCCGACGGCCGATTGCTTCGCTTACTCACCGAGGCTATCGGGGCAAAGCGGGTGGTGGAGATTGGAACTTCGATCGGTTATTCCGGAATTTGGTTCTGTCTTGCTTTGCGTAAGACTGGTGGTCATCTTTACACTCACGAAATCAACCCCGAAAGAATTCAGCTTGCGAAGGCCAATTTCGAGAAAGCCGGAGTGTCACACCTTGTAACTATTATCGAAGGGGACGCTCACGAAACAGTCTTGCAACACAAAGAGCCGATTGACATCCTTTTCCTCGACGCGGACAAAGAGGGCTACATCGATTACCTACAAAAGCTTTTGCCACTAGTCCGGTCCGGGGGTCTGATTATCGCCCACAATGTCCGGTCCCCTGGACCCGATCCCCGGTTTATAGAGGCAATTACACAAAACCCCGAGCTGGAGACGGCCTTTCTTCTGATGGAGGGGGCGGGCGTAAGTGTAACTCTCAAGAAAAGATGACCGGGCAAAGGTACCCCGGTGGCAGTTGCGTCGGAAACGGCCTTTGAAAGGTAATCATCGACTGGTAGCAGGACGCAAAGCCGTACTCTCTTATGAGCAGCCGGCATCTGGCTACCTAAGACCTTCTCCAAGTCCTTCGTGAACTATAACCCTGCTTCCAGCCGCGGGTTTTAACCCAAAGAACAGGATTAAAATTCCGATAACCCGGCTTTTTAAGATCGACCCGCGACCACCCAAAGAAAGAACCCCGGAAGCAGCGAGTTCCTCCAAATTTTCACAAAAGGCGTGCTAGGCCCTTGCAATTCTCCGGAAAGCGGGTGTCGGGAAATTCTAGATTCGGCTAAGCCTCGGCAACGAACCGGAAATTCAGGGCCTCCGCAAGTTCCTGCAACGGCTGCCAGAGATCGCCGTAGGCCGTTACCCGATGCCACCCGTACTGATCCCAAAAAGTGTACAAACGCTCGTAATCTCCCAGGACCTCGACGGCAAGCTTGGTTCGGCAACCTCGATCCACCCAAGGATTATCGACTGCAACCCCACGATGGCACAGGATTTCTCGGCGGACGGGGTGAATTTCCAATGTGGTCGTCATATAGCCCAACGGGAGAATGGCCCGAACGGAGGCCCCTTTTCGGTCTTCGCTGTGGGTGAGGATCTCAAAGGGGCTAGGAGGTCCCTCCGGCCCGAGCATCTTGGTGGGAGCCACACAATGGGCGTAGATGATTTGTCTCTTCGAACTGTCGAGGACGGGATCGGAGATGTAACCCGGTCGGCCTACCAAGTGTTTTAGAACCAGCATGGTGCCACTAGAGATCAAATCTGCCTCGCATGCTCCCACTATTCCCCGGTTATTCAACTCGACAAATCCCAGGCAGGGGTATCCGGCCAAATGGCCTCCGTAAAACCCCCCGAGACAGTTTATAGCAATTCCCGCTGCATTATGTTTTTGCAGCAGGGCTATTTGGGCCAAATACACCCGGGCGGACTTTTCAAGAGTTAGGTCCGGCTCGTCGATTTCCACTTTCTGAGCACCAGTTTTCCACCCTGCGGCGATCTGGCGGGCCTTTTGCACGTCGGTTGCTCCGTAGGCCTCGGAAAATTCTGCAAAACTTACCGGGATCACCTGGATCCCCATTGTTTCCCCCAAGGCTTTAGCCACTGCCGATGAGCCGCCACCCACAACGAGGATCTTTTCTTTCGCCAAGGCCTGGAGTACCTCCCCAGGGGATTTCACTTCGAAAGTATCCTCTTTCCCTTCTGTGTGCTGGGGAGGCGGCATCCGGTCGAGCATGGCACGGTGAATCCGATCGGCCACTTCTGCCGGAGAGCTCCCAGAGCGTAATAGTCGGAAACACCGGGCAGCTTCCGCCAGGTCCTCCACCCGGGAGGAACTGACTACCGCAAGATTGGGATGTTCTCTCCGCAGACCCGCCGTGTAAACGAGGAATCCACCGCTTCCGCCGTAAATGTATTGAGCTACGATGGTGGCTTTGCCGGACCGGACCACCGGCTGCATGACCTGCACCCAATTGTTCATCTGATAGACAATGTAACCATCGATCCCCGTCTTAGCGTCTTCCTCAAGGAGCTGGGTGGCTTGGTCTGGGGAATGGAGCAGTGTGGGCAAGAACTCCACTTCCGGACAAAGTTGGGGCAACGCGGTAGAAACCCGTTCGATTTCCGGCCGCATATCGTGGCCAATATGGGGCCAGGTGGGCCGATCTTGTACAAGTGCCCAGCATGCAAAGATCACGCGAACTTTCGGACGGCCGGCCGACTGGCTTCCACCCGCGGCAACTACACCTGCAAATGGGGCTAACCCGCCTGCTACGCCGGCAGCGGAGCACCCAGCACAACCCGCTAGAAACCGCCTTCGCGAAAAGCAGTGGCAAATTGGAATTAGAGGTTGACTCATGGCCTGTCTTCTCCAAAGATTCCGAAATTCGAGGACCGATACCGCTGGACATATCTTCCCTGTGTTAGAGTCCTACCTCTCTACCGCCAAGAAAGATCCTACTTCCGCGACAGGAGAACCGCAATAATAGGCGAGCCTAAGTCCAGCCGGTTTAGGATCCCACCAATTCCCGCCTCACGTCTGTCGACAGCACCCAGGATCGCCGCCTTTTCCAGGGAATCGGATGACCAGTCTTCACGGCCCAAACCTGCAAAGGCATAAGAAACCGAAGCTTTACCTCCATTTTGCAATAAAAAAGGCCACCAGCCCGGATCGGGAGGGGCTAGTAGCCTGCTTTGAATGAACCCTAGCGAATTGTCAAAAGCTCAAGTGCTCACGGCTTAAACTGGAGTCGCCCACCGTCCCCCGCCTTTGCCGGGGGTTTTATGCCTCTTGGTCGGTGTTACGCATTCGAGAGGCACAATTTACGAATCCTCCGATAGACTGCCCCCTCCCAGCTAGCCCCATGTCTCGCCGCAACATGCCTGGCAACGGCAAGTTGCCGGATGGGGTAAACCAGCCAAGCATCGGCACGACCCATGTGCCGCTCTGCCTGGGTCGGCCCTCTTCGTGGGAAGAGACACCCTTGCCGTAAAGTTCTAGTTCTGCCGGCTGGTTTAAGGCGTGGTTTGCTGTCCGCCCGTTTGGCCTCCCTGTACCTGGCCACCAGGACCTGGCGGTGGCAAATCCATCCGAATTGCGTCCGGATTAGTCGTGTCCCTGAAACCCGGTTGTGTTCGCGGATCCGGACGGCCACTGCCGCAACCTGGCAAAGTTGTGGCCAAAACCCCAGCCACACTCAGAATCGCTAGCAATCGCACAACCATAACTCCTGCTCTCCCTCGAAAATTTCCTTGTCCCACGAATCGAAACCAGTTTCTAAAGATCACCCCGCAAGGATCGGTGGGCTGTCATGAAAGCCCACGTACAACTAATCGACGCACACGTTGAGATAGACAAACCCCTCCCTCTCCCGCTGCAAAGATCATTTTGCAACATCCAGCAGCCCGCGAACAATATCGATCGCGTAAGACGCAAGATCCTAAAAGATTCTGGGTAATGCAGCCAACAATTTCCGACAGAGTTTAATAATCTCCCGTGGTGAAGCCGTCCGCAATGGAGTTTAGTTTGAGCCAGGTATCATACACCACGGTCTGGGCCACGAAGCGAACTGA
>Ga0308310_1000754_pt1 | contig 14463 bp, 9 predicted proteins | sample HotsprSampleMS65_FD_203672 | JGI IMG/M metagenome (GOLD analysis project Ga0308310, IMG submission 203672) | Hot spring phototrophic mat microbial communities from Mushroom Spring, Yellowstone National Park, Wyoming, United States - 20090730_MS65 ...
GGCTTGGCGTCAATTGGAACCTGTCATGAGCTCCGAATTTCGCGAGCTACCCCCCGAAATCAATTCCCTTTTTGCCTCGGTGCAAAACGAGTTTCATAAATTTGCCGAGGGGACGCAACCCGGGGCTGAGGAAATCCCCTCCATGGAAAATGCTCTTGTTTCCTTGGAGGAAACTGCTAACCGATTAGTACCATTGGCAGAGCAAATTTGTGATCGTATGTTTCCCCCTTCTTCCGAGGCCTCTTTGAGTGAAAATTGGTCCAGGGTGCGAGCTCAAGCCAATCAGCTTCTCGTTTCATGCCGGCTTTTCCTCCGTAACCTCCGCACAGCTCATTTGCATCTTTACGAACCTTCTTATGCCGTTAGGGTTGTGCCCAACCTCGATCGGGAAGTCCTTCGTGGGGACCGTGACAGCGAAGAAGAAGCCCGGGTATGGCTGGCACTGAGCACGGTGCTTTATGGATCGGCGGCAGTGCTGGCCGGTTATCCGGACCACCTCGTAGAAGCCGTTCGGCGAAACTACGAAAGACTGCAACAGGTCTACCGCTCTTCAGGGGGAAGAGGGGATTCGGAGGCTCTCTCTTCAGCCCTGAATGATTTCGTGAGCTCGGTTAGGGAACTGGGGGCAATGGCATCCAACGTGCGGAACCAGCTGGCAGGAAAGATTGTCGATCCTGCGGTATTTGCAGCCACCAGCTACCCGACTCCTGCAGCCCTCTGGCCGGAAATCACCTACCATCGACTGAGCCCCTTCCTGTGGGCATGGGTGAGTAGTCTGGTTGCGTTCGTTGCTTTTGGATTAAGCTTCGGGGTTTTACGCCGGGTGGCATTTGTTGGGGCAGTGGTTGCCCTCTTAGCCTCCGCGGGATTTCTCGCTTTGGGACTCGGCTTCCGGTCTGCGATTACCGGTTACACTCCTTTGACTAATATGTTCGAGACGGTAGTGTTCGTTGCCTTGGTCACCGCCCTCTTCGGATTGTGGTTTGTGGGTTGGCCGCTCTTCGGCACGGGGTTGCTGCGAGCCTGGCAGGCTACGGCAATTCCCGGAACGGTTCGAGCCACTCCGTTGTTGCTCGACGATCTTACTTTCGCTTCCCCCACCTGGGGGCACCGCCTGGGGTGGGTACTGGCTGTGCTCCGCGGCGTTTTGGGGATAGGGGTCCTCCTTCTTTTGACGAGCCTCCGCTCCGGTTCGAAAGGAGGTGAACCGATATTCACACTCCTCCCGCGTGGCTTGGATTCTGGAGTTCTCAATAGCAACGATCTGGTCGTTTGGCTGGTGGGCCTGGGAGTCATCGCTGCTGCTATCTGGTTGGTTCCCCGAGTTGTGCTAGCCATTCTCCTTACACCACTTTTCCTTCCGGGTGTCTTCCGGCAAGTTTCTTCAAGGCAGCGTTGGGAAGAACTGCTGCAACGGCGGGCTATCGGAGTTGTAACCGCGGGGGTTACCCTTCTTGCCGCCCTAGTTGCCTATTTAGCTCCTATTTCCGGCAAGAGAATTGCTCCTCTCATGCCTGTGCTGCGGGACAACTTCTGGCTTACCTTACACGTAGTCACCATCACGGCAAGTTACGGAGCCGGAGCTCTTGTATGGGGACTGGCCAATTTGTCCTTGGCCCATTTCCTCTTCGGACGATACCGCCTCATCCGAGAAGACTCTGCCGAGGTGCCGCCGGCTAACCCGAACGAGGTTTCCAGAGGTGCAGTGGCCAAACGGCCCCCCGGGGCTTGTACCGCCTTGGCCCACTTTATGTACCGCGGCATGCAGGTTGCAGTCCTTCTGCTGGCCGCCGGCACTATTTTCGGAGGCCTTTGGGCAGACGTTTCTTGGGGGCGATTCTGGGGTTGGGACTCCAAAGAGGTCTGGGCTTTGATCGCCTTGCTTGTCTACTTAGGAGTTCTTCACGGCCGGCTTATCGGGATGCTTAATGAATTCGGCCTTGCGGTGGGGGCCATCTTCGGGGCCACGGCTATCATTGTGGCCTGGTATGGGGTGAACTTTGTCTTCGGCAGCGGCTTGCACTCCTATGGCGAGGGAACGGGCGGTGGAGCTTACGTGGCTTTAGCTCTGGTGCTCAATTGGCTTTTTGTAGGAGCAGCCTGGCTCCGATATAGTGCGGAGATGCAACCTAACCCGTCCGTCGCCCGCTCGTCCCTCGCGTCGGAGACTCCGGCTACTACTTCCGCTTCGTAGGCCGGCCTTAGTGTGGCAATACCTGCCTCGCTTCCGTGCAAAAATAAGCTTGCCACCATCCGAGGTGATGTCCTCCTCTCCGTAAAAATGCTGCTCGTCCCAGCAGAAGAATGAGAAAACGACGTTAGGAAGTTCCGTCAGCCACGGATCGAACGGCGTCCGGAACTTAACCGTTTCGAGCATCGAAAATGCCACTCCTCCCTCGGGCCTCCCAAGAACACGATCTGAATTAAAACACCACCTAATCTGAATTGGAAGGCTATCCAAACGGCTTTCCGAGAAGCCATTGTCGAGGGAGAATATGCCGGCTCAGGCATCCTCGCATGCTGCCGAGGGGAACATGCCCTCAGACTGGGAGAAAGCCGCTTTCATTATCATCAAAAAAAACCCGAGGCAACGAAGAAGAGATTGCCGTTTAACGAAAATTGCCCCCTCAAAAAACTCAGGTATTACACCCGGAAAACTTGACCTCTCACAAGCTACCCTCGGACCTTGCCTCGGATGTATCCGGTGTCTCGCGAAAACAGGCCCAGCACCCCGGTTCCTCTTCCACGCAAACACACAGGCTTTCCGGCCACACGCGAACCCTTCTTGTCATCGCTTCCTTCAACCGCCGGGCAAGATAGGCGGCAAGTCCTTCGGCCGTCACGTTTTCCACCTCTAGCAGGGCACACCCTTGGCGAGGGAATTCCCACGAGTTCTTTCCACATTGCACCTGGATTACTCCCCGGTCAACCACCACTTGAACGTGGGGATTCTGGAGCGGAAGAAGAACCCGATCCTGAAGTTCGGCCAAAATCTCCACCATCGCCCCTTTCAATTGGCGAAAGTCCACTACATACCCATGCTTGCCGAGGGGACCGGTCCATTCAACCTCCACGCGGAAATTATGACCGTGAAGCTGTTCGCACCGGGACCTTCCGAACGTAATGAAATGTGCGGCCGAAAAACTAAGCCCGCGGAGATATACGGAATATTTCTCCATACCTATTCATCTGTAGCCAAAAGGCCAAATATTCTTGCTCGTTACCTCTCCCCAACTGGGGATAACAGGCGGAGATGCACGCTTTTCGGTCCCCGGAATTTTCAACACCTTAGTTTATGGAACCGCCCATAATTTTGCCGGCGAATCGACCCCCGGTAGGCTTAGGACAATAGCCTCTGTCCGCAATTCCGCCCACCCCCTACCCCTCCGGATTAACCCCAAAGTTCCAAAAAATCCACCGCTCAGAGAAAGCTTTCTTGCCGATACATGGCCTTACCCATCTCACCTTACCAGACCGCAATGGCTTGAATATTTCCCCTGCCGAAAATGTTCGCCGAACCCTAAAAGTAGTTGCACCGGATCCGCGGCTTAAGCTAGGCCAACTAAACCTTCCCAACTCCAACTTTGGAGAACCCTTCCCACGGGAAGGCTCAAGATTTTTCGCCCCTTTTTAAAGCTGTGCACCACCTGGCCTCCAGGCATGAGTGCGGCATTTTCGCCCCGTAAACCAAAAGGGTCAATACTCGCACCCCGTGTGGCTGCCGCCGCCGACTACGATCGGCAACCCGCTCGGCACCGGCAAACGCAAGTAATCTTCTTCATGTTGTCACTATTGAGCAAAACTCTTCGTTTTATTATCCTCCGATCTCCGAGAATTATGCATCTTTTACCCCCCACAAGGCGTGGGAGGATTAGGCTCTCCCCCTAAGGTGTCGAAACCAAGCAACAAACGCGGAGGCGGTTTCCGGAATCGTGCTCCTGGAAAGGCCGTAACCCCATAACGCTCGTTAGACTAACGGTTAAAATCCATTCCATCGTTCGGGCTTTCAAACGCAGGCTTGGGATGCTCCGGAGTCCCCTACGGTTGGAAGATTTCGCCGCCTCGGGGGAAACTTCCGTTTCCACCGAGAACACAAGACGGCGAAGATAGTTGTTTGGACCAGCTCAAAAAAGAACACAACCTCCAGAGAGAGGTTCAGGTCAAGAATTGGGCAGGGTCCAAAAACCACATGGAAACCGGCGGCAGGTTTGCCATAGCCTGAGGCCGGAGAGATCTGAGACACACACAGATTACTCTATCCTATGATCGGATGCACTTTGATCGATCGGTATGTATTGCGTGAATACATCTATACAGCACTGATTACTTCCTTTGTGATTGTGGGTGTTTACGTTGTCTTTGACGGGTTTACCAATCTCGAAGAATTTTTCCGTGCGGCGGAGAAACACGGTGGGCTTCTCCCTTTGCTTGCCCGATACTATGCCTGCCAGTCCGTTATGGTGCTCGATCGCAGCTCGGCACTGATTATGCTAATTGCCGCGATGTTCACCGTTACCTGGATCCAACGTCATCAAGAGATGACGGCAATTCTGGCGGCAGGCATTCCCCACCGCCGAGTTTTAATCCCGATCATTCTCGCCTCAGCCATGATTACCCTCCTTGCCATCGCCAATCGCGAGATCCTCATGCCCCGATTACGCGATCAACTCGCCCGGAGACCTCAGGACCTCGTCGGCGATCGAGCCCTGCCTCTAATACCCCGGTACGACAGGCAAACAAGCATCTTATTCCGGGGAAATGCCTGCTATCGCGAAGGAAAGCGAATCACCGAACCGAATCTGCTTTTACCCCCCGAGCTAAGCAGATTTGGTCGGCAACTCAGTGCAGAGGAGGGGTTCTTCCTTGCCGCAACCAAGGATCATCCCAGCGGATATCTGCTAAGAAAAGTGCGGCGGCCTGCCAATCTCGGCGAGCTACCTTCTGCGTGGAAGGAGGGGCTACCGGTGATCCTCACACCGCGGGATACCTCCTGGCTCCAATTGGATGAATGTTTTGTGGTAAGTTCCGTAGATTTTGAGCAACTATGCGGAGGAGCAGCCTTCCGCCTATTTTCCTCAACAGCATCCCTCATCCGGGCACTTCACAATCCCAGCCTCGATTTCGGGGCGGATATTCGCGTCACTATCCACACACGGATCGTACAACCCCTGGCCGATCTCACCCTACTCCTATTGGGACTCCCGTTGGTAATTCAGCGAGAGAACCGAAATGTTTTTGCTGCCATCGGTCTTTGTGCTCTTCTTGCGGGAGGATTTTTTGTAATTTCGATAGGTTTCCAGCAGCTGGGCACTGCCTACTATATCCCCCCCGCCCTTGCAGCTTGGGGGCCTCTTTTGCTCTTTGTGCCGCTGGCCGCATTTTTGAGCGACTACCTTTTAGAGTAACTCGCAGAAAACCACACCTTCCATAATGAACGTCCAGCCTACACTTCGAGTATTATATGATCATAAGTACACTAAAACGCAACCGAATCGGACTGGCGACGGAGAATCTCAGAAAAGGTCTTCCCACGCTTGGCAGCCCCGAGATCCTTCAAAGATTGTCACCCGCAGGCAGGATTTCAGCTTTAAAGGCCACCAGGTAAGCCCTGCCACTATCACAACTTCCTACCCGGCCATTACCAGAAATTACTTCCTGGGTCATCCCAGGCACTCCGCGAACCACCAGAAGACGTCCCAGACGAGCCGGTTTGTTGTGTTGATACACTGCCACTTGCGGCCGAACCAGAAGAAATTACCCCTTGCCCACCGGGGACAGGCCCGCTACCTCCTCCAGGCGTAAAGCTTGCCATCAAGCCGGGTTTTCCGGACAGAGCATCCAGGCACTCTTTTGGCGTGATGACACCATCGCCATCCAAATCATATCGCAAGAACTCGGCGACCGTGGCATCGCTCCACGAATTCGAAAATTCCGCCATGGTGACCTGTCCATCTTCGTCCTTATCTTTCTGTATAAACCACTCCGGCAAACCTTGCGGGAGTCGCTCATGTGGTCGGCGGAACCGGACAAACTTGGGCTGACTTTCCACACCCCCCGCAACCGTGGACGTTTCCCGCCTCCCCCCGTCTCCCGAGGAACTTCCTGAGGAAGATGATCCAGAGGATTCTCGGCGTTGCCCGAAGTTAGCAGCCAATGCTTGGAGCTCTTCTAACGTGATCACCCCATCCTTGTTCCGATCGATTTCCGAAGGATTGCCCCGCATCTCTCCCCACTCGTCCCTTTCCAATCTTCCGGAGTTATTCCGGTCATAACGCCGGAGTATACTTTCGGCGAACTCCCTCGCCCGGCGTTCCCTCTCTGGGTCCCCGGAGCGGCTTCCCCCTCCTCCGGACGAGGAACCGACTGCACCGGTCAAATACCGAGTCGGCGATAGGTTCAATGCCAGAAGCTCGCCAAAACCCGGAATCGCCGGGGCCCCACGAGGAACTCCGAAACCGGGAACAAGGGAGGACTGCGGGGGCTGGACTCCGCCGGAGGATCGTTGATCTCCGCCTCGTTGGTCTCCCTGCCTCTGGGAACTGCTTGATTGAGAAGATTGCGATGGGGAAGGCGGGGGACTCCCGGAGGGCTGCCCACTCCCGGAGGGTTGTCCCCGTTCATCCCGACGTTCCATTCGGGAACGAGCGGCTTCTACAAGCCGGTCGACTGATATTGGCCGATTGGGATCGATCCCTGCCCGCTCTGCCATGAAGTTAAAGAATCGCCGGCGATCCTCGGGGATTTCCCGGGGATCAATTACCCCATCGCGATTAGTGTCCAAGCTTCGAAGAAACCCTTCGAAGCGACTGCCCCCTTCCGAACCACCGCCGGGGGGCCGAAATCCTCCCTCACTTCCAGGTCCGCCGCCCCCTGGGGGAGCGAAAGGCCCCTGCCCGGGCGTCCACCCCGGTCGCATCCAAGGAGGCCCGCCGCCCATGTCGGGTCGGCCGAAAAATCCCGGCCCCCCAGCACCCCCTGGAGGCCCGAAGAATTGCGGCGGCCCACCACCTCCCCGGAATTGACAAAAGGCATCCCCCGCTAGGGGTCCCACAATAATCCAAATCGCCACCCCCGCGACAGAAGCCCCCCAAGCCCTAAATCTCGCGTTTCCACACCAACTATTCTCCCACCGCATTGTGCCACCTCCGTTGCCTTGCCCGGTACTTAAATCGATTCCGGCTCCACCAAATTGTCTCCCGGGTGTGATCCTCCCAAAAAAGTGCCCAAAGTTTTCACCGCCGGCGTCGAAGCTCTCCGATTTTCTAATCCCCACAGATTAGTGAACCTCCCTCCGAGTAAGCCCTACAAATACCGCTACTTTTGTTACGGCCTAATCACGCGGGTCAAAACGCCGGCGTGATTTTAAGCCATCAATCAACCTTGTCTGGCGTTTGTCGAATTGTGCCGCCAAAGGGTATTTTGGCAAGTCATTTACCGAACCATCCGCCGGTGTCGCCCGGCCAAAGTATAAATGCTGAAGGGATGTTTACGCAATTCTTGTGGTCTCAGCTGGGCGAACAGTGTCCCCGGCTCCCAAACAGCAAAAGGACCCCCAATCGCAACGGAAAGAGTGGGCCATACCGAGAATTTTTATCCTTCCCGTTTTCGACTCCTGGAAGCCACCACGGCTTCTGACTCAAGATTGCAGCAGATCCACTAATCCGGGCGGCGAGCAACACGCAGGAATTGTCCCGAGGGCCCTTTGGCCTTGGTCCCTCGGGCTCAAGCCACGGATTTTGCTAGACGACCGAGGTAAAGATTTAGATCCACCAAGAAAAAGATCTAGATGCATAGGACCAATAAGCCTCCCTGTCTATTCATCGTAATCCGCCCGATGTGTATAAGAAACGATTTCCGCCGGCTTATCCCCCTAAATATGGGCGACCTTGGGTCCTCGGTGCTAGCACCCGCGGACTATGCCCTACCCCTCGGCTCTTGAATGTGGCCTACCGTTCGCATCCAGAATTAGGTATCGCCCAAAAATTGGTCATAGGAGCAACGTCTTGGTGTTATAAACAACGTCTTTTCGATCCTCTTCCTTCCGCCCCTGCCTTAGACCCCTTCTTCCTAAACCCAAATACTTTGCAAATGTTTCGAATCAATCAGTTCAATGATCATCATTTAAATCTTTTATTTGGAGGAGGTTGTCCCTGGTTTTCCCAGAACGCCCACCCGCGCGCTCTGCCTCCTCCGTGAGCTTATTGTCAGCACGGGAGGGGCGAGAACGCCCATCCGCGCGCTGTGCCTCCTGTGCCCCATGATGCAAGACCTAGTTGGCCCCCTTAATGTATTGCATATTGCCCTCAATAAGAAGGACATATAACCAGCGAGCCTCCGTAGTGGCGGAAATCGGGAATTCTTAACGATGTTTTCCAATTTAACTGCCGCAACGTTTGGGAGAGATGGAAGTCAATCGTTTCACGTTGGCCACAGCGAGGGAGACGACCTCCTCCCAGGAGGTGGCCAACGAAGAAGTGTCAGCTTTTCCCGAGCGGCAATTCTCGAGGGCAATCCCGAAACCGCATCAGAGCTCTGGGGTTTAAATAGGCAGGAAGACGATGGCCGCGCGGTCCGTCGAAATCAGGTTCGGATGCTACGTGGTAGGACAAACCCTGGCAAAAGGAGGGAGGTAGTATGAGAATTTGGTGGATAACGGCGATTGCGGTTGTTGTGGCTATGTGCTTGGCAACGACGGTTTTGGCTCAGCCGCCGGGAGGCCAACGGCCTGGCGGACCTCCGGGATTAGGCTTTGGCTTTGGTTTTGGAGGCGGCTTAGGTGAGCTTTTGGGGTTGCTCCGAAACGAGCAAGTTCAAAAGGAAGTTGGCATCACCGCCGAGCAGCGGTCTAAGCTGGAGGAGGCAGGTCGGCAGCTGATGGAGCAAGGTCGGGAGCAATTTCGGCAGCAATTTCAAGGGATGCGAGATCTCTCCCCTGAGGAACGCCGGCAGCGGTTCGCCCAATTGATGGACGAGAGTCGAGCTCGTGTCGAAGAGGTGCTGAAACCCGTTTTGACGGCCGAGCAAATGGCACGGCTCAGGCAGATCGAGCTGCAAGTAGCGATGCAGGGTCCCAGGGGAGTACGGACCCTACTGCGGAAGGATGTGGCGTCTGCTTTGGGCCTGACCGAGGAGCAGGTGAAGCAAATAGAGGCTCTGGCTGACCGAATTAATGAGCAGATGCGGGAGGCCTTCCAACCCGGTGCGGGGCCGGAGCAGCGGGAGCAGATGCGGGCCAAGATGGAGCAACTCCGAACTCAGGCCCGCGCGGAGGTGGAGAAAATCCTGACGCAGGAGCAGCTCGGCAAGCTGAAAGAACTCCTGGGAGCTCCGTTCCGAATGGAAATGCCGGGTCCTCCAGGATTCCGCCGGGGTGAGGGTGGCCCAGGCCCCGGGGGAGCTCCACCGGGAGGCGAGCGGCCTGGGCGCGGTCGCCGCGGGACCGGTGGTCAGGGCGGAGGCCGGGCTTAAAGTACCATTTTTCCTCTCAGGCTTGGAGAAATTGTCCGGTCTCCACGGGAGCAAAGCGTAATATTCCGGCCAGTAACGTCTGGCTCCGGCTTCGGACAAAGAGCGGCGGGCAACGCACGGGGGGTACTGGGGGGCAACTGGAAGTAGGGTTTCCAGCCACTCTTCGTGAAAGCGGAGCATCGCACCCCAGAGCTTAGAGCTGCGACCCGCGGCCATCCGTGGGGGAGGCTTGGGTTTTGAAACCTAGACGCCCGGGAGAGGAACTGGTTTGGGAAGGTCATCCTCTCTCGGGCGTCTCCCCTGAAAGGTGCTCCCTTGGAGAAAACGCGAAAGGAGTGAAATCCGGAATTCGCTCGCCTTACTAATTCATCCTGTTAAAAGGGGAGAAGTTTGGTGGGGGCAGTGTACCGCCTTAGGCGTTATCTCACAAGATTCAGTTGGTATTAGAAGGATCGATTGGAAGTCCGGTTGCCCCAAACTGGTTTGCCAATTGGAGGGACTGGAAGCCACGGTTTTAGGGAAGCGGTTGGAGCCCGGTGGGACCCCTGGGATGGCACGATTGACCCAAGGGCAGATCCCCTGGCTATCGGGGAAACAAGTGGGTTGCCTAACCGCACGGAGGATTTGCTAACGAAAGGGTTAGCAGCCGACATGCCCCCGGGAAAGGCCGGGTTTTGGAGGTGATTTAAAAAATTAGGTGGTAATAAACTCTCGAATTACGAAACTTTGCGTGGGCGTTTGCCGAGCGGCAAGATGTTTTGATGAGGAGTGTTTTGGTTGTCCGGCAACGCCATAGGGCACCGTGATACTACGAAAAAACCGCTTTCGGAGAAAAAATCCCGGGAATACCCTAAAGAAAAGAGGCCTTGTGGAGGAGGCGAACGCCTTTCGGTAGGTTCCCGACAGGGAACTTCCGGAAATAATTGGGCAGAAGACCGAAAAGTCCGGCGCCATACCTCACCATAGAGAGCCGAGGGTGGAGGCTGGCCAGGGAGGTTGCCATGGATATTGCCGAAGTGTTGTTGCGAAAAGGGATCGTCGACGCACAAAAGCTGGAGCATGCGCGCGCAGCGGCCGGCGAAGGAGGCCGCATTGACGAAGCCTTGATCCGCCTTGGTCTGGTGCGGGAAGAGGACATGCTGCGGGCCCTTGGGGAGGAGGTCGGTCTGGACTACATTGACCTATCTGAAGTGCAGATCGACCTCTCCCTGTTAAAGCGATTTCCCCTCAGGCTCATCCACCGGGAGGCGATTTTCCCAATCCAACAGAAAAATGGCGCGATTGTGGTTGCCACTAGCGATCCGTTCAACCTTTACCCTCTGGACGAAGTCAGCGTGGCCACCGGTAAGACTGTTGTTGCCGTGCTGGCCAGTCGGGCGGAAATCAACAAACTGATCAAGACTTACCTTGGAGTGGGCAGCGAGACCATCGAGGGTCTGCTGGCGCAAGCGGAGCAAGAAGAAATCGAAGTCTTGGACCAGGGGGAAGGAGACGGCTCCGAGCTTTCCCAAATGGCTCAGGAGCCCTCGGTGATTCGCCTCGTCAACGAGATCCTTTTGGAGGCCCTAGAGCTGGGGGCAAGTGACGTCCACATCGAGCCGCAAGCTTCCGGGCTGCAGATTCGATATCGTTTGGACGGCGTGTTACATCCGCAGCCAGTGCCGCCAGAAATCACGCGATTCCATGCGGCTATAGTGAGCCGGATCAAGATCATGGCCCGGCTGAATATTGCCGAGCGACGCCTGCCGCAGGACGGGCGAATTCAGATCAAGGTCGCAGGCCGGGAAGTGGACATCCGTGTCTCCATCATCCCCACCGTGCATGGCGAAGGCGTGGTACTGCGAATCCTGGACAAAGGGGGAATGGAATTCACGCTTTCGCGACTGGGGATGGACGACCGGCTGCTTGCGATGTTTCGCGAGCTCATTCGTCTTCCCCACGGCATTATCCTTGTGACGGGACCCACGGGCTCTGGAAAGACGACAACGTTGTATAGCGCGCTTCTAGAGATCCGCAACCCGGGTATCAAAATTATTACTACAGAAGATCCAGTCGAATACCAACTGGAGGGGATTAGTCAAATTCAGGTTCATCCCAAAATCGGGTTAACGTTTGCAAACTCTCTCAGAAGTATTTTGCGGCACGACCCGGATGTCGTGCTTGTGGGGGAAATCCGGGATTTGGAGACGGCGGAAAACGCGATTCAGGCAGCTCTCACCGGCCACCTGGTCTTCAGTACACTTCACACCAACGACGCTGCCAGTGCCTACACCCGGCTGATCGACATGGGAGTGGAGCCGTTCCTAGTCTCCAGTACGGTCGAGGCAGTAATGGCCCAGCGGTTGGTGCGAACCCTCTGCAAACGCTGCAAAGAACCTTATATCCCGGATCCTGAGGACATCCCCGATGACTTTCCGAAGGAGCGGTTAAAAGACACGGTCATTTACAAGCCGGTGGGCTGTAAGGCGTGCCGCCATGTGGGTTACAAGGGTCGAGTTGGCCTCTTCGAGCTGTTGGTGAGTACCCGCCGGATCCGCCAGCTAGCCCATGATCGGGCAAGTAGTTGGGCCATCCAGCAGGCAGCCGTGGAAGAAGGGATGCGGCTCCTTCGGCAAGATGGATGGGAGAAGGTACTGGCCGGCCGCACAACTATTGAGGAAGTTGTGCGTGTGACTAAGGGAAACGACGTGGCTTACGCTCATGCCTGAGTTTGGGTATATCGCTCGGGATGCAACCGGAAGGAGGGTGGAAGGGGTAATCGAAGCCAGCACCCGGGCCGAAGCCACGGCCGTGTTGGCAGGACGAGGATTGTTCCCTGTAAGTGTCGATGGTCAACTGCAAAGCCCAAAAGGCATCCGAATCGGCCGGGTATCGGGTCAACTTTTAGCAACAACCTACCGACAACTTGCGGACCTTTTGCGAAATGGAGTCCCCCTATTGCGGGCCCTAGAGGTTATCCGCCGGCAAACCTCTCACCGAGTGCTTCGGGACGTTTTGGGAGAAGTCCTCCGGCGGGTGGAAGACGGAGCTTCGCTTGGGGAAGCCATGGCCCGGTATGAATCGGTCTTTGGGGAAATGGCCGTCAGCATGGTCCGGGCCGGGGGAGAAGGTGGCTTCCTAGAAGAATCCCTCGCCCGAGTTGCCGAATTTACTGCAATCCAAGAGGATTTGCGGAAAAGAACTCTCGGGGCGATGGCCTATCCCATTTTGCTGGCGATTCTCGGGACCGTAGTAACCGTTGCTTTGATGGTGTTCTTTGTGCCCTGGTTTGAGCCCCTGTTCGATAGCCTTCGCCAGCGAAACGAGTTGCCGTGGCTTACCGAGTTTCTGCTTTCGACGAGTGCCCAGTTAAAACGGTGGAGCCCCGTCATCGTCGTGGGTTTGGTGGGTGCTATCTGGGCATTTCGAGCATGGTCGCGAAGCGACGCGGGAAGATGGTGGTTGGACCAAACAAAACTCCGCCTGCCCATTGTGGGAAATATTTTTCGGAACTTCGCAGTGGCACGTTTCTGCCGGGTTCTGGGCACGCTTCTTCGAAACGGGGTACCGATTGTGCGGGCCCTGCAAATTGCAAGCACGGCTACCGGTAACCGGCTGTTGGGAGTCGCCATCCAAAAGGCAACGCAAGATATCACCGAGGGAAAAGAACTTGCTCCGCCACTTGCTGCTTGCCGGTACTTCCCTCCCACTGTGGTGGAAATGATCGCCGTGGCGGAGCAGGCCAACACTCTGGACTCGGTGCTCCTGGATATCGCAGACTCATTGGAGCGAGATACTTGGCAGCTCCTGGAGCTTGCGGTTCGATTGTTGGAACCAATCATGCTTATGATCATCGCTTCAGTAGTTCTTCTTTTGGTAATTGCCCTGCTCTACCCGATGCTTAGGATGAGCATGGCGATCGGGTGAAGCTAAATTTAGAAGTAGGGATAAATTCGCTTCGTTTGTTCCGCAAAATCCGAGAATCTGGAGTCTGCCTCGGGGAAAAAGATGAAATCAGGGGAAATCCAGGCCACTTCCGGGCAACTCTGCGGGAGGAAAAGCATGAAAAATGTTTCAGAATTCTTCGAACGCACACCCGCGAGAATTCCCGCCCTAGGTAGGTGGGCTCGGGAGGGTTCGACTTCGAGGACGATGTTGCAGCGCGCACAAAAAGAAGAGCACAAAAGGAAGAAACGTCAGGCCAAGGAAAGGACAGCGGCCTTCACCTTGGTGGAAGTTCTCCTCGTGCTAGTGATCCTCGTGATTATCGGTTCTATCGCGGTCACAGCTTACGGCCCAATACAACGCCGAGCCTACGTCAACGCTGCCCGCTCCCAAATTAAGGCCTTCAAGACACCCTTAAATGCTTATCAGCTGGACATCGGTGATTATCCGTCCACAGTCCAGGGACTGCAGGCACTCCGGTATCCGCCCCCCGACTTACCAGACCCCTCGCGATGGAATGGTCCCTACTTGGATAGCGAAGTCCCCCTCGACCCCTGGGGCAATCCGTACCAGTATGAATATCCCGGCCGGTACGATCCCGCCCAACCGGATATTTGGTCCTTTGGACCGGACGGGATCAACGGAACCGACGATGATATTGGCAGCTGGCAACAGTAAGCTCGGTAAGCAGGCCGGCAGGTTGGGGGGTAATCGCCAACTGGTGTGCCGGAAGAAGCTTTATCAAATCAGGAGTTTGCCAGGCAAAACTGCGGTAAGGCCTAGCAGGCATGATCGGGCCCCATGAGCTTCCTCTTCCCCCTTAGAAATCGAGGGAATCAGCTGGCGAAGATCGGCTCCCTGCCCACTGCGCGCTGGCATAATCCGCCGAAAACTGGTCATAGGAGCGACTCCAAGCGGTTGCGAGCGGGATTGACCCTGGTGGAAGTCCTCCTCGTTCTTGCACTGATGGTGGTTTTTGGGGCTTTGGCTTGGCCGGCTCTTCGCTACCCGCTTGCCAATCAACGTCTGCGGGCCGCGGCGGAGCAAATCCGCGTGGAGTGGACCCGAGCC
>Ga0308310_1000758_pt1 | contig 14400 bp, 10 predicted proteins | sample HotsprSampleMS65_FD_203672 | JGI IMG/M metagenome (GOLD analysis project Ga0308310, IMG submission 203672) | Hot spring phototrophic mat microbial communities from Mushroom Spring, Yellowstone National Park, Wyoming, United States - 20090730_MS65 ...
CCCGATCACTGTCACGTAGCGATAGCCATCGGCGATGCAGAGCGAGGCACGAGGGTCGCGCCGGAGATCGTCCAGCTTGGCGCGACCGACGGCGGTATTCATGAGAATCGTTTCCTGATCCAGCACGTCATACCACATGACCGATTGGCGCGGGAGACCGTCTGGCGCGATCGTCGCCAGCACAGCGAAGCGCGGTGCGAGCAGGAAGTCTCGGAGGTACTCTGGAATCACGGCCACTGATCGTTCCTCCCTCACCCGTCAAGCGACCGACCCCGAGCATGATACGCGAGCGCGTTGGTTCGGTAAGCCTATCCGTCTCCTCGGCGTCGGTCACCTTGCTGAGCGGTCGGTCGACTTGCCATGCTTATTGAGTGAGGTGCCGGCTATGGAAGCACGGCTGACTCCACAGACAGTCCCTCTGGATGGACTCCTGCTCTTCGTCCTGGAGGCAGGTGAAAACCGCCTCCCCTTGCTCATTCTGCATGGCTTTGCCTCGAGCGCACTCGCCTGGACCGAGGTCATCCGAGCGCTCGCACCACAACGCCGTGTGCTGGCCTACGACCGACCTGGCTTCGGACTGACCGCCGTGACCAGCGACAGGTGGCATGGGCTGGACCCATACGCGCCCGCTGCGCAGGTCCCGATCGCCCGTGCGCTCGTGCAACACCTCGGTGTCGGGCGGTTCGCGGTGCTCGGCCACTCGATGGGTGGCCGGCTGGCGTACGAGCTCGCCCGGGCACTTCCCGATCAGGTCGTCGCCGCGATCCTGGTGACACCAGCCTGGGAGCGACCGAGCGCTCCGCGATTGGCTCGTTTCGCCCGTCAACCACTGGTGGGTGCGCTCGTGCGGAGCGTGCTCCGCACGAGTAGCCCGCTGGCACTCCAGTTCGCCCAACGCCGGGTCTGGGCGAGTCCACCACCGAAAGGCCGCGAGGAACTGGCGTCGGCTGCCGTCAGCCTCGCGGGATGGGACGAGCGGCTCTGGCGGGTGACGCTCGCGACGCTGGCCGAATCGTCCGCCAGGCGGCCGGAACAGGCTCCGACAATACCGACGCTCGTCGTGCTCGGTGAGCACGATCGGATCGTCTCCAATGAGCGGACGCTCCAGCTCGTCGCCGACTGGCAGGCGGCTGGAGCGATCGTCCGGGTGGAGCGCTGCGCGCGGAGCGGCCACTTGCCGCATGTCGAAGAGTTCGCTCAGTTCGTTCAGCTCGTGGAGGAGTTCCTCGAGGAGGTCGAACATGCCGAGACTCCAGCCAGGTGATCGGCTGCCGGAATGGCAGGCTGTAACGCTCTCTGGCGAGCCGGTCGGCAGCGGAACGCTGCGTGGTCGTCCAGCGGTCATCGTCCTCCTGCGCGGCTTGCGTTGACCCTATTGCCGACGGCACCTGGCGCAGTTGCGCCAGCACGATGACGAATTCCGCAAGCGGGGTAGCGCGATCGTCGCGATCGCGCCCGATGGACCGCGCTCGCTTGCCCGCTTCTTAGAGCAGGAAGGGATGCCGTTTCCGGCGGTGGCCGACCCGGAGCACCGGATCGCCGAACTTCTCGGTCAGGAAGTACAGCTCCTCAAGCTGGGACGCATGCCAGCCGTCCTGGTCGTCGATCCGGATGGGATCGTGCGAGCCGCCTGGTACGGCCAGTCGATGCGGGATATTCCCAGCATAGAGGAAGTCTTGGCCGTGCTCGACAGCCTCGGCACGTCCGTCTGAGGCCACTCGGAGAAGGATGAGAAAAACGGTCGCCGACCCTCTGCTCGTTCGGGCGAGATGCGCTGGCTGATCGCGGTCTTGCACGAGCTCCGGACGCCGCATGAGCGAACGGGCGTGAACCAATCCTCGCCCGGGTGACGACGCACGATCGTGCTCGCCCGCCACTCGGGTCTAGACGACTTCCCCGAATCCGTCTCCGAGTTCACGACCGGTACCGATCACCACTGCTCGGGAGGACACTCCGTCGGTTCGTGCACCGGTCGGTCAAGACGGTGCGGGAACATCCTCGAGCAACTGGCGCAGTGCGCGCAGCGCGGTCAGGAAGGCGGTCCGGCCGGTGAAGCCCCCGTGCGATCCAGCGATCAGGAGGCGCGGCTCCAGGGAGAGGTAGCCGCGGTAACCGCGAGTGGCGAGTGCAGCGAGCGTTTCGGCGATTTCGCCATCGCCCGCACCGGCGACCGTCACTTCTCCAGAACCGAGGACCGCATCTTTGACATGGACATGAGTGATGAACGGTGCGAGCATGGCAAATCCCGTGGAGAAGGGCCGCACGCCACATCGAACGAAATTCGCTGGATCCCACACTGCCCTGAACCACGGCGAACCGATCGAATTCAAGAGATCGAAGCAGCGGTGCGGAATGTCACCATAGATACCTTTCTCATTTTCGTGCAGCAAGGTAATGCCTGATTCCGCGGCGCGATGGACCCATTGTTCGATCCGCCGCAGCACTTCGTCCCGGTATCGCTCAGGAGACTCACCTGGTGGCAAGTAGAGGGAGAAAACGCGAACTCCCCAGCTGCCGAGACAACGGGCGATGGCGAGAGCTCGGTCGAGTCGCGCCGATTCGAAGGCGGCTGGGTCGGTGATGAGACTTTTGCCGACTGGGGAAGTGATCACTGCTACAGTCATCGTGCGTCGGGCGACCTCTTGGGTGAGCGCTGCCAATTCCTCGTTAGTCAAATCGAGCACATTTTTCCCCCACGCGCTGCGCAACTCCACCGTGTTTATCCCTGCCGCGTGCATCGTGCCGAGGGCAGGAGCCGGATGGGGGTGGATTTCGTCGGCGAATGCTGCCAGCTTCCAGCGCATGACGCGAAACCAACCCGCAATTGCATCCCATCTCAGCGCACACGCCACCGCGACGCTCAACAGTGTCGGCGCCGGCGAGCCTCACTGACCTTTCTGCGGCGCTCGGTGCGCCGGCGAGCGAGCCGCTGCCCCTTGACTGTATATGACTCTGCGAGCGCAGCGGCGAAGTTCAGTGTCGCCGTCCTCTCCTTCCTACCGCCCAGCGAAGAGCCGCTCGTCTGCGGCGTCCTTTCCGAGTCAACAGCCACCGAGGTGCCGACTGTCGGTGGCTCGCGCTTGCGATGCACGGCAGCCTGCTGCTGCCTGCCCACCGTCGTGCGGGGCGTGGGACGACCGCTGCGAGTGAGCTGCTCGTCGATCGACCCGCTAGCTCGATCTCCGGCACGCCCCGTGCACCTTTGGTGGTGAAGCCAGTGTCGATCCAAGAACGGTAAGCACGAATCTTAGTCACTCACCGATCGGTGTCACGGCCGATTACGACGGCCATGTCACCACCGCCATGGCACGGCCGGCACTGGAGCGGCTGAACGCGCTGCTCGGTGACCGATTCCGGTACCAATTCCCGGAGAGACGCGGTACGACCAACCTGACGCGGCCGACTGCCAGTTCGGTTCCACGTCACAGTCCGATGTTTTTGTGGTAGGCCGGGTGGGACTCGAACCCACAGCCCGCGGATTAAAAGTCCGCTGCTCTGCCAGTTGAGCTACCAGCCCGCATCGACCCGGCGCTGATCCTGCACCGAGCCGGTTTCAATTGTACGCTATGCGAGGGCGTGCGTGCAGCTTGGCCGGCCATGGTAAGGCTGCCTGGCGCAGCGACTGCTCGCTCGCTGTCCTGTGCTCTCCAGCGTTGGAGGTCGAGACGATGACGCTCAGCGAAGCCGAAGCTCGCAACCTCGCGCTCCGTGCGCTCGATCGATTCGGTGGTCCCCGGGCTGTCTATCGCTCGCCACGACATCCCTTCTCACCGACTGGGATGCGTGTCCTCACGCTCGACGATGTCGAGATCCGCATCCGCTACGGCGAAATCAGCTCACCCGCCGTCATCGAATTGGCCGGCTACGTCTTCGAAATCCGCGAGGACGAGCTGATCCTCCTCTTCCGTCCGCCGTCACCATGAGCACGCCAGAACGTCGCCTCGGCATCCCCCTGCGACTGGCTCTCGGCGCTGCGCTGGCTGCGGTCATCGCGAGCCTCGCCGTGCGCCAGCGTGCCCTCGACCGCGGTGGGGCGCTCGCAGCGGTGCTCGTCGGCACGCTCACGTTCGCGGCGGGTGGTCTGGCGTGGTCACGAGTGATGATCGGTTTCTTCGTGACCGGCAGTCTTCTCAGCCGTGTCGGCCAGCAGCGCAAACGTGCTGCTGCGACCCAGGGGCAGCGCGGCCAGCGCGATGCGCGGCAAGTGCTCGCGAACGGCGGCCTGGCTGCCCTCTTCGCGGCGCTTCACTTGGTGAGCAAGCAGCGCAGTGATTGGTCGCTCCCGTTTCTTGGGGCGATCGCCAGCGCTGCCGCTGATACCTGGGCGACCGAGATCGGGATGCTGAGCGCCCATCCGCCGCGGTCGCTCCGGACTGGCCGCCCGGTTCCACCCGGTACGTCGGGCGCGGTCTCGCTGCTCGGCTTGCTTGGCATGGTCGCCGGGGCGAGCTTCGTTGCGCTGCTGGCACCGCGCGGTACACCGCGCCTGCCCATCGCCGTCGCTGGCTGCCTCGGTGCACTGGCCGATAGCCTCCTCGGGGCGACCCTCCAGGCTCGCTATTCCTGTTCGATCTGCCACCGATCGCTGGAACAGCCGGCACATCCCCCCTGCCCCGGTGTCGCGCAGCGTGTGAGCGGCTTCCCAGGCCTGACCAACGATGCCGTCAATGCGCTCGCGACGCTCGTTGGGGCTGCGCTGGCGAGTCGCCTGGGTCACTGGACCAGGCGGATGAGCGCCTCCCGCGGCTCGTAACGCTGACCGAGGAAGATCGGCGTATCCAGCTGCGTGTACTTCCGAACCTCGGCCGCCCGCAAGCGCTGGACCATGGTGATCAAGGTTCCGACATCGTCGTCCTCGAGCGCGACGATGAACTCCTGATCCTGGACACCGAACGAGTTGACCGTGTTGGTCAGCACGGTCGGAAACTCGTCGCCGAGCCGCCCATGCTCGGCCATCAAGCGCCGCCGCTCCTCGAAGGGCAAGAGATACCATTCGGGCGTCTTGACGAAGGGATAGACGCTCAAATAGCGCTTGGGAGGCTCGCCGCGCAGGAAGGCTGGCCCGTGCGTCGGGTCGTATTGTGAGCTTCCGGCCATGCCGAAGTAGGCATAGCAGACCGGCAAGGCCCGGCCGAGTGCGGTGCGCCGCAGCGCCAAGGCGAGGTCCTGGAAATGTGCCGGATCGTGCCCGAGCAACCAGAATATGAGATCCACGTCAGGACGGAAACCGGTCGCCAAGTAGGCACCGCGGAGCGCTGTCCCCTCGCTCCGCTCCAGGAGTTGGACGAATTCCTCCACCGCCGGCTCGACTGGACGCGGTACCCGGTCCTGATCCAGCGCGCACAGCCAGAACACGGTGTAACGCGGTACAGCGTTCATGTCGTCGCGCGTCCTTTCCGATCGACCATCCTCCTGCTCCTCGCTGCGATTCTGCCAAATCTCCCGAAATTGTTCGAGTCGGGTAAAGCTTGACACGTCCCGAACCTGCCCGACTCACTGTGGCGGGGACCCGCGCACGATGAGAACTGGAAGGACCGGTCCGTTCGACGACACACAGGAGAGATTCAACTCGACACTCGCGACTGCGCGGTCGAACGTTTCGACCGATGGTCCAGGGAGACCAGCCGGCCGCACAACGGCGAGTCGGGACGGAGGGCGCGACTGTTCGGCTGCTTACGCTGCGCAGGCCCGTCGCGCTGGCCGGTCGTCGACCGCTACTGCGTCGTCAAGGCTGCGGTGTTGGCGGGCTGGGTGGCCTGTCTACCGCGGGACCGACGATCGTGACCTGCAGACGTGTTGGATCGAAGAAGCGGGCAGCCACTGCACGGACCATAGCCTCGTCGATCGCTGCCAAGCGCTCAGGGAGTCGCTCGAGGTAATCCAGGCCGAGTTCGTAAAAGAGCGAGTCCGCCAGTGCTCCCGCCAGACCAGCCGCGGTGGAGAGCCCGAGCACGACTGTCCCCGCGAGCGCGGTTTTGGCGTCGGCCAGTTCCTGTGGAGTCGGACCTTCGCGACGGAACTGCTCGACCTCTTCCACAATCTGCCCGATCACCCGCTCGACGTGCACGGGTGCCACTCCCGCGTATGCGGTCCAGAAACTCGTCCCCAGCCCCGTCTCCAACGCACTCGCCGCATAATAGGCCAGCCCGGACCGTTCACGGACCCGTGCACCGATGCGCCCCATGAGACCCAGCCGTCCCAATACGACGTTGGCGAGGCGTAATGCCTCGTAGTCCGGGTGTCGGCGCGGTATGGTCAGGATTCCCAGTGCGAGATCGGCCTGTTGCTTTCCGGGAAGTGTCTCGCTCCGGCGTGCGCCGTGGTCAGCGGGGACGACGTCCGGAATCTCGAGCGGCGGGGCGATTCCCTGCCAGGAGGCCAATGCTCGCCCCAGCCACTCGCTGACGATCTCGGGTTCCAGACCACCGGCCACCGTGATCACTGCTCCCGCGGGTCGATAGTAGGTCTCGTGGAACGCTCGCACTGCCTCGACGGTGAGCGACTCCAAACTCTCCTCGGTACCGAGAATGCGATGATGATACGGGTGACCGGCTGGATAGAGCAGTGCCCGCAACAAGGCATCGGCCTGGGCACGCGTGCTTTGCTGCGCCTGGCGCAGTGCGGTGAGCGCTTGCTGCCGTACCCGGTCCAGCTGCTCGGGCAAAAAGGCGGGAGACACGATGACCTCGACCAAGAGCGGTAGGGCCTGCTCCAGAACTTCCACGAGGCAGGTCAGGCCGATATCCACGCTATCGCGACCGACGTTCACGCTGACAGTCGCTCCCAGCCGGTCCAACTCCTCGTTGAGTGCAGCTTCGTCGCGAGCCTGTGTTCCCCGCATGAGCAGCTGGCCCGTGACTGAAGCGATGCCAGGCAATGTCCCGTCCCGCGCCGCACCAGCTGGGATACGGACGTTCACCACTGCGAGCCGGCTCGCCGGAATCGCCTGACCGGCGAACTGCGCCCCGTTCGCCAACCGGCCGGTCACTGGCGCGAGATGAACCCGCGGCAAAAGGACCGGTTCCGATGGTGACGATGCACCACCGGTGAACCAATAGCGGGGCGCCGGCGTCTCGAGCGGTTCACCGGTTACCCCGACGCGCTCCTCGTCGCTCGCTACCGGTTCTAACCAGCCGACCGTCCGTCGTTCCGGTCGGAGATAGGTGTTCGCGACCCGCACCACGTCGTCCGGTTCCACTGCCTGGAGCTCGGCCAACAGGCGTTCCGGTGATCGATCCGGCGCGACAACGGCGAGCGAGCCGAGCAGAGCCGCGCGGCTCTGCGCACTTTCGTTCGCGGCGGCGAACTGCACCGTTAGCTGGCGCTTCGCACGCGCCAGCTCGTCCTGGCCCACGACATCCTCGCGGAGACGCGCGATCGTTTCCTCGACGATCGTCTCCACACGAGCTGGTTCAGCGAGTGGCGTGAGCGTCGCGGATACCGTGAAGACGAACGGGTCGAGGGTGAGCGACATGCTCGAGGCTGCTGCAGTGCAAAGTCCGGGAGCGACCAGTGCACGGTAGAGGCGCGCGCTGCGGCCCATTCCGCCGCCACCGAAGGCGACCGGTTTTCCTCCGGAGAGAATCGCGTCGAGAACGAGCAGTGCGGGAATATCCGGGTGGGTCGCTGCGGGCACGCGCCAGGCCATGAGCAGCTGAGCAGTCGGCGCTGGTCGCCGGACAGTCACGCGTCGTTCTCCCCATTGGTCCGGTTCTCGCGCGCGCACTGGCGGGGGTGCTGTACCGGCAGGAAGCTCCGCAAAGCGTCGTTCCACCGCGACCAGGGCGGTGTCTGGATCGATATCCCCCACGATCACCAGAATGGCGTTGTTCGGTTGGTAATAGGTGCGGTAGTGCTGGTACAAGTCGTCGCGCGTGATGGTCTGCAGGTCCTCTCGATAGCCGATCACCGGATGCCCATACGGATGGGCCCGAAAGGAAGCCGCCAGGACTTCTTCGCGGAGGTACGTGCTGGGCTGGTTCTCGCTGCCGGCGCGCTCGGCGAGGATGACGGTACGCTCCCGCTCCACTTCCCCGGGGTCGAACGTGGCCGCTACCATGCGATCGGCCTCGATGTCCAGCGCGAGTTGCCAGCCGGGCGTGGGCAGCGTCTCGAAATAGGCGGTGTAGTCCAGCCAGGTGAAACCGTTGAGGGTGCCACCCCAGCGATTGACCTGACGGAAGATCGTACCGGGCGGGAAACGCAGTGTTCCCTTGAAGAGCATGTGCTCGACCCAGTGGGAAATCCCCGTGAGACCTGGTTGCTCGTTCCGACTTCCTACCCGGTACCAAATCCAGCAGGAGACGACCGGTGCATGCCGGAGTGGCTGTAGGAGAACCTCGAGGCCATTCGTCAAGCGTGTCGCGATGAATGCGCCATCATCGTGCATCGAGCCCCTCCTCACGACGCTGCGCCAGGCACGCAGCCGGTCGAGCGCAGTCCTCTCATGTCTCCCCGCGGAGCAGCCGGCGCAGCACGAACGTGAGGATACCGCCGTGCCGGTAGTACTCGATCTCCATGTCGGTGTCGAGCCGGGCGATCGCCTGGAACTCGATGACCCGCTCGTCCTCGCGCTTCGCGCGTACCGTCACCAACTCGCGTGGCACCAGACCATCGCTGATTCCAGCGATGGTGTAGCGCTCGCTGCCGTCTAGTCCGAGCGCCTCGGCGTTCTGGCCAGGCAGGAACTGGAGCGGTAGGACACCCATACCGACGAGGTTGCTGCGGTGGATCCGCTCGAAACTCTCGGCGAGGACAGCTCGCACCCCGAGCAGCATCGGGCCCTTGGCTGCCCAGTCGCGCGAACTCCCACTACCGTACTCTTTCCCGGCGATCGCGATGAGCGGAACGCCCGCCATCTGGTAGCGAACAGCAGCTTCGTAGATCGTCACCAGCTCACCGCTCGGGAAATGCGTCGTCCAGCCACCTTCCCGCCCCTGAGCGAGCCGATTGCGCAAGCGGATATTGGCGAAGGTGCCACGCACCATCACCTCGTGGTTACCCCGCCGCGCGCCATAGCTGTTGAAGTCCTTCGGCTGGACTCCTCGCGCGATCAGATACTGCCCGGCCGGGCTGTTCACGGGGATCGAGCCCGCTGGGGAGATATGGTCGGTCGTGACCGAATCACCCAACCAGGCCAGAACGCGCGCCCGCTCGATGTCACGGAGCGGAGGCGGCTCGAGCGCGAGATCCTTGAAGAACGGCGGCTCTTGGATGTAGGTCGAGTCGGGATCCCACTGATAGAGGTCACCGGTCGGGACTGGTAACGAGCGCCAGTGCTCGTCCCCAGTGAAGACTTCGCGGTAGCGTTCGATGAACAGTTCTGGGCCGATCGCCTTCTCCATCGCCTCGCAGATCTCCTCCGGCGTCGGCCAGATCTCGCGCAGATAAACCGGCTCGCCATTCGGGTCATACCCGATCGGCTCGCTCGTCAAGTCGATGTCCACTCGGCCGGCGATCGCAAAAGCGACGACCAGCGGCGGGGAAGCAAGGTAGGCGGCGCGCACTTGCGGATGGATCCGCCCCTCGAAGTTGCGGTTGCCGCTCAAAACGGCTGCCAAGACGAGTTCGTGCTCTTGCACAGCTTTGGCGATCGGCTCGGGGAGGGGTCCACTGTTGCCGATGCACGTCGTGCACCCGTACCCCACCAGATGGAAGCGCAGCGCCTCCAGATAGGGCATCAGTCCGGCACGCTCGAGATACGCCGTCACGACGCCCGAGCCAGGCGCCAGGCTCGTCTTAACAGCGGGATTGGTATCCAGCCCCCGTTCGACCGCCTTTTTGGCCAATATGCCAGCGCCGAGCATCACCTCGGGATTGGAGGTATTGGTGCAGCTCGTGATCGCGGCGATGACCACCGAGCCGTGTGTCAGTTCGACCTGCCGGCCATCCAAGTGCACATCGACCACTTTGCGGCGCTGTCCGACCGGCACCACTGGCTCGCTCGGCTCTTGTGCCTCGTTCACTGAGCCGCCTTCCCAATCGAAGCGTTCCTGCTCGGCTTGTGGTGATGGGAATTGCTCTGGGAATGCGGCTCGGAGCGACGCGGGGAGCTCGGACAGCCGCACCCGGTCCTGTGGCCGTCGCGGTCCCGCCAAGCTCGGCTCCAGGGTCGAGAGATCGAGTTCGACGACCTGGTCGAACAGCGGGTCTGGACTCTCCGGCATGCGAAAGAGCCCTTGCTCCTTGGCGTAGGCTTCCACCAGTCGGACGTGTCCCTCGCTCCGTCCGGTGAGTCGCAGATACCCGAGCGTCTCGTCGTCGATCGGGAACATCACGGCCGTCGCGCCCATCTCGGGTGCCATGTTGGAAATCGTCGCCCGATCGGGCAAGCTGAGATGGCGGAGACCAGGACCGAAGACCTCGACGAACTTCCCGACCACGCCAACCTGCCGCAAGAGTTGGGTGATCGTGAGAACGAGATCGGTCGCGGTCACGCCTCCTGGCGGCTCGTTGATCAGGCGCAGGCCGACGACTTCCGGCAGAAGCAGATAGATCGGCTGGCCGAGCAGGACGGCCTCCGCCTCGATGCCACCGACTCCCCAACCCAGAACACCGAGCGCGTTGATCATCGTGGTGTGAGAATCGGTGCCCACCAGTGTGTCCGGGAAAGCAACAGCTTCTCCATCGCTCTGGCGTACCGCTACGACCGACGCGAGATATTCCAAATTGACCTGATGCACGATCCCGGTACCAGGGGGCACGACGCGGAAATTGCGGAACGCTTGTTGCGCCCAGCGCAGGAGCGCATACCGCTCGCGGTTCCGTTCGTATTCCTTCTCGACATTGCGCTGGAAGGCAACGGTCGTGCCAAAGACGTCTACTTGAACCGAATGATCGATGACCAGATCGACCGGAACCAGCGGGTTGATGCGCGAGGGATCACCGCCAAGGCGTGCGACTGCTGTGCGCATCGCTGCCAGGTCGACGACGGCCGGTACGCCCGTGAAGTCCTGCAAGAGGACGCGCGTGGGTAAGAACGGAAACTCCTTTGCAGGCTTCGTGCCCGGTCGCCAGGCCGCGACCAGCCGAACATCGTCCTCGGTACAAGGCTCCGCTCCCGCGTAGCGGAGGACATTCTCCAGCAGAACCTTGACGGTGTACGGCAGCTGATCCAAGTCGATCGCCAACTGGTCTGCGACCGTGGCGAGGCGGAAATACCTGACCCGACCCTCAGGCGTATCCAGCGTCGCGCGTGCGCCGAACGGATCGATCCCCTGCGTAACCATCGCCTGCTCTCCTCGCTCCCATCCGCGCCCTCGTTTGGCGCGTCTGATTCCACTTCCTTAACTGTACTGCGCAGCGGTCACCTGCCCAAAGGGAATGTCTGAGTCGTCAGCGGGCCCGCATATCCAGATTTTCCTGACAGACGGAACATGCCCCTCGCGTTATACTGACTTTCGCAGCACGGGACACCGTCGGCCCACTGTCGAAGCGAGTGGAACGTGTTGCGAACATGGCCGACTCGGTAATCCTCGCGAGTCGGTGCCTGAATACCTTCTCTGCACCTCCAGTTTCCCCCTCTCTACCCCTCTCTTCGGGGCGGTGGACTCCAGACCGCCCCGACCTCTTGCCTGCGCTCGCCGAGACGACGGCACGGCGAGGCCTGCCAGCTCCCTCGCTCGCCGCTGAGCCGTTCTGGGAACTCGATCTATCGCGTTGTGCTCAGGTAGGCCTCCGGATCCGCCTCGAACAGGCGGCGACAGGCTGGGCAGCAGAAGAAGTACCGCTGTCCTCGGTAGTCGACGACATGCCGAGCGCTCTCCGTGTTCACCGTCATCCCGCAGACCGGATCGATCGCCTCGCCGGTGGGAAGCTCGGTGCGCGCGCCAGCTTCTTCTGGACGCCAGGTGTTCCGCCAAACCGACTTGGCGGCGATGAGTTCAGCCAGAATGCTGACCGCGATTTCCTCCGGGCTCGTGGCCTGGCTGTCGAGTCCGGCCGGCGCTTTGACCCGCTCCAGCAAGGGTTCCGGCAGCGATCGTGCCAAGGTCTCGCGGATCGCTCGGAATCGCTTCCGACTGGCTACCAGTTCGACGAAGGTGACACCGGCACGCAGCGCGGCTTCGATCGCGTCCTCGTCGTACACACCGAGGCTGGCGACGACAGCGACGGTCGGCCGCCTTCGCGGTCGATCGCCCGGATCCAGGCTATCTAGCCATTCATCGACCTCAGCCGGCGCTCCGCTCGCCCCTGGGCGCAGGGCGACCACCCAGTAGCCCATTGCCTTCCCCAATCGGAGAAGCGCGTCAGCGACCGGACTCTCGCCGTAGATCAAAAGTTGCGGTGCCGGGAGAAACGGTTCCAAGAAAATCTCGAGTGCTCCTTCGCTGTGACACGTCATGGGAGCGACAATGACGCCTGGCCGGGGCGGTTGGTCGGGAGAGCCATTACGATCGATCCGCAGGATCCGCGCTCGTCCATCGTGCAAGGCAGCCATCGCCTCTCGCATGACGGCGGGCTGAGCACAACTCCCACCGACCCAGCCGAAGAGTGCGCCGTCTGCGGTCACGATACCTTTCGCTCCCGGCTTCGCTGAGGTCGGACTCTGGGTCCAGATCACCGTTGCGAGAACGAAAGGTACCCCGCGCTGGCGGAGATCAGCCGCCAGCGCGAAGAGGTCACGTGACAGAGTTGCTTCGGCATGACTTGCCTGCGTCATCTCGCTCGCTCGTCGCTCGTCGGACATCGAGAAAGGGCGCAGCGATCCAGCCCCCGCGACGGACCGGATCGCTGCGCTGCGCTCACTCTGCCACACCCTTCTCTTGGAGAATCCGGTACAGCTTGGCTGGCGTGATCGGGATGTCGATATGGCGCACCCCGAGATGGCTCAGTGCATCGACCACGGCGTTGACGATCGCTGGTGGTGCGCCGATCGTCGGGCTCTCACCGACGCCCTTGGCACCGAGCGGATGATGGGGGGAGGGCGTGACCATCTTGGCCGTCTTCCAGTGGGGTGTTTCGACTGCCGTGGGAAGGAGATAGTCCATGAAGGTACCGGTGAGCACGGTTCCGTTCTCGTCGTAGACGATCTCCTCGAAGAGCGCCGGTGCCATACCCATCGTCAGCCCACCATGAATCTGGCCCTCGACGATCATCGGGTTGATGATCGTGCCGCAGTCATCGACCGCCAGGAACATTCGGATCTTGACCTGGCCCGTACCGCGGTCGATATCCACGACGCAGACGTAAGCACCGAAGGGGAACGTCAGATTGGGCGGATCGTAGAAGCATTCCGCTTCCAGTCCTGGTTCGAGCCCGAGCGGAAAATTCGAGTAGGCCGCAAACGCGATCTCTTGGATCGTCTTGTACCGATCAGGAGCTTCCTTCACCCGGAAGGCGTAATCCCTCCATTCCAGATCATCCGGGCTCACCTCCAGAAGGTGCGCCGCGATCAGCCGCGCCTTTTCCCGGATCTTGCGGGCAGCGACCGCGGTGGCTGCACCGGCTGTCGGCGTGCTACGGCTCGCGTATGTGCCGAGCCCATACGGTGCCGTGTCCGTGTCTCCATGTTCAACGGTGATGTATTCGACCGTGATGCCGAGCTCTTCGGCGACGATCTGGGCGAACGTGGTCTCGTGTCCCTGCCCTTGTGTCTGGACTCCGATCCGGACGATCACGGCGCCCGTCGGATGTACCCGGGTCTCCGCACTGTCGAACATCTTGATGCCGAGAATGTCAAAGGTGTGTGAGGGGCCAGCACCCACGATCTCGGTGAACGTCGAGATGCCGATCCCCATCAGCTCACCGCGCGCCCGCCGCTCGGCCTGCACGCGACGCAGTTCTCGATACCCGATCATGTCCAGCGCTTTTTGCAGCGCTGCCGGATAATTCCCGCTGTCGTACTCCCAGCCGGTTGGCGACTTGTACGGGAATTGGTGCGGTTGAATGAAATTCGTGACGCGGATTTCTGCCGGATCCATGCCGAGTTCATCAGCCAGGACATCGACCATCCGCTCGATCGTGTGCACCGCTTCGGTCACGCGGAACGAGCAGCGATGGGCGACGCCTCCCGGCGGCTTCGTGGTGTAGACACCGTCGACTTCGACGTGCGCCGCTTCCATGTCGTAGGAGCCCGTACAGACGCTGAACAGGCCAGCCGGGAAACGCAATGGATTGGCTGCTGCATCGAAGGCACCGTGATCGGCCAGCACCTTGACGCGCAGCGCCCTGATCTTGCCGTCCCGATTGGCTGCGAGCTCGGCCTGGATGTGATAGTCGCGGGCAAAGGAACCAGCCTGCAAGTTCTCGGAGCGATCCTCGACCCACTTGATCGGCTTCTTACGTTTGAGCGTCGCGTAGGTCGCGATGACGTAGCCGGGGTAGACCGGCACCTTACCGCCGAATCCTCCTCCGATATCGGGCGAAATCACTCGGATCTTGTGTTCCGGAATCCCTGTA
>Ga0308310_1000766_pt1 | contig 14354 bp, 10 predicted proteins | sample HotsprSampleMS65_FD_203672 | JGI IMG/M metagenome (GOLD analysis project Ga0308310, IMG submission 203672) | Hot spring phototrophic mat microbial communities from Mushroom Spring, Yellowstone National Park, Wyoming, United States - 20090730_MS65 ...
TCAGAACCGCCTGCCCCTCTTTCTTGGCCTGGTCTTCTTCCAGCGCAAGATCTCGCTGACTGCGGTGATGGATACTGCCCGGCGGATGCTGGCAGCCCCTCTCAAAGACGAACTGTGGACGGTGGGACAGGACGTGACAAGTGGTCAAGTCAAGTTCATGAATGATGTTGAATGGAACATCCCAACCGTGATGGGCGATGGAACCACGCCAGATAACTGGTATCCCTACTTCTTCTTTAGTGGCACACCGAGTCATGCCCAGCATTACTTTCAACATAATGGCAGTTGGCTCGTGCACGTGGACGACCTGAAGCAAGGCGATGAAGTTAAGGTCACCCCCTCCCGCTTTGCTTACCTCTTCCTGGAAAACACCGCTCGCCGTTTCCGTTTTGACCCTGAACGCGACGTGATGCTGCTGGATGAACTTCCCCGCCTGATGAAGATGTGGGATGACTTGAAGAGCAGTGGTATCACCGATACTGGCCTGCGCAATGTGCAGGCGTTGCTGGAACACAAGGGCGAGACCTGGGGTAGGGGTGAAGAGTTTGAGCATCTGGCCTGCACAACGCTCAAAGAAGCCGGTTTATTTGAGCGAAAGGATCAGAATGGCAATCCGCTGTCTGATGTCGTCACACCGCAAGATGTGGTCAGCGGACGCTTTGCCCGCTGCCTGGAGCTTCATTTGTACATCCTCAAACTGAAGATCAAGGAGTCGTGAGATGGCGTATCAACCGGATGTACTCAAATGTTATGCGCTCGCTCTCGATCCGATCCACGTTGGGACAGGCGGGATGCGTCTGGGGCGCGTCGACCTCTCTATTGTACGTGAGCCGGGGACGAACATTCCCAAGATTCCCGGCACCAGTCTTGCTGGCGCAGCGCGCGCCTATGCCGCTATGCAGGAAAACCGCTATCGCTGGCAAGCAGACGGCAAAACCTATGTTTGTGCTGGGCAAGGACAGGAAGACAAAGTCAAGAACATTGCTGGCCACTGTGGTCAGCCTGACTGCCCCGTTTGCGTCACCTTTGGATTCAGCAAAGGCAGCGGGATCAGTTTCCAGGGGCTGGCGCAGTTCTCGGATGCGCGGTTGATCTTCTTCCCCGTCCACTCTCTGGCCGGGCCGGTCTGGATTACCTGTCCAGCGATGCTCGAAGACCTGAAAATCACCGAAGCCGGGCCATTGGAGGATATGCAGGTGCGCGTCGCTGGCGGCGTCAAACACAGCGGCAAACTTAACCTGGGCTGGTTGATGCTTGAGGTGGCAGGGAACGCTTTTTCCTTAGACGGCAAACTGAGCGCTATTCCAGACGACATCAAAAATCGCGCTGTACTGGTCTCCAACAAGATGTTCGGCCACATTGTCAATGACAACCTGGAAGTGCGGACTTCGGTGAGCATTGACCCGCGGACTGGCGCGGCTGCTGAAGGTGCGCTCTTTACCTACGAAGCCCTGCCTCGTGCCTGTGTCCTGTATTTTGAGGTGGTGATCAGTGACCCGAAGTTTTATCAGATCAACGGCCAGCAACCACTCAACACTGGTGGTAAACAACAGGTGATTGATACTGTTCGGAAGGGTCTCACTCTTTTCGAATTCCTCGGCGTGGGTGGTATGAACACCCGCGGTATGGGGCGGCTGCGTGTGCTGAATCTCAACGCAGGAGGCAAGCAATGAGCGGGCAGAATCTGGATCAACTTTGCGCTCAGTTTGGCTGGAAGATCGCCGATGAAGTTCTCAAAGCGATTGGCAAGAATGCTGAGAACCATATCACCAAATCGCTGGGCATCTTGCAGGAAGATGGCGTCTATGCCTTTTTCCTGTATCAGGCCTCGCGTGGCCAACGCGAAAAAGCAGGGGCCGAAAAGTTACGCGATCAAGCCAGAGAACTTCTGAAGCAGGCTGGCATCAATGGCTTTGCAAATACCAGCGATCCTCTGGCGGCTGTGCGCGACCACCTAGCAGGCGATCTTGATCAACTTCTCCTTGCCAAGCGCCTGCTGGAACAGGCCCTGATCTACGCTCGCTACCACGCCAAGGCTCTGGAGGGATGAGATGTCCTGGCAGAAGTTTCGTGTTATCTACGAACTCCACAGCCCATTGCATATTGGCTACCATAAGGTGGGCAACGTGCAACGTACCCGCTACTACATTCCCGCACGTAACCTTTGGGGTGCAGTGACCGAAGCCTTGACGCGCCGGGGCTTTTCAACCCACGGTGTTTCGTCAGGCGACTATCAGCAGGTCGGCGAATGGGTCAAGACCCATTGCGCCTTTGGCTACTGGTTTGTCTATGAGAACTCACAAAAGAACTCACAAAAGAACTCACAAGAAAACTCACAACTTCTGACACCTTGCTATTGTGGAGATGGTCTAAAATACGGCAATTTGAGTGTCACTGAGTTTGAACGCCGTTACCTAGACTCCCACCTCACTACTGCGTTAGACTCGAAGACGAATTCAGCCCAACATGGAAGTCTGCATGAAGTCGAATTCATCGCACCGTATAGCCGACAAAATGGTGCACGAACACAGGTAAGCGGTCTGGTATTCCTGGACGATGAAGCGAAAAAGATACTGAATTGGGAATACTGGTTGAGCAATCTCCAGGTCGGAGGCGAGCGGCGCTATGGCTTTGGAACGATTCGATTGATAGAAATGGAGCCGGAGGATGATCCGATTACATGTACACGTCCATGTCAATCCGTTTCCAAAAATACTTCCTTCCTGGCCCATGTCAGTGTGACAACAAACGTCCAGATACGTGGGCAGATCGAGCCGTTGGTTGGTCGAGTGACATCTCAAAGTCACGCTTTTGGGTCGAGTTTGACGTCGGCCATCGTTTGCTGGACTCCTGGATCAATACCAATGGATGACGTACAAGTTCAGTTTAAACAAGAAGGTTATTGGGTTGTTCTTTGACCAACAAGAAAAACGCACTGTTGTGGTGAGTGTAGGCGGTAAAGAAAAACCATGCCGAATAGACCGTCTCCCATCAATATCGGGCAGATCGCCGATCTGTTGGCCGGTTATGATTTCATCGAATTCGCCCTCCTCTTCGGCTCCTTTGTCGGCGGGGACCCTCTACCTTAGAGTGATGTGGACATCGCCGTCTACCTCTCGCGTCCGCGAGCCTTGTTAGAGCAAGGGCAGCTTATAGCACCATTGGAGCGTCACCTATGCCGGGACGTGGATCTGCTTATTCTTAATACCGCCCTGGACCACAACCCGGCTCTGGCGTATCGAGCGATTACCGAGGGCACGCTACTGTTCTGGCGTGATCGTAAGACGTTCATGGATTGTAAAACCAGAGCTATGCTGCGCTATCTTGACACGACCTTTTTGCGGGCTTTGGTATCGCACGCCTTTCATCAGCGATCAGCGTCTGGAGACAGGTCGGTTTGGTGCCGGAGGATAATATGCAAGAGCGATTGTTTCGTCTGGATGTAAATATCCAGGAATTGGAGCGTTTTCGTCATCCAGGATATACGCCGCGATCCTCATTTGGAATGGGCGCTACGTTATGGCCTATTGGGAGCCATTCAGATCGTCATCGACCTGAGCTGCTGCCTGGTCAGCGAGAAAAACCTGGGTTACCATCCACGTATGCCAAATGTGTAGACCTTTTGCGGCGGGCCAGAATCCTGGATGATCATCTGTCCAGTTTGATATCGGGAATGGTTGGCTTGCGCAACATCCTGGTCCACGAGGACATTTCCAAAGACTCCGGTCGTTTATACGATCTCCTGGATCGGCTTGACGATTGCCGGCTGTTTGCCAAACAGATCCACCCCTATATTTCTACAATGCCTGGTGACGGTAACTAAACTGGACTGTTCATTTATGTCCGTTAACAAATGAGTTCACCGATAGGCGCTAACCGATCTGTTCCATCATCCGCAGAAGGCATAACGAAGGGAATACGCTCACATTGTTCCAGAATGTCAGTCTATGAACACCCTCATCCAGCTTATCGGTGCGCAGCCTCTGCCAAATTTGCTGCCACCCTTGCATCTCAAGCCCGACCAGACGAGTCTAGTCTATAACTGTACCCTCCTTCTTTGTCTCGCCGATGACGCCCGTCACCGCACTGTCGGGGCGGGTTCCCTGGCCGCCCGTTGAAATGACCTTCTCGGCTGCCTGCCCGATGCGGGCCGGAGGCCCGCGCACCTAGGGAACCCTGTCGGGGCGGGTTCTCAACCCACCTGCTGAAATGACCTTCCCGATATACCCGCACGATGCGGGCCGAGCCCGATGCGGGCCGAAGGCCCGCATCTTCCCTTGCAAGCAGAGGGTGGGATTAGAAACCGCTCCTACCACTTATCAACAGCGGCAAAACCGCCCTACCCACTAACTGGGTAGGGCAGCAGATTGAGACCGGGTGCGAGTGGGGTTAAGAGTCAGAGTGATTGACGACCGGTGGTTGTGAACGGTGTGATGGAAGCGGTCGCGTCCCCCACAACGATTGGAGATACTGGCGTGCACCATCGGTGCGCCGATCCAGCAGCATAATAAAGCGACTCGCATTAGCCAGGCCGAGACGTTCAACCAACGCTGCCCATCCTTCCTCGATCAGCCGAGTCTCAGATTGATTCATCGCATCTGCTCCTTAACTAATTGTAGGTCGGCCTCGACCATCATCTGCACCAGTTCAGTGAACGAGGTGCGTGGCTGCCAGCCGAGCTTTTTGCGCGCTTTGCTGGCATCACCGATCAGCAGGTCTACTTCAGCCGGACGCATAAAACGCTGATCAACGACCACGTAATCGCGATAGTCAAGACCAACGTAACTAAACGCCAACTCGCAGAACTCACGTACTGAATGGGTCTCACCGGTTGCAATCACATAATCGTCAGGCTGATCTTGTTGGAGCATCAGCCACATTGCTTCGACGTAATCACCGGCAAACCCCCAATCGCGACGGGCTTCGAGGTTGCCTAATCGTAGCTCTTCATCGAGTCCCAGTTTGATCCGCGCGACGCCGTGCGAAATCTTGCGAGTGACAAACTCAAGCCCGCGTCGTGGACTCTCGTGGTTAAACAGAATGCCCGATGTTGTATGCATGCCGTAGCTTTCACGGTAATTGACCGTAATCCAGTGACCGTATACCTTGGCCACCCCATACGGGCTACGCGGGTAAAATGGGGTCGTCTCCTTCTGCGGCACCTCCACCACTTTGCCGAACATTTCACTGCTCGACGCCTGGTAAAACCGAATTTCTGGGTCAACAATCCGTACCGCATCCAGTAGCCGGGTGACACCGAGTGCTGTGGTTTCACCGGTGAAGACCGGTTGGGGCCAGGAGGTTTGGACGAAAGACTGGGCGGCCAGATTGTAGACTTCGTGCGGGCGATGCTCACGCAAGATGTGAATCAGCGATACCTCATCGAGCAAATCGCCACTGACAAGCGTAATCTTGTCTTGAATATGTTTGATACGCTCGAAATTGACAGTACTGGAACGACGTACCATGCCGATCACTTCATACCCTTTCGCGAGCAGGAATTCGGCAAGGTAACTACCATCCTGGCCAGTAATACCGGTGATTAACGCACGTTTTGGAGCCATTGTTCACGTTCCTCTCACCTTAGCAGCACAAAACACCGCTGAGTGCCATTACTCACGGTTCGGTCAAACGGTGCTACTATACAATGAAATCGGTTGTGTGTCTGCTAAGTGAGTTACCATTGTCTATATGAATGAACCAATTGGTCAACGAATCGCTCGTTTGCGCAGCGAACTCGGTTGGTCTCAGCAAGAGCTGGCCGAGCGGCTCGCCATTTCTCGGGTTGCGGTATCTCATATCGAATTGGGGCTATCGATGCCTGGAGAGCGTACCATCACGCTATTAGCTGGTCTGTTCAAGCGCGAGCCGCTACAACTCGTTGCCGGTACCGATTATCCACCGGCGCGTGCCGAACGATTACCGTTTGTTGCATGTCGCTACACTGAAGTCGAACTACAACTTGCCCTGTTGGCACGCGATCAAGAATGGATCGCACAACTGGGGACAGTTGCAGCCGCACGAGCAGCCATCGTCCTTGACGAGTGGCGTATCCGGCTTGAACGCCTCGCCAAGGAGACGCTTGACCGACGCGAACTGGCGTTGATCGCCGCTGCTCGTCGCGACCTGGATCGCTGACCTTACAATTCACCGCGTGCGGCGGCGACTGCCTTCTGTGCACCTTCGGCCAACGTTGCTGCCGGAATCAGCTTCGATTCAGCCAACAATGCCCGTCCTGCCTCTTCGTTGGTTCCTACCAACCGCGCCACCATTGGTACATCGGTTGGCACCTCTTCCAGCGCAGCAATAATGCCGCGGGCAACTTCATCAACCCTGGTAATGCCACCGAAGATATTGAATAACACCGCTTTGACATTTGGGTCAGAGAGGATGATCTGTAATGCCGTCTTGACCTTCTCTTTACTGGCGCCGCCACCAATATCCAGAAAATTGGCCGGTTCGCCACCCGATAACTTGATGACGTCCATTGTTGCCATCGCCAGACCGGCGCCATTGACCATGCAGCCAATATTGCCATCAAGTTTAATGTAGGTGATATTGGCTTCGCGAGCACGACGTTCGGCTTCCGGCTCAGCCGAGGGATCGTGCAATGCTGCCAGCTCGGGATGGCGGAAGAGGCCACTCTCATCGAGCAGCACCTTCGAGTCAAGTGCGAGCAGGCTACCGTCCGCCTTTATCACCAGCGGATTAATTTCAGCCAGTGATGCGTCAGACTCAACAAATGCTCGATACAGAGCACTGGCAATCTGTGCAAATTGTCTGGCCTGCTTACCATCGCGCAGACCGATGCGAAATGCCAGCTCACGCGCCTGGAAGTCGAGCAAGCCCATTGTTGGGTGAGCGGGAATCTTTACAATCGCTTCAGGCTTGGTTTTGGCAACTTCTTCAATCTCAACTCCACCTTCAGCCGAGGCGATCATCATAACTCGCTTGCTGCCGCGATCCAGAATCGCGGAAAGATAGATTTCGCGTTCATAGCTGACCGCTTCTGCAACCAGAACTTTTTCGACCGTCAGCCCTTTAATGTTCATTCCAAGGATTTGTCTAGCTACCTGTTCTGCCTCGACCGGAGTTTGGGCTAATTTTACCCCGCCGGCTTTGCCTCGTCCGCCAACATGCACCTGAGCTTTGACGACGACTGGCCCGCCGATCTGTTCGGCAATCGCACGAGCTTCTGCTGGCGTAGCAGCGACTCCGCCACCGGTTACCGGAATACCGTAGCGTGCCAGCAGGTCGCGTGCCTGATATTCATGCAACTTCATGCAAAGTCTCCACTGCCCGATTTCGGATGCGGTTCCTTAGTTAGGAATACTTATACTACGCTGATCTTTGCAAGATAACTGTGTGAATAGTAGCACAGTGATCGTCGAGCTGTCAAACATTTTGACTGTGCAAAATCTGTGCATGAGGTTGATCTTTGCTGTATTTCATGGGTTGTTGAGACTTCAAAGAGTGCGATAAAATTTTTGACACCGCAAATATTCTGGCTAGGTATCACTGGCAGTTCACAGGCGTAAATGTCAGCTTGCAACGCACCCCCTGGCGACGTTCTGAACGCTATAGGTGATTGATTACTCACGGACGAGCAGCGCCAGCGGCCAGCGGCGCAGAATGTCGGCTAATGCCAGTCCTGGGCCGGTTGGGTGATCGGCAGCGATCAGATGTTCATCGGTAAATAGATTGCGATAACGTGTACCGGGAACAACTTCAGGTAGTGGTAGCCACGTTTCGCCCCATAGATCACCGACTGGTGGGATTTCACGACCACCGCTGAGGCGCGCAGTCAGCCGAGGAGCGACAATGACCGCTTCACCAGCGGTTGGATGCCGACGGGCAAAGGCGATCACATGTCCGGCAGCTATGCCCTCGGCGTTCAATGGCAGGTATGAACCGGACATGAAGAGTTCGGGGCGCTCACGTCGCAACTCAAGTGTGGTTGCTATCGTGTAGAGTTTAATCCGACCATCAACGGCTGTAGTCAGTAGCTCAGCCGCTAACGCGGCAGTATCACATGTCGCCCGCCGTTGTCGTAACTCTTTCAGAAACTGTGCACGTCGTTGGAAATCAACTGGTCGCCGATTGTCAGGATCGACCAGGCTAAAATCCCATAACTCGCAGCCCTGGTATAGATCGGGCACGCCGGGAGTGGTCATCCGCACCAGTGTTTGTGTCAGGCTGTTAAACCTGCCAAAAAAGGCTATTCGATTAGCAAATGCGTCGAGGCTTTCAAGGAAGCGCCGCGAACGACGGGGATCAAGAATACCGATGACAAACCGCTGGACGGCAGCATCGTACTCGATGTTGGGATTGATCCAGCTTGTATTGACTTTCGCCTCACGAGTGGCTTTTTCCATGTACGCAGCTATCCGTCTGGTAAAGTCGACCAGATGTTCCATGCCTTCCCATGTGCCAACCAGGGTTTGGTAGAGCAAGTATTCATCGTTCCGGCTTGGTGCCGTACCTCCTTCAATCGTGCTGCGTTTGGCACTATTGAGACGACTCCAATGAATGATATGCTGTCGCCACTCATCGGGTAGCTCGCTCAGGACGCTGATACGTGCTCGTACATCTTCACTCCGCTTGGTGTCATGCGTTGAGGTGGTTACCATACTGTGCGGCCACCGTTGCAAGCGCTCCTGTGCTGCTTGATGCAATTCAGCCACATCACAACCAAAGAGTTCAGGATGTCCACCTACTTCATTTAGCGCCACCAGACGGTTGTAGACGTAAAATGCTGTATCTTCAACCCCCTTTGCCATTACCGGTCCGCTGAGCTGCTGAAACTTCATAACGAACCGTAAAACCTCAGCGTGAGCTTCGGGAGCAAAGTGATGGAGATTCCGCAGGAGCAATGTATCTTCGAGAAAGTCGAAGAGCTGCGCCGCAGTGCGCGGATTACGCCGTTTAGCCTCGCGCACTGCATAGCGAATCGCCTGTTCGTCGCGCTCGCTGACAACCCCATCTAGGCCGATGTAGGTTCGATAGACCGGCATCGCTGCAATTACTTCACGGATGGCAAAGGTCAGGCTGTTGAGGGTAAAATCGCGGTAACGGCGGGTATGTTCGCAGAGCCGATCTAGCACATGGCTGAGCGTATTAACCTCACTGGCCAGTGAGACCAGCATAATCTCTTTCTTTTTACTGTTGACCAGGTTGGCGAATGTAGGCTGAGGGCCAACGAACTGGGTGTAGAGGCGGTTAAATGCTCGCTGACTGCTGCGATCAATCAATACTCCGCCGATCTGGTTGAGAAAATCGTAGCCCGTAGTGCCAGCTATCGCCCAATCGGACGGCAGTGGTTCGCCATGGCTCAGGATTTTCTCGGCTACCACGTAGAGCGGCCAGAGGCGCTCTCCCCGTTCGGCTTGCTCCAGGCGTTGCCGAATCTGTTCATCCAGATCGGGGGGCGCACTACCGCCAAAACGAATTGCAGCAACGTAGCGTAGATAACTCTCTTGCAACTGACGAAAGTACGCTGCGGGTTGCCACAAACCGTCGGGATGATCGATCCGAGCACCGGTAGCAATGCCTTCCGCCAGTAAGCGGAGAGACAGATCGTGGGTGGTTTGCAGCACTTCGGGCAATTCGACCCGAATCGCAGCCAGATCGTTGATGTCGAAGAAGCGTCGGTAGTTGATCTCCTCAGTAGCTACTCGCCAGAATGCCAGTCGATACGATTGACGAGCGATCAGGGCATCGAGCAGGTCGAAACTGCGGGGATCGGAAGGATTGCCGTTATAATCGGCCAGTGCGCGCTCGATCATGCGCCGTACCGGCTCACTGGTAGACACCAACGTCGCGATTCGTCGTTTCACAACTTCTTTTTCGCGATTACGCTCGATCACGCGCTCAGGTGTCGTTTCGTGACGCGACGGTAAGTAACCGATGGCGGTGATGATGCTCTGTAACTCGATTGCGTCAGGATGATCCGTTCCCAGTTCGTTGAGCAGATCATCAAGCCGATGGGCAAGAATATCGGCGTAGCTCCGAGGATTGAGCGGGAAGCGATGCTCCCAATAACCGAGACTGAAGCCCCCATCATCGTCGTAGTACAACCGTAATTCGCCTCGCTCGAGAATCACGCCGTACTGATCGCCAAGCACCGGTAGCAAGACTTTCCCGTGTAACTCAGGCGGTACCGGCTCCCAGTCGATATCGAAGTAAGGAGCGTAGATTGAGCTTGGCCCATTCTCAAGGACATCGCGCCACCAGATATTGCGTGGATCGCCGATGCCCATATGGTTGGGAACGATATCGAGGATCAGACCCAACTGATGGGCGCGTAGTGCAGCGGCAAGACGGTCAAACTCTTCCTTCCCACCTAATTCAGGATTAAGTTGAGAGTGATCGGTTATATCGTATCCGTGACGGCTGCCGGTGCGCGGCGTGAGAATAGGTGAAAAGTAGAGATCGCTAATACCGAGATCGGCAAAATAGGGTACGAACGTGGCAACATCTGCAAAGGTGAAATCGGCGTTAAGCTGTAATCGGTACGTAGCACGCGGAATGTGTGGGTCTGTATCTCTCATGACTCTCCTGGTGGCAGGCGAAATCGTAATTTGACACCGAGCGCCCGGAAGAGACGTAGCCATGCATGGGCATCAGCATACCCTTCACCTGCCTCAACACTCATCTGCGGATACACTGTTTGTAATAAGGCGTAGTACGTGTTTTGGGCGTGCCAGACGTCGACTTCAAAAGGCAGTGCCCGCGCCAAACCAACAGCAGCGTCAAGCTGACTCAAGAGACTCCGGTCGCCAGGTGTGCGCTGGAACCGTTCACCAATCGAGCGAATAGTACGCGAGAGAGCATAGCTCAAACCGGCGCTATCGAGCGTTACCCCTGAACGTTGTGCTTCGCGGAGCAGGCTATTGATCCTATCAAAATCGAGCGGTTCTGCCTCGAAGAGGCGACGAAGTTCGGTATTGATGGCAAATTCAGCAGCAATTTGAAACTCGCGCGGTACCGGCATTCCCATACTGGCCAGAAAGCGCATCAGCGGCGCATGGTTTTCATAAATCTGGCGATAGGCTGCCTCGGCTTCCGCCAGACTCGACGTGAGGATGCGTTGCAGGATTTGCCGTTGCTCATCACCGAACAGTAGCTTGAGCGAATACTGTTCCTGCCCAAAATTCCGATCAACCATTCGGATCACGCCGGGAATATCAGCGCGCAGAAAGAGTTCGCTCAGCTCTTCAACCAATTGGCGATACGATGCTTCACCTTGATATTCTCGGACACCGCCCGAAATATTGTGATCACCCAGATGCAAAACGCCGAAGCTTAGCCGTGTTGAATCGCCGGTGATCGTTGACTGGATCCGAATCCGGCCCAGGGCCAGCCGTGATTTTCCGGCCAACAACAGGTGATAATCTTCGCGATCAACCGTGTAGGCGTAGATTTGCTCACGTTCGCCCACACCATTGAAGAGTGTTTTCATGGCATAGTGAGCACCTACTTTGCGGAGATTGACCATTGCTGGGCGCACGTGACGTTCGTAGAGATCACGACCATTACCACGGCCTGGTATATTACTGCGCGCCTGCGCGAGTCGGTCAAGAAATTCTGGCTCAAAATCTTCGCCAAATAACTCGTGCGCCAGTTGGAGTGCACGGCCGGCGTACATCATGATCTGGATCGTTTCAATTCCACTGAGATCGTCAAAAAACCAGCCGCACGAGGTATACATTAGCATCAGATGGCGCTGTAACTCCATCAACTTTAATACTGCAATACGCTGACCTTCATCAAGCTGTCCGCGTCCGTGGCGCCCAATAAATGCGGCCACATGTTCTGGCGAGCGATTCAGAATAACGTTGATATAATCGTCGCGCGCTGTCCACGGATCCAGGAGCAGTCGGCGGGCAAATCCCTCGAAGCGCGGAGCAATCGTATCACGCAGCCAGTCGAGTGCATGCCGTAGCGGAGCACGCCAGGCCTGATTCCAGCCAGGATTACTGCCAGTATTGCAGCCACAATCGGTCATCCAGCGTCCCACGCCATGGGCACAGCTCCACGATGAGCGTTCAATAATTTGTACTTCGTGCGTTGGTCGATACCGCTGTAGATACGCGGCATAGTTGGTCAATTTCGCCAATTTGGTCTCTTCAATGTAGTGCAATGCATACGCCAGCGCCATATCACCGTGGCGATGGTGGTGGCCGTAGGTTTCGCCATCGGTTGCAATATGCGCCAGTTGCGGCCACGGTCGCTGATCGTTGAAGATACCGGCCAGGCGATTGGCAAAACCGACCCCGCTACTTAACAAGCGCTCGAAGGCCACAGCACGCGCCACCGGGCCATCGTAGAAGAAGACCGTGATAGATCGCCCTTCCGGTAACTTCACCAGATACGGCTGTGTTGGATCAATTCGCCCACCACTAACATCATGCCAGATCATTTCCCCAATTTTGCGCACGTGACTGGCCTGAGTTGGCGCCAGAATGGTGAAGCGGATGCCGTGGGAGGCCATAATATCGAGGGTTTCGAGATCAACAGCCGTTTCGGGGAGCCACATTCCTTCAGGATGACGGCCAAACCGATACTTGAAGTCTTGAATCCCCCAGACGACTTGCGTCACCTTATCACGCCGTGACGCCAGAGGCATAATTATGTGGTTGTAACACTGAGCCATCGCTGAGCCAGCCCCGAAATAGTGCTGACTCTCCCGGTCGGCGGTTAAGATGGCCTGATATACCTCTGGTGCATGCTCTTCCAGCCACGTCAGTAGCGTTGGGCCAAAATTGAAGCTGATCCGACTATAGTTATTCACAATCCGCACAATCTGGTTCTGGCTATCCAGAATGCGTGAAGCTGCGTTTTGTTCGTAGCACTCGGCGGTAATGCGCTCGTTCCAGTCGTGATAGGGGTATGCCGAGTCTTGCTGTTCAATTGCTTCCAACCACGGATTTTCTCGCGGTGGTTGGTAAAAATGGCCGTGAATGCAAATCAGCCGCTCGGCCATATAACAACTCCATATTTGTACAGACGACTATTGCTTATGATGTCGCTGTTAACAGTACGGCACTATAGCCAGCACAGGCGACGGTCGTTCCGTTAAGGGTTGCAAACGCCGGATCGGCACTATCGAGCCGGATGTGCCATGAGTTGGCAGGAAGATCAATCTGATCTGGATCAGGGCCAAAATTGAGTACCAGACAGATCGCAGGCCATTCTACCACGATTACCCGTCTCTGTATCCTGGTACGAGGACGCTGCCGCAATCCGGGTAACGCCCGCCGCAGCGTTAGCAGATCACGGTAGAAGGCCTGATGGGCTGCGTGTCGTCCGCTGGTGCGTAAGGCATGATTCAGTTTCGAGCGAGCGAACGTTGCCGGGTCTTGTGGGTCGGGAACTTCCTGGCCTGGTGTCAGGAAACCGGCAAATTCTCGTTTTCTACCTTCACGTACACCGGCGATCAGCGCCGGATCGCTGTGATCGGTAAAATATTGGAATGGCGCTGTCTCGTTGTACTCTTCACCCATGAAGATTAACGGTGTATATGGACTGAGTAGCACAGTTGCCGCTGCCAGGCGTAGTTGCGCTTCGGTCAATGTCGCTCCCAGGCGGTCACCGAGTGCTCGATTCCCGACCTGATCGTGATTTTGCGCGAAGACAACAAACTGTTCAACCGCCAGATCGGCAGGATTGCGGCCAAACCGACGACGGGCATGGGGCGAATATTCTCCGGCAAAGACGAAGCTCCGCTCAAGCGCAGTCGCCATCTGTTCGATATTGCCGAAGCCTTCGTAGTAACCGCGCTTTTCGCCGGTCAGTACGGTGTGGAGTGCGTGGTGAAAATCATCTGACCAAATGCCGGTCAGGCCATACCCCCCGAGCGCCTTTGGGCGGGCGAAACGTGGATCGTTCAATGGGTGCTCGGCAAAGAGATACGCTGGACGCCCTAACCGTTGGGCCTGCGCCTGAACCTGATCGGCCAGCTCTTCGAGCACATGATAGGGCGATACATCAAAAATGGCGTGTGTTGCATCGAGACGCAACCCATCAATGTGGTATTCACGGAGCCATTCGAGTGCGTTTTCGATGATCAACCAGCGCACCAGATCACTGTCCGGGCCGTCGTAATTAATCGCTGCTCCCCACGGTGTCCGGTAGCGGTCGGTGAACGCCGGAGGTGCAATATCCCACAGATAGTTCCCTTCCGGGCCAAAATGGTTGTAGACCACATCGAGCAAAACGGCCAGCCCGTGTGCGTGCGCAGCATCAACCAGGCGCTTTAGCCCGTTGACGCCGCCGTAGGCAGTGTGTGGCGCGTACAGATACACCCCATCGTATCCCCAATTACGCACGCCGGGAAAGTGTGCGACCGGCAT